>Ga0209382_10009584_pt1 | contig 12109 bp, 7 predicted proteins | sample SoiMetdeltSBSDD5_FD_187599 | JGI IMG/M metagenome (GOLD analysis project Ga0209382, IMG submission 187599) | Bulk soil microbial communities from a Populus tree surrounding site in Tennessee, USA - Soil MetaG P. deltoides SBSDD5 (SPAdes) (version 2) | ecosystem: Environmental > Terrestrial >... | reverse complement strand
CCGCCCGCCAGGATCACCCCGCGGGGGAGCCCGGTGGGCGTCTTCCCCTGCTTCTGCGCCCAGTAGCGCGAGTACGCCAGCGCCTTCACCGTCCCCTTGTCGATCCAGGTCATCGGGCTCAGCGCCAGCCCGTCCTGCCCGAACGGTGCGATCGGCAGCAGCGGGTCCCCCATCGGCGAGCTGAGCGTGATGTGCGGCCCGAAGATCTGCTCCCCGATCTTGTTCCCCCCGCCGGCCTTGGCGAAGAACGACCGGCCCTCGTCCGCCGCGCGGGCGTCCATCGAGAACAGCATGGAGATGAGCAGCTCGGCGACCGCCGCCGGCTCCAGCACCACCGTGTACCGGCCGGGCTCGAGCTTGGTGGGCTTGGCCGACTTCAGCGCCTTGTCGCGCGCCACCGCGCCCACCTTCACCTGGTCCATGTCGCCGATCCGGTGGGAGAGGCTGGCCGCCCACCCCGACCCCGTCCCATCCCCCGTGCGCGCGGTGACGCTGAGGGTCGCGCCCGTCCGCTGGTGGTCCGCCCTCAGCCCTGCCGAAGTGCCCAGCATCTCCCGGCTGGCGTAGTGCTCGAGGAACCCGGCCAGCAGGAGGTCCTCCCCCTGCTTCAGCGCCATCGCCTCGCGCGCCATCTTCGCCCGGGCCGCCGCGTCGACCGACGCCGTAGCCGCGTCGTACGCCGGCGCCGCCTTCTCGTAGCGCTGCGGCCCCAGCGGCGGCATCACCTCCGGGTCCTCCGGCGCCACCTGGGCCATCCCGATCGCCCGGCTCACGGCCGTCTCGATCGAGGCCGGATCCAGCTGGTTGGTGTCGCTGCTGGCGTGGCGCTTGCCCAGGGTGATCTCGACCGAGAGCGTGGCCTCGTCCACGTCCCCCGACGAGGTGACCTCGTTGCGCGCGAAGCGCAGGTTGGCGTCCCGCCGCGACTCCAGCCGCACGAAGGCGGCCGCGGCCGGCGCCAGGCGCTTGGCGGCAGCGAGGGCGGCGTCCAGCGCGCCCTTGAGGTTTGGAGTGGCCGGCTTCATCCGCGACCCTTTCGACGGCTGGTGTTGAGGACGTTGATCTGCGCGAAGCGCGCCGGCGGGCAGCCGTGGCTGACCGCGTTGACCTGCCCGGGCTCGCCTTTGCCGTCCCAGAAGCTCCCGCCCATCTCCCACTCGCGGGCGCCGCCCAGCATGTCGCACGACTTCCAGAAGTCCGGCGTGCTGGCCTGGTAGGCGACGTCGCGCAGCGACCGGGTCACCTTCCCGCCCTTCACCTCGTAGAACATCTGCCCGCCGAACTGGAAGTTGTAGCGCTGGTGGTCGATCGAATACGACCCCTCGCCGTGGATCAGGATCCCGTCGTCGGTGGCGGCGATCAGGTCCTTCACCCCCAGGTCCTTGCTCCCCGGCTCCAGCGAGACGTTCGGCATGCGCTGGAAGGGGAAGGACCTGAAGTCCTGCGCGTAGCTGCAGCCGCGCGACTGCGGCTCGTTGATCCACCCCGCCTGCTCGCGGGTGGTCTGGTAGCCCACGAACTTCCCGTTGCGGACCACGTCCCACTTCTGGGTCTTCACCCCGTCGTCGTCGTAGCCGCAGGTGGCCAGCCCGGTGGGCGTGGTCTTGTCCGCGTAGAACGACAGGTGCGGCGCCGCGAACTGGAACTTGCTCAGCTTGTCGACGGTGAGGAACGAGGTGCCGGCGAAGTTGGCCTCGTAGCCCAGCGCCCGGTCCAGCTCGGTGGGGTGGCCGACCGACTCGTGGATGGTGAGCCAGAGGTGGGACGGCACCAGGATCAGGTGCTTCTTCCCCGGCGTCACCGAGGGCGACTTCAGCTTCTGCACCGCCTCCTCGCCGATCCGCGGCGCGTCCGCGAGCATGGTGGACTTCGCCACGTACTCCCAGCCCGCCTGGATGGGAGAGATGTCGTGGTTGCGGCTCTCGAACTCTCCGGAGGTGGCGTCGATCGCGGTGGCGGTGTAGGCGGGCCGGATCCGGATCAGGTCCTGCTCGACGTGCGCGCCCTCGGAGCTGGCGAACAGCTTCCACTCGCCCAGCCCCTGGAACGAGGAGAAGCAGTGCTTGATCCCGGGCACCTTGAGCAGCGCGCCGTTGATGGTCAGCAGGAAGTCCGACTTCTCCGCCAGCGAGATCTTGAACGGGTTGCGCTCCAGCGGCGTCTGCCAGGTGTCGACCACCGCCTTGACCGGCGCCAGCTGCACCGGCCGCTGCAGCAGCGGCGCGTTCGCCCTCGCGATCTCCACCGCCAGCTGGGCCGCGCGCTCGGCCGCCGCGGGGGCCACCTGCGAGGCGGCGCTGAAGCCCCAGGCGCCGTCGGCGATCACCCGCACCCCCAGCCCGTAGCTCTCGTTCCCCTCCACGTTGGCGATGTGGTCGTCCCTGGTGAAGATGGACTCGGTGCGCCGGCGGACGATGCGGATGTCCGCGTAGGTCGCGCCGGCCTTCTTCGCGGCGCTCAGCGCCCGGCCGATCACCTCCTCCAGGAGCGGATCGGTCAGCAGGCCGCGGGCGTCGGCCAGGCCCGCTCGCGACGCCAGCGCGAGCCCCGCCAGCGCCCCGGTCCCCTTCAGCACTCTTCGTCTGGTCAGTTCCATGAGGAGGGGCGCACCATGCCCCCCTCGCCGGTCCAGCGCAAAGGAAACGGTTCCCGCGGTGCAGCCAACCGCCGTCGCCGGGCCCCGCTCAGAGGCTCATGCGCGTCCTCAGCCCGGGGAAGATCGCCAGGGCGTTGTCCGCGTCGATCATCTGCCGCTCCTTCTTGCTGAACACCAGGTTGAGGGCGGGAGCAGGGTCCCCGACGGCTGGATCCGGCAGCTGCTCGGTCGGGTACGGGACCTGCGTCAGCGCGTTGTCGTAGAAGTTCTTGATCGGTGGCCAGTCGGTGCCGCCCAGGATCTGCGTCATCGGGGCGATCTCCCTGACGGAGCGCATGGGCGCGGGCGTGTAGGCCTGCGCGGTGTCCCAGTAGAACTTCTCCAGGTAGGGCAGCGGCCCCTCCGGCAGCGCCTGGTTGAACCCGGGCAGGAAGGCGTGGAGCGCGGCCTGGCGGAACATGTACGCCGACATCGCGCCGCCGCCGTGCATGAAGATCCACTTGATGTTCGGATATCGCTTTGCCACGCCGCGATAGATGATGTTCGTCATCGCGCGAGCGGAGTCGGCGATCCACTCGAAGCAGAAGTGCGGCAGCGGGAACGAGAACCCGATGTTCGGCGGGGTGTACGTGGGGTTCGTGGGGTGGACGAGGACGACGGCGTTCCGGGCGTTCAGCTCCTGGTAGATGGTCTCGAACGTCGGGCTGCCCATGTAATCGCCGAAGTAGTTCGTCGACACCGCGAAGCCGTCGACGTGGAGCACGTCGAACGCGTAGGCGAGCTCCGTGAGGGTGCCGTCCACGTCCGGCATCGGTGAGGTCGCCAGGAAACCGAAGCGCGCCCCGTGATCGGAGATCAGGCCGGCGCCGACCTCGTTGACGGCGCGGGCGGTCGTTCGCCGGTCGTCCAGGGTGCCGAAGGCCAGCGCGGGCGGGACGAGCGAGACCACCGCCGCGTCGATGCTCCAGGTATCCATGAATTCGAAGTGGCCGCCGGGGATCACCGGCGAGAACAAGGGCGCCAGGCCGATGGCCGCCCAGCCGCCCTGACGGTCCACGTAGTCCAGCCACACCTGGGGAAACAGGTGATGGTGGATGTCAACGCGCGTCTCGGGCGTGTATGCAGAGGTGTCTGGCGGGTTACACGCGGCCAATCCACCGGTGCCGAGCGTCGCGGCCGCGGCGGCTCCCGTCACCGCCCCGCCGAGGAACCGTCGCCGTGAGACGCCCGCCTTGCCGGTCGAGCACGTGGGACAGTGCGCTTCAGGCTTCCTCGGCTTCTTCGGTTTCTGTGACATGTGCATGTCCTCCCGGCGTGTCACCGCCGCTTGCTGACCGCGTGAAAGCTGGGCCGGTCGGGAGCCCTCGCCGGACCCGCGGCGGCGCTACGGCGTGCCGGCGCCGGCAACGGGGGACGGGATCCCAGGACTCAGGAGGGGGGCCGAACTGCTCTGCATTATACAGTGTTGCCCCAGTATTTCAGCCTGGATCCCCTGGAAGCCGCGACCGGGGACTGAGGCGAACGCGCTCCACCCCTTCTCGAATGGAGAGAAGCGCACCCCCGCTTCTCCGCCAGGCAACAGGGGATTTTCCATAACGACAATTCAGTATCGAAGCCCGCTTTTGAAAGCCCCCTGCCCCCCATGGAAGCCATTCGCGAAGGCCGCCCCAGCCGGAACGTCAACGAATCCCGGACCCCATCAGGCCCGGGTCCGACCAAGGAGAACGAGAAGAAGGAGCGCAAGAGCCAGGACGCCTTCGACGGCAGAGGCGAGACCAAGCGCGCGGCGCGGCCCCCTCCGCCGGAGGCCCCGCCGGCCGAGAAGTCGAAGCCGAAGGACGAGCTGGACGACCCGGCGCTCAAGCTGACGGAGGACGAGAAGGACAAGCTCCGCGCGGCGCGCGACGGCGTCCACGACTCCGAACGCGAGCTGGAGGATCCGCGCCGGCGGAGGAACACCACCGCCCATCACACCGCGGCGGTGATCGAGCAGTCGCGCTCGCTGGACGTGGACGCGCGGTCGGCGATCCTGAAGCGGCTCGCCGCGGCGGCGCCGGCCGACGTGCGCAGCGTGTCCGAGTCCCTGGACCGGCTCACCTCGTCCCAGGCGGTGCAGGCGGCGCGCGCGGAGGAGCAGAAGGCGCTGGCCGCGGCGGCCCAGCGGGCGGACCGCGCCGGCCTCTCGGATCTGTCGAAGGTGATGGCCTCGCCGGCGGCGGCGGCCAATCCGCAGGTGGCCACGGTCGCGGCGCAGGCGAGCAACCCCGGGCTGGCCGCGCTCAGGGACCTCTGCCTCAACCAGCCCGCCAGGCTCCAGGTGACCGACAAGGACGGGCGGACGACGCTGGACAACCTGGCCACCCTGGCGACCCAGCCGCTGCACGCGGACCTGGTGAAGGCCGGCGTCTCGCGCGCGTCCATCCTCGACTCGGCGATGCAGGAGATCGCGAACCCGGGCGGGGTGGTGGACCAGAGCAGCTTCGGGACGTGCTCGGTGACCTCGTGCCAGTACGAGATCGCGCGGGACGACCCGTCGGAGTACGCGCGGGTGCTGGCCGGGCTGATGGGCCCCACCGGGCAGGCGCCGATGCGGAACGGCGACTCGCTCCACCTGCAGACCGAGTACCTGACCCCGCGCGCGAACGACGGGCGCTCGCCGACGGAGATCGTCTTCCAGTCCGCGGCGATGAACTACACGCTGGCGCCCTGGTTCGACTACGACGCCGCCAACGACCAGAGCCGGTTCGGGCAGCTCATCCCGGCCGGGCAGGGGGCCTACGAGACGCGCTTCCTCTCCGCGTTCACCGGCGAGAAGTACGACAACGTCACGCTGGACCTGCCCGCGCTCAACTCGCTCGGGCTGGACTTCCTGGAGGGGCAGCGCACCAGGGACCCCGGCGTGGATCCGATCATCCTCAACATCTGGACGTCGCCGGGCAACAAGGACGCGCACTCGGTGACCTTCCTCGAGGCGCACGACGGCCGGGTGTACTTCCGCAACCAGTGGGGGCCGGACATGCTGGCCAGGGGCGCCACCAACGACAAGGGCTGGCGCGTGGAGGACCCCGCCAGCGGCGAGTACTCGATGAGCTACGAGGACTTCGCCAGGAACTGCTACGGGTTCAGCGCCTCGCAGGAGGCGCTCGCCGCGTGGACGCCGCCCGACGTCCCGCCGGACCGCACCCCGCGTCCGCCGCCCGAGCCGGCGCACGGCCCGAGGTGACGGAGCGGAAGACGAAAGGCACCGGCGAGCGGGGCGGGCAGCCGGGCTCATCTGCCGGCGTTCATGCGCTCTGCCCGCTTCTTCGCTTCCTCCAGCGGCGGCACGTTCCACTTCTCCCTCTCGGCATCGGTGATCGACGGATCGACCTGGTACAGGACCCACTTGCCGTTCTCGATGGTGAACTGGGTGCCGTAGAGCTGCGGCTTCTTCAGCATCAGCAACTCGCGATCCTTGGAGGCGGCGGCCAGCCAGCGCGCCTGCTTGTTCTCGGGGTCCAGCTCCGCCGCCTTGAGGGCCAGCTGGTGCGCCTGCTGGATGTCCCTCACCGCCGGACCGTGCTGGAAGACCAGGGCCGCGTGGAAGTAGTCGTCCGAGACCTTGGCCCCGCCGGCCTCCAGGATCCGGGTGACCCGTTCGCGACGCCTGGTGTCCCGCGCCTCCACCTCCTTCCAGTCCTTCTTCGCGTCACTGCCGATCCGGTCGGCCTGGTCCTCCTTGAAGAGCTGGTACAGCTCCGTGTTCAACGTCTTCAGGTACGCGTCCTGCCTGGCCTGCGCTTGCGTCACCAGCCCGGCCCAGCGCGGGTCGTCGCGCAGCGAGGCGAGGTCCGGATCCTGCTCCAGGTGTGACGAGTCCTTGAATCCGCGATCGAGGGCCCGGCGGAGGGAGCCGAAGGCCGCCTCCCGGTCGCCCGCCAGGGCCTGGCAGCAGGCCGACTCGTAGGCGGTCCAGGGACCCTTCTGGATCGACCCATCTCCATCTCCCGCCCGCTCCACCTCGGCGAAGAGCCTGGCGCACTCCGCATACTGCTTCTCTTCGTAGGCCACCCGCGCGCGGGCGCGGAGCTCCTTCGACGTGGGGGCAGGGGGGCCGACCTGCGAGGCGGGCTTCTCGGGGGCCGTCGAGGCGCAGCCGCTCGACGGCGCCATGGCCTGGGCAACGAGGAAGACTCCGCAGAGCGCTCTCAAGCCTGTCTTCAGCATCTCGTCCTCCCAACGATCGATGTGACGGCGCCGCCGAGAATCTCCGATTCGGTGGCGGGGGAGGGGTCTATCCTGGCTTCATGACCTTCGCCGAGTCCCTGCTTCCCGGGTCACCCACCCCGCTCACCCTCGTCCAGCGCGCGGCGCTGGCGCTGGCCACTCCGGCCAAGCCGGGCGCGGACGCGGAGGCGGCGATCGTGTCGGCGGAGCCCGCGCACGCACGGCTCCTGTTCTTCGCGCCGTCCGGCGGGTACCACGCCTCCATCCTGCCCGGCGGCGCCGGCCTGGAGCCCGCGCTGGCGGAGGTCATCAACGGCTGGCCGAAGGGAGTCCTCCACGTGGTGGTGCTGGGCGCCGATCCCAGGGAGGTCCTGCAGATCTGGAAGCGATACGTGCGCTTCTTCGGGGACGGCAAGCGCACCTTCAGCCTCCACGTCCGCGACGGCGTCGGGAAGCTCCGGACCCTCCGGGGCAGCAAGCTGCCCCCGCTCCAGGCGGCCCTCCATCGCGCCGATGCGCTGGACGGCGCCTCCCCGGAGGTCCGCGCGCAGCTGCAGGCCGCGCAGGCCTCCGGAACGCGCTCCGCCGCGGACGTGCTCACGTTCCAGCAGACGCTCCGCCGCCAGCGGGTCCCGGTGACGGTGGCGCTGGTCGTCGCCTGCCTGGCGGTGTTCGCCGCCGGCTGGGCCTTCGAGGCCAACACCCACCCGCGGGTGATGTACCGCATGGGCGCGATGCAGGGCGCGCTCCTGCTCGAGGGGGAGTGGTGGCGGTTGCTCGCGCCGTCCCTGCTGCACGCTGGGCCCTGGCACCTGCTCCTCAACATGGTGGCGCTGGTCTCCCTGGGATCGCTGCTGGAAGGCATCCTCGGCTGGCGGCGCTTCCTGCTGCTCTTCGTCGCCTGCGCCATCGGCGGTTCGGCGGCGATCGCCGTCGCGTCGCCGCAGACGTTCGTGGTGGGCTCCTCGGGGGCGATCTGGGGACTGATGGCCTTCGAGCTGTACCTGGGGTGGCGGCCGGGCGGCCTCTTCCCGGAGGTGATCGCCCGCCAGCTCAAGAAGGCCGGCGTCCGCGTGGTGGCGATCAACGTCCTCATCTCGCTGCTGCCCGGGATCTCCCTCGCGGCGCACCTCGGCGGCGGGCTGGTGGGGCTGGCGCTGGCGGCCTCCGGGCTCCTCACCCGCGGCGTGCGGCCGGTGGCCGAGGGCACGCCGCCGTCCGCGCCGCCGGCGCTCACCACGGGCGCGGCGCTCGCGGCGGCCGCGCTGGTAGCGTCGATCGTCCAGGGGTTCGCCTGGGGGCGGCCGTGGGACTTCGCCCGGCCGGAGCTGGTGCGCGTGGAGCTCCCGGACGGCTTCGGGATCTCGCTGCCCGCCGTCCATACCCGGCTCGACGAGAGCCCCCGGGAGAAGGTGACCTCCACGACCTTCGGCGACCTCTCCCTGGACGGCGCGGTCTACCGGGTGGTGCTGGGCCCCGTGGACCCGGGGACGGTGGCGGACGCGGCACGGATGGAGGAGCTGAAGAAGCTCATGGCGCACGGGGAGATGGCCGGCTCCCCGCGGCAAGGAGCCATCGCGCTGGAGCAGCTGGACGACCGCCTGGCGGTGACGGACCACATCACCAACGCGAACGGCGCCCGCATTCGCGAGTGGGCCACCTATCTCGGCGACCACATCGTCATCCTGCACGCGGTGGAGCTGAAGCAGCCCGGGGCGGCGCCGTGGGAGCACCTGGCCAGGCCCATCTTCCTCAGCATCCGGCCGCCGAAGACGCCCGTCGAGAGCACCGGAAATTCGCCGAGGTAATTCTCGCGGACTTCCGCGTCACCCAGTTACGAGCCTGAAGGCGCTGAAGTGACGGGAAGTTGTAGGGAAGCGCACGAGGGAGTACGTCCTGGTGCGCGTGGCTCGAGATCGAGCGGCCCAAAACCTGGCGAGCCGAGGCCCGCGTCCAGGTCGATTGAGGTCGGATGACGTTTTCTTCAGGTCATTCGACGATCGGATTACGGTCTCATTTCGACACGCCGGTACTATTGAAGTCAGCCTGAATCACCGTGATGGGGGTTCCCGGGATGAGTCTCACCGAATCGACGTACCCGTCGTCGGCGGAGCCGAACCCGAACCCTCTCTCGGTGCCCAAGTTCCCGGCGCTGACGATCATCTCGCATCCGATGATGACGCGCGCCGGCGACCGGTTGCTCCTCGAGGGCCGGGGGGAGGTGGCCGTCGCGCGTGGGGATTCGGAGTTCCGGCGGCCGGGACAGCCCTCTGGAGCGCCGCTGGAAGATCCGTACCTGAGCCGGACCCCGTTCCACCTGACCCCGCTTCCCGGCGGGGGCGTGCGGCTCCGGGTGGACAAGGACGGCATCCCCGTCTCGGTGGGCGGCCGCCCCATCTCCGGCGAGGAGGAGTTCCAGCCCGAGGCCCTCGCCAGGGGGGTGCCGCTGGTGCTCCGCAAACGCATCGTGCTGCTCTTGCACCTGGCGGAGCGGGACGGGACGGCACCGGGCGGCGAGCTGGGGATGGTGGGCAACAGCCCCGGCCTTCGCCTGGTGCGCGCGCAGATCCGCGACGTGGCGAAGCTGGACGCGGCGGTCCTCATCCGCGGTGAGACGGGGACCGGAAAGGAGCGGGTGGCCCAGGCGCTTCACGATCACAGCTCGCGCCAAGGCCAGTTCGTGGCGGTCAACCTGGCCACCATCCCCGAGACGCTGGCCACGGCGGAGCTCTTCGGCGCCAGGCGCGGGGCGTTCGCCGACCTGAGGGTGGACCGCAAGGGCCTGTTCCGGGAAGCGCAGGGGGGAACCATCTTCCTGGACGAGATCGGCGAGACCCTGGACCACGTGCAGTCCATCCTCCTGCGGGCGCTGGAGACCAGGAAGGCCATCCCGCTCGGGGACGACAAGGCGGTGAAGCTGGACGCCAGGGTGGTCGCCGCCACGGACGCGAACATCGAGGCGAGGATCGGGGCCGGCACGTTCCGCGCGCCGCTCCTGTACCGGTTGCAGGCGTTCGAGATCCACCTCCCCCCGCTCCGGGAGCGGCTCGAGGACCTCGGCCTGCTCTTCACCCATTTCGCCCGGAACGAGCTGGAGCCCCTGGATCAGGTCGGGAGGCTGAAGCCGCAGGAGCCCAACGGCGAGCCGTGGCTCCCCGCCGACCTGGCGCTGCTGATGCTGGCCTACCCCTGGCCGGGCAACGTGCGCGAGCTCAGGAACATGGTGCAACAGCTGATCATCAACAACCGCGGGCGGGCGTCGCTGGCGGTGGACGGCAAGCTGCTCGAGAAGCTCAACTCGAAGCCCCTGGTGGACATCTCGCGCCCGTCCACGTCGCCGGAGGCGAGCCTGGACAAGGAAAGCACGCCCAGGCGTGGAACGAGGCGGTACACGCGCGAGGAGCTCCTCGAGGCGCTCCGCGCCTGCCGGTTCGAGATCGCCGCGACCGCCGACCAGCTGGGGCTGGTGCGCGGCACCCTCCAGAACCGGCTCAGGCAGTACGGCATCCGCACCAGCGCCGACCTCAAGAGCGACGAGATCATCGACGCCTACCGCGCATGCGACGGGAACCTGGAGAGGATGGTCACGCAGCTCGAGGTGTCCGGCATGGCGCTCAGGCCCCTCCTGAAAACCCTGGGCCTGGAGCCCGACGAGTAAGCGCGTTCACACTGGCGCGCCAGATGGCGCGCTAACCCTCACACTCCTGTGCACGTCCGCCAGGTCATGCGTCGAAACTGGCCGGCCATCAGGCGAATCCGGCAGGCACGCGGATTGCTGAGGGTGCGGCCACACCCCCACCGAGGAAAGCGAAACACTCCATGAAGAATACGATCGCAGAGCAAAATGTCACTTTCATGAAATCCGCAGTCACGCTGAGCACGGACACGATCGACGTCTTCTTCGACGAGAACGGGTTCCAGCCGCTGCAGTACGCCGCCAGGCTGGGCGACGTGCTCCGATTCCGGAACACGTCGAAGACCACCACCAGCTCGCTGACGATCTACGTGCTGAACCAGGAGGACTCGACGCTCTCCGAGGCGCTGCTGGGGCCGTCGAACGCCCAGGTCCAGGTCGGCAAGTTGCCCGTGAACAAGGTGGTGCAGAGCGAGGGCTCGTTCCTGCTGTCCCTGGTGCCGCCGTCGCTCCTCCTCCACGGCACCTCGACCACCGATTACTCCGGCCAGAAGCTCGCTCCCATCCTCATCTCCAACTAGGCCACCAATCCGCCGGCGCGCCGGCGCGTCAATGCTGCTGGCTCGCAGGGCGTTCCGCGAGCGAGCGCTGGCGCTCCTTCCACGCCGTCACCAGGTTGGGGTTGACGGACAGGGCGGTGTCCAGCTCCTCCTTGGCCCTCTGGAGGAGGGCGGGGCGAGCTCCCGGTGGGGCTCGCTTCGCCTCCAGGGCCTGCACCCAGGCGTGGAGGGCGTGCCCTTCGGCCCACCCGGGCCGCGCCTTGACGATCTGTTCTGCCACGGGCCGGGCCCGCTCCAGCGCCACGCCCGGGTCCCGGCCGGACCCTGAGAGCGACTCGGCCCAGTCCAGGCAGACCTGGAGGTAATCGCGCCGGAGCTCCCAGGGCTCGGGCGCCGCCCTCAGCCCCTGCTGGTAGATCCCGGCTACCGCCTCGTAGGCGTCCGGCCTCCTCGCTCTCCGTCGAACGTCCAGCCAGCTCGCGGCTCCGAGCGCTCGCCACGAAGCCTCGTCGTTCCTGGCCCTCGCTTGCGCTTCCTTGGCCTTGGCGTTCGCAGTGGCGAGGTGAGCGCCTGGATCGAGCCCGTGCTCGAGGTCGTATTTCGCCTGGACGATCAGCGCCAGTGCCTGGTTGGACCAGGAGAGCGGGCTATCGGGATAGTGTTTCTCCGCGAGGTGGAACTGCTTCAGCGCCTTCTGCGTCAAGTCGCTGGGATTCCCTCCGCCGGCGGCGCGATACAGAGCTTGCCGGGCCAGGATCTCGGCCAGGTTCACGTTGGCCTGGGGCTGTGTCGCATCGATGGCCAGCATCTTCGCGAAATCCTCGCGAGCCAGCTCCAGCGATGGGAATGGATCCTTGCCCTGATCCCAGTCCTCCTGGGCAAGCGCGAAGTGGACCTCGCCCATGCCGTTGAGGCATGCCAGGAGGGTGGGATTGAGCGCGAGGCATCTGCGGTACTGCTCCAGCGCTTCGCTGAATGCCGGCCTGGGATTGCCGCTGCGAACCTGGGCGCGGCTGGCCCGGAGCTGGCTGACCTGGCCCCCGTAGTAAAAGGCGTTGGTGAAGGTCGGGTTGCGCGCCTGCGCCTTCGCAAGCACCTCCTGGGCCTGGGCCA
>Ga0209382_10009583_pt1 | contig 12110 bp, 9 predicted proteins | sample SoiMetdeltSBSDD5_FD_187599 | JGI IMG/M metagenome (GOLD analysis project Ga0209382, IMG submission 187599) | Bulk soil microbial communities from a Populus tree surrounding site in Tennessee, USA - Soil MetaG P. deltoides SBSDD5 (SPAdes) (version 2) | ecosystem: Environmental > Terrestrial >... | reverse complement strand
CGGTCATCGAAGGCCGGCAGATTACCGAGCTTCCATTACCGGCGCGCGATGCACTGTCGTTGGTGTTCACTCAGGCCGGAGCCGTTGGTGGCAATCTATCAGGCGCACGAATCGGTTCACTGAACATCACCCGCGACGGCATCAACATCATGGATCAGCACATCAACCAGGGGCTGAATCCGGATACCGCCACGATCAACAGCGCACCGACAGTCATCTTCAACAGCGTGGACAGTGTTCAGGAAGTTCGCGTGGTGACATCTCCGGCAGATGCTGAATTCGGCCGCGGCTCGGGCCAGGTACAGATCCTCACCCGATCCGGAACGAATGAATTCCACGGCAGTCTGTTCGAGTCGCATCGAAACACTGCGTTGAATGCCAACACATGGTTCAACAACCTGCGAGGTGATCCACGGAATGTTTTGATCAGGAATCAATTCGGAGGACGCCTCGGCGGACCGATCGTCAGAAACAAGACTTTCTTTCACTTCCTGTATGACGCGCAGCGGCAGGTGACGAAGAACACCGTGACCAATACCGTGTACACGCAAACCGCGAGAAACGGCATCTTCCGCTTCTATCCAGGCGCGCGCAATGCCAACTACAACGCAGGTGCAGGCGTACGCACGGTGGACGTTGACGGGAACCCGGTTGCGCCTACTGCCGCGACGGGTGCGCTGGTCAATCTCCCCGTTTTTGGGCGCGATCCGAATCGCCTGAACCCGGACTCCAGCGGTGTCGTATCCAGGCTGCTTGCGCTGACTCCGCTACCCAACAATTTCCGCAGTGGCGACGGCTTGAACACTGCCGGCTACACGTGGAGCCGGCGCGCGACAAACGACCGCGACCAGATCAATATCAAGATCGATCACACCTTCAATTCGCGTCACAACGGTAGCTTCAGCTATACGCGGGAAGTTGAGAACAACCTGAACGGGAACAATGCTCAGCCGTTCCCTGATGCCCCAGGCGGCAAGTTCGGCACGAAGGACGCTTTCTATTCGTTGAGCTTCACCAGCACGTTGACGCCGCGGATGGTGAACGAGTTCAGGGCCGGCGCGCAGCGAGCGAAAATTACGGCGTACGGACCATGGGACTCTGATGAAGGAATGAAACAGCTTCCGACCGCCGGCAACCTGCCCTATGCACTCGATTTCACGACAATCACGGATCCGATCGTTGTGCCGGGCGTTGCCTGCTGCGGCTACGGCTATATCGCGCCGCTCTACAACTTCGCCGACAATCTGAGCTGGATCAGAGGACGTCATGCGTTCAAGGGAGGCGTGGAAGTACGCTTCGTCAGCAGTTCACCTTTCAGCGCATTCGAGGTCATGCCGCGCGCAATCATCGGAGCGGGCGGCGCCGCGGTCACCGGTCTGACCGCAGCCCAGATCACAGGTTTGAATCAAAACGAAACGGACGCGCAAACGCTGCTCTTGAATCTCAGCGGCTCGCTGTCGGGAGTTAACGAAGCGTTCAATTCCGCGCCGCCGCCGTCGCTCGATTTCCGCTCCTACCAGAACAAAGTTCGCTGGTGGCAGCAACGCGAGTTCAGCGTGTTCTTCAAGGATGACTTCAAATGGCGGCCTGGTCTCACGCTGAACGTCGGCCTCCGCTACGAGTTTTACGGAGTTCCGTACGAGCAGCGCGGTCAAACCGCCGGCATTCTCGGCGGATCGTCCGGTCTGTTCGGCATTTCGGGAACAGGATTCGGCGATCTCTATCAGCCGTTCCGCCAGGATCCGACGCACCTGACGCAAATCCAACTCGTTGGCAAGAACTCTCCGAATCCCGACACCTTGATCTACAACAACGATCTGAACAATTTCGCGCCGGCCGTCGGTTTGAGCTGGTCGCTGCCGTATCTCGGTAAAGACAAGACCGTTCTGCGAATGGGCTACAGCGTCGGTTACGAACGCGGCTCGCTGCGCATGTTCAACATCGTCGTCGGGGATCAGCCGGGACTGCGGACGGTGACTGCCTTCCGTCCTTCTACAGCGTTCAACTTGACAAATGTTGCGCTGCCACTGGCGCCGCTGGGAAAACCGCTCGAGACGGTTCAGCCCACTTCTCCCAGCACCGACACGATTCGCGGGTTTGACACGAATCTTCGAACTCCGTACGTGCAGAACTGGAACCTGTCGATTCAACGTCAGCTGCCGGCGAATTTGAACCTGGATTTACGTTATGTCGGAAACAAAGGGACCAAGCTGATTCGAGGAACCAATCTGAATGAAGTCAATATCTTCGAGAATGGAATCCTCGAAGCCTTCAAGGCCATCCAAAGCGGCGGCGAGTCGGCGCTCATGGACAGGATCTTCAGAGGCGTCGCTCTGATTTCCGGTCAAGTCATCGACGGAAACACGGTTCGAGCCGGCCCGGGACTTCGCTCGAATGCCAGCACACGCGTGTTCTTCGCAAACAATGATGTCGGCGATTTCGCGAATTACCTCGTGACCACCACGCAAAACACAAACAGTACGCTTCCCGGCGGTCTGCTGCGCAACTCGGGATTGCCGGCTAATTTCATCGTGGCGAATCCGCAATTTGTGGCCGCCAACTATACGAGCAATTTTGCCAACTCCACGTTCCACGCGCTCGAAGTGGACCTGAACAAGCGTTTCTCGAATGGGTTCATGCTCGAAAGCAACTTCACGTGGAGTAAAGCGCTCGGCGAGGAAGAAGGTGCGGGACAGGAAATGCTCGACAGCTACCGCAACAGCCGCGATCGCACACAGGACAAACGGATTCTGTCCTTCGATCGTAAATTTGTTTTTCGCAATAGCGGCACCGTCGAATTGCCGTTCGGTCCTGGAAAACTATTGTTCAATCAGAGCTCCGGCGTATTGGCGCGAGTATTTGAAAAATGGCAGATTTCGCCGATCGTCAGTTTCAACTCGGGTACGCCTTTCACCTTCTCGTCAGATTCCAGTTCTGTGAACAATCTCACCGACTATACACCGACTGTTATGGGTAAAGTCCCGACAACCGGGACAGTTACGCGTGTTTCTGATGGCGTGATCTTCTTTCCTGATCTGAGACAAATTCCCGATCCGGGAATTCGATCGATCAGTACAGCCCAGCAACTGGATACGAGAAGCACCATGCTGGCAATTACCGACGCCTCCGGAAACCTGCTCATGGTCAATCCCGAGCCCGGTGTGTTGGGAAGTCTCAGGCCGCTGTCTGGAAGAGGGCCAATGTCCTGGAGATTCGACGTCAATCTGGTCAAACGCGTTAGGATCGGCGAACGGAAGGAATTCGAATTCCGAATGGACGCGATCGACGTGCTCAATTCTCCAATCTTCAATGCACCGGTAGCCGCCGATCTGGATATCAGCTCGCTGACGTTCGGGCGCATCACCACCGCCGGCGGCAATCGCATTGTCGTGTTGGGTGCACGGATCAATTTCTAAACGGAAAGAACCATGAAAACCTTAATCATTGTTGTCTGTTTCGCACTGGCGCCGCTCCAGACTTCCACTGATCTCACCGGCAAATGGACGTTTCAAGTGCAGACCAGTCTTGGGAGTGGAACTCCAACCATTTCGCTGAAACAAGATGGCGAAAAACTGACCGGCCATTACACCGGTCAACTCGGCGAAGCCGACCTGACAGGAACGGTGAAGGGCCAGTCGATCACTTTCACCTTCACCGTTAATGTTCAGGGCTACGAGATCGTAAACACGTATACAGGAACTGTCGAAGACAAGGACTCGCTCAAGGGAACCACGCGGCTTGGAGATCTCGGGGACGGAACATTTACGGCCAAACGTATGGCTCCCGCTCCGTAGATAGAAATTGGGGTCAGACGTATCGTTCACCATTTATTTTCAGACCGCGATCACTGGAAATTGCACAAATCCGCAATGTAGGTTGTAGATTTCGAGATCCCAAGATTGCACGGGCATTCCCTCAATACAAATCTTGGAATCTCGAAATCTACAACCTACATTGCGGATTTGTGCAATTTCCAGTGATCGCGATCTGAAAATAAATGGTGAACGATACGTCTGACCCCAAATTTCTCACTGCATGGATACGAGGGGAGTTTTGCGGGGGTCACCTCGAACTTTTCCCAAACCTCAAAGGCACCCGGCGTGCGACTCAATTGGTCAGAATGACGACTCGCAACCGTACGACGATTATTGTCCTTGTTGTTGCCGGCCTGTTGATCGCGATAGGAGACAAATTCGCCGGAATGATTCTTCTCTCGTTGCTACTGCCGGTTTATGGGTTGGCGATTTCGAGTGTATTTCTGTTCATCTTTATTGCAATGGCCAGCGTCGCCGTGACGGTGGCGCGGCTTTTCCGTCAGGAGACCGGCTCGACGGAGGCTGCCCGGTCGGACACTTTTACGGGTCCGGATCAGAGAAACCGCGACGCAGCGTGATCGTGTCCCCGTGAGAGAATGCCGCGCATGTGGCGTCCCTCGAGACCCTTCGCGGCAGCAGCGCTTCTCTCGTTTTCCGTCTATTTGCTACCGCTCATCGGAGCCCACGCCGTTACTCTGCTCGGCCATGGTCTCATCATCGAATTGACGCGCGACACGAACCGCACACCGGCGTGGATCGCCACCGACATTGGCCTCGCTCTGTTGCTGCAAGCCGCTTTAACGGCTGTTCTCTATTGGTTGTTCAGAAAGCCGAACGTCATCGCCACCGTGGCTGTGGTTCTCTCCATTCCTATCGTCATTGGATTTGTAGAAGTGGCATACCTCGTCGCGATCCCCTCGATGTTTCTCATTGAGCGAGACACGATGAACGAATCCGGGAACTGGCCCGTTGTCTGTTCGGCTTCCAACGCGTCCCTGATTTCGGTCCCGATGCCACAGATGCGTTCCCGGCAAAACACATCGCAGTTTCCTGTTCAGTCATCCGATGGGCGGTATCATTTGATGCGGTTTTCCGACTGTACGCTTCAGCCGCTGGCGCTACCCCAACCGACCTTGCAGCAGGGCGGACGAGTGGACTTCACTGTTGGGATCAATTACTTCGTTGCCGACGTTGGCTTGCTGTTTCACAAACAGCCGGTTTCAAGCACGAAGATGGAATGGGCCGTCCTCAAGAATGGCGCGCCGACCCCGACGGCGATCGAAATACCGTCGACCATGCCGGTTCTTTCCGAAGATGGGGATTCGATCGGCTGGGTCGAACTCACCCAGGGATCAGGACCTCGTCCTTCACACGTTTTCATACGCCGTATGGATTCGGATCGGCCAGTCATTGATATCGACCTTAGCCGTTTTGGTCTTTCAAACAAGTACACACTCAACGCTCTCGACGTTTCAGGTGGTCGGGCGCTGGTCGGGCGGAATGAGTATTCGAAGTACGTCTTTCTAACAGTCGATTTAGATGGGCGGGAGGTGGCTGCAACGGAGACGGACGGAGTCAAGCCCCAACCACAGACCTTCTTGAAACTACAAGACGGCTGGATCGCATGGGATGCCTATCAGGAGCGGGAGGCGTATCGGGTGCGATGGTCACTGGCGACAGGCCAGGGGTCGCATCGAGTGTCTTTGGGACGTGGAATTACAGCAGTGGCGACAAACCCATCGGGCTCGCTCATCGCGATAAGCGTGACCACAAACCTCAGTATCGGAAACACTCCCGACGCCGTTTACGTCCTGCGAGCAGCGGACGGTTCCGAAGTCTTCCGCAAATACCTGCCGAGATACTCACGTTCGAACGTCGTTTTTCCGAGCGATGATCTCTTTGCCTATTCCGTAGATGGAACTACGATAGTGCTACACGTCCCATGACGTTGAGGGGAACTATGAGATATCGCCATCTACAAATTGTCATTCTGCTTTCAGCCGGGACACTCACGGCACAACAGCAACGGCCTTTACGCGCGGTCCACGACCAGGCGCCATCGAAGGTGCTATACAGCGTCGATAAATCTTCAGAAACCGTAGACATCACGAATGTCGCCTTCGAGGTCGTCGGACCCGGGATTCCCGGGCGTCCGACGGATGAACGACTGGTGCTTCGCAAGACGACGCAGACGAAGCAGGTTCTCGGGGAAGTCGGCATTGAAGCCACCACGACGATCGCCGCATGGCCGTTGGGAGGCGACTTCATGGAGAAGCCCGTTTACTCGATCACCTTGTATGGCACGGATCCGAGAACGCTCAATAGCGAAGTGCTGGTAGTCTCCCGTGGACTGGAAGAAGTCGAGTGGTGGTCAATCTACAAGTTGGGAACCGGTGAACACCTGTTCGACACGGATGTTCCGTTGGTGCAATTCTCTGCGAAACGCGATGAGCGTGACCTTCGGTACCTGGGTATCGAAGTCCCTCCGGACGACACTGTGGATACGCGGCTCAGGGCCCCAAACGTTGTCGGCGTCTTGACCTATGCCTCGTCAGGAGGGGTGATTCGCGAAGCTCTTCTAACTTCCGATTCTGCACAGAACGCGCGATTGCTCCGATCGTTTGCCGATTCGACGCGGACCCTCGAATTTGTGAATGGTCGGATTGTGCTGTCCATCAGCCGGAACTACCCGTCACGACCGTCAACGGTGTCGATTGTCGTGCCCGTTGCCGGCGATGACATGGATCTGGCAAAGGCTCAACTGCCGCCGGGAATCCACGCGGCGGCGTGGAAACGATAAACGGTTTCTCTACGCCGCCTCTGCTGCAGATTGCCGGCGCGGAGGCCGGCGTAACGTTTGGGTAAAGTTGCGCGTGAAGATTCGCAACCAATCGCGACAATCCTCACACACTCGTAAATGGTCCAGCTCCTGCTGCACCAGTTGAGCGCCGCCTTCTGCGGCCTCTAAAAGAAGGTGTGGATCAATGTGGTGCATTATCGAAATCCCCCTCGATCCAGCGCTCGGCTGTCGGGCGAACGGTACCAAAAATATCGCCATACTCCAAGAGGTCTGATGCCCTGAATTCCAGGCCCAGCGCGGGTTTCAGCCTATTTAAGTTGCTTTAGCCCCGGTATTGCCTTAAATGCCGGAGCGTCACGGGAATCCACGGCCTGACGATCGCCCGCCGACCTGAACCGATAAGGCCGGCCGGTGATCGCCCCGCGGAGCGACAGAGCCGCCGGGCCGGTGTATTCAAAGATTACTCCTTCGTTTTCAATCAACCGAGCCGGCTGATTTTCCTGACTTCTCGCCGCCACATCCAAACGCCACTCCCGGCGTTTTCCGCCACAACAGGACATGTTTCCTCCCATTCGTTGTTTAAGGGAACCGGATCCGACAAATTCCTAATTCTTAAATCCTAATTCTTATCCGAGCGGACAAGCTTCGTTGAGAGGTTCCGCTCGGATAAGAATTAGGATTTAAGAATTAGGAATTTGTCGGATCCGGTTCCCCTCGCTCATACCGCATCGGTCCGCGATGTCAGACGTTCCAGAATGCAGGCCCCGCCTGAGATTGCGAACCACAGCATCAATCGATGCGCCCAATCGTTCGAAAGGATAAAAGCAAACGGGGCAGACACCCATAAGCTCAAACAGTAGAAGCAATCGAGCAAATCGCCCGCGAAGCCGACACCGGCAAAACGCCGGAGTCTTACCAGCAGATCCCAGGGTCCATCCTCTGCGTTGAAAAGGTGTGCAAGCCTCCATGCAGCAAGCACGCTTAGAATCAGCCAGTAAGACTCCGACATCGTCACGCCTCGATACCGATCAGGACGGGGATGGCGTTGTACGAGTCGCCTCCACCGTACCCGTCTGTCACACGGGTGCCCGCACTGAGGTTCAACGAGAACGCGCAGAACGTTTCCGTTGGCTCCAGCCAGTGCCCGCTCGAGGGCGCGATGTCGATGGTCACGTATCCGGACACTGGATCGTGTGTCGGGTCGTCGATCGTCCCGCGCAGCTGGCTGCATGACAGATCGTCACCATGCGTGTAGCTTGCCAGCCGGAACGGTGCCGTCGACGGCGGAGGAGGCTGCACGGCAAATGAGCCGATCGCGCCCTTTTGCATGTACAACTCGTAACTGTTCAGGAAGCCCTCAGCCTGGTCGGCCTTGAACTTTACTGTCAGCGGCTCGCCCGAGCTACCGCTCGGCAGTTTGAACTTCGCGCAGTTCCCCAGCGTCGCAGCTCCCATCGTCACGATGTCGTCGATGTCGAGAAACGCTCCGTTGTTATCGATGAACAGCGTGATCGAATCCTCAGCTCCAGCGACTTTGTTGCCGGTACCGTCATATCCCTCAATGCGGAACTGAACCGGCCCGGGAGTCGGAGCACTCAACAGCCAACTCCGGATCTGAGCCCTTCGATCGCGATGCGTCGAGACGTACAACACATTGCTTTCGATGTTCAAATAGGACGAGACGGGCGTGGCTGGACCCCCATCAACGTGCAGGCTAACGGTATGTGGACCGATCAATTCGCCGTTGTATCCCGGGGTTCCGGCCAGCGCGATGAGCGGATGCCGAAGTTCCTGCGAAAAGAACGTCCACGCGGCGCCGACGCCAAACTCACGATAGCGGATCGTGTAGTGCGTGACGGACGGATGATCGAGGAAACATCCAAAGAGGTCGAGCGTTCCTCTCCATGCCGCGCATCGTGTTTGCGGCCCGGTTGTATTTCGAGCGGTGATCCGGCCTTGAAGTCCCAACGAATTGTTGAACCCGACGCGTTGGCCATATCCAGGAGGCTCGCCAAGCGGTCGCGGACCAGCCGGCGCCGGGCCGATGAACACATTGCCGACCGCCTGAATGACTTGCCCTGCGACGCAGCGAGCCGGATGCAGCCGACCCTTGGGAATGCAGACATTGATTCGTTTGAACGGCGGAATGTTGAAGTATGGCGCGCTTTCCCAGAGCACGGTCCCGGGAGCCATGACGTCGATCAATTGAACGATCAGGTCCGGCGCGCTTTGCGTGACGGTGACCTCACCCGTTCCGGTGTCCAAAGCGGCCTCATCGAAAAACTCGCTGATGGTCCGCGAGAACCGGAAAATGTAGTTTCCATTCCGGTCGGTCACTGTCACGCCGAGGTTTTCCCGCAAGCCTGCGCCCGTGTACGTGCCACCGGCGAGTTCAGCGCCGGTACGATCGTATTCCTGAAAACGGAGAACGACACCTGCGAGCGCCTCCACATTGCAGTTGAATCGGAAACGGTCGGCAAGCGAACCGATCGCGACCGCATTCACCAGCGACTTCGCTGCCGCTGACGTCACGTTAGTTCGACTAATAGACGTGATCGTCGTGGATCGCTGCGGGGCGCCGGCTTTCTTCGTTTTCACGTCGACCACGGCCTCGAGCCTTCGCAGATTGATGTTGAGGTTCTGTTTGACCGGAATCGGCGTATCGCCTTCCAGCGAAATGATCATCGGCTTGAAGGGCGGCGGATCCGGCGGGTTTGGCGGCTGAGGCTTCAACCGTTCCGGATAGAGCTTTTTGATGATGTCCTTCAGCGCCGGATACTTCAGCGCTTCGGCCAGCGCCAGCGCGCTGTCGATCACGATGTAGTTCGGGAAGCACGGATTGAGGATGCAAAAACCTTCGTAAGAACTGACATGACCGTAAATGAGAAAGTCGGTAGCCGTCACGGGCATCGAGCAGGTCAGGATGAGATCGTCAAAGTCCGCGTCGGCTCCAGCGTCGTTCGTTTGGATATCGAACCGATACTGACCGCCGGAAGCCGCTGGAAATGTGATTTGATCGGCCGAATCGACCCAGCCGGAGCCTGGATTGTTTTGAACCCGGATCGTCCAGTCGGGTCCGGTTACGAATACTGCCGGAGTCGAGACGTCTCCTGTGTAGGTACCGTTGCCGCTCGAAGCCCCTTGAATGATGAACCTTTGTGGAAAAGCAGCGTTCTTGGCCTTGACGGAAACGGTCCAAGCGCCCTGCATGCGAATCGCCATTTAGCCTCCTTGAAAGCAGTTCTGCAGTCACGGAGGTGTAGTGACAGGAGAGGCAAATGCGTTACAGAGGAAAATGCAGGTCAGAGAACTAGAAGGCTCATGCTGACGCGTTAGGCATGCGGCGGCTTCGCGATCAGCCCTACGCAATCCGCAATTTCCACTATCCTTATAAATTGTACTTATAGATAGCGTTGAACTCTGGAAAACGCTCCGTCCAAGACCGTCCCAAATGCCAAGGCAATCTATAGGGAAAATTTATAAGGATAGTGGAAATTGCGGATTGCGTATGGCTGATCGCTAAGCCGCATTCCGCCGGTTTTACATCGTCGACATGATCCGCCGGAATTCCGGATCCATCCAGAGCTGTTCGAAAGTTCGATTCAAGGGAAGCTGCTTTTTGTTGGCCGGGTTCAGTTCGACAGCTTTCTTGATTGCGGCAAGTGCCTCCGCATTTTGTCCCATGCGAAGGTGCACCTGAGCCAGAGTCACCCAGTTCGCGTCGATCTCGGGCGACTTGTCGCGCGCCGCGATCGCTTTTTCCATGGCGCCTTTCATATCGTTCGCGTTCAGGCGTTCCGTGACCTGGCCGCGGATATCTCCCGACCGCACCGCATTGAGAATTCGGCGAAGTTCTCCGAACGGATCCTTGTGTTCATCAACCCGCAGATCGAGCGCGCGATCGCCGTAGCCCGCGATGGTCAGGGGTTTCAGGATCATGAGGCCCGCAGACTCTACTCCGCGCTTATCACCGCCGCCTTTTTGGCCGGCTTCCAGCGCATCAAGCAATCGTTCGGCGAGCGGACCGGTTGACGATTCAAACGACTTGGCCATGTTGTCGACAACTTCAGGGCCTGCAAGCGTATTACCCTGAGCGCAATAGTTGACGCCGCACTTGTGTCCTTTCCAATCGGTAATCGTAGGGCTGGTCCACGCTGCGGTTCGTCCCTGGATGTCGAGAATGGCAACCTGGCGGCTGTTGCGGCCTTCGTCTGCTCTGAGCATGTAGTCGAGCGCCTGCTGGGGAGTCATGCCGGCTTCCAGCAGTTTGACCCCGACGTCGCTGTACATCGGATTCGATCCCGACTGATGCGCAAAAACGGCGACACCGCCTTTGCCGCCGCGAACGCGGCTGCCGACCGCGATGGTCTTGGAATGCACCGCGATTCCAAGCTCACCCGTGTTTGGATCTCGGCCGATGATCGAAAACGTACCTTCTTCACCTGGCGCGTATATCTGCGCCTGCGCCTGAATGGCAAAAGCAAACGTGATCAGTATCAACAGATAGACTCGCATCGCGACCTCCTCCGGAACGAATGGCGTTTTTATTTAAAAGTCGGCGGCATCGTTTTGCGCCAGACGTCATAACGCATACGGAGAGTCTTCACGGGATTCAGGCTCTCCCCTTCTTTAGCACCCTGTGGATGGTTGGGCGCCGGCTGCGAAACGGTAATGTACAGCGCGTATTTGCCGTTGTTATGAGAATCGCCGCTCGTGTCGTTCGGGTCCGCCATCAGAATGTAGGCTACGTGCGAGGTCTTGGCGTCGCACGGGATCGGCCCCGCTGGCACCTGCGCGCAGGAACATCGGCTGTCTCCGCCCACTCTGTCGCCGGCTTCAAGCGCTGCCAGCGCGCGGTCGGTAATCGCACCGTTGGTCTCGATGAAAGCTTTCACAGCGGTGGGAATGACGTTGCCGGACCGCAGCGTGTTGCCCTGAATCGCGTAGAAGATCTCAGTCCCCGGCACCTGTCCCGAAATGTACCGGGTAACAAACCCGTTTCCTAATCCGGAGTGACCCGCGGCGCGGCCTTGCATGTCGAGAATGCCAAACTGCCGTGACTGGAATTGAGGGTCGGCGCTCAGCATCTCAATGATCGCATTTGGATCGGTGCCCTTCTGCAGTTCCTGGAAGACGAGCATCTGATTCTGATGAGTGCCGTCCGCGGCAGCCTGGCAGGCGGCAATGCCGATCCCCGGAACGACGACGGCAATCGCGGTCTTCATGGCTTCATCGTCCGTGTTTACGCATGACGCGGCCGCCATCACAACCCGGCGTGTGCTGCGGTCCACGGCGATGACCGACCATGTCGCGAATGCCGAGTTTTCCAAAGCGAACAATAGAGCCAGTAAAAGACAGATTCGTCGCATCGATCAACCTCCAGTGTTGGGTAATGCCGAACGCGTAGTCGAGCAAAACCTCCCCTCCTGAAACAGGAGGGGAGGCCGCGACTGAAAGGAGCGGACGGGGTGGTCAGTCCAGGACCATTTCGTGTG
>Ga0209382_10009579_pt1 | contig 12113 bp, 13 predicted proteins | sample SoiMetdeltSBSDD5_FD_187599 | JGI IMG/M metagenome (GOLD analysis project Ga0209382, IMG submission 187599) | Bulk soil microbial communities from a Populus tree surrounding site in Tennessee, USA - Soil MetaG P. deltoides SBSDD5 (SPAdes) (version 2) | ecosystem: Environmental > Terrestrial >... | reverse complement strand
TCATGGAGAAGCTCAAAGAAGTCCGCAGCTCGCTGCGCGGGCGCGTGGAGAAGTTCTTCACCCCGGAACAACTTACGAAATGGGATGCCGGGATAGCCAAAGCCAAGAACTTCCTGGGCCACACCCTAACTTCCTAGTGAGCTGGCAGTCTAGAGGATGGTTTGAACTGTGGCCGGGCGGCGCTATTGAAGGGGCCGCTCGGCCACAAAAGGCGCCGTTTGCCTTCGCCGGCAAGATCGAGTCGCGGTACTGACCCAATGCCGCATTTTTCGATTTAGCAAGCAGAGGGCGTGTTCCAAAGGTTATTGTGAAATTCGTCTCGGCGTAACTCTACCCAAGCTCCGCAACTGTTTAAACCTTTTCACTCCCTACTCCCTTCTTCTCCGGCTGCTTCTCCTGTTTCCCCCGGCTGGTTAACTCGCTTCCTCAATGGAGAAAGCCTATGGATTTGAACATACGCATCATCGGCGCGCGCGACTTTATCAAAACGACGCCTACCTTCCAGGTCGACCTCGAAACGAGCAAGCAATTTTTCCTGAAGCTTGCCCAGGAGAATGCGGCGCCGAGACAGTACGACTTACTGATTGATCTTCGACAAACGACCGGCAATTTATCCTTCCCGGAGATCGCTGAAGTGGTCAAGCTCATAATTGAACACCGGGATTCGTTCCGGTCGAAAATTGCGATTTTGACTACGCCCGGAGTCAAGTTCGAAAACGCGAGGTTCGCGGCGCTATACGCCAACAACCGCGGCTTTCAAGTGGCGGCGTTTACGGATTTTGAAGAGACGATGAATTGGCTGATGAATTTATCTGAGGCGCCGTCTGAAGGGAGTACTTCATGAACAAAAGACGACGGTTCGCCGCCGAGGCGCGTCAGTTCATCTTGAGACTTTTCGTTTCGTGCGGTCTCATGCCGGCCGCATTTATCGGGGCTGCCTCCGCCCAGCAACCCGCGCCAGTCGAGCCCCCAACCCCGGCGGCTGATTCGAGGCCTGGGATCTGCGAAGCCGCGAACGGGCGATTGGGCTCGTCAGACGTGAGCGAGCGCGAGCGCATCCTGCTCGAACGTATCGAACGGCTGGAGCGCAGGCTCAACGAAGTGGAGACGCGCCTAAATGCGACGACGGCGGACGGGGGAAAAGCCGCCACGCCAACAGCGCAACCGCTACAGTTAACTAATGTCGCGCCGCGACAGAATCCTGCGCAGCCAACAGCCACGACCGCATCGCAGCAACAGCCAACTCAAACGGTCCAGGCTCAAACGACCCGTCCGACTCGGAAGGCTCCGGCGCCATCTCTGCCGCCATACGCGGCGTGGGATAAGGACGGGGTGAAGATCATCCCCTACGGCATTCTGATCGCCAACCTCAATTACAATACCTCGGCTCTCGATACGGGCAGCATCGTGGGCTTCGCGCTTCCCGATATTTCGACTAATAACCCCCAATTCAATATTTCGCCCGGCAACACTTACCTGGGGGTTGATATTAAATGGCCGAAGATCGGCGATTGGGAGATCAATGGCAAGGTGGATTTCGACCTGCGTGGTCCCACACCCCTGAGATCCAACAACATCTTCGCGCCGCTATTCATCCACGTCTACGGCGAAGCTAAGACGGAGCGTTATCGCATCCTGGCCGGACAGTCCGAAGATCTCACGTCCCCGCTCTACTCGAACTCGCTCAACACATATCCCTTCTCTTATCTACCTGGCAAGCTGGGGTTTTTCCGCCCTCAGGTTCGCTTTGAGACATACCAGCCGATCGGCGACAACTTCACGCTCACATATCAGGGAGCAATCGCACAGGCAATTCAGACGTTTCAGGTCGCTGACGAAGTCATCGGGGATCAGGCAGGCCTGCCTGATGGTCAAAGCAGACTCGCGCTCGGCTACGGCAAGCCCGATCCTCACGACCCATATCACAGGCGGCCCTTTGAGCTGGGCGTTTCAGGCCACATCGGCAAAAGGAGCGGAACGCAGTTGGGCGTTCTTATTACCAACCGCGAGTTTACGACCTGGTCGGGAGACGTTGATTTGAGCTTCAAGATCGGCAGCAAGCTCAGGTTGAATGCCGAATTCTTCGGCGGCTCGGTCCTAGGCGATTTCGCAGGAGGCATCTTCCAGACATTCAATCCGGTGAGGCTAGTGGGGATTCGAGCCGCCGGCGCATGGGCGCAAGTGACCTACGACATCAGCGACAAATGGCAGGTCAACGCCGCCTACGGTCGGGACGATCCCATTAACCGCGATCTGGCGCGCGGCCAGCGCTCGTTGAACGAATCGGGCTTCGCCAATTTCTACTACCGGCTTACGCCGCGCCTCTGGCTCGCCACGGAGATCAGTCGTTGGAGAACAAACTGGGTCGGTCTGCCTGCGGGCCGCGCGTTCCGCGTTGAGCCTGCGGTCTTGTTCTTTTTCTAGAGAAATATGCAATTGCCTGTATGGAAACAACCACGGGGACCACGGGGATCACGGGGAGAAGAAAGCGAAAAATTATCGCTCCACTTGATTTGTCCCCGTGATCCCCGTGTCCCCCGTGGTTAGTCATCCCGTACACGCAATCGAGACCAACCTAAGAAGTAGACCTACGCCATCCGGCCCGACAGGAGAAGCAGTTAGATGGAGGTATTTCTATGAAAAATAGACGACGCGTCGTTCGATGCGCAATATCCATCGTTATGCTCGCGGTCGCACTCGGATTCGGCGCGGCGCAGCCCGGCGCCTCGCAGCGCGCGCAAACTGGACGGGCCGATCCGCTCCCGTCCTGGAACGACGGCGTGGCCAAGCGCGGGATAATTGATTTCGTCACGCGCGTAACCAGAGAAGGGGGCCCGGATTTCGTGCCGGTCGCCGACCGCATCGCTACGTTCGACAATGACGGCACGCTTTGGGTCGAGAAGCCACTGCCGGCGGAGGTCTATTTCATTTTTGGGCGCGTCCACGAACTGGCCGCCAAGGACCCTTCGCTCAAAGAGCGGCAGCCGTTCAAGGCCGCGCTCGAAGGCGACGCGGCCTATTTCCACGAGGCGGGAAAGAAGGCGGTCCTGGAGTTGTTCGTCGCCACAGAAACAGGGATAGACCAGGAGCGGTTCGCCGCCGACGTGCGCCGCTTTCTCGAGAAGTGGCGGAACCCGAAGCTGGATCGCACATTCACTGAGATCGCCTATCGGCCGATGATCGAGTTGCTCGACTACCTGCGCAGGAGCGGCTTCCAGGCCTGGATCTGTTCGGGCGGCACGATCGATTTCCTGCGCGTCTTCGCGCCGCAGATTTACGGTATTCCGATCGATCAGATCATCGGAACCGAACTAAAGCTCGAATCGCGGATGGAAGGCGACCGGCTCGTGGTCTGGCGTTTGCCTGAAATAGAAGCGATCAACGACAAGGGGGGAAAGCCTGTCGGCATTGACCGCCAGATCGGCAAGCGCCCGATCTTCGTCGCCGGGAACGTAGGGAATTATGGCGACATCGCGATGATGCAGTATTCAAAAGGCCGCCCAGGCCCCTCGTTCCAACTGCTCATTAATCACGATGACGCCGCGCGCGAGTTCGCATACGGCGAGAATGACAATGCCTCGCTCAACGCCGCGAAGAAGTACGGCTTCGCGGTTGTAAGCGTCAAGAAAGATTGGAAGACGGTCTTCGTGGCGGGGCAGGCTGCGGCGGCGAAATAAAAAGCGCAGTTCGTAGTCCCGCCTTTAGGCGGAAGCGTTTGGCGTCACGGAATAATCCTGTGGATGGCGCTTCCGCCTAAAGGCGGGACTACGAACAGGCTTTCCGAGGAGAAATATCGATGACTGATTATCTTGACCCCGCGGAATGGGGCGACCTTTTGGCCGGGTTCAGCAGACGCAACAGATTTCGCCGCGCGAGGTTTGAAACATTCGGGCGCGGCGGAGTGGTGGAAGAAGAGCAAGAGGCGCATCTGGAAAACGTCACGGTGAAACTGACTGGGGCCGACGCCCCAAGCGTGACTGTGACCCGCCTGGATAATTCAACCGCGACGATAACCGAGATGATCACAACCATTCCGCGCGTGAAACGAATAAGCCCTCAGTTCGATGTAGACGACAGCGAAGATGGTTTGGAGATAGAGGATGAAGACGGAGTGATGGCTGTGCTTCGCCTGGAGTCGGAGGTGGATGGCGCATCTTGATCTGAACCAAACTTCGATATCGTCACGGCGCGCGGGATGGGGCGAGAAACGGACGGTTGATTATGTCAGCAACAACCAATTGATAAGGTCGCGCGCATTGATTCAATGGGCATGGAATACAAAATGCTAAGTTGAAATCTCCTGGCGCCGGGCGTTGAGATGAAAACTTCGTTATTCGGCGCGCCTGGCTGAATTGAAAGGAGTTGATTATGACATTGATGAAAAGGGCGACGGCGGAATTTATAGGGACATTCTGGCTGGTTTTCGGAGGTTGCGGTAGCGCTGTGCTCGCGGCGAAATTTCCCGGCGCGGGAATCGGTTTTTTGGGGGTCGCGTTGGCCTTCGGTCTGACAGTGTTAACGATGGTCTACGCCTTAGGCCACATCTCGGGAGGTCACTTCAACCCGGCAATCACGATCGGTATGTATACGGCCAGGCGCACACCCGCCGCCGATGTGACGCCTTACATCATCGCGCAGGCGCTGGGGGCCATCGCCGGCGCGGGCGTCTTGTATATCATCGCGAGCGGGAAGCCGGGATTCAGCCTGGCCGATGGTTTCGCGGCGAACGGATACGCCGAACACTCGCCCGGCGGCTACTCACTGCTCGCCTGTCTAGTCGCCGAAGTGGTTCTTACATTCATGTTCCTGATGATCATTCTTGGAGTTACTGACAGGCGCGCGCCTCAAGGGTTCGCGGCGCTGACCATCGGCCTGGCGCTGACCCTTATTAATCTGGTCGGCATTCCGGTGACGAACGCATCGGTCAATCCGGCGCGAAGCACTGGCCCGGCTCTGTTCGTCGGCGGTTGGGCGATGTCGCAATTGTGGCTCTTCTGGGTGGCTCCGTTGATCGGCGCTATTCTGGCTGGACTGATCTATCCGGCGCTTTACGGCGAGGCGAGGCGTGTGGCCCCGGGTCGTTTGGCCGAGGGCGTCCCCGCTTGAATGACAATGCTCTCGCCGAGATGAACGATGAATGTAAGGACGAGAAAGGGAGAGATAAATCCCGGAGTCAACGATCGTCAAGTAGATTCGATACCGGCCAAGCTTTCTTCGCGCCGCACCGCTCTTGCGTTCCAGCGCACGCGTATGAGCGCCGACCGCACGCTGATGGCCGTCATCCGCACGTCGCTCTCGTTGATCGGTTTTGGCTTCACGATCTATCAGTTCTTCCGTTACCTGCGCGAGACGGCGGGGGCGCTGCAATTACTCAGAATCGAAGCGCCGCGCAACTTCGGCATGGCTCTGGTCATGCTCGGCGTCATCATGCTCACTCTGGGCATCTGGAGGCATGTCGCCTTCATGCTCGAATTGCGCGCCGATAGGAAGACATTTGTGGGCCAGGGGCTTATTCCCGGCGAAGACAAGTTTCCGGTTTCGATTACGCTCATTACGGCGACGCTGCTGCTGGCGCTCGGTCTGATCGCGATTGTCGGCATGGCGATGCGCACGGGGCCGTTTCATTGAAGGTAACGCGATACCGAAGAGCGGTGCCATATGCCATATTTCATATGCCATATGGCGTATGAAATATGGCATATGAAAAATAAAGACATGGCCTGGATACCTGGGGGAACTTTTCTCATGGGATCGAATGATCATTATCCCGAAGAAGCGCCGGCTCATCAGGTGACCGTCGAAGGCTTCTGGATGGACAAGACGCCGATCACCAACGAACAGTTCAGCCGCTTCGTCGAGGCGACAGGTTACCAGACGGTCGCCGAGCGTCCGCTGAATCCGGAGGACTATCCGGGCGCGAAGCCGGAAGCGCTCGTGCCCGGTTCGATTGTTTTCAAGAAGCCGCCTCATCGCGTCGACCTCCGCAATCACTTCAATTGGTGGGCGTACGCGCCCGGCGCGAGTTGGCGACGTCCGCTGGGGCCGGGCAGTTCGCTCAAGAAGAGGATGGCCAGACATCCGGTCGTGCATATCGCTTACGAGGACGCCGACGCCTATGCGAGATGGGCGGGCAAGGAATTGCCGACCGAAGCCGAATGGGAGTTCGCAGCGCGCGGGGGACTCGAAGGCGCGGTTTACACCTGGGGAGACGAGTTCGCGCCGAACGGCAAGATGATGGCCAATACCTGGCAAGGCGAATTCCCGGTCGTGAACCTGCTGACCGACGGTTATGAGCGCACGTCTCCAGTCGGTTCATTCCCGCCGAACGGCTACGGACTGTACGACATGGCCGGCAACGTCTGGGAGTGGACGACCGACTGGTATCAGGAGCATGGCCGTATAGCCAACTCCTGCTGCGCGAGCTTTAACCCGAAAGGCGGAGAGAAAGAAGCGAGCATTGATTTGCGGACGCCTGAGATACGCATACCGAGGAAGGTATTGAAGGGTGGTTCGTATCTCTGCGCGCCGAATTACTGTTTGCGCTACAGGCCGGCCGCGCGCATCGCGCAGCAGATTGACTCGGGGACGTGTCATCAGGGGTTCCGCTGCATTGCCCGGGCATAGGCTGGAATATGGAGGAATTGTTCAAACGCCTCGCCGGCCATATTGCTTTCGGCGTGGAAGTGGTTGCGGCTCTGATAATCGCCTACGGAGCTGCGGAAGCATTGATAGGGTTGCTCACCTCGACGCGCCTCTGGACTCATGGAGGGAGGAAGCAGGTCTGGCGTCGTTTCGGCATGTGGTTGATCCTCGGCCTGGAGTTCATGCTGGCGGCCGACATCGTGCGAACGGCGATCTCGCCGACCTGGGAGCAGACCGGGCAATTGGCCGCAATCGCTCTCATTCGGACTTTCCTGAACTACTTCCTGGAGAAGGATATCGAGAAGTACGCCGAGCCGGTTCGCGCCGCCAATGAGTGAGGACAGAAAATGTGGAATGCGGAAAAACAGGACAATGCGCAGGACGCCAAGGCTTCGCAACGGGCCGAGCCAGCCGCGCCGGCGCCTCTCGATCCGTTCCTGACGCGAAGCGGACCTTTCCACCGGTTTCAGCAGGCTCTTCATTTGGAGGACCCGCTCAACCCGAGGACGTCCAGGCGCGCACTCCTGTTCGCGCTCGTCGCGTGGCTGCCGCTGGCGGCGCTCGCGGCCGTTCAAGGGCTCGCCGTCAATGTCGATCCGCGCCGGTCACTGCTCCTGGATTTCACCGTTTACGCGCGCTTTCTGGTGGCCGTCCCGCTCTTCATCCTTGGCGAAAGCGTCGCTGACCGCAGGTACTCAATGATCGTAAATTACTTACTTCGCTCCGGTATCGTCACCGGAGTGGAGCGGCGGGACTACGACGATCTGCTCTCCGGCACGCGACGGCTTCGGGATTCGCGGGCGATCGAAATCCTCTGGGTGGTATTGGCTTACGTTGGCGCTATTCTTTCCGTCTTTTTTTACCACGCAGCGTCTGAGCAATCCACGTGGTTAGTGGATGGCGCCGCAGGATCAATACCTCTGTCGTGGGCCGGCTGTTGGTACGCCGCCGTGAGCCTGCCGCTGTTCCAGTTTCTGCTCTACCGCACTATTTGGAGCTGGCTTATCTGGGTACGGTTCCTCTGGCGCCTGTCCCGTCTCAGACTTCGGCTGACGCCCACACATCCGGACCTTGCCGGCGGCCTGAACATCCTGGGCGACTCGCCTTACGCCATCGCGGTCTTCGTGTTCGCCATCGGCGCAGTGCTGTCCGCGGCGCTGATTATGCAGATAAGTTACGAGGGGGCTTCGGTCGTCATCTATCACAATGTATTTATTGTTTACCTGCTGCTCGCCATGATGATCTCGTTCGGCCCGTTGCTGGTCTTCATCGGCAAGTTAGATGGCCTGAGGCAGCGAGGGCTGCGAGATTACGGAACGCTCGCAAACCGCCACGCCCAGCTCTTCGACGAGAAGTGGATTGAGAGAGCCGGAGACACAGAAGACATAGTCGAGATCCCGCTCGGCAGTCCCGATACTTCATCCATCTCCGGGCTCAAGTCGAGCTACGAGACGGTGAAGAGAATGAGATTCTTTCCCTTCGGAGTGAGGGCGCTCGTAGTCCTCGCGGCCGCGTCGCTGATCCCCATGGTCCCATTGATGCTGATAGAGTTCCCATTGCAGAAAATCCTGAAGACAATTGCTCGCTTCATACTATGACCGCGCAGAATAATTCGATTTTCTGCCAATTTAATTAAAGCGTATGCATAAATCAGATTCCTGTAGTTGACCGTATTCAACCTTTATTTGCACACACTCTATTTAATTTCCGTGAAACAATCGCTATTAGGCATATCTACCTGATAGCAAGCAGACATACCCACCGCAATGTTAGGCCACGGAGGGGTCTCGTCTGGATCGCGATTTGCAATGAATATTACAAGCCGCGCCATCCGGCGCGGCTAAATCGGGCCAGGCAAGATCAGTAATACTGAATCAGCGACAAAGCCATGGATAAACGGATGTGAAAACATACAGATTAACTGAGACGCCTTTGCCTCTCTTTGTGGCGCAACGACTCCGTGGCAAAGGTTGTGTCCCAAAGTTGTTTGTTTTGGTTTAGAAAGGAGGAACATTATGTTGCAAATATTTTCACGAATCGCTCTGGCCCTGGTTGTTGCGGTCGCCTTCCAGATGACCGCGTGGGCTGGGAAGAATGCGCCAATCAATCGGCTCTCGAGACCTGGCGCCGCGGCCACCTTCCAGGAGAATGTGCCTATCAACCGGCTTCCGAGTCCGGTCACCACGGCGATCAAGAATCGGTTCCCGAAGAGCGAGCTGCTCTCGGCGGAGATTGATCGGGAAAACGGCAAGGTCAAGTATGAGGTGAAGGTCCGGAGCGAGGGCCAGAAATACGACGTCGATGTCACTCCGGATGGCAAGATTCTCAAGATCGACCGCGAGAATGACTGACCATTGTAGGCGGGCATCGCCAGTTTTCGCCCCGCGCATCGGCGGACCGGCCGGCATAACCATCCGCTGCAACCAAAAAGCCGCTGACTTTACATCAGCGGCTTTTTTAGTTGCCGTTTTTCAGTTTCAATGCTCGTTTTTACCGAGTACGCTCCCGATGGAAGCCTCGGGCGTAGCCTTTGCGGAACATATCACGGTACTCACGATCGCCCATGCGATAAAGCCGCGATTTGTTGTAATCGAATTTCCGGCCAGCTCGAGAGTCCTGCCATCCTTTGCGGTACCCCTCACGAAATGCGCTTCGCTCCTCCATGGTTACTCTTTCCAACTGCTCACGACGCATTTCTTGGGGACGTGGCTCCTGCGCCTGAACAGTGGATAAGCTCGATAGTCCAGGAGCGCCCACAAAGCCCAATGCAAGAGTCAGCGCGAATGTAATTTTTTTGATTTTCCTGAAGTCCATAGTTCTCCTTATCTATCAGAATGCGAAACCGCAAACCGATTTCAAATCTCCTTTCGCTAAATTGATTTCAGGCCTCCTGTTATTGAATAGAACCGCAAGTATCAAGCCAACTAGAAGGGAGCCCTGGCGGTGTCGAAGTCATTCACCTTACAAGGCATATGGTTATTTCAGGCGTTCGATAAAAGTGATGGCTGAATTATTCGCGTACCGTGTCGTATTAAACGGAATCGTCCTGGCCCGTTCAACTCCGGGGGTCGTATTCACCGGCTACATGACTTACCGCGCCTCCGCTACCGCGCCTCCGCTATCGCGCCTCCGCTATCGCGCCTCCGCTACTCGAACTTCGAATGAGCCGTTCCTGAGCAATGAAAAACATCTGGGGCGGCGGCTCAAGTTCGGCCGATTACCACCAGACCCGCTTAATTGATGGCCGTCCCGTTTACCGTCAGCTTGCCCGATTTCACTGCGGCGCGCATCGCTTGATAGTCTTGCTCCGATTGATCGGCATATGCGCGGGAGAATGCGGCGAGGGCAAGTTCGAAGGAGTCACTCTTCCCGAGGTACCCACTGATCCGGGCGGCGTCGCCGGATCGGGCATGGGCCCGCGCCAGCGTCCATCCGCACACGTCGGCGGCGTCAATCAGCCGCTGGGCCCAGAACGTTTCTATTTCCGGGCCTTTTTTCATATCACGCAACTGCCGGATGTAATAGTGGCGCCCGCCAGCCTCAGTGCCCCAGCCGAGGAAGGTGTCGCTAGCGGATTGGAGCAGTCGCTGACCTGCCACAACACGCTGCCCCATGTTTTCATATCGGCTCCTGCCCACGAATGGCTCCAGCGCAGAGCGGCCGGCCTCCTTGATCTGCAGGATAAGCGGGTCTTCGTCGCCGGCCATAAGCAGAATGATTCCGCAACGCATCCCCACGCTGCCCACGCCGGCTACCTTCATGGCCACGTCCACGACATCGAAGCGTCGCAGGAGGAGACGCAAGTGGTCGGGTATTTGCGCCTTATACGCTTCGAAGGCATCGCGGAAATCCGCTTCGAAGGGGTCAGTTTCCGGCGGGTGAAACAGGAACGGCGGCTCGTCGGCGACGCGGGGCCGGCCGTCCACCATCCGCACGCTCTTAGCGAAGAAATGCTCCGATGTTCGCTGGCGGGCTTTGGCGACCATCTGCTCGCGGCGCTTGCGCGTTCTGGAGTCGCGCGCCTGGGCGATAAAGGCATTGGCGTCAATGCTGGCGTAGAACACATCCATCGTTTTCATCCGCGCGAACTCGAAAAGGCGCTGGCGGTACGCTCGACCGACGGTCAGAACGGCCTCCTCGCAGTTGGCCTCACTCAGCCCTATGTCTCGCCCCGCCAGATGGAAGCTCGCCCCAAGACGCTTAACGTCCCACTCCCACGGGCCAGGAATCGTTTCGTCAAAATCCATCAGGTCGAAGATCAATCGCCGCTCGGGCGTGGCGAAACCGCCGAAGTTGCCCAGGTGGCAGTCGCCGCACAATTGTACGCTCAGGCCGCTCACTGGGGTCGAAGCAAGATCGAAGGCCATGGCCCTCGCCGAACCGCGGAAGAACGCGAAGGGCGAGGTTAGCATGCGCGCGTAACGGATCGGCGCTAACGATTCCAGCCGGCCGCGGCTTGATTCGATTAACATCGCGACCGGGTCGGGGCGGTCCTCGGCCGGCTTCCACAATCCGTGCGCCGAACGGGGCGCGCTTTGGCGCAGTTGCTTACCTTGCGCCAGCCGATCTTCCAGCGAGCGCCATGCTGTATCGCCACAGTTCATCTGGTCGTTGGACATGCAACCGTTCACTAGACCTCATGCAAAAGAAACTCCGGCTTCGGATCCGCGACGCTAAAAGAAATCGGGATCGCCGCAAGGCGTAGCGCGTATTTAAATGGCGCCATTGTTCCTAATGGAATTCCCCTTGCAGGAAATCTTAAGGTCGACCGCTGGCGCCAGATTTTCAAATACTCGCTATGTTATCTGTATGCAGGTGGAATCTATTGATTGCTTTCCTCGCGTCGCTCCTTTTGGCCAGCGCGGCTCTAGGACAGAACGAGACGCCGCCCCGGAACAATCAGTTCTGGTTCGATTATGACCCGACGTGGGTTCTAAGCAAGCGGTGGACTCTGGACGTAGATGCCGCTACACGATTCATCACCTCCGACCCGGCTCTTTGGCAAATACGGCTTTATCCGACGCTGGAATTCAGCCTGTTGAAATGGATGGATCTTGCTGGGGGTGTCTGGTTCATTTATACCAATCGGTTCGAGAACTCCGATCTCTTCGAGACGAGGCCTTTCGTGGGAATAAGGCTCAAGAAGAATATTTGGCGCGGCATCAGGCTGAGCAATTACCTCCGCCAGGAGTTCCGAATCCGAACTGACCTGACCACGGGCGACACCTTAACAGCAAGGAGATTGAGGAACAGGATTCAAGTGATGATTCCGATAAATAAGAAGAGCCTATCCGAAGACAATACCTGGTACGCCTTCGCTGACGCGGAATGGTTCCGGCAGGTGAACCCCGATGTAAATGACGGATTCAACAGCCGGCGAAGATATAGGGCGGGGATTGCCTGGAGAAGGAATTCGACCTGGACGTATCAGTTTTTCTACGGTTTCCAGCGGTCGAGAAGTAGTATCGGCG
>Ga0209382_10009574_pt1 | contig 12114 bp, 11 predicted proteins | sample SoiMetdeltSBSDD5_FD_187599 | JGI IMG/M metagenome (GOLD analysis project Ga0209382, IMG submission 187599) | Bulk soil microbial communities from a Populus tree surrounding site in Tennessee, USA - Soil MetaG P. deltoides SBSDD5 (SPAdes) (version 2) | ecosystem: Environmental > Terrestrial >... | reverse complement strand
CGTCCATGAACGCATCGTAGTTCGGGTTACGCCCGGTCACGGGCGGGGCGCCCAGCCCCACATAGCCAAGTACCGGAAGCTTCCGGGCCGGCCCCGCCGTGACTGACACCCCACAACCGCCAGATCCCAGCATCAGGCCCATCACGGCTACGCTCCCCTGAATGAAGCGCCTGCGGCTCCATCGACTCACGGCTCACCCCATGTCGGCAGAGTCTTCCGCTGCCAGTATAGGTCGCCACCCCTGAGCCACCTGTAACCAACCTCACATCGAAACATGGCTCATGTGGCGATTGATGAAGCACGGCGGGACCGTAGGTCGAGCTACCACCACGCTCCTGCCGCGACGCCCGCTCGAAGGCGCCGGCTGTTACCAACGAACTACAAAGCCTTGGCGATCAGTCCGGTTGAGAGCGGATCAAGAGGGCCGGCAAACACGATCGGGAGGAATGTCGTCGCCCGCCTGGCCGCGTCGAGGCTCTGCTGATTGCCCACCAGTAACAAGTCCACCGGTAGGCCCAACCGTTCGGCGGTGAGCTCGTCCAGCCGTTCGATCCTGCCGCCGGCGAATCGGAGTTCCAGAACGACCGACTCTCCCTCACGGTAGCCAAGCGCCCCGAGTCCATCTCGAAGGCCGGCCAGGTTCGCCAGGAACGTCTGATTGTCCGCAGTGACGATGTTTGCCCAGCCGATCCGGGGGATCTTCGCCAGGCGCCCCGGTACTTGCAGGCTGCAGCTTGACAAGGGCCCTAGCCCGGCCATTGCCAGACCGCCCTGCAGGAAGCGCCAACGGCTCCGATCCTTCATTGGATGATCTCGGTGGCCTGCTGCAGCACCGACGGCGGGATGGTCAGGCCGATCGCCTGCGCTGTTTTGAGGTTGATCACGAAGTCGAATGTGGTGGGCCGCTCGACCGGGAGGTCGGCCGGCTTCGATCCCTTCAGGATCTTGTCGACGTAGGTGGCAGCGCGCCGGTACATATCGACGAGGCTCGGCCCGTAGGACAGAAGCCCCCCGGCGGCCGTGTTCTCCCGAAAGTCGAACACGGTGGGAAGCCGGTAGCTGACCCCCAGCTCCGCAAGCCGGTCTCGGCCATTCGTGATGACGGAGTCTGAGGCCGGATGGATGGCGTCGGCGTGGGCGCGCGCCGCAGCCCGGAACGCGCCCTCAAAGTCGTCGGCGCTTCGGATCGGCAGGGTCTGCACCTGGATACCCAAGTCCTGGGCCGCAGCGGCGATCTCGTTCGCCTGGGCCAGGGTCGCCGGATTGGTCGTATTCAGGATGAGCGCGAGGCGCGAGAATCCGGGGATGATGGTCTTCAGCAACTCCACCCGCTTGGCCGCCAAAACCGAGGCCACGTTGGTCAGCCCGGTGCTGTTGCCGCCCGGCCGGGCCAGGCTCGCGACGAGCCCGGTGCCGACGGGATCGGTGACCGCGATGAAGACAATCGGGATCGTCGCGGTGGCCTGCTTGGCTGCGAGTGGTGCGGGGGTGCCGCCCGTGGCGACGATCACGTCGACGGCCAGGCCGACCAGCTCGGCCGCGAGGGCGGGAAGGTGGGCGTTGCTCTCGGAAAAGCGGTATTCGATCGCGATGTTTTGACCTTCTGCGTAGCCTAACTCCCGCAGCCCGTGGAGCAACCCGGCGTTGAGGTGAGCCCGTGCCTCGCGTGGGCCGGGTGCCAGGAGACCGATGCGGGGGACCCTCGCGGCCTGCCACGGCAGACCGGGGAGCTGGCAGCCTGTCAGCAGTCCCAGGCCAGTAAGCGCCAGGCTGCCATGCAGGATCCGACGGCGGCCACGATCCTTCACTGGATGATCTCGGTAGCCTGCTGCAGGACCGATTGGGGGATGGTCAACCCCAGGGCCTGCGCGGTATTCAGGTTGATGACGAAGTCGAAGGTGGTGGGTAGCTGCACCGGCAGATCGGCGGGCTTCGCACCCTTGAGGATCTTGTCCACGTAGGTGGCGGCGCGGCGGTAGTTCTGGAGAATGTTTGCCGCGTAGATCATCAGGCCGCCTGCGTCGATGTAGGGAGGGTTCGAGTACATCGCCGGCAGGCGGCCCCGCACCGCGAACTCCACGACCCGCGGCGCCAGGAAGCCGAACACAGGCCCGCCGGTCACCATCAGTCCATCGGCACGACCGGCGATTGCGCCGGCCAGGACCGCATCCAGCTCGTCCGGGCTCCTGAGCTCCAGAGATAGGAACTCCAGGCCCAGTCTCTGCGCCGCGGACTCGGCCTCTCTGAACGTCCGCACCCCGGACTGATTCCAGAGGACGGCCACGCGAGACAGACTCGGGACGGCCTCCTTGAACAGCTCCAGCTGCTTCGCTCGCTCCTGCCCGGCGGATGTCGCCAGCCCCGTGATGTTGCCGCCCGGCCGAGCCAGGCTGGCGACGAGCCCTTCTGCAACCGGGTCGCCGGTGGCAGCAAAGACAATCGGGATCGTGGTTGTCGCTTGCCCGGCAGCGCGGATCAGCTCGCTGCCGCCGGTCACGATGACGTCGACGTCGAGACGGACCAGGTCGGCTGCCAGTTCGCCGTAACGCTCCTCACTTCCCTCGGCGTTTCGCACCTCGAGGGCCACATCCTGGCCCTCGACGTACCCAAGCTCCCGTAGGCCCCGACGGAACGCGGCAAGGTGGTCCGCCACCTGGCCCCCGCTCAGCAGGAGGCCGATGCGGTGGGGTGGTGCGGGCTGCCCCGCTGGGCCGAAGGGGATGCCGCAGCCAGCGAACAGGGTGACACCAGCGACGGCCAGACTGCCCTGGAGGAGCTGACGGCGGCTCCGACTTCTCACTGGATCGTCTCGGTGGCCTGCTGGAGGATGGACTGGGGGATGGTGAGCCCCAGTGCCCTGGCGGTCTTCAGGTTGACGATGAGCTCGAACGTGTTCGGCTGCTCCACCGGCAGGTCAGCCGGCCTGGCCCCCTTCAGGATCTTGCTGACGAATGTGGCGGCATTCCGATAGCTAGCTGCGTCATTCGCAGCGTAGGCCATCAGGCCCCCTGCCTCCGCCCAGTCCCGTTGCCCGTAGATCGCCGGCAGGTGGTGCTGGGCCGCGAGCTCGATGATCCGGGTTCGGTTGATCTGAAAGAACGTGCTGCCGAACACGAGCAGCGCTTCGGCGTGCGCTCGGATGGCAGCTTCGAACGCCGCGTCGAGGTCGCTCGCACTCCGCACCGGAAGGACGTGAAGCTGGATGCCCAGGGTCCTCGCGACAGGCTCCGCCTCTGCGACATTCCCGGTGTTCCCCGGACTTGCCACATCCTGAAACATCGCCAGCCGGGCGAGCGCCGGGAGCAGCTGTTTGAGCAGGTCCACCCGCTTCCCGGTGAGCAGCACACCCAGGTTTGCTGTGCCCGTCACGTTGCCCCCTGGCCGCGCCAGGCTCTCCACCAGCCCGAAGTCCACCGGATTGGTGCCAACATTGGCCATCACAATCGGGATCGTGGCGGTCGCGTTCCTGGCGGCAATGATCGCCGGGAGGCCGCTTCCAAGCATCACGTCGACAGGAAGGCTGACCAATTCGGCCGCCAGGCCCGGCAGCAGCTCCTCTCTCCCCTCGGCCGAGCGGGACTCGAGGACGTAGTCCTGGCCCTCCTCGTAGCCCTGCGCCCGCATGCCTTGCCGGAACGCGTCCAGATTTGGAGCAAATTGCTGAGCGGAGCCATCGGCGGAGATGAGAAGGCCCAGTCGTGCAGCCCTTTTTGGCTCCGGCCTCGGGAGAGCAGCAAGCCCACAGGCAGATAGTAGCCCGAGACCGGTCAGGGCCAGGCTGCTCTGAAGGAGTCTCCGGCGTGTCCGCCTGCTCATTGGATGACCTCGGTCGCCTGCTGCAGTACCGACTGGGGGATGGTCAGCCCGAGGGCTCTTGCAGTCCTGAGGTTGAGGGCCAGGTCGAACTCGGTCGGCTGCTCGACGGGCAGATCAGCCGGCCTGGCGCCCTTGAGGATCTTATCGACGTAGGTGGCGGCACGACGGTACAGGTCGGGGATATTCGGCCCGTAGTTCATCAGCCCGCCGGCCTCGACATTCTCCCGATTCGGATACAGGGACGGAAGCCGGTGTTTCGTTGCCAGCTCCACGAGCTGCCCACGCCACTCGGTGAAAAGTGGGCTCGCGATCGATATGAGGCCGTCGGCGCGTCCGCTGGCCATCGCCTCGAACGCCGGTGGCAGGTCTTGAGCGGTTCGGACAGACAGCGAGAGCAGCCCGACGTCGAGCGTCTGCGCTGCCTGCTCCAACGCGCGCAGCTCGGCGCCGGCGGCCGACGGTTGGCTGGCGAGCCAGAGGACGGCGAGGCGGGAGAGCGCAGGAACCGTCTCTTTGAGCAACTCGAGGCGTTTCCCCCCGATCTGCGGGTTGAACGCACTCAACCCCGTCAGGTTACCACCAGGCCTTGCCAGGCTGGCGACGAACCCTGAGCCGACCGGATCAGACTGGGACGGGAAGACGATCGGGATCGTCGTCGTGGCGTCCCTGGCCGCCGAGATGGCCGAGCCCACCGCCACGATGGCCTTGACGGGGAGCCGCGCAAGCTCCTGTGCCAGGCCGAGGAGCTGCGCCTCTCGCCCCTCGACCCAGCGCCACTCGATCAGAAGATCCTGCCCCTCGACGTAGCCCCATTCCCGCATGCCATCCAGGAAGGCAGCCTGGAACGTCCGCATACCGGCTGACGTCGAGACGCCGGGGTGCAGAAAGCCGAGCCAAAGGACCGTCGATCGCTGCTGTGCCAGGTGTGGCGGAACGGAGCAGCCGGAGAGCAGACCACCGCCGACCACGGCCAGGCTGCCCTGCAGGAACCAGCGGCGGCTCGGATGCGTCATTGGATGACCTCGGTGGCCTGCTGTAGCACCGACTGAGGGATGCTCAGCCCGAGGGCCTGGGCCGCTTTCAGGTTGATGACGAAGTCGAACGTCGTCGGCTGTTCTACCGGCAGCTCGCTCGGCTTTGCACCTCTGAAAATCTTGTCCACGTAGTAGGCCGCGCGACGGAACGAGGCAGGCAGACTGGGACCGTAGCTAACCAGGCCGCCTGTCCGAACCTGCTCGGACGTTTGGAACATCGTCGGCAACCGGCGCGCCGCAAGCAGTTGTGCGGTCCGCCTGCTGTATGGCGCAGTCACATCCACGAACGCTTCTGCTCCGCTCGCCACGGCGGCGTCGATCGCCCCCTCTAGTTCGACTACCTCGCTGACGGGGAGGACCTGGACCACCATGCCATACGAGCTGGCTGCCGCTTCGATACCACGAACCTGCTCCATAAACGACGGATTGGTAGCGTTCCAGAGCACGGCCACTCGCGCTAGCCCTGGAATCGTTCCGTGGAGCAGCTCAAGCCGCTTCGGTCCGAGGGTGGCGCTCAGATTGGTCAGCCCGGTCAAGTTCCCGCCCGGCTGACCAAGCGTTCTGACGAACCCGGCACGTACAGGATCGGCGACCAGCGTGAAGACGATCGGGATGTCACCGGTCGCGTCCTTGGCAGCTTGAGTCGCTGGGGTGCTGACGCTAACGATGACCTCAGGTCGGAGCCGTACCATACCCTCGACTACCGTCGGCAGCCGGTCGACGGCGTCGGTAGACCGAGCCTCGACGACCACGCCCTGGTCTTCCACGTACCCGAGCGTGCGCAGCTCGTCTCGAAACGCTTCGAAGTAGGTCTGGGGCGCCTCAGCCAATTGGAGCCAACCGACCCGACGCACGGTGGTCGCAGCCTCGAACCAGATCGTCGAGCTGCCACAGCCAGTGAGCAGGCTGATCCCGGCCAGGGCAAGGCCGCCCTGCAGGACCCGGCGTCGGCCATCGGACCTCACTGGATGACCTCGGTGGCCTGCATCAGGACCGAGGAGGGGATGGTCAAACCAAGCGACCGTGCCGTCTGCATGTTGACCGAGACGTCCAGCTTCGTGGGCTGCTCCATCGGCAGGTCGCCGGGGTTGGCCCCCCTGAGGATCTTGTCGACGTGGGTCGCGGCGAGTCGATACGACTCGACAACATTCGCCCCCAGCGACAGCAGGCAGCCGGCTTCCACGAACTCCCTCAACTCCATCAAGGTCGGGGCTCGGAATCTGAGCGCGAGGTCCGCGACGGCTTTCGGGCGATTGGTGGTCAGTGGATCACCCGGGCCGATCAGGGCTCCGGCACGCTGCCGGCCCGCGGCTTCGAAGGCCCCCTCGAAGTCCTCGGGGGCTCGTATCTCCAGGCGTTGCAGCTCGATGCCGAGCCTGGGAGCCGCGAATTCCAGCTCCTTCAAGACGGGACCGTACGTGGGGTTGGCCGGGTTCCAGAACACCGCCACCTGCGAGAGGTTGGGCACCGTCTCCTTCAGCAGCTCGAGCCGCTTCCCTCCAAGCTGCGAGGTCATGAGGGTCATGCCGGTGATGTTGCCGCCAGGGCGCGCGAGGCTCACGACCAGGCCGGTCTCAACCGGATTGGCGGCGAGGCCCGCCATCACCAGCGGGACCGTGGCGGTGGCCTGTTTCGCCGCGAAGCTTGCCGGCGTGCCGGACGCCACAATCAGATTGACGTCCAGCGCGAGCAGTTCAGCCGCAAGCTCCGACAGACGCTCGTCCCGACCCTCGGAGAACCGGTACTCGATCAGGAGATTCTGGCCTTCGACATAGCCGAGACCACGCAGGCCCTGGAGCAGGCCGTCGATCAGGTGTGCCCGCCCCTCGCGCGAGCCGACCGCCAGGAAGCCGACGCGAGGGACCTTCCTCGATTGCCAGGGAAATGGTGGTGTCCCGCAGCCGGCGAGCAGTCCGAGGCTGGTCAGGGCCAGACTACCCTGCAAGAACCAACGGCGACTCCGGCCACTCATTGGATGACCTCGGTGGTCTGTTGCAGGACCGACTGGGGGACAAGCACTCCAAGCTCCTGGGCACTCTTGAGGTTCACCACGATGATGAACTCGGTGGGCAGCTCGATCGGCAGATCGCCCGGTCTCGCGCCCCTGAGAATCTTGTCCACATAGGTGGCAGACCGCCTGGCGAGTGCGAGCGTGTCGGTGCCGTGCGCCACCAACCCGCCAGCGACCGCGAAGAGGCGCGACTCCGCGACTGCCGGCAGCCGGGCCTTCAGCGCCGCGCCGCCGATCCGTGGATCCGCGCCCCCTGCGAGTACCCCGCCGGACACGATCATCAGGCTATCCGCTCCGTCGGCCCTGGCCGTCGAGAGCACCGCCGACAACTGATCGAGATCGCGAAGATCGTACGACGTGTGCTGAAGCTGTAAAGACTGCGTAGCGCGCTGCACTTGCTGCAGGTTCGCCTCGGCAGCCGGGCCGCTCCGATCCAGCACCACCGCCAGGCGCGAAATCGTCGGCACCGTTTGCTTGAGCAATTCGATCCACTTGCCGACCGTCTCGACGCCGTTCAATGCGACACCGGTGATGTTGCCTTCGGGGCGGGCGATGTTGGTGACGAGCCCCGCCCCGACGACGTTTGCACCGGTGGCCACTATCGGGATGACCGAGGTTGCCCGGCTGGCGGCAACAATCGCGAAGACGTTGTAAGCAATGATGACTTCGACCGGCATACTGACCAGTTCGGCCGCCAAGGCTGGCAAGCGCTCCTGGTAGCCCTGGGCATCGCGGTACTCGATGAGGAGATTCTGCCCCTCGACATAGCCGAGGTCGCGCATGCCCTCACGGAACGCGTCGACTGTAGGGGCACCGAGCCCGGCCGTGAGGTAGCCGATGCGGCGAAGGCTGGCTTGCCGCTGGCCTGGGGGGGACACGAATCCACAGCCCGAGAGCAGGCCGAGCCCGGCCAGGGCGAGACCGCCCTGTAGGACTCGGCGTCGGCCATCGGACTTCATTGGATGATCTCGGTGGCCTGCTGCAGGACGGACGCAGGGATAGTGATCCCCAGGTCCCGCGCAGTCCTCAGATTGACCACCACATTGAACCTGCTCGGCAGCTCGATCGGCAGGTCGCCTGGCCTGGCGCCCTTCAGGAGCTTGTCGACGTAGCTGGCAGCCTGCCTGGCCATCGCGAATGGGTCGGCGCCGCTCGCCAGCAAGCCGCCGTTGGCGGCGAAGGCCCGGCTCTCCGCAACCGCCGGTAGCCGGGACTTCAGCACCTCGCCGCCGATCCGCGGATTGGCGCCCCCGCCGAGTACCCCACCAGAGACCACCACCAGCCCGTCCATCCCGTCCCCTTTGACCGTTGCGAGGATCTCCGACAGCTGATCGAGATCGCGCAGGTCGTACAGCGTGAGCTGGAGCTGGAAGATCTGGGCAGCGCGCTGCACTTCACTCAGAGACACACCACGGCCCCACGGTCCGCTCCGATCCAGCACGGCCGCCAGGCGAGAGATCGTGGGCGCGCTCTCTCTAAGAAGCTCGATCCACTTGCCAGCCGCCCCAGAGGAATTCGACGTCACACCGGTCACGTTACCTTCGGGTCGGGCGATGTTCGTGACCAGCCCGGCCAAGACGACGTTTCCACCGCTGGCCACAATCGGGATGGCCGAGGTCACCCGGCTGGCGGCAAGAAACGCAGGGTTTTCGCGGGCGACGATGATCTCGACCCGCAAATCGACCAGCTCGGCCACCAGCGACGGCAGCAGCTCGAGGTGCCCCTCGGCGGTGCGATACTCGATCAGGAGGTTTTGCCCCTCGACGTAGCCGAGCTCGCGCAACGCCTCCCGGAGCGTCTCGACTGTAGGGGTGCCGGTTCCGGACTCCAGGAAGCCAATTCGCCGGAGCCTGGTCGGCCGCTGACCCGGGAGGGATACCAGCCCGCAGCCTGCGAGCAGGCCGAGCCCGGCCAGAGTCAGGCTGCCCTGAAGAAGGCGGCGACGACTCGTCGTGCTCACTGGATGATCTCGGTGGCTCGTCGAAGGACGGACTGGGGGACCGTGATCCCGAGCGCGTGCGCGGTCTGCAGGTCGACGACGATGTCGAACTCCGTGGGGAGCTCGACCGGCAAGTCACCCGGACGGGCGCCGTTCAGGATCTTATCCACGTAGCTGGCGGACCGCCTGACCAGCGCCGTGGTGTTCGCGCCATGCGCCAGCAAGCCGCCGGCGACGGCGAAGAGGCGCTGCTGCGCGACCGCCGGCAGACGAGACTTCAGCACCGCGTCGCCGATCCGCGGATCGTTGCCACCGCCGACGACTCCGCCCGACACCAGCACCAGACCATCGGCTCCGTCGGCCCTGACCTTCGAGAGCGCCGCCGACAGGTGATCGAGCGCGCGCAGATCGTAGAACGTGTGCTGAAGCTGGAGAGCCTGGGCGGCGTGCTGTACCTGCTGCAGGTTCGCCTGAGTTGCCCGGCCGCTCGGATCCACCATCACCGCCAGGCGGGAGATGGTGGGCACCGTCTCGGTGAGCAGCTCGATCCATTTGACCAGTGTCTCGGTGCTGTTCGAGGTCACACCGGTCAGGTTGCCTTCGGGGCGGGCGATGTTGGTGACGAGCCCGGCCCCGACGACGTCTGCGCCGGCGGCCACAATCGGGATGGCCGACGTCGCGCGGCTGACGGCAAGCGCCGAGAGGTTGTTCCGGGCGACGATGATCTCGACCCCGGAGTCGATCAGCGCAGCGACCAGCGCGGGCAGGCGATCGAGATCGCCCTCGGCGTCGCGATACTCGACGAGGAGGTTCTGCCCCTCGACGTAGCCGAGGTCGCGCATGCCCTCACGGAACGCCTCAATCGTCGGATCGATGGTCCCGGCGTGCCAGTCCAGGTAGCCAACACGGCGGAGAGTGGCTCGCCGCTGGCCGGGAGAAGGCATCACGCCACAGCCCGCGAGCAGGCCGACACCCGCGACGGCGATGCTTCCCTGCACGAACTGGCGACGGGTCCGAGCCGCTCGGTCACGCGCCATGGGCGTCCGCCCTTTCGCGTACCGCGCACTCGGCGGTGGAGGCGGGCTAACCTCACGTGCACGTAGCCCGCTACGAGGAGATCCACCATAGCACGCCTGACGGCCATCAGTCTGTGACGTGCCTCACACTGCTCCCTGCGATGGAACGAGAGCGCGGCCTGATGCTCTCGTGCTGGGCGGGATCAAACCGGGCAGATCTGTTCACAGAGCGTTGACAGTTTGGCAACGTGGCCGTCATCGACGAGGTGTACGGTGGAGGAGGAACGAGGGGTGAGCGACAGGGGTGACACGCGGAGGTACTGCGATGCGGGCGATGAATCGGCGGGCGTTCCTCGCACTGACTCTGGGCTCGGGTATCGCACTGGTGAGCGGGTGTCGGAGCGTTCGGGCGGGCGCCGCGAGCCCGTCAGGCCGGCCGGTCAGCATCCAGGGTCCGGGCCTGACCACGAGCAGATTGGCGGCTGGCGGCCGGTCCGTGGAGCAGCTCACGGTTGACGGAGTCGTGCGCCGGTACGTCCGCTACGAGCCGGCGGGTCTCGATCCGGCGGTGTCGGTGCCGCTGGTCCTGCTGCTGCACGGTCGCGGCGGCTCCGGGACCATCGCCGAGCGACTCTACGAGATGAACGCGCAGGCCGAGGCGCACGGCTTCGTCGTGGCGTACCCCGACGCGCTAGGCGAGCCGCCGACCTGGCACGCGGGCCTGGGGATGGGCGGCGCGCAGGGGGACGACGTCGCCTTCGTCCGGGCGCTGGTGGAGCGGGAGGCGAACACCCGGCCGCTCGACCTGGCCAAACTCTTCGCCTGCGGCCACTCCAGCGGCGGGATGATGTCGTACCGGCTGGCCGGCGAGGCGTCTGACCTGTTCCCGGCCGTTGGGATCGTGGCCGGCAGTGTCGGGGTGCGTGGCCCGGGCGGCGGAATGATGACGATCCTGAAGCCGGAGCGGCCAGTCTCGATCATCCATTTCCACGGTACGGACGATCCGCTGGTGCGCTATGACGGCGGGAGCCAGCGCGGCCCGGTCGGCTTCCTGTCGGTCGCGGAGTCGATCGGCTTCTGGGTAGAGGTGGACGGCTGCGATCCGACGCCTACGACCGAGACGGTCGGCACGGCCCGGCGCGAGACGTACGGCGGCGGTCGGGACGGCAGCGAGGTGACGCTCTGGACGATTGACGGCGGCGGCCACGAATGGCCGAAGACGCACGCCTCCGTGCAACCGGCGATGAGGACCGTCACCGGGGCGGGCGACATCTCCGCGACGGAGTTGATCTGGGCGTTCTTCGCGGCACATCCACGCGGGGCGATCGGTCGTACGTCTTGATGTTGGGGACAGCAGCGACCTCCATGTGAGACGCCATCACGTTTCAGGGGGCGAGCACACCGTCAGCCCGATCCGCACCGCGAGTCCCACCGGGTCGATCGACGAGCTTGAACTATCTGCGCGATGTCATTTCGCGTCGTTCAAGAGATCACGGGTCCATGACGCCGGCCCGATTGTGACGAAATCTCGCGGATCGTTTCATTCTGGCAACTTTCTGTGCTCATTTCTGGCAGGACGAGCAGGGCAGCTATCCGCTATCATCCGCGTTGGGCCTGTCCCTGGCACCCGATCACGTCTGAGGGGCGGTTAATGTAGCGACGGCGTCTAGCGATGACGCTACTTCAGCTCTGTCTCATAATCTCCATCACTATCTATCCCTCAGCTGGCATCTGGGCTGACACGCTGGCTGAGGACACCGAAACGGAGACGGGCGGACCGCCCAATCGGCAGGTCGAGGCCGCGCCGGTGCACGAGGGGGCGGCCTCGGGCGGACCTGTCGCACCGGGCCCGGCGCCAGGGTCGCCAAAGCAGGACGCCACGCCGGCCGGCAACAACATCATCGGGCTGAACGTCGCCCGGCTGCGTCGGGACCGGTACATCTGGGCGGCGGCCGAGCTGGTGAACGCCAACGGCGGCGACTGGGGCTACCTGACGGTCGTGTTCACGGCGGCCGAGCGGGACAGTGCGCAGGGCGAGGTGTTCCTGCAACAGTTGCTCGACCGCTGCTTCGAGCAGCACCTCCAGCCGATCATCCGCGTCGCGACGCGCTTCGACGTCGGGACCGAGACCTGGTCCCGCCCGGAGCCGGACGACGCTGAGCGCTGGCGGGCGTTCCTGGAGAAAGGGCGCTGGCCGACGAAGCGGGTCTGGGTGATCGCCGGCAACGAGCCGAACCTCGGGCGCGAGTGGGGCGGCGAGGTCGACTCGGCCTCGTACGCCGCGTATCTCTCGCACTT
>Ga0209382_10009573_pt1 | contig 12115 bp, 16 predicted proteins | sample SoiMetdeltSBSDD5_FD_187599 | JGI IMG/M metagenome (GOLD analysis project Ga0209382, IMG submission 187599) | Bulk soil microbial communities from a Populus tree surrounding site in Tennessee, USA - Soil MetaG P. deltoides SBSDD5 (SPAdes) (version 2) | ecosystem: Environmental > Terrestrial >... | reverse complement strand
GCAAAGCCCTGTACGCGGGTTCGATTCCCGCACCCGCCTCGCACCAGGCAAGGGCGATTAGCTCAGTGGGAGAGCGCTTCCTTGACACGGAAGAGGTCACTAGTTCAATCCTAGTATCGCCCACCAGAGCAGCCTTACTTGAACCGTGACCCACCAGGGACACAGCAAGCAAGTCTGCTCCCCGGCCGCCGTGGCGAAGGTCTTGAGCCGGTGGTGCTCGGCCAGGTCACGCATCATGGTCTTGGCGTCCGGGTACGGGTCCTCGTCCGACAGCTCGACCCGTACGCCCAGACCTCCGTACCGCGTAGAACGGGTCAGGTATGCGTATTGCGCTTCGGTCTCTTCACAGAACGCTCGGTAGGCCGGGACGGCTACGGGGTGGTACACGGGAGCTGCGGCGTACAACGCGGCGATCATCTGGCCGCGTTCCGGACAGGCCACGATGGACGTGAAGTCCACCGGCGGTACGGCCAGGAAGCCGTACGTCGCCATGTAGGCGTTGGCACCGAGGCACGCGATGAGGACCGGCTTGGCTACAAGCGTTGGAACATTATCAAGGTGGTAAGTACAGACTTTGCCGCAAACTGCGAAACGCGGATGCGAGTGCGTGTCGTGCACAGCATGTGTCCTCCTGAAGAACGTGGTTGGTAAGTGCGGAGCCTCCCCAGGCGCACCGGTTATGCGTCAGGCGGCACTTCGGGGCCGAGCTGACTTGTTTCGTCGTCGGCGGGCCTTTGTCTGGAACGGAGACGGCGCCACGCAGCACGCAGTTCCCGCTGCAATGCGGCCAGCGCTGCCTCGCGCTGTTCTTGTTCGACTCTTGCCCATTTGCCGACCATGCGGCGGCGGCTTCTTCTGGGCATGAGTGGCCACGCTTTCCTTTCTTGGATTAGGCTGGACGTATCAGCGGCGAAAGATGAACCAGAAGATTGCCGCAAGCGTCAGTAAGGCGACCAGGACCGGTACCAACGGCGCGAGCATGTCTGCCGCTGCCCGCGCGCCGACTGCCACGAACAGCAGGAGCGTCAGGGCTTGGAGGATCTTCTGCCTCCACGAGCCGGACGACAGCGGGTTACTCATGACCGGCTCCGGTTGCGCCTGTAGCCCATGGCGTGCTGTGCGTCACGGACCCACTGCCAAACACGTCCGGCGAAGAAGGCGCCAACGACGCCGAGCACCACCAGCAGCTCGCTCATCAGGTTCGCCCCCGGTACGCCACGCGCCGCATCTGCTCCTCGGCCCGGCGCGTTCGTGCTGCGATCTCGCTCATGGCCTGGCGCTCGGCGTCCTCCACGTCCAGCAGTGGGTATGCACGTCCTGACTCCTGCTCGCACAGCCACTCCCTGACCAGACAGCACACGACCGCCAGGAGCACCAGGCACAGGTAGACGAGCAGACCCATGGCTAGCCCACCTCGCTCCCGAAACGGTGTACCTGCCGGGCGATGGCCATGGCCGCCGTGTTGGCGATGAGTGCCAGAGCTTCAGTGGCATCCGGCACGGTCTTCTCCAGCTCGCCCTGTACCCGCTTGAGGTACGTAACCTCAGACATGGCGAACTCGGCCACGGCCGACGTGGCCCCGATCGCAGCCTGCTCGACCTGCGCCCGGCCAGCCAGGCGGGCAGCGGCCCGCATAGCATCACGTTGCACCGGTGCATACCGCCGGTGCGGTACGAGGTCTCCGGTCATGGTGTCGCTCACTCCCTTCTCGGTGGCGGGGTCTGCCGGAGCCAAAAGCCCCGGCAGCCCGCAGCGGGTTACTGGTTGTAGGGGCGCATCAGCCAGTCGAGCGCGATCTCAAGCTCGGCGTCGGTCATGTCCTTGCCGCCGGGGATCAGGTGCTCCAGGTCGGCAGCCGCACGAGTGCGGCGGGGCTTGCGGTACTCTTCCTTTCGTGGCTCGTCTTTCTTCTGGGGCATGGCAAATCGGCCTCCAGCCGTATTTGGAGGAAGCCGAGGTGCCTAGGACTCGGCCTGATGATTTGCCGGCGTGATTGACGCTAGGCGTGGCCGAGCCTGATGAACGGACGCTCCGCGGTCACTTCGCGGACGATCCGCGGACGCTGGAGTGAGTAGCTGTGGCAGCGTTGAGGTCTGCTAACCCAATACCAGGCTCAACTTTGAAGGTCGTAGCATTGACGTCAGATCAAAGACGTGTTATTTGTACATACACACATGAATGAACAAGACCTGTCACAACCCACACAACAATTCCTCGTCTTATCTGGCGAAGGCGTTAGCGCCTTAAATCCGGAACACGTTGAGGCGCTGCGGGTCGTGGCAGCGGCAATGGCCGGCGGACGTTCGGTTGAGGCTACGGTGACGGTTAACGCTGAGTCGGTAGAGGAAGCCACAGCGGAGGCAGCGGAGGCAGTTCAGGATAAGCCGCTAATCAGCCTCATGGGAATGGAGCCAGATGAAGTCGCGGAACTCCATCAAGCAATGGAGCACTGGCGGATAGTCGATATGGGCGACAAATTCGGAGAAGGATTCAGCAATGGGCTACTGGAACTCGTAGACAATGACCCGGAGCGAGCCGTCGCTGCTATTGGCGCGTTAGTTGGCTCGGAGCATCGAAGCGCACGCAGGATGGCTGCGATTGAAATCCCCGACTTGGTGCGCGCCAACGAAGAGGCGGTGTTAGCGCTATGGGAGAAGCTCCTCCAAGATGAGGATAGGGATGTTGCGGGGGAGGCTGCCGAATCAATCGGTACCGGATACCACCATGATCATATTACCTTAGACCAGGCTGCACGCCTGGCACGCGTCTATCACCGCGGCCCAACCGCTAGTTGGTGGACGAGACGGGAGGGCTAGCTCTGGCCCCGCAGAGGTAAGATTCTGTCGATCGGGAGGGAGGTGAGGTGGTGGCCGATGACGACGCGGTAGCGGGTCAGATGGCCGACTTGCTTTCCCTAGTATATGACGTCGTTAGTAATACGTCCTTGGCGCAGTGTCACGCTCTCCTCGAACTGCTGCCCGAGCCGCTCATCTCCGACAATTCCTCGCCAAGCGAAAGGGTGCTTCGTCTTCATAAGGTGCTAGATGCGGTAGTTGCTCGTACCGTGGATGCCTTCGCCGAAAACCCAAACAATATGCGACTACATGACATACTTGCGGCGAGCGCTGCCATTGGGCTAATCACTAAGCCACCATCGAGCTTCAAGGGTTCTCTCGCTGATATTCGGGAGCAAGCGTCAGGGAGTTCCGAGTACCGCCAAGCGCTGGGCGGGCTGTGGCTACTAGAGCCAGTAGTGACCGCCAAGTCGTTTAGAAGGATCCGCAAGGATGGGAAAAGCCACAGGGATAGGTGCCTAGAAGCCTTCCGCTACGCCCTTCAAGAGTTCCTGAGTGATGCAGATGCTGTCCACGAACTTGCCGCCCAGATACGGCTAATGCCGATCGGGGGCAGACTCGGTGTCACTGCGGCTGCCGAAGCACGCAAAGCCGTTCTCGACACCTCAGCCCTAATACCTCGGCCCGACCTGCTGGAATCGTGCCTGCGCGTGCTCAACACCACCGGCCGAGTTTGCCTTGTCGGAGAACGAGGAACAGGCAAGTCGAGTCTCGCAATGATCCTCGCCAAGCACATCTCATCCGACGAGGAGCTGATACTGCTCCGGGGTAATCAGTTCATGAAAGATGTGGTGGACGCCCTAGAGAGTAGGGAAATTCCTACGCGCCGATCAGACGCCGCAGTACTTCTGCGGGAACTCGCCCAATCCCTGGAGGCAACAACAACCCACCTGCTCCTGCTCGATGGTTTTGATGACTGGAACGTGGTCGGCGAGCTGGTTTCCGACAAGACGCGGTGCCGTGTGATCGTAACGAGCAACAGGCAACCCCCGGAAGCATGGCGTCGCCATCTCGTCGAGGTGCTCGACATGACGCCCGCTGAGGCCCGCGAACTAGCACTGCGCAGCACCTCCCGACTCTCAGACGAGCAGGCTGGCCCACTGGTATCGGTGCTGCGGCGCCGGCCAATCGCCATAGCGCAGGCTTGTGGCTACCTTGAGCGGACCCCAACAACGTCGCCGGACGTCCTGCAAGGACTCCTTGAGCGTCGAATGGCGCTGACCCTCGAAACGGCTGCTGAGACCACTGAAAGAAATCTGAAGCTGCTTCATGCCGCCACGCTTCGAAAGCTGGATACCACCTACCCGGCGGCAGCCCGGTTGCTTGAGTTCTTGGCCTTTTGGCCCGTGCAGGGGCTACAGGGCCGATTGGACGATAGCGCGGGAGCCTACGAAGACCAGGGCAACGAGAAACGAAATGATGATGGTTACGCGGTAGCGGTCTGCTATCTGATGCTGGCGCTCGGCCTACCGCTCGACGACCTAGAAGTCGGCCTGATGGTCTACTCCAGATCAATAGAACTGCTCCACGAGCGCTATCTCATTAAGGGCGGGTATCGAGGTGCCTGGATGCACGGAGTTACGGCGGCAGTCTTCCGCAGTTTGTTCGAGGCGTCCGCCCAGCGCATAGAGGGACGAATAGCGGATGTCTACGAGGCCAGTACGCGCGCCTGGGCACTAGACCTGCTGGAAGATGACGAATCTGCCAGGCAGAACTACCTGCGTTTCCTTGAGGTGGTATTCCCCCCTATCCATCGGGATCTGACGGCAGCGCTAGGAGATATAGAGAGCCACAATGACGAGCTGGTGCGCGTACTACAGGCGCTCTTCTTGCGGGAATCGGGTGGCGTCAGGCAGAAGCTCGCTGATGTTTGGAAGCAACCACACGAAGTAGTAGACCCTAACGACCCCGCATGGAGGCAGCATCTCGCGCCTACAGATTGACTGAGCGACCTCTCAGCACCCCTCGATCGTGCCGGTGGGGCCAGTTACGCCAGGCGGAAACGTTGTGTCCTTGTCGGCGCAGACTTCCCGCACACTCTCGGTTGTCAGACCTGTGGTTTTGGAAAGGTCCGTGCCGCCGACGTATGTGTTTTTCAGGCGTGCCTTTTCAAAGTGCGCGCCCTCCAGGTCGGCCCCGTTTAGCACGGTACCTTCCAGGTCCGCGCCTTCCAGATGGGCGACGCGTAGGTTCGCCGCGTCTAGGTGGGCTCCTTTTAGGAGCGCACCCTCCAAATGTGCACCCTGCAAGCTCGCCTTCTCCAGATGCACCTCCTGCGGAGGGGCGTCCCTAAGGTCGATGATGCCGAATCCTGCATCGGTGCCGAATCCCCGCTGGTCGGCGTTGGGTCGCCGTCCAAGCACCGTCAGCGCAGCCTGTACATCCGTCGTCGGATTTCGGATGGGCTTTGCACCAATACGTGTGTGCTCGCGGACAAATGCGCTAAGCACTTCAACGATCGCGGCTTCGTCGTCGTCGGAGTCCCGCATGATCCGTTCAAGGGCGTAAATTCCGCCCAGTCGCAGACTGAGATCCTTGGCGTCTTCGCGGCCCAGTTGATCGATCGCCTTGCTGAACCGGTCAGTGATCTGACCTTGTTCAGCGAGATCTAGCTGATTACGGTTCGACCGCTCCGTATACGCGGCAGTAAGAGCCAGCACCGCGACAGTGACTGCGGCAGCGATGGCCGTTAGAGCGGTCGGCCAATAACCCGCGGATTGCCTCGCCGGACGCGTCGCTTCGGTGTCCACCATGCTGCGGACGGTAACTACATTCGTAGTCAATTCCGATCGTCCGTGTGGATCGAAGATAGAAATGATCGGCGTTGCGCCTGGCGCTTGGTTCAGATTTCAGACGCCTACCGGCACGGCACCCGCTCCTGTTGCCCCTGTCGTTCCCCAACCACCCCACTCACCACTCCCACCATCGCCGTCAACGCCTCCTCCCTCGGCCCCCAGGAGCAAACATCCTGCCGCTAACTGGTGCATCGCCCGGATGAAGTACGCCTCGTCCTCGTTTCGGGCGACGAAGCGAATCGTCTCAACCCTCATCTACCCCGTCCCCACGGTTGTCAGGGATGGCTCATCGCCTACGTGGTAGCGCTTCAGAGCGGCCAGTAGGGGAACGACCGCGTTCAACAGTTCCGGTGTGGCGGACGCCAGGATCACGGCAGGGCCAGGGTTGACCACGAGCTGTGCGGCCATGACGTCAGCGCCGCTGGGTTGGGCTCTACCCCCGTTCGCCGTGATCGCCGTCGAGGAAGGGGTGACTGATCGGGCAGGGCGGGCTCCTACCGACGGACGGCTCTTGATGTAGAAGCCCAGCTCGGCGTCAGTGGCAACACCCAGCACCGCCCGGAACGCGTCGCGGTAGTGGGCGTCGGGCCATCGCCGGCCACCACGTTCCCACCGGCTGATGTCGTGCCGATCCAAGGCCACGTCTCTTCCGGTGGTGCGCTGGACGTATGCGGTAACCGCCTCGGCCAGCTCGCGTTGGGACATCGCTCGGGTGGGGTCATCGGGGGAGCAGGTTCGTAACCGTGCCTGCCGCAGCAGGTCGTTGCGGCCGGGTTCACCGTCTGGCTGCTGCCGCTCGGCCGATGCCTCGTTTCGTTCAGCGGTCACAATCATCCTTTGGTATGTGCTGCCGGTGCAGCGCGGCGAGCCGTCCGGCCGTACCGCGATCCCGCGCAGGTTGAGCCACCAGCCATCGGGCAACCGTTCGGCCACACCCACGGCGGTGACCCGCAGCACGGCGGGGCCGACGCCGTAGAGGTAGTCCGGCTCCTCGACGCGGAGCACGTCACCGGGCACCAGTGGCGGACGCTGCGGCGGCTTCACGGGCGCGGCTTCCGGTCGAGGTCGGCGTTGGGTGCACTCCGTACAGCGCAGCACGGCCCCGCAGGTCACGCACCACCGCAGCGAACGGCGGAACGTCACGAACCCGGCTACGAAGCCGACGCCCAGCGCCAGCACCGTCAGGCCGATCATCAGCAGCGACATGGACCGCAACCCCCTTCCGAGCAGCAAGCCCGGCGAGGAACGGCGCTGTTCTTCTTCTTGGCAGATTCAGGAGTCCGCGCCGCTCCCCGCCGGGGTTCCCCCCGTAGCGGCACCGGACTGCTTCCCCGAACGAGGCGGGAGAGGGGCCGAGCGTGTGAGTCCGTTATCCCCTCCCGGTCCCGCCAGGAGCAGTCCGGTGCTGGGGTCCAGGGTGCAGAGGATGACGGCACGGTGTTATGGCCTACCGTGGCCTCAGCAGTGGACTTTCGCCGCCGGATTACTACGCTCGGCTTGACGCTCACCGTCTCTGCGGAAGAAAGTCGGTTGCTATGACCACGGTTCGCGAGTGGACAGGCCGGGAAGCCACGCTGCTACGAACAGCTTTGCGGCTCAGCATCCGCGACTTCGCCGCCAAGCTCGGCGTGGACATCCGCACCATCACCAAGTGGCAGGCGCGCGGAGCGGCCGTCGTCCTACGGCCCCACATGCAAGCCGTGCTGGACACCGCGCTTGACCAGGCCGGCGAGTCAGCCAAGATCCGCTTCGCGGACATCCTCTGGGAAGAGGGTCCCCGATTCGGCTCCTCGGCCCCGCGCGACCGATCGGGTAGCGTCAGGGACGTGAACCGGCAGCAGTTCTTACGCGCCTCCGGCGTGGCGCTGGCCTTGCCCTGGACAGAGCTGTTCGGCCCGAGCCAGCCAGCCTGGCTACCTGCGAAGATCGGCAGTGTTCACATTGAGCAGGTGCATTCCGCCACCACCACCTTGGAGCTTCTGTTCAACGCCCACGGCGGTGAGCTGACGCGGGAGGCTGCCTTTGCCCAGCTCCGCTGGTCGGCACAGCTCCTTACCGTTGACTGCCCTGAGCAGTTGCGGCCAGAGCTGTTCGCAGCCGTAGCCCGACTGGCCGGGGTCACCGGCTTCATGGCCGTTGACGTCGACGCTCACCAGGACGGCCGCCGGGCGTACCGGTTCGGCGTGGCCTGTGCTGAGGAGTCTGGGAACGGGCAGGTGCGGGCTACGCTCCTCGGCAACATGGCCTTGCAGGCTGTCTGGACAGGTCGGCCCGACGATGGCGTGACGTACATAGACACGGCGCTATCCCATGCCGATCGACTACCGGCGGTGCATCAGGCCAAGCTGCACACCATCCGGGCACGGGTACTGGCCAAGCTCCGCCGGTCAGAGGAGGCACTAGCCGCCGTATGCGCTGGTGATGAGGCGTTGGCGTCCGAGACGGCCGCTGACGAGCCACTGCGCTACACCGGGCCGCACGACCAGGTGTGGCACCAGGCCCTTACCGGCCACGCCCTGCTGGACCTGGCCATCGCCGGAAAAAAGACCCAGGCCGGACAACGGCTGGCCTACGCCGTGGCCCATGACGGGCGGGGTTATGCCCGCCTGCGGGCCATCTCCCGTACCAAGCAGGCCACGCTGCTCATGGCCACCGGTGACCCGCGCGAAGGGGCGGCCGTCGGGCATCAGGCGCTGGACGAAGCTGGCACCGTTCGCTCCCGCCGAACCGTCGATGACCTGCGTGAGTTGCAGCGCTTTGCCGGACGGCATACGCGGATTGCTGAGGCTGTGGAGTTGCGGCGACGGATCGGGGAAGTGGTGGGGGCGAATTAGGGCAACGGAGTTGGTGGTGACGGCTTAGCAGTGCTGCTAGTCGGTTGCCACGCCTCCAGCAGTTGATCCGGTCGAGGATAGCGAGCTTAGCGTGTCAATCAGCTCGTCCAGGATGAGCGCCAGCCCAGACCAATCTTGCATGCCGACCTTCGCGGGGTCGGCCATGACGGCCTTCACCTTTCCACGAAAGGCGCTCTGTAACGCGGCCTTGTTGGTGACCTCACCTTGGTAGGAGCCAATCTTGCTCATGTAGCCTCTCCACTGCACCGGCGTCAGCTCCCCGTCCGATGAAGTAAGCACGTCCTTTCCGAGGTACAGCTCAATGGAACCCGCAAGTCGGTTTACATTCATGACGGTATTGCCCTGTGGACCGAGCGTGGGGTAAGCATTCGCCAGTTCAAGGTCAGGGTAATGTATGACAGCATAATGCGGCGGCAGTTTGGTTCCGCGCAAGCTCATGACGGCCTCGTACGCGGCACTGTCGTTGTCGAAGATGGCGACGATTCGGTTGGAGACGCCGGCAGCAGCGAAGCTCTTCAGCATCCTTACCGCGGCCGATGCGCCGCCCTCGTTGCCAATGTCATAGTCCAGGAACCGGATGTACGACGAAAGGTGAGGCTTCAGCACCTCTATTGCGCTGCGCAGGACCCGCACGTCATAGCTGCCTTCCGTAATGACAATTGGCGGACCAGAGCCGAGGTCCCAACTTGACTCGTATTCATCCTCGGTGTCCTCGGCGCCGTCCATATAGCCGCCTTCAACGAGATCGCTCACGTCAAGAACAACGGGCTCGTCTCCGGCTATCGCGTCGACAATGACTCGTAACAAAACTCTTTCGTCGGCGTATTCAAATAGACCCAGCGGACCTTTGGTACGCCAGTCAGGGTGCGGGCTCTCCTTCTTCGACGCTACGTGCTCGCCGACTGACGCTTTCCACGAGTCATAGTCGAGGCGACGAAGATCTTCGAGCTCGCGCTGGATTTCGCCCTGAATAGCATTGCCCTCAAAGTGTTCAAGCAAGTCGGTCTTACGTCTGATCTCTTCTCTGAGTAGCGCTTCAACGACGCTTCTCACCAACGGCTCGCCGAACCCAAGCACGTTAAGCCGGTCCTTGAGCACCGAGGCGTTCACTTGGTAGACGTGCACCTCAATGTCTTCGATTGACTCTTCGTCAAGGACACCGCTATGCCAGTTGGAGGCGTACGGCAACGCTTCCTGCCCTCTAAGGTGCAGGAACTCATCATCGGAGAAGAGGTACATGACCTCAGGGAAGACTTCATTTCGGTAGGTGAAGACTTCCCTGCCGTTGACGTAGATACCCGCATAGCTGCCCATATGATCCAAGTGTGCCAGCTACCCGCAAAACGTCAAGCGCGATTAGCCTCGCGCGCGGGCGTCAGTACTTCCAGTTATGACTCTTTTCGTCAGAGTACGCGCTGCCACCCCATGAGCGATCCTTGCCAGGGAACCCGCAGGGCGACTCCGGGCCGTCGTACTTCCACTGATCCGGGGGTGGCCCCGCGGCCCCGATGGCGAAGCACCAGCCGGTAATCGTGCGCCGCCAGGCGTACCAGGACTTCCCGTCCTTGGAGACCTTCAGCGTGATACCAGCCTCGGGTGGTAGACCATGACGCGTGAAGTCGTTACCCAGCGCCTCCAGCAACTCTGTTCGGTAGCGCTCGCCAGGGTTCCGGTACCAACCCATCTGGCAAATGGCCAGCCAGTCAAGCGCCCGCATCGTCTCCTTGAACTCACGCCGGTCGAGGCGGCGGCCGTCCGCGTCAACCTCATCCGATCCGGCGTAGCGTCGAAGCCGCTCCCGCTCCTCTGCCGCCTTCCGCTCGGCGTCGCGCTGGGACTCCAGGAAGTCTGCGACGACCTGGCGAGCGCCAGCGAAATCAGGTGCATGGGCCGCCTTCCGCGCCCAGTTCCAGGTGAAGGCGTTGGTGTCACGGTGCCTGAAGTGCAGCTTCGTGAGTATGGCGAGCTTGGCCCGGCGTCGCGCCCGCCGGTCCTTGGTCGCGAAGTTCACCCCGCCGAATGCCTTTTCATACGTGGCGTAGAGACTCAACAGGTAGACGAACGGCAGCAAGCCTATGGTCATCCAGACCGGGAGGGCGAGCTGGAGCGCCAGGAGCCGCTTGTCAGTGGAACCCCAGTTGGCGATCAGTTCCACGAGCGCGAAGGTCAGCAGTGAGAATCCGATGAATGCAAGCAGTGCGTCTACGAGCTTCTTCACGACCCGGTGCTGAGCTTCGTGCCCGGCAACCACCGACACTCCCACGAGGAGCGCCAAGAACGGCTGCAAGAAGAGTTCGGCGATCAGAGCCAGCACAAACAGGTTGACGAAGAACTCAATGAAGGCCGTTATCCCAAGGACCGCCATGAACCGGTTCCGGAAGAAGTGGGGCTTCTTCGCGGCATCGGCGAACCCGAAGAACAGAGCCAACCCCGACACGACAACCCAGACGATCGTATCCTTGATAAGGCCCATTCGCCAGAACCCAACGATGGAGCCGAGCCAGGCCAGCAGCACGACATACCCGAGCATGCTGCCGAAGGGGATGAGGAGCCTCGGGTGCGCGGCAGCTCGCAAGACGCCGCCAAGGCTGCCGCGAAGGTCCTTCTTCAGCAATACCAGCAGCAAGACTACGCCGAGCCACATGAGGATGGCCCACTCGCGATTATTCGGCACTCGAATTCACCTTCGATTCCACAGCCACATTATACGTAGTGCCGTCAAAAGCTTCGCAAAAGGCGTCGTGCACCAGATCGGGGGTGCGGGTTAAGAATTACTGTGCAGTGAGATGGCTATAGCGCTCGCTTATGGCAGCGGCCTCAGCCGGATCGACGCCGGGCTTACCGCCGATGATGAGCTGTTCTTGCCGGTCGGCCCACGCTAACAACGGCGGTACGCCTCGGCCTCATCGGAACCGGCGTCCGGCGCTACTTGGTCAGGCTGGCCCCATAGCGCGGTGCACCATGATCGGCTGCCAGCAGAACCACCAGGCCACGACGGCGGCAGACAGCGCCAGCTCGGTCAGGAGCGTGTAGGCGTTATGCGCCTCGGCTTCGGCGAAGGTAACCGGTGGACGCTCGTAAATGATGCCGGTGGTGGGGTCGATGTCGGACGGGACGGCGTGCTCGGACCTCACGGAAATCTCGCTCGCGGCTCCTCTCGATGGATTGCTGTGCTCCATATCTATCTTGGCGGCTTGGGACGTCTGCGGACACCGTGCCGGGCAAGGATGCGCTTGACGCTGGCGTGGCTGATCCCGTACTGCTCGGCCAGCTCGCGCATGGTCACGCCAGCGCGGTACTGGTTGAGCAGGTCGTGGATGTCCGCACCGGTCAGCCGTTCACAGACGCGGCGGGGGTCACCGGCGGACGAGCAGTGCTCTTCGAGGCCGGGCAGGTTCTCGCGGTCGCCAGCCTCGATGCGTCGCAGCACGTCATGCAGGGGTTCGAGGAGATCGAGGCGGTTTGAGTACCGGCTGAGCAGCTCCACCAAAACACCCTTAGTTGAACCACTGCCCACAGCAGCGGCAGCCAGGAGGTCTGAGTCAGACCACCAGCTCAGCCCAGCCTCTCCATCCACGGGGAGGCTGGTGTCGTTCAGGAGGGCGTACAG
>Ga0209382_10009572_pt1 | contig 12116 bp, 16 predicted proteins | sample SoiMetdeltSBSDD5_FD_187599 | JGI IMG/M metagenome (GOLD analysis project Ga0209382, IMG submission 187599) | Bulk soil microbial communities from a Populus tree surrounding site in Tennessee, USA - Soil MetaG P. deltoides SBSDD5 (SPAdes) (version 2) | ecosystem: Environmental > Terrestrial >... | reverse complement strand
ATTCCATGACCAAGGTCGCCGCTGGATCGCTGCTTCGCACGGTCTTTTCGAGGCAGAAGCTGGTGCTTTTCGGATTGCGGTCAAGCGCAGGTTGAATTTACAGCTCCCGCCTGTGGCGCAGTGGGAGACTTTTTGGAGTGTGACATTCTCCAAAACCAGGAATGTCTGCTTTTGGTGGGCCGTAAGCCGATGTCCGCTTATGGCCCATAGCGGACACGGGCTAGTGCACTACAAATGTCCGCTTTCGGGGGTAAAGCAACATGACTTTTCTGAGCCCCCCAGCCGCAAACGCTTTAGCTATTTCCTCTTGGGGCGACTGCGATTTTGCGATGATGGTGCTTCCCGAAGGTTTGCCCATCTCGTGTCAGACGGCTTGCCGTTGATATAACTGATTTCGGAGTTCGGCCACTTGCCGGTCATATAGAGCCAAGCAAGGCGACTTGCCGAATAAGGACGACCATCAATACGAATTTGACGGTAACCCCTCCCATTTTTGGCCCCGGCGATAGTGCCAACAGGAGCGCGAGTGCTAGCGCTTACCTTCCACCGAAATATCCCGGTTGCAGGGGCGTAACTCAGGACTTTGCGCAATTGGTTAGCGGTCAGCATGGGCAACCAAAATATCTTTCCAGACGCGCGGTAGTCATTGGCAAACCAACCAAAGAGCTGAAGGCAGGAGCTTAACAATGCTTGCAATGCGACATAGTTCCTGTCGAAGACTAAAACGTTCCGTCAACGAACCGCGACGTCCATCAATGTCCGCTTTTGGCCCAAAGCAGACATGGTCGAGTGCCCCGCCCATGTCCGCTTTTGGGGGTAAAGCGGACATGGCTTTTTGCGGCGCGAACGTCCCTGAACATGGGGCTAATTTCCGCATGCTATGCGGCTGGCCATCGCCTGTATCTTTGCGGCCCGTAGGCCTGGTTTCGCTCCTCGACAAGATGCTGAGGGGTGCGCACGCCGGACATTAGCGGATTGCGAGGCCACAGTTAGCCGCCTAGCATGCCGGGAAATTACTTCAATCCAAGGAGTATTGGTCGTGCCGGCATGCAAAGTTCTGCTGATAGGCGCGTGCCGCGCTTCACTGCTTGCTCCCAGATTGCTATTAGTCGGAAGGACGAATGAAGGTCGCTAGACGAAAGAAAAGCCGGGCGGCCGCCGCGAGGCAGGCAGCCGCCCGCAAGACCAAGCGCAAGATTTCCAAGGCGCGCCAGCCCAGCCGCAAGGCGGCCCGGCGCGCGGTGCCTAAGGCTAGACGCGGCGCGGCGCGCAAGCGGAAGCGCGCAACGCCTCGCAAGGCGGCGCCCAAGGCCAAACCAAAAACCAAAGCCGCTGCGGCGGTCGCCGGTGTCGTGGTGCGCGGCCGCATGGGCCCGCGCTATGCGGATATTCTGACGCGCGACGCGCTCGCCTTCCTGGCCGAGCTGCACCGCCGCTTCGACGGCGAGCGCCGCGCGCTTTTGGCCGCGCGCGCCGAACGGCAGAAGCGCTTCGATGCTGGCGAGCTGCCGGATTTTCCGCGCGAGACCAAACATATCCGCGATGACGATTCCTGGCGGGTGGCGCCCGTCCCGGCCGATCTCAACGACCGCCGCGTCGAGATCACCGGCCCGGTCGACCGCAAGATGATCGTCAACGCGCTCAATTCCGGCGCCACCCATTACATGGCTGATTTCGAGGATGCCAATTCGCCGACCTGGGCGAACAATCTCGAGGGCCAAATCAATCTGAAGGACCGCTGGGCGGGCAAGATCAACTTCACCGATCCGCAAACCAAGAAGCGCTACGCCGTCAGACCGAATCCCGCGGTGCTGATCGTACGGCCGCGTGGCTGGCACCTGCCAGAGGCGCACCTGACGGTTGATGGAAAGCCGATCGCCGGCGCTTTGTTCGATTTCGGGCTCTACTTTTTTCACAACGCCAGGGCACAGCTTGCACAAGGCGCCGGGCCCTACTTCTACCTGCCCAAGCTTGAGAACGCCCGCGAGGCGCGGCTATGGAACGACGTATTCCTGTTCGCGCAGGAGCAACTTGGCATTCCTCCGCGTAGCATCAAGGCAACTGTGCTGATCGAGACGCTGCCCGCCGCCTTCGAGATGGACGAGATTCTATGGGAGCTGCGCGACCACATCGCCGGCATGAATGCCGGGCGTTGGGACTATATCTTTTCCTTCATCAAGACATTCGCCAAGAGCAAGGACCCGCGCTTCGTGCTGCCTGACCGTTCGCAGGTGGTGATGGGGCAAGCTTTCCTCGGCGCCTATGCGTCGGTGCTAGTGCGCACATGTCACCGTCGCGGCGCCCACGCCATGGGCGGCATGGCGGCGCAGATCCCGATCAAGAACGATCCGGCCGCGAACGAGGCGGCCTTCGCCAAGGTGCGCGCCGACAAGGAGCGAGAAGTGCGCGAAGGCTATGACGGCACCTGGGTGGCGCATCCCGACCTGGTGCCGGTCGCCAAGGAAGTGTTCGACCGCATGATGCCGCAGCCCAACCAGGTTCCCCGCATGCGGCTGCATGTGAACGTTCTGCGCGACGATCTTTTGAAGGTCCACGAAGGTAGCAAGACCGAGGCCGGCTTCCGTCTCAATATCCGCGTCGGCGTGCAATACATCGAGGCTTGGCTGCGCGGGCGCGGCGCGGTGCCGATCTACAATCTGATGGAAGACGCGGCCACTGCCGAAATCTCGCGCGCACAGATCTGGCAGTGGATCAAGGCCGGCGCCGAGCTCGAAGGCGGCGTGAAAGCGACCCCCGCTCTCTTCGAGCGCGCGCTGCAGGAGGAGATGCAGATTGTGATGCGGGAGGTGGGCACGCCCGATTACGCGCGTGGCCGCTTCCCCGAGGCGATCAAGCTATTCCGCCAGCTTTCGCTGGCTGACGAGTTCGTGCCGTTCCTCACGATCCCGGCGTATGAATTGATCGTGTGATCCGCTTCGCTTATGGCCCAAAGCAGACATGGACTGGTGCATCGCACATGTCCGGTTCCGGGGGTAAAGCGGACATCGCTCTTGCATCGCAAAATGTCTGCTTATGAGCCAAAGCTTTAGGCAGGACCAATCGAAACAGCCGATTTCTCCGCGAGGTCAACCAGTGTGCGCGCGTGCTCCTTTGCGTCGTACACGTTGACCTGGATTTGCGGATATTTTTTCTTGAGGTCCAATGCTGATTTCATTGCCGCGTCCGAAGTCTCGAATTCCGATTTGAACTTTCCATCGATCTCGAGGACATAACCCTTCGACGGAATGGTGTTGACCGACGGGTTTTTGGGCCTTGTCGTATCGTTGTTCGCAGTTTCCTCTGCTGTTGGCGCTTTCACCCCAAGAACTGGCTTCCTCATATCACGGATGCTCCCTTGTTTCGAATTTTTGCCGAAGATGACGCGTCCAAGTGACACAAAAAAGTTTATAATTCTCAGCGGCGCTTCACGTCCGATGACAAGAGTCATCGGAAGCAATCACTACGAGCGCTACGAAACTGGCCGGCGTGTCTCTCTAGTTCACCGGCCTTTTGAGCGGATATTGCTCGCTCGCGTAGAGTGCCTGAATGTCTTTGTAGTTGAGTCGCTGTTCGTTAATCTCGATGCACGCGCCAAGCAATAACGGCTCTGGAAGTTCCTCGACTGCAAAACGAATGGCATCGGCTGCCGTTTCGAAGCGGCGATAGGTGACCTTCTTCGCGCTCTTGCGATTGCGCCCAGGATACAATTCGGCTGGTGCATTATAGTCAAAACTGTACACGCTGCCCTCCAGATTGCTGGCCGACGTTATTTGTTTGAAAGAACTAACTATATGTGGGGTGCCAAAGGTGTGTTTTACAGAGCAGATAAAGCACTTTCTTTCGGTTGAAATCGAGCAATTGAAAGGACCCGATGTCCGCTTATGGCCCAAAGCAGACATCGGCCGTTGCACCGCACATGTCCGCTTTCGAGGGCAAAGCAGACATGACGTTTTGCGGCGCAAATGTCTGCTTTTGACCCAAAGCGGACATTGCGCGCATCGCTTGGAGGCGCTGCGACGCACAATGCCTTCAGCATCGGGACGTTGCCCAAGTACCAGCGGCGTGGCTATTCACCTGAATGCCAATCCGTCCTCAGTGCAAAGTGTTTGACGGAACATTCTTCGATGAGTTCGGAATATCCGGGCGGGAGGAACGAACTCTCCCAATCGTCGCCGAAGCGCGTCTTGACAGCGTTTAGATCGCGCCAGACAGAAACGAATAGAAAGATATCATCTTCGTCTGAAACGCTCTTGCCGAAGAAGTGTCCTTGATTTCCCGGTTGGTTTCTAACGACATCGACGGATGTCGTGGCAAATTTCCTCGCCAGCGAATCGGCACAACCTGGTTTGGCGCGAGCTTCAAACACGCGCAGTATCGAGCCGGTAAATGCTTTCTCATCGCTCATTGATTTGTCTTCATATGTTGCTCACGATTAGTGTGGGTGACAGCATCGGTCACTCAGGTTTCTTTCGTTGCTGGCATACTAGTGCTTGAGGACGCAAACCCGGCCCGTCTAGGAATGTCTTCACGCCCGGCCACGTTTTTAAAAATCCGGTTTCCATTTGCCGCATTTGCGGTCTCTTTTGGGAGTAAAGCAGACATGAACTTGTGCGGTGCAAATGTCCGCCAATGACCCAAAGCGGACATGTGAACGAGGTACGGACCACAGTGACACCATGTTACGTCGTGGTGTCACCCGGTCGGGCGCGACGGGAGGTCCGGGCACAGGACGAGCCTGCCATCCAGACCGCCTGCCTCGAGACGGCGGTGCGCGTCGGCGACCTCATCGAATGAGATCCGCTTGGCGACGCGCGGGCGGATGGTGCCGGCCGCCAACAGGTCGAAGAGCTGCTCAAGGTCTTGCTGGAACCAGGCGGGATGTCGCGCCCGCATCAAATTGATCGAGAAAATGCTGACGCGCTTGCCACCAGGCAGCCAACTCAGCAAGCGCCTCCACAGGTACACGCGCGCAATCCACGTCAGCGTGGCGAGCAGGCGGCGCTGCGCCTGTACACCAGCCGAGTAACCGTAGGCGCAGAGCAGGCCACCGGGCTTGAGCGCAGCAAATGAGCGCCGATAGTTGCCCTCGCCGACACCGTCAAAGACGAAATCGAACCCGCCCGGCAGGATGCGCGTGAAGTCTTCGCGTTGATAGTCAATCGGCGTGGCGCCGAGCTCGCGGATCAGCGCCGCGTGCGCGCTGCGCCCGGTGCCCCACAGTTTGAGGCCGGCCATCCGGCCAAGCACGAGCAGCGCCTGACCAAGGGCGCCAGCGGCGCCCTGCACAAGCGCCCGCTGTCCTCGCTGCACGCGGGCCGTGCGATGAAGGAGCTGGTAGGCGGTCGTCCAGCTCAAGATCAGCGCGGCCGCTTCCGCTGCATCAACGCCCCCCGGCACACGGGTCAGATCGCTGGCCCGGAGTGTCCGGTAGGCCGCGTTCGACCCGACCACCGTCATATCGGCCACCCGGTCCCCAAGCTGAAAGCCGCTGACGCCTACGCCGAGCTGATCAATTTCCCCGACGACAACATAGCCAAGGACGAACGGCGGTCGGAGGGTTGCAGTTTGTGCGTAGACATGGCGGCGGATCGTCACGTCGGTGTACTCCACACTCGAGGCGAGCACGCGGACTCGTACCTCGCCTGCGCCGGCCGTCGGCAGGGGCGCGTCAACTACTTCGATCACGTCGGGATCGCCGAAGCGTCTGACTTGAACAACCCGGTTGCGCGGCTCGCTCATGGGCCGGTCCCTGCAATTCGTGATCCATTTCTTTCGAAATTCGCCCGCGATCAGGTGTGATGTCCGCTTTTGGCCCAAACCGGATATAACGCTCGCAGTTAGCGAATGTCGGTCTTGGAGGCAAAGGCAGACACCTGTGGACTAGCGTTCGAGCCACTTGAGATAGCTTATCAAATCGCCGATTTGATCGGGGTCCAACCGGAATTCCGGCATGTTTGGATGGCCGGTGACAATGCCCTCGCCGAGTGCTTCTTCAAGGGTCTCAACCGGGTAACGTTTGTGAAGTTCTCGAAATGGAGGGGCCGCCTCGAGTGGACTTGCCGTGACCTTGTCGATTGAGTGGCATCTGGCGCAATTTGCTCTCGCGAAGGTCAAGCCCCTTTGTTGTTTTGGATCCATTTGCGCGTATGCGCTTGTGCTAAAAGTCAGAGTGGTAAGAGTGAGTGCCACCAAATATTGGGCGATCTGGACTTTATAGAGAATTTTGGTGCTCACGGGTCTGGTCCAAAGGTTCGACGAACATATTCAAAAATTCTAGTGAATACTGCAATGTCCGCTTTTGGCCCATAGCAGACATCCCTAGTTGCACCGCACATTTGCGGCGCGCGTCATTACTGCGAGGACAGTTGACCTTTCTGACCGAGTAGCTCATTGAGCGACACGGCATTGGGGCAAAACTCATGGAAATTCTCGGCAGCTGTTCCCTTGGCAAGCTCATGTGAGCATCGTTTCTTGCTGCTGCAGGTGATGCACAGCCATTTCAGCTCGCGAACAATTAGCGGGTCCATATCAGCAAGAACCTTTGGATCAACGTGAAGCGCGACTAAGATTCTCGTTAATAGGTCTGCGTTGGCTTGTCCTTTGCTGAGTTCGTGGAGTTGACTTGGGGTCATTCCAATCTCTTTTGCCATCCGCATCACTTCGTCCGGCCTACACATGTCAAATTCCTTGGTAAGTCCAATCACCCTGCGATAGTTGCTCACCCAATCAGCGATAGCTCTAAAGGCCGTCCTGACCAGCCGATCGCTCGGAAGTCCGGTTTCGTGCTCGACCACAGCGACGCTCTTCCAGCTTTTTCTCAAGTTCGAAAGAAAGCTTGGCAGAGTGATCAATTTAGTCATTGCGTTGGATCAATTTATTTAGGGAAAGTACGGAATACTGTGATCAGCATATGAAGATCGGGCGGCAGCAAATAGCAATTGCGGCGTTGGCGATTGGCCGCTTTGCCGCAGGATACGGCGTCCCTTTCTGGTTCGACAGCCGCTGACATTAAAGCGGCATAGCCGATGCTGATGAACTTATAGTCCAAAGTTGACCGTGCTCCCCAATGTCCGCTAACGCTGCAAAATGGACCCTTGCGAACAGCATTAGGCTCGTCTTTACAAATTCGGCTTTTGCGCAATTAACAGCGGGCCATACACAAGCGCGAAACCGCCAAAGGCCGAGATCCAGGCCAGACCTGCGAATTCCATAAGTGCGATGGACCCACTGAAGGCGGCAGCAATTCTTGTTACGGCAGCTGCCAAGATTGCCGCATAGATGATTTGTGTCGCAGGTCCCGCTCGCAAAGGTTGGCCTGTGTGACCGAGCGATGCGCGCGTCATGACGGCGAGGGTCATCAAGCCGATGGCGCCAGTAGTCCAGGCGTGCATGCCGGCCCCGGTCGGCACGAAGGTGCTCCAGGCCGAAGAGCCAAGCAGCAAGAACCCGATTGGAATGAACGAGTAGCCCATATGCAACACGAGCACGAGTGGCTCAGCGAGCGTGCGATCTCCGGCCCAACGCATGAGCCTCGTCGCGTGCATGCAACCGGCAATCAGCAGCAGCGCTCCGGTGACCGGGCGCGCCGGCGCAGTAATCCACGCGGCGAGCGCGAGTGCGCCAGCCCCGATCGTAGCTAGGTCAAAACGCGAAAACGGCAGCGGTAATCGTCCGGGATTGTTATGAGCCAGCCAGTTGTTTGTGAAGCTCGGCACAATTCGGCCGCCGATAACTGAAATCAGCAGCAAGACAGCAGCAACGGCAACACGGATGCCATAGTCGGCCGAACCTTTGAGCAATACTTCTGCGTGAAAGACAATGTTGCCGAGTATGAGCACAACAAGAATGATAAAAACGCGCAGGTTGCGCCAGTTCTTTCCGGCGATGATCTCGCGTGCGGCAACAATCGCAAGCGCAACAAGGAAGCTCGCGTCGACGAGAGCTGCAGTCAAACCGCCGATTGCCTCGGAAAGCAGAATGGCGACGCGACCGACGAGCCACAGCGAAAGAAGGCCGGCAAGTGGCCAACCGTTCACCGGCAAACGGGTTGTCCAGTTCGGAATTGCCGTGAGCAAGAAGCCTGCAATCGCTGCGGCCACATAGCCGTATAGCATCTCGTGGATGTGCCAATCGAGGGCGCCGAATCTAGTCGGCAACGTAAGCCTGCCCAAATATTGCGGTATCCAGAGCAAAACGTTGAAGGCCGCCCACAATGCGGCCACCAGAAAAAACGGTCGAAAGCCATAGGCGAAAAGGGCTGGACCTGCGTAGTTGCGGCGACTTTGCAAGGCGGCGGGCATCGACATGTTTGCTTCATCGCCGACCTAATATTCTTTTTCTTTGTCCCAGCGCAAAGAGCGCCAACCCTGTCCGCCTATGGTGCATGCGAAAAGGCGCGTGACTCTTTTTCAATCGTCCCAATGGAGTTTGCCATGGCCGGCCATGATATCCGCGAGCAGCATTATCCAATGGTTGAATTTGTACTGGACGCCATTGCCGGATGGATCAACATTATCGTCACGTGCATGGAGTGCGAGATGAGTTGGGGGAATGCAGTCAGGAAGATGTAATGCGGATTGCAAAGGATCTGGGTGTAGCAGTCAGCGATCTTCGCGGCCTGGCTGCAAAAGGGCCTGGTGCAGCGGACGCTTTGCAGAAAATGCTGCTCGCGCTTTCTGTCGATCCGCAGGCCCTGGCCAAGACCGATCCCGCCGTCATGCGAGACCTTCAACGCATTTGCATCTTTTGTAGCCAGAAAAGCCGTTGTCAGCACGAACTGGCTGAAGGTACCCCAGCCGAGAATTTTCGTGAGTTCTGTCCCAACGCCTACACGCTCGAGGCATTGTTTAAGCAGAAAGAACAGCCGTGCTTGCATTGATGCAGCGCCGGCCCGACGGGAGGCCTGATTGCGATCCAGTACGATAAGTTGGCATGCAGGGGTATGTCCGCTATTGGCCCTTAGCGGACATGGCCGCGTGCAGTGCACATGTCCGCTTTCGGGGGTAGAGCGGACAAACGGCGGCGGCAAATCGCGTTAGCGCCTGCGGCACAGCGATTTGTTGAAAATGTTGCGCCCCGATTGGACCGGGAAAAACGCGCTGGGGTAAACACCGGGGTAAACATTCCCGGCTGCCAATGGACGCGATTAAACAAATAGTTGGCGCTTCCAAAAATCGCCACTGATGCTGCTATTGCTTAAGCTTGCTTTTTGACCGGTCTTGTCTGGTCCGCCGAAGGATTGGTGCCGGTTTGTGTATCAGTTAGGGCCTGATGAGGCGGAGGCTGTGTGCTGATGTGAACTGCACCAGTCAAAGTAATCTCCACGCCATAGACTTTTAAGCCCGCTGCTTCCACACTCTTGATGGCAAGGACGATGTCGTTGGGCGTGAAGTGCGGTTGCTCACGCCTCTCCTTTTGCTTTTGCAGAGTGACTTTACGGTTGGTGCCCATGTGTGCTCACTTGCGCAAGTGGTCTGGCCCCTCGCGCTTTAGGCACGACAGCGCGGCTAGGGCTTCGGTCGTCGTCCATACCCGGGCAATCCCGGGAATTTTCATGAGGTCGCGGTACGCCGCCAGATATCTCGTGCGAAAATCACACATCATCTTGCGCAAAAGTTCGGCGTCATGCGGTTCCATTTCGACCGACGCAATCAGGTTGCAAATTTGGTTGATCTTGGGCATTGCTTCGCAATTGTTTCGCAGGCCCAGAGGCGGCCCACTGGCAAAAATATCCGCTGACGGCCGTAAATTCTTGCTTGGCGGGGCCAAATATTTGTCAGGTCAAGCCTGCCGCGCACCAATATCTCGATGCGTCCCAAGGCGCATAGCCCAGTCCTTTAGCAACAAATCATTGGCATGGATTCACAAGCTTGGCCGAGCCCAGCGGTGCAACAATCACCGACCAAGTTGCTTTAGGTCACCCATGAACGATGTGAAAGCGCTCTATTTGATCCACCGCGCGATAAAACATTATCAAATTTTGGGGAGCAGCCCGGAAATCCGTCATGAATTGCTGACGATCGCCAGGCGCGCACTCGGCACCCAGGTGCTAACGCTATCCGCGGCGGTCAGCGAAATCGAAATCGCGATTGCTAAACTTCTCGACTAGACTGTGCAGCTCGTTTTTCGTGGTGACGTTCCTTTTCGAGTTGATCCCATCGCCGTACTGATCGGCGTGTTGCAAAAGAAGGGACAGTGATGAGTATGCCAACCGCCGAAGTACCGTTTGAAATCGTTCATAAATGGCAAGAGATCGTCAACATCATTGCTGAAATCATCCACGTTCCCTCAGCTTTGGTTATGAAAGTCGAGCCACCAAACATCAAGGTTTTCGTATCGAGTGAGTCGCATAGCAATCCCTATGAAAGTAACGAACTCGCTCCTCTCAACACGGGTCTCTATTGCGAGACGGTGATGAAAACGCGTCAATCTCTGCTGGTCCCGGATGCTCTGCGCGATAAGGAGTGGAAATCGAATCCCGACATCAAATTGGGGATGATCTCGTATCTGGGTTTCCCAGTAAGCTGGCCAGATGGCCAGATATTCGGCACGATTTGTGTGCTCGACAGAAAAGAAAACTCCTACAGCGAACTGTACCGCAAATTCGTGTTGCAGTGCCGCGACGTGCTGGAGGCGGACCTGAGGGCGCTGGCAAGACTGAGCGGAGAACTTACGCGAAGCGAGGCCTATCTGGAGGAAGCTCAGAGGCTCAGTCACACAGGGAGCTTCGGCTGGAGGGTTTCCACTGGCGAGATCGTCTGGTCCAAGGAAAGCTTCAGAATTTTTGGATACGACAATTCGCTTGCCGTCACGTTAGACATGGTTATTCAACGCGTTCATCCGGAAGATCGTGCTCTCGTACAAAGGACTCTTGAGCGCGCATCCAAGGAGGGGAAGGATTTCGATGATGAATATAGATTGCTGATGCCTGATGGTTCAATCAAACACGTCCATGTTGTCGCCCATGCAGTTAGAGACCACGCGGACGAGTTAGAATTCATTGGTGCGGTCATGGATGTCACTGAGGCAAGACGAGTTGAAGAACAGATGCATCAGGCTCGGGCGGAACTCGCGCACGTCGCGCGCGTGACGACGCTCGGAGAACTTACCGCCGCGATAGCCCATGAAATCAACCAGCCGCTCGCCGCAGTGGTGACCGGCGGCCGTGCCAGTTTGCGCTGGCTGGCCCATGAACCACCTAATCTTGAAGAGACGCGGAGTTCAGTCGAGGACATCATCGATAGCGGCATACGAGCCGGAGAGGTTATCAGCCGGTTACGGGCCATGATGAAGAAATCCCCCGCACAAAGAGAATTACTAAACATCAACGACGCAATTTTGGCGGTCATCGCACTGGTCAGCGCCGAGGCTCAACGAAATCGGGTAATATTGCGGACTGAACTGTCGAATGATTTGCCGCTCGTTCGGGGAGATCGGATCCAGTTGCAGCAGGTTATCCTCAATCTAATCATGAACGCTATCGAAGCCATGAGAGGGATCGATCAAACGCAGCGCGAGGTGTTCGTAGTCTCGAGAAAAGATGGGTTCAAAGGTGCGCTCGTCGAAGTGCAAGATTCGGGTCCGGGGCTGGAGGGACTTGCGATTGACCGCCTTTTCGACGCCTTCTACACGACCAAGCCTGATGGCATGGGAATCGGGCTAGCCGTTAGCCGAACCATCATTGAGTCGCACGGCGGGCAGCTCCGGGCTTTGCCTAGCGTACCTAAAGGTGCCGTGTTCCAGTTCCGGTTGCCGACTAACGCCGAGGTGATCGAATAACGATCCTTTTTGCTGCACTGCATGAGTCCGCTATTGGCCCAAAGCAGACATGCGCTAGTGCAACGCACATGTCCGCTTTCGGGGGCGCAGCGTCGATTCTTGTTTTCACACGACTTTTGGCAATTCTCAGCGAAAACCTTCGTTTCGACATACAGGGCGGCAGACGAAAATCGGCCACAGGCCAGCGCCCAGTGCATGGCAGGCCCTTTTCCCTAGACCTCGCGCAGCGGATGCGGGTGCGCTTACAATCTGTCGTAGGGGTTGCTTAAGGGGGCAAAAATGTTTTTGTCAGGGTTGAAATCTCAGAACTTCATTGCAACAGCAATCTTAGTCAGTGC
>Ga0209382_10009570_pt1 | contig 12117 bp, 13 predicted proteins | sample SoiMetdeltSBSDD5_FD_187599 | JGI IMG/M metagenome (GOLD analysis project Ga0209382, IMG submission 187599) | Bulk soil microbial communities from a Populus tree surrounding site in Tennessee, USA - Soil MetaG P. deltoides SBSDD5 (SPAdes) (version 2) | ecosystem: Environmental > Terrestrial >... | reverse complement strand
CGGCGCCGGTGAAGGCGTCGCCGCTCGCGCGGAAGATCGCGGAGCAGCACGGTGTGGACATCTCGAGGATCCGCACGAGCAGCGGACGGGTGGAGCGCGCTGACGTGCTCGCCTACGTCGAGAGCCAGCGGGGCGCCAACGGTGCGCGTCTGAGGGCGGCATCGCCGAAGGCGCGTCGCCTGGCGTCGGAGCGGGGCGTGGATGTGACGACGCTCCGTGGCTCGGGTCCGGACGGCGCGGTGCTCGTCGGCGACGTCGAGGCGGTCGCTCGTGCGGTGCCTGCCGCGGCCGCGGCTGCTGCGGCCAGCGTGGGCACGGTCTGGCGCGTGATGGCCGAGCGGATGACGCAGAGCTGGACGACGGCCCCGCACTTCTATCTCGTGCGCGAGGTCAACGCGAGCCGGCTGATCTCGTGGCGGAAGAAGGCGCCGAAGGGTGTTACGTACACCGACCTGCTGGTGAAGCTGGCGGCGGCGGCGCTGGTTCAGCATCCGCGCGCGCGAGTGTCGTGGAAGGACGGCGCGATCGTTCAGCACGCGGAGATCAACATCGGGCTGGCGGTGGCGCTCGAGGACGGGCTGGTGGTGCCGGTGATCCATCGCGCGGACACGCTGTCGCTGTCGGAGATCGCGGCGCGCCGCGAGGAGCTGGTGACGCGCGCTCAGTCCGGCAAGCTACGCCCGGCCGACATCCAGGGCGGCGTCTTCACGATCTCGAACCTGGGCATGTACGGCGTCGACGCGTTCAACGCGATCGTCAACCCGCCGCAGGCGGCGATTCTGGCGGTGGGGCGCATTGCGGATCGTGTGATCGCGGTGAATGGCGCGCCCGCCGTCGCGCCGATGATGGTGCTGACGCTGTCGTGTGATCACCGCGCGTTGGATGGGGCGCGGGGCGCGCAGTTCCTTAGCGCACTGACTGAGTTGGTGGAGGAGCCGCTCGCACTCCTGACGTGAGGAACTGAACGAGTCGTACGATCAGCAGCTGAATTCTGGTCTATCTGATCGGCGTGGGACGCGACGCCGCCTGACCCGCGCCGCCTAGCAGCTGCTCGTACTCCTCCCACGTGTTGATGTCCCGCGGGTGCGGCCGATCCACGGCGACGGCACGAATCTCCGACCGGCGCGCGTCCACGATCTTCCACGCCGCCTTGTCGCCCTGGAGCACGACCAGCTCATCGAAGAGCTCGCGGGCGAACACCAGTGGATGGCCCTCGCGTGTCTGATAGGCGGCGAGTAGGACGCGATCGCGTGTGCGGCGCCACCCGTCGACGACGGTGTCGATCACGGAAGGGTCCACGCCTGGCTGATCGCCGAGCAGGATCGCGACGGCTTCCGCGCGCGGATCGAGCGCGCCGATCCCCGTGCGGTACGACGACGAGCACCCGGTGGTGAACTCGTGGTTCTCGACGACCGTCGTCCCGCTCAGATCCACCTGGCGGCGGACGTCGTCGGCCGCACCGCCGAGGACCACGATCACCTCGTCGAGTGCAGTGGCCGCGCGCGCCGTGGCGATGACCGTCCCGAGCAGCGTGGTCGTGCCGAACGGCAGCAGCTGCTTCGGTCGTCCGAGACGCGTGGAGGCGCCCGCCGCAAGGATGAGGCCGGAAACGAACGGTCTCATGGACGCGCGTCGAACGTGTCTTTGCAGCCGCGGCAGCAGAAGTAGACGGCCTGGCCGTCGCGCACCGAGGTGTGCTTCGCGGTCGCGATCTCGACGAGCATGCCGCAGATCGGATCCGTGGCCTCCATCGCGGCGGCCGGGGCGACGGCCACGACCTTCTGGCTCCGGTGGTGGTGAATGATCTCGGCGAGGATGCTCACCGCGATCTCCTCGGGCGTCACCGCGCCGATGTCCAGGCCCGCGGGGGCCTTGAGCACGCCGAGCCGCTGGGCCGGCACGCCGCGCTCGCGAAGCTGCTCGAGAATCACGCCGGCCCGCCGCCGGCTTGCCACGAGGCTCACGTAGCCCGCTTCCGTGGCGAGGACGCGCTCCAGCGCCTCGAGATCGGAGTCTGCGTGCGTGGCGACGACGACGCAGGTGTGCGGCGTCACACCGAGCCGGCCGAGCTCCGGCCACGCGGTTTCCTCGGCAAGCGGCACGATCGCATAGTCCGCGGCCTGGCCCAGCGTCACGAGCGAGTCGATGACGGGGCCATGGCCCACGAGCACCAGCTGTCGCTTCGGAAGGTATGGCTCCACGTAGATCTCCAGCGTGCCGCCGCTGTGACACGTCATCGGATACTCCAGCAGACCTTCCGTCCGGCCGGGACCGTGTCGCGTGTCGCCGATCAGGGCGACCAGGCGCGGCTGACCGTCGCGGAGCGCGGCGAGCGCCTCGCGTACGACGACCGGCTCGGCGCACGCGCCGCCGACCCAGCCCACCACGGTGCCGTCGTCGAGGATCAGCGCCTTGGCGCCGGGCTTCGCAGACGTGGGCGCCTCGCACCGGACGACGGTCGCCAGCGCGAACGCCTGCCCGCGACGCTGGAGCTCCGCCGCACGCGTTAACAGGGCCTCAGCCACGGCTCATTCCATGACGCCGTGCTCGCGCAACAGCTTCCACACCTTCGGCGGCGTGATCGGGATGTCGATGTGGCGGACTCCGAGATGCCACAGCGCGTCCACCACCGCATTCGCGATCGCGGCCGGCGCGCCCACGGTGGCCGACTCGCCTACGCCTTTCGCGCCGAGCGGGTGGTGCGGCGACGGGGTGACGGTGTGGCCTGTCTCCCACTTCGGCGTCTCCACCGCGGTGGGGACGAGGTAGTCGATGAAGCTGCCGCCCTGCACGTTCCCGATCTCGTCGTACGAGATCTCCTCGTAGAGCGCGGGCGCGAGGCCCATCGTCAATCCGCCGTGAATCTGTCCCTGCACGATCATCGGGTTGATGATGTTGCCGCAGTCGTCGATGGCCACGAAGCGACGGACTTTCACTTCGCCCGTGCCGGTGTCGATGTCCACCACGCAGATGTAGCTCCCGAACGGGTAGGTGAGGTTCGGCGGATCGTAGTAGCTGACGGCCTCCAGCCCCGCCTCCATCCCCTGCGGATGATTCGTGTACGCGGCGAAGGCGCACTCCTGAATGGTCTTTGCCTTGTTAGGCGCGCCCTTGACCGAGAACTTGCCGACCTCCCACACGAGGTCATCGGGCGCGACCTCGAGGAGATGCGCGGCGATCTTGCGCGCCTTGTCCAGGATCTTTCTCGACGCGATGGCCGCGGCGGCGCCCGCGACCGGCGTGGAGCGGCTCGCGTACGTCCCGAGGCCGTACGGCGCGGTGTCGGTGTCGCCCTCCTCGACCTTGATGTCCTTGGCCGGGATGCCGAGCTCCTCGGCGAGGATCTGCGCGTACGTCGTCTCGTGGCCCTGGCCCTGCGACTTGGTGCCGAAGCGCGCGATCGCTTTGCCGGTCGGGTGGATGCGGATCTCGCACGAGTCGAACATCTTGAGGCCGAGGATGTCGAAGTGCTTCGACGGGCCCGCGCCGACGATTTCCGTGAAGCTCGAGATGCCGATGCCCATGAGCTTGCCGGCCTTGCGCTTCTCCGCCTGCTCGCGCTTGAGGTCGGCGTAGCCGATCATCTCCATCGCCTTGTGGAGCGCGCCCGCGTAGTTGCCGCTGTCGTACTCCCAACCCAGGGCGGAGGTGTAGGGGAACTGCTCCGGCTTGATGAAGTTCTTCAGCCGGAACTCGGCGGCGTCGATGCCGAGCTGGTGGGCCATGACGTCCACCATGCGCTCGATCGTGTGGACGGCCTCGGTCACGCGGAACGAGCAGCGGTACGCGATGCCCCCGGGCGGCTTGTTGGTGTACGCGCCGTCCACCTCGACGTGGGCGGCTTTCAGATCGTACGAGCCGCTGCACACGTGGAAGAGTCCCGCGGGGAACTTCGACGGGTTGGCGGCGGCGTCGGTGTAGCCGTGGTCCGCGATCGTCTTGATGCGCAGCGCGGTGAGCTTGCCGTCCTTGTTCGCCGCCAGCTCCGCGGTGATGTGGTAGTCGCGCGCGAACGAGTCCGCCTGGAGGTTCTCCATGCGGTCCTCGATCCACTTGACAGGCGCGCCGGTGAGCACGGACGCCGCGACCGCGATGACGTAGCCCGGGTACACGGGCACCTTGCCGCCGAACCCGCCGCCGATATCGGGCGAGATGATGCGGATCTTGTGCTCCTCGAGGCCGACGTGCCCCGCCACCAGCGCGAACACCGTGCGGATCGCGTGCGGCGCCTGCGTGGTCATCCACACGGTCAGCTTGTCTTCGACCTTGTCGAAGTGCGCGACGCACCCGCACGTCTCGATCGACGCGACGTGGATGCGCGGGATGTAGATGTCTTCCTTGACCGTCACCGCGGCCTCGGCGATGGCGCGGTCGGTGGCGGCGCGATCGCCCCATTCCCAGTGCCAGATGTGGTTGTCCTTCTTGTCCTTCTTGTCGGTACGCAGCACCGGCGCACCGGGCTCGAGCGCCTTCTTCGGATCCACCACGACGGGCAGCGGCTCGTACTCCACCTCGACGGCGGCGGCGCCGTCGGCGGCCGAGTAGCGGCTGGTGGCGAGGACCGCCGCCACTTCCTGCGCCTGGTACATCACCTTCTCCACCGGCAGCACCATCTGCGTGTCCGACATGAGCGTCGGCATCCAGTGGAGGTTGTACTTCTCGAGGTCCTTGCCGGTGATGACGGCCAGCACGCCGGGGACCGCGAGCGCTTTGGCGGTGTCGATCTTCTTGATACGCGCGTGGGCGAAGGGGCTCCGCACGATGTCGAGGTAGAGCATGCCCGGCAGCACGACGTCGTCAACGTAGGTGCCTCTCCCGCGAATGAAGCGCGGATCTTCCTTGCGCTTCATCGAGTGGCCCATCCCGCTGACTTCGGGAGACGTTCGGAGCGCCATCACGCCCTTCCTTCCTGGAGCTTGGCCGCCGCGTGCTGGACGGATTTGACGATGTTGACGTAGCCCGTGCACCGGCACAGGTTGCCGGAAATCGCGTGGCGGATGTCGTCTTCGCTCGGGGTCGGGTGCTTCTGGAGGAAGGCGAAGCTGGTCATGAGCATCCCCGGCGTGCAGTATCCGCACTGCAGGCCGTGCTCGGCCATGAACCCTTCCTGCAGCGGGTGGAGCTTGCCGTTCTGCTCGAGGCCTTCGACGGTCATGATCTCGCGGTCACGCGCTTGCACCGCGAACAGCGTGCAGGACTTCACGGCCCGGCCGTCGAGCAGCACGGTGCAGGCACCGCAATGCGTCGTGTCGCACCCGATGTGCGTGCCCGTCAGCTTCAGGACCTCGCGGATCAGGTGCACGAGCAGCAGGCGCGGCTCGACATCCGCTTCGCGCTTCTCGCCATTGATCGACAGCTTGATGTGCATCGCGGTCACCTCCCGCCGCCGGCACGCTCGAGCGCCTTACGCAGCGCACGGGCCGTCAACACCCGCACCATGTCCTTCTTGTACTCGACCGACCCCCGGAGGTCCGCGCTGGGCTGCGACGCGTCGGCGGCCAGCTGCGCGACGCGCTTGATCGTTGCCTCGTCCGGCCGCGCGCCCTTCAGCGCGCCCTCCGCCGCCGTGGCCTTGATCGGCGTGATCCCGACGTTGGTGAGGCCGATGCCGACCTGATCGCACGTCCCGGACGTGCCCAGGACGACGTGCGCCGCCACCGCGGCCGTGGCGAAGTCACCGACCTTGCGCTCGAGCTTCACGTAGGCGCCGCCGCTGCGCGCGCTCGGCATGGGGATCGCGACCTCGACCAGGATCTCGTCCTGGGCCAGCGCCGTCTCGAACGGTCCCGTGAAGAACGCCGTGATCGGAATGCGCCGCCGGCCCTTGCCGCCGGCCGCCGTCACCTCCGCGCCGAGCGCGAGCATCGCCGCCGGATGATCGTTCGCCGGGTCCGCGTGTGCGAGATTCCCGCCGACCGTCGCCAGGTTCCGCACGAGCGGATCCGCGATGACCTTGCAGGTGTCGTGCAACAGCGGGTAGCGGGAGCGGATGAGCTCCGACTCGTCGAGGTCGGCCTCGCGCGTGAGCCCGCCGATGCGCAGAAAGCCGTCACTCTCGCGGATGTACGAGAGCTCCGGAATGCCGTTGATGTCGACGAGATGACGCGGGTTCGCCAGGCGCAGCTTCATGAGCGGAATGAGGCTCTGGCCTCCGGAGAGGACCTTGGCGTCCTCGCCCAGCTGGGCCAGGAGCGCCGTCGCCTCGCCGATCGAGCTGGGAGCGTGATAGTCAAACGCGGCGGGAATCATGGTGGTGGTCCCCTTCTAGAATTATCGAAAGGAACTTATTGGTATCGTGGCTCGCTCGTGGCGCACGATACGCACCGGCCGGAACGGTGTCAAGCCGGCGTGATCCTCTCCCCGCCATGAAATTCGGTCTGTACGCTTCCATCGCCAATCCGCCGCGTGGCGAGCACCTCGAGCGTTCCATCGACGAGGCCATCGCCGAAGCCCAGCTCGCCGAGTCGGTCGGCTTCGACTCCTGCTTCTTCGGCGAGCATCACCAGGACAAGGACGGCTTCCTGCCGTCCCCGCTCATCGTCGCCACGGCCGTCGCGGCGCGGACGAAGCGGCTCAAGGTGGGCACCTCGGTCATCCTCCTGCCGCTGCACCATCCCGTGCACCTGGCCGAGGACGCCATCACGCTCGATCTCGTCTCGAAGGGGCGCCTCATCCTCGGTGTCGGCATCGGGTATCAGCCCGCCGATTTCAACGCGTTCGCCATCCCGATGGACGAGCGGCTCGCGCGCTTCGAGGAGAGCGTCGAGATCCTGCGACTCTGCTGGGCGGGGGAGCCGTTCTCGTTCCGTGGGAAGCACTTCACGCTCGACGACGTGCGCGTGACGCCGCGCCCGTTTCAGAAGGCGGGACCGCCGCTGTGGATCGGCGCCAGCGTGGCGGCCGCCGCACGCCGAGCGGGGCGGATCGCGGACGGCTTCGTCGGCACGCCCAGCACCGGCATGGAGAACGCCACCAGCCTGGCCACCATATATAAGGAAGCAGCCCGGGCGGCGGGCCGGCCCGCCAAGGTGGTCCAGATGCGCGATGCCTGGGTGGCGAACTCGCGCGCGGAAGCCGACGCGGTGTACGGCCCGCACGTGATGACCGCGTACAAGTACTACTGGGACAACCAGCTCGCCGAGTTCCGCAGCATTCCGGCGGGCACGCCGTTCACGCTGGAGAATCTCGCCCCCGATCGCCTGGTCCTCGGCGATCCCGACACCTGCGTGCGCGAGTTCCAGCGCTGGGCGGCCGCGACGGGCGCCGACTACTTTCTCCTGCGCCTCCGCCACGCCCATTCCGGTGGGCCGCCGCACGAGAAGATCATGGAGACCATCAAGCTCTTCGGAGAGCGCGTGCTACCGCACTGCTAGCTCACTTCTTGACGAGAAGCGAGAGTCCCTCGGCGCAGGCACGGGCGACGTCTGGGTCCGCCTTCTCCTGGCCCGGCATCTTGTCCCAACCGCCCTTCTCGACGAACTCAGCGCGTGACCAGGTGTTGACCTCCTCGAGCTCCTTGAGCTTCTTGTCGTGATTCGGCTGCTTCACGAACTGGGCGACGCAGATCGCGGACTGACTCGCCGTCACCGCTTTCTGACTCATCCCGTGAGCGGTGCTGGCGGTCGTCCAGCCACCCCACACGAAGCCCAGGATCATCACGGCGACGCCGCCACAAATCAGGCCCCAGATGCCGTACTTGACCTTCGCAGCGCTTTCTAGCTTCATGACCCACACCTCCGCATGATTCGGAGGCTAGCGGCACCGCCGCACAACATCTAGCTGGACCTTGGTCCAAGGAGAACGCCATGGCTCAACCAAGCACGCCGCCCTGGATCGCCGCGCTGCAGCAGCGCGACCCGCAGTTCGCCGAGTCCTACATGGCCCAGCGCGAGCGCATCCTGCGCGACGGCGCCATCCCGGCGAAGTACAAGATCCTCATGACGATGGTGGTGGATGCGCTCCTCGCGCATCCGGACGGCGTGGCCACGATCGCGAATCGCGCACGCGCCGCGGGCGCCTCGGAAGCGGAGATCGTCGAGACCGTCGAGGTGGCCTACCTGTTCGGGGGCACGCCCGCGCTCGTCACCGCCACCAACGCGTTTCGTACCTCCTGAAAGGACGAGAGCCATGGCACTGACGGTGCGGCGCGTGATCACGGGGCACGACAAGAACGGCAAGGCGGTCGTCAAGATCGACGAGGTCGCGAAGCACGTCGCGCAGGGCCGGCCGGGCGCGATGGTGTGTAACGTGTGGACCACCGACGTGTCGCCCGCCAACAACGACGGGGATGCGGACGAAGGCCTCCGCAAGGTGGGCACCACGCTGAAGAACGGCACGATCTTCCGGATCCTCGAATTTTCGCCCGGGCTCGCCGCGCGCAACCACCGCACGGACTCGATCGACTACATCGTCGTGATGTCCGGCGAGATCGACATGGAGCTCGACGACACCACCGTCCACCTCAAAGAGGGCGACGTCATGGTGCAGCGGGGCACGATCCACAACTGGATCAATCGCGGCACCGAGCCGTGCAAGCTCGCCGTCATCCTGATCGACGCCAAGTCGGTCGAGGCCGGCGGCAAGGTGTTGCCTGCCGTCGGCTAGTGTCGGCGCTCTCAGACGTGGTTCCGGAGCATCAGCTCCTTCGGGTGCGGCCTCAGGTACACCTGGCTCGCGAGGTAGCGAACTCCCAGGCGCCGGACGTGGTGGGTGATGAGCGTGAGCGGCACGATCAGCGGAAGGAGGCCGCGACGATAGTCCGTCACCACCTCGACGAGCTCGGCCCGTTCACTCGCATCCAGATCACGTCTGAAATACCCGGCAAGGTGCTGGAGCACGTTGGCGTGACGCCCGCGCGTGGCCGGCACCGCGAGGCCGGCCATGAGTAGTCCGCCGTATTCTTCGAGTCCGCCGCGGGCAGCCACCAGGCGCCCGAGGTGCTGGTAGTGCACACGGCTGTGCGCCAGCACCGCGAACTTCTGCGCGGCGTGGAACGCTACGAGGTCGCGCGCCCGGGGCGCGGACGCGCGAAAGGCTCGCCAGCGCGCGGCTGCGAAGACGCGCTCGATGAAGTTGTCGCGGAGCACGGCGTCGCCCAGTCGTCCTTCTTCTTCGACGGGCAGCGTCGGCAGCGCCGTGGTCATGGCCGCCGCGAAGAGTCCGCGACCATCGGCGGTCGGGATGCCGCTGTCACCATAGACGCGGACGCGGAAGAGTCCACACGACGGTGACCCTCGCTTGAAGATGTAGCCGTCGAGCGCGAGACGTGTGAGCTCGCGCGCCCGCTGAGCGACATGGTGACGCATCCGCTCCGTCAGATCTTGGCCCGTGCGCTCCTGAACGAGATGCGGGGACTCCGATCTGCCGACGAGCCGCAACGAGTCGCGTGGGGTGCCGAGCCCCAGCTCGACCTCCGGGCAAACGGGTACCCACTCCACGTGGGCGCCGAGCACGTCGGTGAGGAATCGATCGCGCTTGTGACCGCCGTCGTAGCGTACGGGCTCGCCGAGCAGACACGCCGAGATCCCCAGCCGGATCACGGGGTAGTCACCGGTCCCGATGGTCGCGTGCCCGCTCACGCGCGCCTCGCGTGCGCTTCGGCGATTCGCGCACGGCGATAATCGAAGATCGCGTCGAGCTGGCGGCGTACCACGACCCGGTTGACGAGGACGCCGACGGGGCCGACCGGGAGCTCGTAGACCACGACGTCCTCGACGAGCGTACCGCCGGCCTGCGCGCGGAACCAATGCCGGTGGTCCCACCGCCGGTAAGGGCCATGTACCTGCACGTCGCGAAACAGGTGGGGAGGATCCCACTCGTCGATGAGCGACCGCCAGCGCGTTGGCCAGCCCAGCACCCGCACCCGGTAGTCGATGGTGAGCCCCGGCGCCATGACGATCGGCTCGGCGGTCACCAGTTCGAGGCCGAGCCACGGCGGGGTGATGAGCGGGAGATTCTGGGGCCGCTCGAAGAACTTGAACGTCTCGTCGAGCGGCGTCGGCACCCATTGCCGACGATGGAGGCTATACGCGAAACGCCGGCTCATGCCCGCGCCTCCGCCGCGCGCCGAATGCCGTCGAGCATGCGGCCGAAGACGATGTCGTGCAGAGGCCGCGCGAGGTACCAGTACGCGAGCCCCCATAGACCGCGCGGGCGAAACCGCGCGGTCTGGATGAGGCGCGAAGCGCCGGGGTCGCGCGCCGGCTCGATCGCGAACTCCAGCGTTGCGATGCCCGGCAGTCGCATCTCGGCGCTCAGGATCAGGCTTCGATCCGTCTCCGCCGATGTCACGCGCCAGAAGTCCACGGCGTCCCCGTAGGCGAGACGCTCGGCATCGCGACGTCCGCGCCGCAGGCCGGGCCCGCCGACGAGATGGTCCAGCGTGCCGCGCAGGCTCCACAGCCAGGCGGGACCGTACCAGCCCGCGCGGCCACCGAGGCGGTCGAGCACGCGATACACGGCGGAGGCCGGAGCGCCGACCGTCGTCTCGCGCCGGTCAGTGAGCACGGTCCCCCCGGCCCAATCGGGATCGCCGGGCATGCGCCCCGCATCGCACCAGAACGTCTCGACCTGATTGCACGCGGCTTCGGTGAGCGCACGCTCCACCGCGTCCCGCACGCCGTGGAGCGCTTGCGGCATGAGGCGCGCGGCCTCGGTGTCGCGACACACGACACGGTTGCGAAGACCCTCGACGAGCGGACGCGCGATGCGATGCGTGACTGGCGTCACGAGGTGAATCCACAACGAGCTCAGCCGCGGGGTCAGCACCGGCACTGGAACGATGAGTCTCCGTTGAACCCCGAGCGCCCGCTCCATGACCCGCATGAGGTCGCGATAGCTCACGACGTCCGGGCCGCCGATGTCGAGCGTGCGGCCGATCGTCTCGGGTGTCGTGAGACAGGCGACGAGGTAAGTGAGGACGTTGTCGATGGCGATCGGCTGCGCGGCCGTATGCACCCAGCGCGGGGTGATCATCACGGGGAGCCGCTCGACGAGATAGCGCAGGATCTCGAACGAGGCGGAGCCGGCGCCGATGATCATCGCGGCGCGAAGCACTGTCACGGGCACCCCGCTCGCCCCCAGGATCGCTTCCACTTCGCGCCGCGAGCCAAGGTGGTCGCTGAGCCCGGTGCGCGCCTCGCCCAGCCCTCCCACGTAGATGATCCGCGGGAGGTCCGCGTGCGCCGCCGCTCTGGCGAAGACGTGCGCCGTCCGCCGATCCTCGGCCGCGTAGTCGGCTCCGGCCGAGATCATGGAGTGGACGAGATAGTAGGCGGCGCCTCCCCCGCGCAGCGCCGTTACCGTCGCGCTCTCGTCGCGAAGGTCCACCTCCAGGATCTCCACGCGCGGATCAGTGCTCCACGGCCGTGCGTGTACCTTCCGCGCGGACCGCGCCAGGCACCGGACGCGGTACCCGGCATCGAGCAGGCGTCGCACGAGGCGGCCGCCGACGTATCCGGAGGCCCCGGTGACGATCACCGGACGTTCGAGAAGGGGGCTGGTCATCGGATCGTCACTCCTGCATCGCGCTCGTGCGCCGGCAGCGCCGGCGCACGAGCGCGGTTGGATGATCGCTACCGCGGCAGGATCACGGCGTCGATCACGTGGATCACGCCGTTGCTGGCCACGATGTCGGTCTTCACGACGTTGGCGTTGTCCACCTTCACGCCTCCGTCCTTCGAGATCTTGATGCTCTGTCCCTCGACCGTCCTGGCGCTCGAGAGCTTCATCACGTCGGCGGCCATGACGTTGCCGGGGACCACGTGATACGTGAGCACCTTCGTGAGCTTGGCTCGGTCGGCAAGGAGCGCGTCCAGGGTGCCGGCGGGGAGCTTGGCGAATGCCGCATCCGTCGGCGCGAAGACCGTGAACGGGCCGGGGCCCTTCAGCGTGTCGACGAGGCCCGCGGCCGTGAGTGCCTTGGCGAGGGTGGTGAAGCCTCCGGCCTGCACGGCCGTGTCGACGATGTCCTTCGTGGCGTCCCCCGACGTGGCGGGCGCGGCGACGCCGACCAGCAACGCGAGGGCGGTGACGGCGACTGCGACAGAGGAGAATCGGTTGCTACGCATTGGACTGCCTCCTTGTGGTTCGTGTGTGTGTATGTGACGTAGACTATAA
>Ga0209382_10009568_pt1 | contig 12119 bp, 14 predicted proteins | sample SoiMetdeltSBSDD5_FD_187599 | JGI IMG/M metagenome (GOLD analysis project Ga0209382, IMG submission 187599) | Bulk soil microbial communities from a Populus tree surrounding site in Tennessee, USA - Soil MetaG P. deltoides SBSDD5 (SPAdes) (version 2) | ecosystem: Environmental > Terrestrial >... | reverse complement strand
CCGAGCGCTGCGATACCCACAATGCCGAATACAAACAACGCGCTTATGGGCGCCGGGTGTTTTGGGTTGCAAAATGTGTGTGCAATCGAAGATCCGTCTCAGAACGGTAACGCTCGATGTTTTAGCCTGAATGCCGGAACGGCCCGAGCGGTCTAGCAGATGCGTTGGCGCACTTTGATGCGTTAAATGGGAAGCCCTTAATGTAAGCGTTCACGCGTGATGGGAAATCTCAGCGGTTTGGGAAAAAAGTCCCCTACAATGTCGGCCAGGCATTTTGAGGAGTCGGCATGCAATCGTGCCTTTTCTGTCGAATCATTCGCGGTGAAGCACAATCACAGATCGTTTACCAGGACGACCTCGCGGTGGCATTTAAGGACATACGCCCGCAGGCTCCGGTGCACCTGTTGGTGTGTCCGAAGAAACACATTCCGACACTAAATGATGTTCAACCGGAAGACAACGCGCTCCTTGCACATTTGTTTGAGATTGCGAGGAAATTAGCAGAGCAGTTTGGAGTGCACCAGTCCGGGTTTCGAACAGTTTTCAACGTCAACGCGGGGGCGGGGCAAACCATCTACCACCTTCATCTGCACGTCATCGGCGGCCGTCCGCTCAGTTGGCCCCCGTAGACCTCTCCCTCTGGGAGAGGTCGGCGCGAAGCGCCGGGTGAGGGTTTGACATTCCGCGCGACTCTCGAACCCTCACCCGCCCTTCGGGCGCCCTCTCCCAGAGGGAGAGGGGAGCCCTCGTGCGACCTTTCGCTCAAACCCGAAACCATAGGCTGGTGGCGGATTCCTTCTCCAGACGATCGATTACTTCGATGATGTAATTCTGTTGCGCAACCCGGAGGATGCCTTCCGTCAGCGCGCGAAACTTGTCCTGAAGCTCGCTTAGCGTCATTGGATTCTTGGAATCGCCTTTCGGATACTCGACCGAAGCAGATATCGATTCACCGGACTCCAATGTTGCGGTCAACCGCGCCGGCCACTTCTCCGGATATTCCGCCGCGAGGGATTCGTCGCGTGTCATGTGGACGCGCGCCATTGTCGCGCGGATATCGGACGCGTTCAGATCGACGAATTCATCCAGCCCAACCCTGCCGCGATTCAGCGCCGCGGCAACGGTGAAGGGCAGGCAGAACTTCGCTGCATATGCGGACGTTGGCTGGACGCCGTTCAAAAGATCGTACGCCGCCGGATACACATGGACATCGAGACGTTGCAACGCCTCCGCGCGGACCTTCTTTTCATTCCTCAGAATCAGCGTGGAATCGATGGAAGAATGCGTGTGGCGGCAGGATGCATGTTTCTTGAACGAATTGGTCACGATGCGGAACGAGCGTCCTAATCCCTCGGTAAGCATCTCCGGTTCGGCGTCGGTCGACATCGCGGCCAAAAAACCTTTCGGGCCCTCGAAAATCTTTTTAGCTGCCGTGAATCCGCGTTTGGCCAACTCCGCCGACAATATTCCCGCCGATGCCGCATGCGCAGGATGCAACTGCTTGCTCATGGCGCCGTCCTCCAGAAACTGCCACAGGCCTGCAGCCTGCGTGCCCGCAGAACCGAGGGCCTCGACAATCTGGCTTTCCGTGAGTCCGAGAAGCAGGGAAGCAGCGGCGGTCGCGCCGAACGTCCCGCACGTCGCAGTCGTATGCCAGAGCTTGTAATGGGATCTGCCGACGGCCTCGCCGGCGCGAATGCCGACGTCGTATCCGGCGACGATCGCTTCGATGAGCTGCCGGCCCGAGGCGTTTACCGATTCAGCGACCGCAACGGCAGCGGAGATGATCGGTGCGGCCGGATGTAACACCGAAGTTGGATGCAAGTCATCCATTTCTACCGTGTGCGACGCTGCCGCGTTGATCTGAGCCGCCCACGACACCGATGTCTTGACGTAGTCGGGAAGCGCCGTGGCGCGCGGATTACCTCCCTCGAGGCGGGCCACTTCCGCGTATTTCAATGCCGGAGGCTCCATCGATCCGCGAATCGCCGATCCCATCCAATCGAGCAGACAATGCTTCGCAAGTTCGCGCACTTCTTGTGGCAAGCGTTCGTACGAGCAGTTCGTAACGAAGGATGCGATCGTTTGAGAGATCATTTCGCCTCTCCTTTGAATGACGAAGGGAACTCGCGCTCGGCCGGTCCGTCGTAAGTGACGTCCTTCATATCCACGGCGCGGAACGGCCGTTCCCGCGTGATCTCTTCCACCGCGTGGGCCGCCAGGCCGACCACACGGGGAATAATGAAAAACGATTTGCCGTACTGCCAGGGAATTCCCATGTCCGAGGTGATGCCGGCGATCGCGCCGTCGATGTTGAGCGGCTGTTTCAATTCAGCAGCGATCGCTTCGCCGAGAGCGAGGTGCGGACCTGCAAGATTCCACTCGCGTGCTTTTTCGACTAGTTTCAGAGAGCGGGGATCCTGCGAATGTATGGGATGTCCCATGCCCGGAATTCGTTGTTTACGCTCTTTGTAACTGCGAACGATTTCATCTGCTTTTTTGCCCGAGGCGACGGACTCTTGCAGCAGTTTGGCGCTCTGTTCGATAGCTCCACCATGATGTTCACCGAGCGCGATCACACCCGCCGCGATTGCTGCCTGCAACGGCGTGCCCGCAGACGCCGCAAACCGCGTGGCATCGATAGAAGGCGCGAGCACGGAGTGATCGGTGCTGGAAGTGAAAATCATCTCGAGCAGCCGTCCTTCTTTTCCCTTCGGCAACTCACCTTTGAACGTGAGGTAGACCACGTCGCCGAACGTGCAGTTCTCCATCAGTTCCTGCACGCGATAACCGCGGATGAGAATTTTGTTGTGCTCAACATTCGACAGGGACGTTTTCCAGAACGTGTCGCTCACGATGACTCCTTTTGATGAACCTCGGAAAAAGAATATACGTCATGCGAGCGGTTTTACGCCTCAGGTGTGAAGGAATTGTCACCGTCGGACAGGCCGGTCCAAGTCCGAGACGATCTTTTCTGCAAAAGCGATGTTGGCAGTAGTGTCTTCAATAACGATGGCGCTCGGTCCGACATCGACGTGGCGAAGATTTAGAATGGTTCGTAAAGCGGTAAGAATCTCCGTGAGCGCCTCTGTACCGACATTGCTCACACGAATTGTTTTTGCCGCCCGTGTGGCAAGTTCATTGCGAACCGTGGGAGCGTCGGGCCCGACGATAATCGTGTTTGCATCGACAACCTCCCAGATATTTGCTGTCTGCAACGACAAAAAGTCGAGGGCGTCAATTACGCTGACACTCTGGAGTTTTAGCGCTGTGACTGCATCGCGGAACCGGTTGTCGAAAACAACCCGCAGCCCCGCCCTGGCTGCAATGTCTTCATAGCCGCGTCGAACGCTCTCATTCATATCAAAAGAAAATGGTCCACTGACAGTCATCTGAAGCGGAGATTGCGCCGTGGCCAACGACCGCGACGCCCGACGGTTCAGGACGAAACCACTCTCAGAGCCTAATGGAGTCTCTGTGGTTGAACCTGCGACAGGCGGTTGCGGACTCAGGTCCGTGATCAGTTTTTCCGCAATGGCGAGTCGGTTCGGAGTGTCTCGAATGAGGAGCGCGTTCGTTGCGGACGTTGTCGCGACATAGCGCAGGTTCAGCAGCGTTCGCAACGAAGTTACGATTTCCGACATCGCTGTCGCGGAGGCATTAGGCAGGTAGAACGTTTTTGCCAGCACTCGATCGAACTCTCGTCGTTTCGCTGGATTATCGGGCGCGACAAGGATTGTTTTGGAGTCGATCGCCGTCCAAAAAGATCGCGTCTGTAAAGCCAGGCGATCGAGCGCGTCAAGGATCTCCATGTTGTCGACCCTGAATTGCACCGGCGTGGAGCGGAAGTCTCGATCGAAAATGATGTTCAAGCCGGCTGTTTGCGCCAGCGCTTCAAATGCTGCTCGGGAACTCTGGTCCATTTTGAATGATGACGGGCTCGCGGCGACCTGCACAGGACTCCTCGAAGGCGATAACCTGCGAGTGTTGCCGGCTTGTTGTACGAAGAGATCGCCGGTCGCATTCGTGGCAATGGCATCAGGTTGGATAACGGCGGCGGCCCGCTTGTCGAGGTCGGCAATGATTCTTTCAGCGGTTGTGATTCTATTCGGAGTATCGCGGATGACAATGCTGTTGACCGACGGATTTGCTGCGATGTACCTGGCATTCAGGGTCGAACGCAGGGCCGTCACAACTTGAGAAATGTCCTGCGGCGTGACGACATTCGCCAGGCGAAACGTCTTGATGACCTGCAGTTCGTAGTCCCGGCGTTTGCTCGGATTGTCCGGCGCGACAATAAGCGTCTTCTCGTCGAGCACCTCGACGAAAGTGGCTGTCTGGCGAGCGAGCCGATCCAATGCATCAAAGAGGTCTAGATTTTCGATTGCAGGAGTGCTGACGGTGCGGAGATCGACATCGAAGAGAATGTTCAGGCCGGCCGCTTCGGCAAGGGCTGCATAGGACTTTCGCAGGTCTGCGTCTGCAGGAATTGAAAAGGGACCTGGAGTTCGTGGACTGAGTTCCGATCTCGGAAAATCCTTAATGGCTTGCTGCAGTGGGAGCGATTGCGATATTGCCGATGTCGTTCCCAATAGAAGGAGTACTAGCAGACGTTTCATGAACCCTCCTGCAGGAAAGACAACGCGAACCAGCGACCTGGTTCATTAAGAAATGCAGCGACCGGAGCAACAATTCGAGGTCGGACCCCGAATTGTCGCAGGGGAACTACTACGGGACTTTGATCGCAGCAAAACCACCAGCTTTCAGCCCCGTCTTCACTTTCAAAGTGCGTCTGGGATCTCGAAACAGTATCGGCGTGGCTTTGCCGCCTGCCTTCACACCAGATTTGACCTTCACAGTCGGCTCCTTTCCTACATAAGTATTGGCGTCGCCTTGAGCCCCGCCTTGACACCAGTTTTGACTTTCATGTTTAAACTCCTTTCGTTAACTGACACACAGTGAGTACTGACACGATCCAGCAAAATGTCACGCGAGATTCTGTTCAAGGGTCTACGCGTGTTGATCATTCCTCGACAAGTCGGCGTCCCGCAGAAGCACGGGACGGCAGGGATGCGATACGAGAACTTGTAATCGATCAGCAGTTCCTCGCCGCGATGGATTTTTCGAAGGCTCACCACCCATACGGACTTGCCGCGGACATGGAATCGGCAATTCGGCTCGCACGAGTGATTGATCAGTTCGGCTCCGCTGCCGCCGGTTGACCCATCAATGGACCAATAGCTATCGAGTCTCAAAAGATATGTGCGTGCACCGGAGCTCCGTCGAACGCGTTCTCTTCTGCTAATGAACTCTCCCAGGTACGGGATGATCTTTCTGCCAGGGGCTATCGACTCTTCGGCAAAGATCCCAAAGCGATGAATCCGCGATGGTCCCACGCGCAGACGATATCTTCCCAGACCCTGGCGGAGTGTGGCTTCAGCCGTATGTCGGGCGTCGGCCATTTCCCGCGCGTCCCTTTCGGTTTGGCGGGCCCGCTGCTCCATTTCTTTCGCCTGCGCTTTCAAGAGTTCCGCGAGATTGAATAAGGTCGCAGCAGTGTTGTCATGAGAAGCGCCTTGCGTTGTTCGAAAGATCGCAAGAGCCCGCTCGTAAAGTGGCCGAGCCTCCGCAAGCCGGCCGAGAGCCTTGTAGTAGAGCGCGAGATTGTTCAACGTATGGGCAACCTCAGGATGTTCGGGACCACAAAGCATCTGTTGGAGTTGCAGTGCCCGCAGATATAACCGTTCGGGCCGAACTGCCTCGCCCTGTGCGTGGTACTTCGTCGCGCGATTGTGGAAGCGCACGGCGGCGTCGCGGAGTTTCTCCAAGTTCTTGGATGTGTGCGGCGGTTTCATATCAGCAATGACCTTCCTTTACCAGGCATTCAAAACGTACTGACCGCGATTCGAGAAACGTCACAGGTCCCCGCCCAGGGGAGGGTAGCTTCGAAGCGGTAATATCCAGATCCACTAAACATTTTCCGGGGATCACCGTCCAAGCCGCGATGAGAATGCGGATGGTGCTCCCCCTGCTTCTCTCGCTGTTCATGGCAACGGACAGCGAAAGTCAGCTCCGTGCCCGCGTCGATCTGGTTGTCGTACCTGTCTCAGTGCGTGATAACAACGGCAACCTGCTCACCGGTCTTACCGCGACAGATTTCAGCGTTTTCGAAGACGGAACGAAGCAGACGATCAGCAACTTCTCGATCGATGTCCCGCCGTTGTCGATTGCGATTGTCTTTGACAATGGCATGAGCACTCGAGATTTGAACCGTGGGGTTTCCGCGTTCCCGGAGTTGCTAGCCGGTGTAACAGTTCAGGACGAAGTTGCCCTGTTTCGTTACGACCATGCTGTTTGGCATTTGGCCGACTTCTCCGGTGAAACGCGAGAAGTCGCGCAAGGTTTCACGGCTATTCAGGAAATCGCCGCAGGTCGCCCTCCCGACGAGTCGATAGATCCGATAGAGGATACGCGGCCAGGATGGCTGCGTTTTCTTGGAGGTGTTTTCAAATCCGCTTCAAACGGTCCAACCGGAAGGTCAACGGGCATTCCCACCGTCGATCAACGTCCTTCGGCAGGAAGACAGAGTCGTGTCTTGCATTCGGCGATTTATGAAGCGGCAACGGCATTGCGCGGGCGGTCGCGCGAGCGTCGCAAGGTGCTGATTGTCATTTCCGACGATCGAGTCGATGAACAGCGACCCGCGCATCCGTACGCGCAAAACAAAGATTTGCTGCTCCAGAACGACATACAGGTCTACGCCGTCGCAGCTTCAGCCGCGCTGCTCGAAGGGCCGTTTCGCGTCTTGACGCAGTACACATCACCGACCGGCGGAGATATTTACGGTGGAAAATCGGCCGCGGACATGCAGTTTGCTTTCGGCCGGGTCATGGAAGAAGCGCACAAACAGTACGTGCTCGGATACGTTTCAAATCAGGGGACGGAGAGGGCTGTCTTCCGTCGTCTCAAGGTGACTTCCGGCGAGTCTGATCAAGGCCGAATCGTGACTCACCGGCAGGGCTACATTCAGTATCCGTAGAACTTTAAGCGGCCGGCCTCCGGCGATGAGTATCTTGCTCCAGTGACGGTTCTGATACCGTTGCCGTCGAGTTCCGGCGCCGTTCCAACTGGTTAGCCCGCCGACTCAGAACGCCAAGATAAACGATCCCCGCAAAGAAGAAGAACGCAAGCACAAGCACGAAAATAGTTCCTGAATCCATTGAAGCCTCCATGGCGGCATGGTTTCATGCGGATTTCTCTTCTAATACCAGTGTAATCCCGAACGGAGTCGATTATTTCTCCAGTCCCTCGACCTTCTTCCAGCGAGAGCCAATGCGGCCGGCCTCCCCACCAGGAGCCCAGATTACCAGCGCTTTTGTAGGACCATTTGGACCGGTCTTGTGACGAACCTTGTCGGGTGGGCGAACGAATCCGACCATTCCCGGCTTCAGGAATGTGCTCTTGCCATTCACCACGTGTTCGAGTTCGCCCGATAGCACGTAGAAGACCTCGGTCGCACCGTGAACATGCTCACCGGAGTCGAGGTTCGGAGCGAACGTCATTTCCCCAAGATCGAGTTCCGTGCCGCCGAGGTTGCTCGCATCGAGAAGCACCTTGAGTTCGGTCGCCCCGTTCGGGCTGACATACTTCGTCGAAGAGGTTAATGATTGTGCGGCCAGCGTGATCGCACTGCCGGCGACAATGTAAAGCACGTTCTTGAGCATTCGCATGGTATTCCCTCTTATTTCGTCAGGTTGATGAATGGTGTGGCGGCGCCTGTGACCTGCGGCAGGATCCCATTCCACTTCTCCTCCGCCGCACAGGCTACACGAAATCGATCTCCTGGAGGAGTTCGCTGCGGCTGCGACCTGCTATTCGCGATTCACAATGCACATCGTCTTGAGCTGCGAACGATAGATGTGCCGCACTCGCAGAAAAAACTCCTGATAGTCTCTCGACTGATAGTCCGGATAGGTCCAGGGGAAGAACTGAAAAGTGTTGTTCCTGAAATGCATGGTGACTTCCCCAAAGATTCCGTTGCCCAGATAGATTCTGTGATAAAAATTCTTCGTCGATGCGAGGATGACCTTCGCATGTTCGATGTAGCCCGGATCGAGATTGACGGGCCGGCTCACAGTCTGCAGCAGCGGCTTCATTTCTTCTTCGATATCGTTCGTCTGCCTTTTGATGTGAGCCAGTTGATCGCCGTCGATCAGTCGCTCGAATGAGAAGAACACGCGGTCGACAAGTTCTCCCATCTCGGCGGCATAATAGTCTGTGAAGTCAAACGGGATTACCGGCGATTCGTGATCGATGGTTCCGTACAGTGAGGCGAGCCGCTCCCGGACCGGCTCGATCAACTTGCGATCCGATGCAAGGACCCCGACGAAGAGCTTGACAGGATTGAAGCTACGGACCGAACCCATAAGGATTTTGAATATACGTCATGCCCGGCACTCTGACACAACTGTCGCTCAAGGAAATTCACGAGAAGTACTCCGACCCGTCGGCGATGGTTTCGCCGCAGGTCCTGCGGAGGCTTCAACGCGATCCGCGGACCGGCGCGCGTAAGCTGTACAAGGCTCTGGCGAAACGGTTTGACGACCAGAAGAAAGAGCGGAACCGGCTCGACGCGATGCTGCACTTCGAACGTGTCCTGTGGAAGGCCGGCGTCATGCACATCGCCGGCGTGGACGAAGTGGGCATGGGACCTCTTGCAGGTCCGGTTGTTGCCGCCGCAGTGATCTTTCCGCCTAACACGGAAATCGAAGGCATCGACGATTCCAAGGCTCTTGACGAAGAAACGCGGAATCGGCTCGACATCGAAATTCGCGGTAAAGCGTCAGCGATCGGTATCGGCCTGGTCGAGGTCGACGAAATCGATCGCATCAATATCTATCATGCGGGTTTGCTGGCGATGCGCGTCGCGCTCTCCAATCTGCCCATTGTTCCGCAGCATGTGCTGGTGGACAGTCGAACTATTCCCGACGTGTCCCAGCCGCAAAACAGTTTCGACAAAGGTGATGGGCTCAATTTTTCCATCGCGTCCGCGTCTATTGTGGCGAAGGTGTATCGCGACCGGCTGATGGTGGAAATGGATGCCCGTTATCCGGGCTATGGCTTCGCCTCACACAAAGGCTATTGCACGCCCGAGCATCAGGCCGCAATACGTGAACTTGGGCCGTGTCCGACTCATCGCCGGTCATTCGACTACATCCGCGAACTTTGTGGCCAATACTCCGAGCTCTATTACCAGATGAAGACGCGCGGCGCCGCGATCACGACACGTGAAGAAATGTCGGTGTGGGAAACAGAGATCAAAACGTGCGTCGACCGGCTTTCCGAAATGGAAAGCAAGAAACTACATCTCATGAAGAATCGGTTGTGGAAACGAATCGGTGGATAGGTGAAATGAGCACGACCACTCGCATTTATAACTTTTCAGCGGGACCCGCAGTTCTTCCTCTCCCGGTGCTTGAAGAAGCGCAACGCAACTTGATTGCTTTGCCGGGGGTGGGAATGTCGATTCTCGAGATCAGCCATCGCTCGAAACCGTTTGAAGACATCCTGCATGGCGCAATCGCGGATATCCGGTCGCTTGCCGGGATTCCGTCGAACTACAAAATCTTGATGCTGCAAGGCGGCGCGAGCCTGCAGTTCTCGATGGTGCCGATGAATTTACTTTCGCTCGGCGCCACGGCTGATTACATCGATACGGGATCGTGGGCTGACAAAGCAGCGAAGGAAGCCAGGCGTGTTGGAAATGTAAATATCGTCGCAACAACCAAAGCGCAGAACTACTCGTGGATTCCCGAACCATCCGCACTGAAACTCACCTCGGGTGCCGCGTACGTTCACATGACGAGCAACAACACGATCGAAGGTACCGAGTGGAAATCGTTGCCTGAAACTGGCGGTGTCCCGCTCGTCAGCGACGCATCTTCGGATATCTTCAGCCGGCCAATAGACGCTGGCCGCCATGGCTTGATTTACGCCGGTGCGCAAAAGAATTTGGGACCCTCGGGTGTGACGCTGGTCATAATTCGTGACGACCTGCTGCTACGCTCGCCGGACGCGTTGCCGACCATGCTGAATTATCGGGTCCATGCCGAAAATGACTCTCTCTACAACACCCCGAATACATTTGGTGTGTACATACTCGGGTTGACGATGAAGTGGCTGAAATCGCTCGGCGGTCTTGCGGCGATTGCGACGATCAACGAACGAAAGGCGTCGAAACTTTACGCGGAGATCGATCGCACCGGGTTTTACCGCGGAACCGCTCAGAAGGACAGCCGCTCGTTGATGAACATCACATTTCGTCTTGCGACTGAAGACTTAGAGAAGACCTTCGTGAAGGAATCGACAGCGGCGGGTCTGGACGGTCTCAAAGGCCACCGCTCGGTCGGCGGTATGCGTGCCTCGCTCTATAACGCATTTCCCGATGCCGGCGTCGACGCATTGATCGATTTCATGCGGCATTTCGAATCCCGCCGCGGTTGAGTTACCGCAGAGACGCAGAGGTTCAAAGATAGGAACGTTCCTGCACGCGCAGCGCGTTATAGCGCTCGAAGGCGCGGTGTTCGTCTTCGAGACCGACCAACGTTTTAAAGGTGCAGCCGCGGAACGTGTGCCCGAACATCTTGAAGGCGTTTCGGATGATGAAGCCGGGATTTCGGAAGAGCACGGCCCCCATGTGACGGGATTTCATCCAGCGTTCGGCGCGCCAGCGCATGAACTCGATCTGTGACGGCGCCATGCCTTCGGTCCGCACAACAGCCGTTGTCCCATCGTATTCATCGAGGCGGTCATTGACGATCAGACCGCGTTCCTGAAGGTCTTTCGTCATGGGCGTGCGTGGATAAGGAGTTGGATGCTGGATGTACGGCCAATCCACGAATCGACGCGCGAATGCGAGGTTCGTTTCGATCGATTCGGGTGTGTCGTCCGGATTGCCCACGATCAAGCCTCCCACTACGAACATCTTGTTCCGGCGGATGTAGTCAATCGCCTTTATCGTTGCGTTTCCCACGATGTGGCCGTTATTACGTTCTTCGTTCTTCGAACGGGCGCGAAGAAAGCTAAGATCTTTGTCCAGGATGTTCTCAATGCCGAGAAAGATGTATCGAAAACCCGCCTGACGCATCAGCGGCGCAAGTGTTTCGCCATGATTGGCGATACTCGACGTCATCGCTTGCACGGTGTAATCGATGTGATTCAGCTTCGCATCAACGATCGCCTTACAGAGCGTTTCGAATCGCGCAATGTTGAGCGTGATGTTGTCGTCGACCAGGAAAATGGCGCGCGCACCCTTCTCATGCGCGTCGCGAATGTCCGCAATTACGCGGCTCATGTCGTAGGTAAAGAAATTCCGGCCGCGCATCTCGATGATCGAACAGAAGCTGCAATCGAAAGTGCAACCCCGCGATGTTTCGACCACGTCCACCTGCCTGCCCAGCATCGTGTAGCCCTGAAGCACCCGTGCACTGCGTCGGGGAGGCCGGATTTCCGTTCCTTCGAGGCTGCTGATTGCGCGATCCGGATTGTGACGAAAGCCATCGGTGGATCGGTACGATAGTCCCGCGATCGATGCATACTCGCCACCTGCTTCAATGGCGCGCAACAGTTCACGGAACGTGACCTCGCCTTCACCTCGAACGATGAAGTCGACTCCGGTATTGCCTGTGTAGGCATCGGTAGCGAGGCTGGGGTCGTAACCTCCAACGGCGATACGGATTCCCGGCTTTAAACTTCGAATAAGTTCGATCACGCGCATCGCGGTGTGGCGCTGAAATGTCATGACCGAGAGCCCGACCATATCCGGTTGGAATTCACGCACAAGCCGTTCGATCGTCTGGCGCACCGTGCGTTGTACCAATATCAGGTCTGCGATGGCGACCTTGTGATGTGGATCGATGTTTCCGGCGAGAGAAGATAAAGCGCCGTTCGGCATCCGGATGACGATCTCCGGCATGTGCTCAAAAGAGTCGGGCATCGAAAGGAGCAAAACGTTCATAGCTTCGCTACCAACGGAAGAATGTCAAAGAATCTTATCAAAGCCTATTCAGCCGACATAAGCAATCACGAATACGCGTCTGAAGGGAAACAACACCTGGCCA
>Ga0209382_10009565_pt1 | contig 12121 bp, 10 predicted proteins | sample SoiMetdeltSBSDD5_FD_187599 | JGI IMG/M metagenome (GOLD analysis project Ga0209382, IMG submission 187599) | Bulk soil microbial communities from a Populus tree surrounding site in Tennessee, USA - Soil MetaG P. deltoides SBSDD5 (SPAdes) (version 2) | ecosystem: Environmental > Terrestrial >... | reverse complement strand
GCGGGCGAGGTTGAGCAGCCGCCCCGCCGCCTCGTGGATCTCGCCGTCGCCCGCGGCGCGGGCGGCCTCGAGGCGCACGTGCGGCTCGCGGTCGCGCAGCGCCTCGAGCAGCTCGGCCGCGAAGCCGGGCAGCCGCGCCATGCAGGCGACGGCGGTGGTGCGCCACGCGGGGTCGTGGCTCGCCCAGGCGGCGCGCGCGGCACCCTCCTGCCAGGGCTCGGGAGACTGCACCGCCGCCTCGAGCGCGCGGCGGCGGACCTCGCTCGGCGAGGCGCTGTCGAAGTAGAGGTGGCGCAGGCCCAGCCGCATCGCCGACACCGTCGTGGGAGAGAGCGGCCCCGGCGCGCCGTCCCCGTGCTCCCACTGGAAGGAGGCGGCGAGCGCGGGTCCCAGCGCCACCGCGGCGGCGCAGCGCACCTCCTCGTCGGGGTCGCTCTTCGCGAGATCGAGCGCGATCGCCGCCAGCCCGTCGTCGAGGGAGTGCGCGAGGGTTTCGAGCGCCTCGAGACGCACGCCGCGATCTTCGCTCGCCAGGCTCTCGAGGAGCACTCCGCGCGACTCGGCGGGGAGGTCCCACGCCTCGTCGGCGGCGAGGCCGTCGAGCTCCGGGCCAGGCCCGTCGTCGTCCTCGTCGTCGCGCACTGGATTGAGTTTAACCCCCATGTCGAGAAGCCATGGCGGGGGCCCTCCCGGAGTCCCCCCGGAAGGCCCGGCGGGGCGGCCGGGAGAGCCGCCAACCCCCTGGTAGGACTGGGCCTCCTGATACCATTCGACCCGTGAGCGCCGCCGGCCCCGCCCTCGCCCCGCGCCGCGCGACCGTTCCGGTGCGCATCGGCACCCAGACCGTCGGCGGCGGCGCCCCGGTGGTGGTGCAGTCGATGACCAACACCGACACCGCCGACGCCGCCGGCACGGCGAAGCAGTGCATCGAGCTCGCCCAGGCGGGCTCGGAGATGGTGCGCATCACCGTCAACGTCGAAGAAGCGGCGCGCGCCGTGCCCGAGATCAAGCGCCGCATGCTCGACGCCGGCTGCGCGGCGCCGCTCATCGGCGACTTCCACTACAACGGCCACGTGCTGCTCGGGCGCTTCCCCGAGACCGCCGCGGCGCTCGACAAATACCGCATCAACCCCGGCAACGTCGGCTTCGGCGCCCGCCGCGACGAGCAGTTCGCCACCATCGTCAGGATCGCCGCCGAACACGGCAAGCCGGTGCGCATCGGCGTCAACGGCGGCTCGCTCGACCAGGCGCTGGTGATGGCGAAGATGGAGGAGAACACCCGCCACGACCGCGGCCGCTCCGCCGACGAGATCGTCGAGGAGTGCATGGTGATCTCCGCCCTCGACTCGACGGCGAAGGCGCTCCATCACGGCCTGACGGAGAACCAGATCGTCATCTCGTGCAAGGTGTCGCGGCCGGCGGGGCTCATCGCCGTCTACCGCGAGCTCGCCGCCAAGACGCGGCAGCCGCTGCACCTCGGTCTGACCGAGGCGGGGATGGGGATGAAGGGGATCGTCTGGTCGTCGGCGGCGCTCGCCGTGCTTCTCGGCGAGGGGATCGGCGACACCATCCGCATCTCGCTGACACCGCGTCCCGGTGGCGATCGCCGCGAGGAGGTCTACGCCGCCTGCGAGCTGCTCCAGGCACTCGGCCTGCGCTCCTTCGCGCCGGCCATCACCGCGTGCCCGGGATGTGGCCGCACGACGTCGACCACCTTCCAGGAGCTCGCCGAGCGCATCCAGGACTACGTCCGCGAACGCATGCCGGAGTGGAAGGTGCGTTACCCCGGCGTCGAGGAGCTTCGCCTCGCCGTCATGGGCTGCGTCGTCAACGGTCCCGGCGAGAGCAAGGCGGCGCACATCGGCATCTCGCTGCCCGGCACCGGCGAGGCACCGCATTGCCCGGTCTTCGTCGACGGTCAGCCGTTCGCCAAGCTGCGCGGCACTTACGATGAGCTCGCCGAGCAGTTCCAGAAGCTCGTCGAGGACTACGTGGCGGTCAAGTGGGGCGCGGCCGACGCCGCGACGGCGCCGGCTCCGCTCGCGCCCGTCGGTCACTGAGGCGGGCCATGCCGCGGCCAAGCGCCCCGAGGGCCGCGAGCGCCGGCAGCGAGCCCCTCCCGCGCCTGGCTGCAGCGCTCCGCCGGGCGAGCTCGACGCTCCGCCTGACGCTCTGCCCGATTTTTGTTGCGGTCGTCACGAGCGCCGTCGCGACCGCGCAGGAGCCGGTCTCCTTTGCCACGGAAGACGGCTGGACGATCCACGCCGACCTCTATGGAACCGGCGAGCGTGCCGTCGTGCTGGTCCACGGCGGGCGGTTCACCAAGAAGGACTGGAGCGCCCAGGCGCGCGCCCTGACCGAAGCCGGATTCCGTGTGCTGGCCATCGACCTGCGCGGCTTCGGCATGTCGAAGGACGGACCGCCCTCGTCGAACACCGACGCCGGCCCCGGGCTCGACGTCCTCGCCGCGGTGCGCCACCTGAGGAAGCTCGGCGCGACGTCCGTCTCGATCGTCGGCGCGAGCATGGGCGGCGACGCCGCCGCGGACGCCCTCGGCGAGGCGAAGCCGGGTGAGATCGATCGCGTCGTGCTCCTGGCGCACGGCGGCTACGGCCCCCCGGAGACGCTGCACGGCCGCAAGCTCTTCATCGTCGCTCGCGATGACGCCAACGCGGCGGGGCCGAGGCTGCCGAGGATCCGCGCGCAATACGACAAGGCCCCCGAGCCGAAGGAGCTTGTGCTCCTCGACGGTTCCGCCCACGCGCAGTTCCTGTTCGGCTCCGATCAGGGCGAGCGGCTGATGCGCGAGATCCTGCGGTTCCTGACCGCGCCGTGATGCGCCGTCGGCGCCAACCAGGTCTTACCGAAGCCCTAAGAGCCTCTCGCCGCCCGCCTGGACGAACGCGCGCTCGGCTTCGGCGTGCCGGGCACGCACGACGTCGACCATCGCCGCGAAGCGCGCGTCGCCGCGCAGCGTCGCCCACGCGCGGTCGCCCTCCCAGCTACTGACCGGCCAGTAGCCGGTGACCGCGAGGGCAAGCATGGCGAGCGCCTCCTCGGTCTCACCGACGCGCGCCACCCAGCGGGCGTTGACGTAGATCCCCTCGGGGTCACGAAAGCTCGGCCTGCGCGTGATGGCGCTCGCCGCGAGCACGGCGGCGCGGTCCCCCTGGAGACTCGCGCGGATCCCGGTGATGTAGTCGCCGAGCCCGCCTTGGAGCCCCTTCCGCTCGAGCGCCGAGAGCCCGGCGATCGCCTCGTCGACCTGGCCCAGCTCGGCGAGCGACATCAAGCGCACCGTCGGCACGTCGTTCTCGTCGTGCGCCATCGCCTGCACCAGCTCGCCGCGGGCGAGGTAGGTGTATTGCACGCTGGTGTGCACGCGTGGGTCGAGGCGGCGCGCCTCGCGGCCGGCGGCCAGCGAGGCGTCGAGGAGGCCGCAGAAGCGGCATGCCACCACGAGCCCCGCGTAGAGCTCGGGGTCGCGCGCGCCGGCGGCCACCTGTGCGAGCAGTCGCAGCATGGCCAGCAGTCCGCCGCCGGGCTCCTCGACCTGGTAGTAGGTGTAGAGGTTGTGCGTCAGCGGCAGGTCCGGCGCCAGGCCGAGGGCGCGCTCGAACGCCTCGCCCGCGAGGCGGCGGCAGCGCTCGGGCTCGTCGTGGCCGTATTTCGCCATCACGCGATACGTGCGCCCGAGGCGCGCCCAGGCGGGGGCGAAGCTCGGATCCTCGTCGACGGCCTGGCGGAAGAGGCCGCGGGCCTCGATGAGCTGCGACGTCGAGGTGCTCGTGGCGCGCACGTCGTTGCCGCGCAGGTAGAGCTCGTACGCACGGCCGGAGGCGGGAGCCGCGGCGGGCAGCCGGCTCGCGTCGCGCGGCGAGAGGGAGAGCGCCGTCACCACCGACCGCGTCAGCTCGTCCTCGAGCGCGAAGACGTCGGCGAGCGAAGCGAGGGCCGTCGCGCTGCGCAGCACGGTGCCGGCGGGCACCTGCACGAGCTGCGTCGAGAGCCGCACGCGGTCGCCGGCGCGCAGGAGCGTGCCGAAGAGCACCGCGTCGACCTCGGCGTCACGAGCGAGCGCCGCGAGGTCCGGCGCGGCGTCGCCGAGCCCCGCGACCGAGAGGCTCGAGCGCACGACGAGGCCGGGCACGGCGCCGAGGGCGACGGTGAGCGCGTCGGCGAGGCCGAAGGAGAGGAACTCGATCTCGGGGTCCGCGCGCAGCAGCCGGAAGGGGAGCACCATGAGGCGCGTCACGGTCTGCGCGTGGAGCGTCTCGGTGCGCGCGGCGTCGAGCTGGGAGGTGTCGACGCCGGGGCCCTGGCCGGTCTCGCGCAGGGCCGTCGCCATCGACTCGGCCGAGGGCCAGCGCTCGGCGGGCTCCTTGGCGAGGGCGCGGCGGAGCACGCGGTCGACCGCCTCGACGCGGGGGCCGCCGGCGAGCGCCGGTGGGTGCAGCGCCACCACCGCGTGGCAGAGGTCGCCGATCGAGTCGCCGGCGAAGGCGGCGCGCCCGGCGAGCATCTCGAAGAGCAGGGCCCCGCAGACGAAGAGGTCGGACGCCGGCGTCACCGGCGCCGAGCGCCACTGCTCCGGGGACATGTAGCGCGGCGTCCCGAGCAGCGTCCCCGGGCGCGTCAGCCGGAGCTCCCCGCTGTCGAGCGGCAGGGCGAGACCGAAGTCGAGCACCTTGACGCCGTGCGGGGTCAGGAAGACGTTCGAGGGCTTGAGGTCCCGGTGCACGATGCCGCGTTCGTGCAGAGCAGCCAGCGCGGCGAGGATGCCGTCGGCGATGGCGAGCGCTTCCTCGAGCGGCAGCGCGCCACGTTCGAGGCGCTCGTCGAGGGGCTCGCCGGTGAGCAGCTCCATGGCGACGAAGAGCTCGCCGCCCTCCTCCACCAGGTCGTAGGTCTGGCAGACGTTGGGGTGCGAGAGGCTGGCGGCGGCGCGTGCCTCGCGCCAGAGCCGGTCGCGCCGCACGTCGTCGCCGATGCCGTGGACGGTCTTGAGCGCCACCTCGCGCCCGAGCCTCTCGTCGCGCGCGACGTAGACGAGGCCCATGCCGCCGCGGCCGAGCTCGCGCACGAGCCGATAGCGGTCGGCGAGGAGGCGGGTGTCGTCCATCGGGCAGCGACCGAACGATGCCACGGGCGCCGCGGCCTCGGCAAACCGCCGCTGGGGGCGGGCGGCCTAGAGGACGCGCGCCTGGACGACGAGCTTGGGGTCGTCCTGCAGCCGGCGCTCGAAGCGGAGCATGTCCCAGTAGCCGCAGCGCGCCGACTCCGGATAGCTCTTGCACACGCCGGGGCGGTGCTCGTAGACGGTGCAGCGCCGGGTCTCGAGGTCGAGGAAGCGGCAGGCGGTGCCGAAGATCGGATCGTGCTTGTGGCGCAGCACGCGCTCGCCGGGCTCCTCGCCCTTGGCGGTGAAGCGGCGGTTCGCCTCCTCGGGGGTGATCTCGAAGCGCTTGGCGAGCCGCGCGATGTCCCGCGGCTCGACGGCGATGCGCGCGTAGGTGCAGCAGTAAGCGGGGCAGCGTGTGCAGTCGTAGGAGGTCTTCATCGGAGGGGTCCCTCTGCTCGGCTCGACAGACACGGTGGGTGCCTCGTGGCCGCGCCGAGTCTCCATCATGCCAGGGTCGGTCGAAAGGACGAAGGGCTCGGCGCGCGGCAGACCTCTATCGGGAGCGCGTCGGGGGCGTCGCGGGGGTTGCGGGTGGCGGCGGCAGCGGCCTCCCCTCGACGACGGCAGCGAGCTGTGCGAGGCCGCGCTCGAGGTCGCGGCCCATCGACTTCTCGATCACCGGCAGCGACAGCCGCCCGAGCAGCGTGCGGCCGAGCGTGCCGCGGTCGCTCCAGGTGACGCGTGTGCCACCGGCGGGCAGCGGCGCGAGGATCAGAACGTCTTCGGCGCGGATGCGGCCGCGCTGGAAGCTCATCGTGAAGGCGAGCTCGCGAGGCGGGTCGCTGCGCTCGATGCGCAGCTTGCCGTCGCCCGTCGCCTCGCTGTCCCACGACACCTCGGCGCCGGCGCCGCGCGGCGCGCCACCGTAGCGGAACGTCAGCCCCGGGTACGCGCTCTCCTGCCAGGGCGACCAGCGTCGCCACGCCCGGAGGTCGTCGATCTCGGCAAAGACCCGTGAAGGCGTCGCCGCGATGTCGATGCGACGCTCGACGCTCCACCGCGAGGGGAGCAGGAAGAGCCCGCCGAGGAAGGCGAAGGAGATGAGCCCGAGCGCGAGCCAGACGAGCCGGAGGTATCGAGTCAAGATCGAGTGGAGGACTTCGCGTGCCGACAGTCCGCGGGTGCCGGCGTCCCCGACTCCTCGCTGGTCTCGCCTAGAACATCCCCAGCTGGAGCTTCGCGGCCTCGGTCATCATGTTCGGGTTCCAGGCCGGGTCGAAGACCACCTCGACCTCCGCCACCGCGATCCCCGCCAGGCCTTCGAGCTTCTTCTTCACGTCGTCGGCGAGCACCTGCCCCATGCCGCAGCCGGGGGCGGTGAGCGTCATCTTGACCTGCGCCGTGCGCTGTCCGAGGGCGTCCGGCTCCGACAGCGTGCAGTCGTAGATCAACCCGAGGTCGACGATGTTCACCGGGATCTCGGGATCGAAGCAGGTGCGGAGCTGCGCCCACACCCGGTCCTCGAGCGAGCTGTCGCCCTGCTTTTCGCCCTCCTTCTCCGCCGGCGCCGCCGGCGGCTCCTTGCCGATGACGTCGGCGTCGCTGGCGTCGAGGCGCACCATCTGGCCGCGCGGGGTCACCAGCGTGTAGGTGTCGCCGAGCGCCTGCGCGATGCGCACGGAGGTGCCGGCCGGCAGCACCATCGGCGTGCCGTCGGGGATCACGATCACCCGGCTCTCGCGCCGGGTCAGGGTCTGCTCGTCGCCGTACATGGGATCGTCCTCGGGATGGAGATCACAGGGTGGGAATCACCGGGCTGGAATCACCGGGCTGAAATCACGGGTCGCCGGCTCGCCGCTCCACCGCTGCGACGGCCGATCCACAGTCATCGTAGCAGGGCGATGGCAGGCCGTCCGCCACGGATGGTAGCGTCACGCGCCATGCCGCCCGTGATGCTCGCCCGCCTCGACGAGATCCCCGACGGCGGGATGGTCTGCCGCCGACACGGCACGCACCAGATCGCGCTCGCGCGCATCCGCGACGAAGTGTTCGCCATCGACGACGTCTGCACCCACGCCGGCGCCTCGCTGCACGAAGGCGAGCTCGGCCGCGCCGGCGACTTCGTCGTCACCTGCCCCTGGCATGAGGCCCACTTCGACCTCAGGAGCGGCAAGGTGGAGCAGGACACGCCGTGGGCCGTCGACACCCGCGCCTACAAGGTCGAGCTGCGCGGCGACGAGGTGTGGGTGGACCTCTAGGGCGAGCTTGCCTACTCGGCGAGGAACCCGGTACCGACGACCACCTTCCAGAGATGGCCGTCGGGATCGGCGAAGTAGCCGAAGTAGCCACCCCATGCCGCGCGCTGCGCGGGCTTGGCGATCGTGCCGCCGGCCCGCTCGGCTTCGGCCAGCAGCGCGTCGACGCGCGCCTCGGAGCCGACGACGTGGGAGAGCGTGATGCCGCGGAAGCCCTTGCCCTCCGCCGCCACGCCGGCGTCGGCGGCGAGGGCGTCCGCCGGGTAGAGCCCGAGGGCGGATGACCCGTCGCCGAGAGCGAAGCAGACCCAGGGGCCCTGCTCCTGCAGGATCGGCCAGCCGAGGCCCTCGGCGTAGAACCGCTTCGCTCGATCGAGGTCGCCGACTCCGAGGGTGAAATGCTGACGTGCGGCTTCATGGCGTCTCTCCGTTGAGTTGGTTCGTTCCGTCACTGTCATGACGGAGCGCAACGCCGAAACGTGACGGCGCGGGCCGCTCGCCGGCGGCGGCTATCATCCGGCGGCACCGCGCGGCCGGCACTCGCCGGTGGAGGTACGAAGATCGATGATCGTCCGATCCGTTCCTGGGGGCCTTCAGCTCATCACCCAGCCCGACCACGCCCACCTCGCGCGCCGGATCATGGAGCGCTGCGCCTCGCTCGCGGCACTCCCGAGGCGCGAGGCGATCCTGGTCGCGGTCGGCGAGCACGACGCGGCCTGGGACGAGACGGATGCGGCGCCGGCGATCGATGCGGCGACCGGCGCCGTCGTCGACTTCGTCAAGGCGCCCCTGAGCGTGCGCCAGGGGGTGTGGCCGCGGAGCGTCGCGCGGCTCGAACGCGAGCCGTGGGCGGCCGCCCTCGTAGCGCACCACGCGTGGACGGTCTACGCGCGCTTCCGGCCCGACCCCGACTGGGCGTCGTTTTTCCCCGCGATGGCGGCGACGCGCGACGCGAGGCTGCAGGCGAGCGGGCTGACGCTCGCCGAGCTCGAGGCCGACTACCCGTTCCTCCGGCTCGGTGACCTCGTCTCGCTCACCTTCTGCACGGGGTCGACCGACGAGCAGAAGTATGGAGAGTGGACGATCCAGCTCTCAGGCAGCCGCGTCGTGGTCACCCCGGACCCCTTCGACGGCGCCATCGTTCCCATCGAGATCGAGGCGAGAGACGTCCGCTCCGGACCGTTCCGCTCGAGCGCCGAGTGGCAGACAGCCTGGAGCGCGGCGCGGGCGACGACGCGGCGCGGCGAGGTCGCGGGCACGCGAAGCTGACGCGCGGCGCGGACGAAGGGGGCGCCGGCGCCCGCCCTCGGGCGCCGGCTCGGAGGTGTGGCCCTCACAGCGACTTCAGGTACTCGACGAGGTCGGCCTTCTCCGGCTCGGTGAGACCGAGGCCCTTGAAGCCGTTGTAGTGGTTGACCACGTCGAGCAGGGTCGCGAACCTGCCGTCGTGGTAGAAGCCGCCTTTGGTGTGGGTCCAGAGCCCCTTCAGCGGCGAGGTGCGGTAGCGCCGGTCCGGAGAGCGGTCCGCCTGGAAGCTGTCGATGCCGATCTCCGAAGGCAGGTGCATGTTCCAGCCCGGCTCGGTGAACAGCGGCGGCACGTGGCACGTGGCGCAGCCCGCCTTGCCGAGGAAAAGCGTGCGGCCGCGCGCCGCGGCGGCGGCGTTGAAGCTCCCGGCCGGCGGAGCCGGAGCGCGCAGCGCGAGCTGGTAGAGGTGCAGGTCGGCGAGCTTGCCGGTGATCAGGTCCGGCGTGCCGCGGACGTTGTCGAAGCCGTTGGCCGCGGCGATCGGGAACTGTGTCGGGTTGTCGAGACGAGGATCGAAGAAGGTCCCCTGGCCGTGCATCTCGAGGTTGGCGACGAAGGCGTTCCAGTGCGTCACCGACCCCCACCCGGTCCAGGTGTGGAGGTTCACTCCGGCGAGGCCGAAGGCCGGCGGGATGAGCGTCGCGGCGGACTTCGTGTTCGCGGGCGGGTCCTGGAATGCCTTGCCGTCGAGGATGAGCTCGGCGTCGAACTTGCCGGGGCCCCACGAGCGGAACACCTGACGCACCGTGTCTTGCGAGACGCCGAGAAGCGAGGCGACCGCGGAGAGGTCCGGAGCCAGTGCGGCGATCTTGCCGACGTCGAGGTCGCGGTTGGCCCAGCCGTCGCGCCGTTCGCCGATGCCTGGCGCGAAGGAGTCGTCCACCGTCGAGTGGCAGAGCGAGCACTGGATGCCGACGGCGGTCAGCGCTCCGCCCGAGAAGGTTCCCTTGACGCCGACGACCGCGTTGCGCTGCAGCAGGGTGAGCGTGACCGCAGGGTCGTCGAGGTCGACGGTCCCCTGGGCCAGCGCGCGCCGGATGCTGCGCGGCAGGGCCGCGACATCCACCTTGAGACCGAGCCCGAGCGCGGCCTTCGGCGAGAGCCCGGGGCCCACTCCGCCGTTGGCGGCGCCGGCGATGGCGTCGTCGAGGTGGATCGTGTCGCCCCAGAACGCCTCGTCGCCGAAGGTGTCTTGGCGGAAGGTCTGGCGACCGTTGGCGATCGCCTGCAGGACGTCCTGCTCGGGCTGCTTCGCGTGAGCCGCCACGGGCTGGACCGTCGGTTCGAGGGGAGCATCGAAGGCGGCGAGGGCAAGACCTGCGCCGCCGATCAGGAGACAACCGAGCACCGCGCGTGAAGTGAGCATCTCTGCGACCTCCTCTGAGTGTCTGCGGAAGGAGCGAACCTTCCGGCGCCGTGGAGTGCAAGAAGCGCGTCAGGTCGGCGTGCGAGGACGTCCCGCGCGCCGTCTCGGACGGCTCGCGAAGCGCGGAGATCCGGCGAGCGAAGCCCTCGTCGGCGAAACGCAGCGACCGGTTACCGGCGGGTTACTGCCGCACGGTCGCACCGACGGGAGACTTGGCGCGTGCGACACGGGCTTGTCGAGCGGCGCGCCGACCGTCGTCGCATGCGGCGTGGCGCACGCGAGGAGCACCACGGATTTCTCACCGGTTACGAACCAGGGCCTACGCCGTTCGTCGATCGCCCCGACGACACCGCGCTGTCGACCCCCAGCAACCGGATTCGCGGAGTCCGCCTTGCGCAGGGGATCCCGGCGTCGCCAAGCGTCCGCGCGGGAATCTCTTACAGCGAACCATTGCAACGGCGCCCGCCGGATGTGCCCGCCGGGGGCGAGCCCTCTTAGCGAACGTAACCGAGCGAGTAGAGCTTCTCGAGCTCGAGCCGGCGGCGCTCGGCGTCCGGGGGCGCGGCGCTGCGCGGCAGCGGCAGGCCGTCCCAGGTGGTGACGCGCTGCGGCGGGTGCGCCGCGAGGTGGCGCGGGTCGATGGCGCTCGCGAGCAGCTCGCCGTCGGCGTCGTCGGGGCGCGCGATGCCGAGCAGGTAGAGCAGCGTCGGGTAGACGTCGAGCACGTCGGCGCTGGCCGGCAGCCGCCCCGCGCGCACCGGGCCGCCGTGCAGCAGCAACATCCCCGGCGGACCGTGACGGTGCTGGGTGTCCATGCTGTGGAAGATCGTCGGGCTGTGGCCGTGGTCGGAAACGACGACGAGCACGGTGTTCGGCGCCAGCCGCGCGCGCAGGCGACCGAGGAAGTCGTCGAGCGACCTGTAGAACGCGGCCACCTCGTCGTGGCTCGCGGCGGTCGCGCGGTCGACGCCGAAGAAGGCGTCCGGCTCGTGGAAGCGCCACTTGGCGTGCTGTACGGCGTCGGGCTCGTGCGAATACATCGTCAGGAGGTCCGGCTGCGGACGGCGGCCGAGGAGGTCGAGCAGCACGGTCGTCTGCCAGGTGAAGTCGGGCAGCTCGAGGTTGTGCCCCTCCGACTCGAGCAGCGACGGCGGCCACGCCTGCAGCGCCGCCTCGGCGGCGGTGGGCTTGCGCCCGGCGGCGCGCGCGCCCTGCCAGAGGCCGTCGCTGCCGTAGCCGAGGAAGAAGCTGCGCGGGTCGCCGAGCACCGGCGCGGGGTAGGAGTAGTAGTAGCCGTCGACGACGCCCACCGAGCGGCGGGTGGCGTGGGCGACCTCCCAGACGAGCGGCGCGCCGACGCGCGAGCGGTCGATCGGCTGCACCTCGGCGAGGCCGAGGCGCTGGAGCCGCAGCGCGAGCTCCTTGAAGAACGTGCGGTGCACCGGATAGACGCCGAAGAAGCCGTGACTCATCCCCGCGAGGCGGATGGCGTAGAAGTCGAGGATGCCGTGCACGGCGGGGCGCCTGCCGGTGTAGATCGACGCCCAGATCACCGCCGAGTTGGAGTCGGGGAAGGTGGCGAGCGGTCCCCAGCTTCCCTCCGCCATGAGCCGCGCGAGGTGGGGGAGCTCGCCGCGCTCGACCATCGGCAGCGCCACGCGCCAGTCGGCGCCGTCGACGCCGACGACCGCCACCGGCACGCCGCCCGGTGCCCCGAGCGTCTTCGGCAACGCCGGCTTCTCGCGCGGCGCCGCGGCATGCGCGCGGGCGAGCCCCACGGCACCGACGGCGAGCGCGACCAGCGCGGTGACGATCGCCGACCGCGCGCGCCCCCGCCGCGCGACGGCGCCGCCCACCGCGACGAGCAGCCAGGCGACGACGGCGGCGGCGAGCAGCACGAGAGCACTGCGCGCGACGAGATAGGCGAGCATCGCCCACGCGCCACGCACCCACGACGGCGCCTCGTCGTAGGTGAGGCCGTAGCTCGCGGCGAAGAGCCAGAACGCGAAGTGGAAGGCGGTGGTGGCGAGCCAGAGGTCGCGGCGCACTTGATTCCCCGCAATGATTGCG
>Ga0209382_10009563_pt1 | contig 12122 bp, 10 predicted proteins | sample SoiMetdeltSBSDD5_FD_187599 | JGI IMG/M metagenome (GOLD analysis project Ga0209382, IMG submission 187599) | Bulk soil microbial communities from a Populus tree surrounding site in Tennessee, USA - Soil MetaG P. deltoides SBSDD5 (SPAdes) (version 2) | ecosystem: Environmental > Terrestrial >... | reverse complement strand
CGTTCCGCTCGCGATGCTCCTCGCGGCCGCGCCGGCGGCGGGCGTTGCCGAACCGGATCCGTCGGGACGTTCGGCCGCGCGCGCGAACGACGCCGGTCCGAAAAACGCCCCCGCGGTGACGGCGGGTGATCTGCGGTTCCCCATCACGCGCGAGCGCCTGCCGAACGGACTCGAGATCCTCATCGTCGAGGACCACGCCGTCCCGGTGGTCACCCTCTACAGTTTTTTCCGGGTGGGATCGCGCAACGAGCGGTCCGGCCGCACCGGAATTTCCCACCTGTTCGAGCACCTGATGTTCAACGGCGCGAAGCGTTTCGGTCCGGGGGAGTTCGATCGGGCGCTGGAGTCGCGCGGCGGCGCGGGCAACGCCTTCACGAGCGAGGACGTCACCGGCTACTACGAGGTCTTCCCTCCGGACGCGCTGCCGCTCGTGGTCGATCTGGAGGTCGATCGCCTGACCGGCCTCACCCTCACCGAAGACTCGCTCCGGAGCGAGCGCGAGGTCGTGAAGGAGGAACGCCGCGGGCGGATCGACGACGACCCGATGGGCGCGCTGCAGGAGCTCCTCGGGGCGACCGCCTACGTGGCCCACCCCTACGGATGGCCGGTCGTCGGCTGGCCCGCCGACCTCGAGGCGATCACGGTCGAGGACTGCCGCGAGTACTTCCGCATCCACTACGCGCCGAACAACGCCCTCCTGGTCCTGGCCGGGGACGTCGATCCTCGAAGCGCCCTCGCGGTCCTCCACCGGGGTTACGGATCGATCCCGGCCCAGCCGCCGGCACTGCCGGCCGTCGCGAACGAGCCGGAGCAGGCAGGGGAGCGGCGCGCCGTGCTGCGCCGTCCGGCGCAGCTGCCGGCCGTCGCCCTGGCGTTCCACGTGCCGGGGACCGCCACGGGCGGAGCGGAGGTGTTCGCCCTCGATCTGATCCAGACAATCCTCACCGGCGGGGAGTCGTCCCGACTGGAGCGCGCGGTGGTGCGCGACAAGCCGCTGGCCACGTCGGTCGTGGCGTCGAACGTCTACCGCGTCGATCCCTCGCTGTTCATCGTGCAGGCCGAGGCGCGTCCGGGGGTTCCGCTCGCGGATCTGGAGCGGGGGATCGCGGCCGAGATCGAGCGCCTGGCGAAGGAGCCGGTGCCCGACCGGGAGCTCGCCAAGGCGAAGAACCAGACCCGGATGGACCTTCTCCGGAAGCTCAAGACGAGCGCCGGCAAGGCGGAACAGCTCGGCATGGCCGCGATCTACTTCGGAGCGCCGGAGAAGTTGTTCGATCTGCCGCAGGCCTTCGACGCCGTCACGGCGGAGAACATCCGCGACGCCGCGGCGCGCTGGCTGGTCCCCGACAACCGCAGCGTGGTCCATCTCGTGCCGGCGGAGCCGGAGCCGTGAGCCGGCCGGGGATCCGACCGGCCGCCGTGACGGCGGCCTTCGGCGCGGCGCTGGCCCTGGCCTGCGCGGCCGTCCCGGAGGCGGTCCTCGCGGCCGCGGCGGCGCCGGCCAAGCCGGTCCTCGAACGCTCGGTGCTGAAGAACGGGCTCACGTCGTACCGCCTCGAACGGGCCGGACTCCCGCTCGTGCAGATGCAGCTCCTGATCCCGGCCGGGGGGACCGCCGATCCCGCCGGGAAGGAGGGACTCGCGGCGCTGACGGCGCGTCTCCTGTCGCGCGGGTCGGCGGGCCGCACCGCCGCCGCCTTCGCCGAAGAGGTGGAGTTCCTCGGCGGCAGCCTGCAGGCGGACGCGGGGCTCGATCGGACCCTGATCGCGGGGGAATTCGCGGCGCGCGACTTCGAGGCCGGGCTCGCGCTCCTCGCGGGGATGGTGCGAAAGCCCGCCTTCGACGCGGCGGAGTTCGCGCGGGAACGGGACCTTCTCGCCGCCTCGCGCGATGCGGAGCTCGACGACACGGGAGGGCTCGCGTCCGAGGCGCTGGCGCGCGCGCTCTTCGCGGGTCACCCGTACGCCCGCCCGGTCGACGGCTTCCGGCCGTCGCTGCGGCGCCTGACGCGCGAGGACGTGGTCGCGTGGCACGCCCGCCGCTTCCAGCCGGGGGAGGCGAGCCTCGCCCTCGTCGGGCCGATCGACGGCGCGCGGGCGCGTCGGGCGATCGAGCGGGCCTTCGGCGACTGGAAACGCGGCGCTCCCGCCGACCAGCGCCCCCCGGAGATCCCCGTGGTCCGGGGCCGCGCCGTGCTCCTGGTCGACAAGCCGGAGGCGACGCAGAGCCAGATCCGCATCGGCCAGAAGACGGTGCCGCGGACCGACCCGGCGTGGCCCGCGCTCTCGGCCGCCAACGCGGTCCTCGGATCCGGCTTCTCCTCCTGGCTGAACGACGAGATCCGCGTCAAGCGCGGGCTGGCGTACGGGATCGCCAGCCGGCTCGTGTCGCGGCGCGCCGGCGCCGCCTTCGAGGTCATCACCGCGACGCGCAACGACAAGGCGGAGGAGACGGTGGGCCTCGCCCTCGATCTCGTCGGCCGGATGCATCGCGCGGACCTCGCCGAGGCGGATCTCGACCGAGCGCGGAACTACCTCTCCGGGCTGTTCCCGCTGCGGATCGAGTCGCCGGACGCCCTGGCGACGACGATCCTCGAGCGGCCGCTTCTGGGGCTCGACCCGAAGGGCTACGCCGCGTTCCCGGAGGAACTGCGCGCCGTCCGCCTCGAGGCCGCGAAGGAGGCGGCGCGGCGCGGCATCCCCGGCGATTCGGCGGCAATCGTCGTCGTCGGCCCGGCGTCGGTTCTGAAGGAGCCGCTCGCGAAGTTCGGTCCGGTGACCGTCCGTCCGGCCGCCTGGGTCGTCGACGGCGACTGAGCCCCCTCCGCGCGACAGCGGCGGGACGTCTCAGCGCCCGGCGCCGGGCTGCGCCTCCCGCAGCGCCGTGGCGGCGACACTCGACTTCGGATTGAGTTGAAGCGCCCGCTCGAGGCGCGCGATCCCGTCTCCGGCCTCGCCGTGCGCGAGGTGGGAGAGCCCGAGCAGGATGAAGATGTGGTAGAGCGGCGGGTCGCTCCGGAGCAGGCGCGCCTCCTCGCGGTTCGCCTCCTCCCGGCGCCCGAGGGTCCGGAGCGCCTCGATCCGCATGACCGCGACGATGGCCGGGTCGCCACCGGCCGCCGCCGCCCGCCCCGTCTCCCCGAGCGCCCGCTCCGCCTCGTCCTCGCCCCACGTCCCGGGCCGGAACAGCACCGGGTCGAGCACGCGGTAGCCGTCGCGGCGGACGAGGTCGGCCCGCGGCCCCTGGACCGGCGCGTAGATCACCGCCCGGTCGTCGAAGTAGACCGGCGGCCATGGAGGATCGAGCCCGCGCACGGTCCGCCCCGCGGCGGCCATCCCCTGCTCCGCCCACTCGAGAAAGATGAAGGAGGCGCCGATCCGCGACAACATCGCCGCGAGGGCGGCGGGATCGCCCAGGGCACGCTCGTACTCGGCGTACAGCTCCTCGCCGTAGACGTCGTTGCGCGAGTCCATCCCGACCCGCAGGGCCGGCCAGAGGCGGTACACGAGGTACGCCCCGGCGCTGTAGGTGTTGAAGCAGGCGCCGTCGAGGTGCTCGCGCGCCAGGTAGTCGACCGCCCGCACCGGGATCGCCGCCGCGAGGCCGATCCCCGGTCGCCGCACGGTCGCCGGGCTGTACGGATAGCCGAAGTGGGCGAACCACGCGGCGGCGGCGAGCAGGGCACCCCCGAGGACGAGCGGCGCGGCGCGCCCGAAGGCCGGCCGGGGGGCGCGGGCCGATGCGCGGCGGGCGAGGAGGGCGCTCCACATCGCCGTGGTTCCGGGAAGCGTCGCGAGGGCGAAATCGGTGACGCTCCGGTTCATCCGCAGCGACAGCGCGAGAAAGGACGCGAACAGCAGGAGATGGAACGGCGCGCCGCGCGGGAGCCGGCGCGGCCGCGCCAGGGACGCGATCCAGACCGCGGCGGAGACCGCGGCCCAGATGACGTAGAGGCGCGCCATGTAGGTTCCGCGGAACGCCTCGTCGTACGGCGGGAGCCATTCGTAGATCTGCTTCATGAAGCGGCTGCCGGTCAGCGCGAACGGAAAGCGCAGGAGGTCCACGCCGTACGGATTGACGAGGCAGAGGGGGACCAGGACGAGCGCGAGCGCCGCGAGGCGCAGCGTCTCCGCCCGGGTCGCGCCCTCGTCCCGCGCCGCGCTGCTCCGGCCGGGGAGGAGCCGCTCGAAGGCGCTCCCGGCGGCGGCCAGCAGCACGATCGCCGGGCCCAGGAGGAACGATCCGTGCAGGTTGGCCCAGAGGACCTGCAGGAGCGGCAGGAGGAACAGGCCGCGATCCGACCGTCCCGCAGCGAGCCGACGCCGGCGGCGCGCGAGGACCAGGACGAAGGCCGCGAGCAGGAGGTAGGCGAACAGGTGCGGTCTCTCCTGAAGCCGCGCGGCGGCCAGGCACAGGACCCACGCCAGCCCGGCGAGCGCGACCGGCCTCGAGGCGCCCGCGTGCCGCGCGGCGCGCAGCAGCAGCCAGGCCAGCGCGAGCGACAGCGCCACCTTCGCAAGCACCAGGCGGTCGAACCCCTCGCCGCTCCCGGCCCGCTGCACGAGCCGGAACAGCACGGCGGCCAGCCACTCGTGCGCCACGTACGGCCGGCCGCGCGCCAGGGCGGAGTAGTCGTCGGTCCGCGGGACCTCGTGACGCTCGAGGACGACCTGTCCCGTGACGAGGTGCAGGAAGAGGTCGTTGTTGCCGATGGGCGCGAGGGTCAGGGCGACGACGAGGAGGCCGAGAGCCGCCGCTGGGAAGCGCCACGCGCCAGTCCGGGGAGGCGCCGAAGGACGCGCGGCCACTCCCGGGAGCCTAGGAGAGGCGCGACGCGATGAGGGCGCTGACCGTCTTTCCGTCGGCGCGTCCGCGGTGGCGCGTCTGGAACTCCTTCATGACGCGGCCGAGGTCCTTCTTGTCCTTCGCGCCGAGCTCGGTGATGAGCGCCTCGACGGCGGCGGCGGTCTCCTCGGGCGTCAGCGGCGGTGGCAGGTAGCGCTCGACGACGCCGATCTCGGCACGCTCCTTCTCCGCCAGCTCGGGCCTCCCGCCGCGCTCGTACTGCTCGATCGCCTCGCGCCGCGTCTTCACCGCCCGCTCGAGAACCGCGATCGTCTCCGCCTCGGTGAGCGGGCGCCCCGCCTGGATCTTCGCGTACTGCATCTGCGAGAGCAGGAGGCGCAGGGTGGAGGTGGCGAGCGCGTCGCCGCGGCGCATCGAATCCTTGAGGTCGTTCTGCAGTCGATCGATCACGGCGTGGCTCCGGGGGCGCCGCTCACGGCGCGGCGGCCCCTATGATGCCACACCGGCGACGGGGGAGACCTCCGTCGGGGCGTCCAGCCGCCCCGACGCAGCGCGCGCCCGATCGACATCGACCCGCAGCAGAAGCACGTACCCGATCGCGAAAAACGGCAGCACCGAAAGGACGGCGGGACGCTCGCTGCCGGCGAAGGCGGCGACGGCGCCGAAGGCCAGCGGCCCGAAGATCGCCGAGACCTTGCCGGTCAGGCCGTAGAAGCCGAAGAATTCGGCGCTCCGGCCGGGTGGGACGAGGAGCGCCATGAGGCTGCGACTGGCGGTCTGCGTCGACCCCATGCCGATCGAGGCGCCGACGCAGACGGCGAAGAACTGCGGCACCGAGCGCGACAGGAAGGCGCCCAGCACGACGAAGCACCACAGCCCGAGCGTCATGAGGATGGTCTTGCGCGGCCCGAGGCTGTCCACCAGCCGGCCGGCGACGAAGGCGCCGACGGCGGCGGTGAGCTGCATCACGAAGAACAGAAGCGTCACCTGGAGGACGGTGAAGCCGATGACGTTCAGCGCGTAGATCGCGCCGAAGGAGATGACCGTCATCACCCCGTCGTTGTAGATGAAGAAGGCGAGCAGGAACCTCAGGAGATCCGGGTAGCGCCGCACCGACCGCAGCGTCGTGGCGAGGCGGGTCGTCCCCTCGCGGACCATCGCGGCGAACCGCACAGGCCGCCGCGGCGCCCGCTCCTTCAGCCAGAGGAAGAGCGGCAGCGCGAACGTCAGGTGGAACAGGGCGACGAGCGGAAACGTCCAGCGGTAACGATCGATCCCCGCGGGCCCGAAGCCGTCGCGCGTCAGCGGCAGGCTGAGACCGAGCGCCAGAAGGCCCCCGAGGTAGCCGACCGCCCAGCCGTACCCCGAGACCCGCCCCAGCTCCCGGTCCGAGGCGATCTCGAGCAGGAACCCGTTGTAGAAGACGTGCGCCCCCTCGTAGCCGACGTTCGCGAGGATGAACAGCGCCATGCCCAGCGCGATGTCCCCCGGCCCGACGAGGCGCAGGAGCGCCGTGAACACGATGGCGGTGCCGGCGCACAGTCCGAGGAACAGCTTCTTGCGCCCGGCGAAGTCGGCCACCGCGCCGAAGAGCGGGGCGAGCAGGGCGACGAGCGCCATCGACAGGGAGATCGACAGGCCCCAGTACGTGCTCGCCGCCGCCCCCTTGTCGGCCGCGACGACGCCCCGGAAGTAGAGCGCATAGGTGACCGTGACGATGAGCGTGGTGAACGCGGAGTCGGCGAAGTCGTAAAGGCACCAGACTGCGACCTCGCGACGGGGGGCGCGCAGGCTCACCGCGCCATCATACAGAGGAGAGGCTCGAGGGCGGCGTGCTATCATCCGCGAGCTTTGGCGACGCTGGTGAGGGGATGAGCGAGGCGGGCGAAACGGGCGGACCGCAGGCCGACTCCGGGGTCAGGGCGCCCCGCACCGTGCCGGTGGCGGCGCTGGCGGGGGCGGTCGTCCTGATCGGCCTCGTCGGGTTCGCACTGTACCGTCGCGGCACCACGAGCGCTCCCGGCGCCGCACCCGCGCCCGCGACTGCCGACAGCGGCGCGGCCCCGACCGACGAGGGAGGAACCCCGATCGTCGCCCAGACGCCGTTCCGGCTGAGCCCGGAAGCGAGCATCCTGGCGGAGCGCTACCGCTGCGTCTGCGGCTGCAACGACAACCTCTCGGTCTGCACCTGCCGCAACCCCAATGCCGCCGAGGACATGAAGCGGCTCCTGCAGGGGCTGGCGAACGAGGGGAAGACCCCCGAAGAGGCGGATGCCGCGATGGAGGCCAAGTTCGGCGCCGCGTCTCTCCTGAAGAACCCGGCGCCGCCGCAGACCCTGCCGTCGCACGCCGGTCAGGCGCCCGCACCGGCCTCGAAGCACTGATCTCTCCGACCCGACCGAGCGTCCTCAGCCCCAGCGGAGCTTGCGGCGCAGGACGTCGAAGTAGTTCAGGCGCCGCGGCCGGACCATGAGGACGTCCGCCGGCCCGCGGCGCACCCGCACCCGGTCCCCCGGCTCGAGCATCTGGCCGACCTGTCCGTCGAGCGTCAGGTAGACCTTCGAGCCTTCGCTCGCCAGGGTCAGCTCGACCCGGGCGTCGCCCGGGACCACCAGCGGCCGCATGCTCAGCGTGTGCGGGCAGATCGGGCTGATGAGCAGGGCATCCATGTCCGGGAGGATGATCGGCCCGCCGGCCGAGAGGGAATAGGCGGTCGATCCGGTCGGAGTGGAAACGATGAGCCCGTCCGCACGGTAGGTGGTGACGAGGCTGCCGTTGATCTTGACTTTCAGTTCGATCATGCGGGCGATCGCGCTCTTGGCGATCACCACGTCGTTCAGCGCCGACTGCTTCAGGCCGGGCCTCCGGCCGCGCACGAGGGTCGCTTCGAGGGTCATGCGCCGCCCGACCTCGTGGCGTCCCGCCAGCACCTGCCGAAGGCGGGCCACCGCCTGGCGCGGGCCGGTCTCCGCCATGAAGCCGAGCCCTCCGAGGTTGACCCCCAGGATCGGGATCGGGCGCCCCGCGAGGCTGCGGGCGGCCGCGAGGAGCGTCCCGTCGCCGCCGACGACGACGCAGAGCCCCACGCCCTCGAGGTCGCGCGCCGGGCGCGCGCCGACCGCCCTGGCGCTGCCGGCGTCGTACACCACGCCGACGTCGAGCCCTTCGAGGAAGCGGGCGAGGCGGCGCACCTCCGCCGTCGCGCGCGGGCTGTCCCGCTTGCCGACGAGCAGGACGCGTTCTATCGGCTCCCGGGTCTGTCTCGGCATCACGCCCCCCGCTCCTCGTCGACGATCGACCGTGCCAGCGCCTCGGCGTCCCCCGCCGCTCCGGCGCGCGGACCGGGGCCGAGGAGGAGGAAGAATTCCACATTCCCCTCCGCTCCCGGAAGAGGGGACCGGCAGCCGCCGAGAAGGGCGTAGCCGGCCGCGGCGGCCGACCGCGCCACCGACGCCACCGCCCCGCGGTGCAGCGCCGGGTCCCGGACGATCCCCCCTTTGCCGACGTCACGCCGCCCGACCTCGAACTGCGGCTTGACCAGCGCGAGGACCGTGCCGCCGGTCTTGACGAGTGGTCGGAGCGGCGGCAGCACCAGCGCCAGCGAGATGAAGCTCACGTCCACGACCGCCAGGTCGACCGGCTCCGGCAGGTCCTCCGGCCGGAGGTGCCTCGCGTTCCTCCCCTCCATCGTCACGACGCGAGGATCGCGTCTCAGCGACCAGTCGAGCTGTCCGGTCCCGACGTCGAGGGCGTAGACGCGGCGCGCGCCGCGCTTCAGAAGGCAGTCGGTGAACCCGCCTGTGGAGGCTCCCACGTCGAGGGCGACGAGCCCGTGGGGATCGACGCCGAGGCGGGTGAGCGCCCCCTCGAGCTTGAGGCCGCCGCGTCCCACGAACGGATGATCCGGGGCGAGGAGTGCGATGGCCGCGTCTCCCGGCACCGTCCCTCCCGGCTTCCCCGCCGGCCGCCCGTCGACGATGACGCGGCCCGCCAGAATCAGGGCCTGGGCGCGCTCGCGGCTCGGCGCCAGGCCGCGCTCGACCACCAGTCGATCGAGCCGCGTCTTCGCCGGGCGGGGAGGGGACGATGCGGGGTCGCGCGGGGGGGGGCCTTGCTCTGCCGCCATGGCGATCAATGCGCCCGCTCGACGATGAAGCGGGCGAGATCGGCGAGCCGCGCGGCGCGCGTCCCGAACGGACGCAGGGCGACGACCGCGGCGCGGGCGGCGCGCTCGGCGCGCCGCTTCGAGGCCTCGACCCCGAGAAGCGCCGGGAAGGTCGCCTTGCGATCGCGCGCATCCTTGCCGATCGATTTTCCGAGCCCCTCGGCGCTCCCTTCGAGGTCGAGGACGTCGTCGATGATCTGGAAAGCCAGCCCGACGCCGTCGCCGTAGCGGCACAGCGCCCGCACCTCGCGCGCCCGGCCGCCGCCCAGAAGCCCCCCGACTTCCAGGGCGGCGCGGATGAGGGCGCCGGTCTTGCCGCGATGGATCCGCTCGATCGACGGCAGGGAGGACGGGCGCCCCTCCGCCTCGAGATCGAGCACCTGCCCCGCGATCATCCCCCCGACGCCGGCGGCGCGCGCCAGGGCGGCGATGGCGCGTACGCGGCGCGGCGCGTCCCGATGTGCGGCCCCGGTCGAGGCGAGCACCTCGAAGGCGTGCGTCAGGAGCGCGTCTCCCGCGAGGATCGCCATCGCCTCGCCGAACATCCGGTGGCTGGCGGCGCGGCCGCGGCGCAGGTCGTCGTTGTCGAGCGCCGGCAGGTCGTCGTGGACGAGGGAGTAGGTGTGGATCATCTCGATCGCCGCGGCGGCGGGGAGCACGTCGCGCAGGCGTCCCCCCACGACCCGGCAGGCCTCGAGCGCCAGCACCGGCCGCAGCCGCTTTCCGCCGGGGAAGAGCGAGTACGCCATGGCGCGCCGCACCGTCGGCGGCACGGCCCCCGGACGCGGGAGGAGGCGCCGCAGCGCGGCGTCGACGATGCGGCGGTCCGCCTCCATCCAGCGCGGCGGACGGTTCACGATTCGACCCCGTCGTCGTCCGTCTCCGCGGCGCCGCCGGACTCCTCGTCCGCGCCGGGATCGCCGGCCGGCTCCTCCCCGGGGGCGAACGGCAGGAGCACCGGCCGCCCCTGCGCGTCGCGCGTCAGGAGTTCGATGCGGCGCTGTGCGTGATCGAGCCGGTCGGCGCACTGCCGCGTCAGGGCGATCCCCTCCTCGAACAGCTTGAGCGACTCCTGGAGCGGGCGATCCCCCGCCTCGAGGAGGACGACGATCTCCTCGAGCCGCTCGAGCGCCGCCTCGAACGACGGCTCCTTCGCGCGCGCTCGCCTTGCGCGCGGCTCCTCAGAGTCCTTCGGGGGGAGCGACATCCTCGACCTCCTTGACCTCGCAGAACAAACGGCCGCGGTGCAGGCGGACCCGCACCGGCGCGCCGGCGCCGACGCCGCCCGCTTCGCGCAGGATCGTCCCCGTCACGTCGGTGCAGACGGCGTAGCCTCGGGCCAGCACCGCGAGCGGGGAGAGGGCCCCGAGACGTCCGGCCAGGCGCTCGAGACGGTGGCGGCCGTCCCGCGTCCGCCCCGCCGCGGCGGCCCGCAGGCGCGCTCCCAGATCGTCGGCGCGGAAGATCGCCTCGCGCAGCCGGGCCGACGCCTCGCGCAGCGCCCGATCGGTGCGGACCCGCTCGAAGCGCCGCCGCGCCTCCGCCACCAGGTACCGCGCCGCCGAAGCGAGCCGGGCGCGCAGCGACGCCAGCCGGTCGAAGAGCTCGAGGCGCGACAGCACCACCATTTCGGCGGCGGCCGAAGGGGTCGGGGCGCGCAGGTCGGCCACGAGGTCCGCCAGCGTGACGTCGATCTCGTGCCCGACCGCCGAGATCACCGGGACGCGGCTTGCGGCGATGGCGCGCGCCACGATCTCCTCGTTGAAGGCCCACAGGTCCTCGATCGATCCGCCGCCGCGGGTCACGATCACGACGTCGACCTCCCGCACGCGGTCGAGGTCGCCGAGCGCGCCGGCGATCTCGCGGCCCGCCCCCTCCCCCTGCACCCGCGCCGGCGCCACGATGATCCGCAGCCCGTCGAAGCGACGCTCGAGGACCCGCAGGATGTCCTTGAGCGCCGCGCCGCGCGGAGACGTGACGATGCCGATGCAGCGCGGCAGGCGCGGCAGCGGCCGCTTGCGCGCCGCCTCGAAGAGCCCTTCGGCGCGCAGCCGCTCACGGAGCGCTTCGAGGGCGCGCTGCAGCGCCCCGAGCCCCGCCGGCTCCATCCCCTCGACGACGATCTGGTAGGCGCCGCGCGCCTGGTACAGGCCGACGCGCCCGCGCACGACGACGTGCGCCCCGTCCGCGGGGCGGAAGCGCAGTCCCAGGGCGTTGCCGCGGAACAGCACCGCGGCCACCTGGGCGTCGGCGTCCTTGAGGGTGAAGTAGGTGTGGCCGCTCGGGTAGCGGCGCAGGTTGCTGATCTCCCCCTCGACCTTGACCTGGGGGACCCCCTCCTCGAGGAGGGCGCCGACCCACGCGTTCAGCTCGCTGACGGTGAGCGGGCGGCGGGTCGGCCGCGCCGCCTCTCCCGCCGCGGTGTCAAACAGGCCGGTCATCGACGCCTGGTCCCGGCGGGCGGAGCTGCACGCGCTCGATCGACAGGGCGCGCCCCGTCGCCGGATCGATTTCAACGAGGGCTCCGCACAGCCGCGGGTCGTGGCGCGCCACGGTGAAGCGGACCGGCATGCCGGAGAGAAAGCGCCGGATCGCCAGATCTTTCTCGATGCCGATGACCGAGTCGTAGGGACCGGTCATCCCGAGGTCCGACAGGTACGCGGTGCCGCCCGGGAGCAGCCGCTCGTCGGCGGTCTGCACGTGCGTGTGGGTGCCGCACACCGCCGAGACGCGGCCGTCGAGGAAGACCGCGATCGCCTGCTTCTCGGACGTCGCCTCGGCGTGCATGTCCACCAGGATCACCTTCGTCCGCCCGCCGATCTCCTGAAGCGCCCGCTCGGCGGCGCGGAAGGGATCGTCGCACGGAGGCATGAACAGCCGCCCCATCAGGTTGACGACCGCCACAGGGGTGCCGTCCGCGGCCTCGCCGGCGAAGAGTCCCGCGCCGGGGGCGCCGTCCGGGTAGTTGAACGGACGGAGCAGGCGGGGTTCCGCGCGCAGGTAGTCGAGGATCTCCGGCTTGTCCCAGATGTGGTTGCCGGAGGTCAGGCAGTCGACGCCGGCGGCGCGCAGCTGCTGCGCCAGGTCCGGCGTGACGCCGAACCCGTCGGCCGCATTCTCGACGTTGGCGACGACGAAATCGATGCGGCG
>Ga0209382_10009562_pt1 | contig 12123 bp, 11 predicted proteins | sample SoiMetdeltSBSDD5_FD_187599 | JGI IMG/M metagenome (GOLD analysis project Ga0209382, IMG submission 187599) | Bulk soil microbial communities from a Populus tree surrounding site in Tennessee, USA - Soil MetaG P. deltoides SBSDD5 (SPAdes) (version 2) | ecosystem: Environmental > Terrestrial >... | reverse complement strand
CAGTGACGGGCATGCCGTGCATTTTTGAGTACCGGCAGTCATACTACAACTGTCCCACCTTAAGCAGATACCCGAGAGAGTCCTTGCACACGTGATGTCATGGGACTCAGCTCAAATCGCTCAATTTGGTGCCTGTCTTCAGGATCTTGCCCGCTATAAGTACGACGAGTACGAGGGTTTTGGGCCAGGCGAGAAGTTTGTCGAGAGTCTCGAGGCATGGCTCTGGCAACTAGAACCAGGCGAGCGGGCCGATGCAATCCAGTTTGTCTTGACTTCTCTTGTTTTCGTGTCCCGCTTAGAACTCGATCACGTGATTGGCATGGTCTACCCTGACGTGATTCGACCGATTCTTATCCGGCGCGCCGCGAAGGAACTCTGTTTACCTCCTTACAAGGTTGCAAGGATTACAGCTTCACGAGAGTTCCGTGAACTGGAGCGCAAGACTCTGGTGTTAGGACTTGCAGATGGTTCGCGACTCGATCGCCTGCGGCGTGCTAGCCCGAAACTCAGTCATGAGCAGGTCTATCTCGCGCCAGAAATAGGAGAGGATACCCGGCGATCAATGCGTCAAAAGCTTACAGAAGCATTACAAAAGCTTGACCTTGATGGACCGGCAGAGTTCCGACAAGTGGTGCTGGTAGATGACTTCTCAGGAAGTGGTTTTACGCTCCTCCGTTGGTCTGAAGAAGAAGGGAGTTGGGATGGCAAGCTCGTCCGACTCAAGAAGCATCTGGACGAGCTGAGCACAGCTAGACTTGTTGCATCCGATGCTGCAATATGTCTGGTCCTCTATCTGGCCAGTGCCTCCGCCTACCGCACACTCAAGGAGCGTATCGACAGAGCCAGATTTGGGTGGGACCTGGAAGTAGTTCAAATTCTCCCTGACTCGTTGAGTCAGAATGGTAAGTCGATCGCGGCAATGAGCCAGAAGTATTTTGATCCAGTGCTCCGCGATGAAATCAAGGCTAAGGGTGGTGATCCGGCTTTGGGTTTCGGCGAATTCGCACTTCCCGTTGTCCTTCATCACAACACCCCGAACAATTCTGTGGGACTGTTGTGGGCCGATACTTCAGAACGCGACGATAGCGCGCATCGCCGTGCACTGTTCCCGCGCCGAGAAAGGCATAATCCGGAGCGTCCATGAGACCGCATTGGAATCCGTTTCGATCACGCTCTACCGAACAACAACGTGATGTCCGGAGCTTTCTAAGGAACTTCGGGGCTGGCGTATTGGAGATGCTGCCAGAGACACTCTGGGACCGCCCGTTGGTCATCCGTAGCGCTCCTGGTGGCGGTAAGACGTCTCTGATGAGGCTCTTTGCTGCTGACAGCCTTATCCAGATTGCTGATCGCCAGGACGATTTTCCGGTCCTCGCCAGCTGGCTTAAGGATGTCGGCGCATTCCGTAATGGTCGTCCGGCAGTATTGGGTGTAATGCTGAGTTTAGATCGGGATTACCGGTCAATTCTGGATCTTGGTGCACCTAGTGAAGTTGCCAACCGACTCTTCTTCCGTCTTCTTGATGGTCGAATTATGTTAGCTGTGGTGCGCGCTGCTGCGGCAGTGTTCGGCGGGAATCCTACTGACCTAGCGCGTGTCGAGCTTCGTAGACGTGGACAGATCGACGGCACAGATGAGGCAGCGAACCGTCTCGGCGGCGTTAGCGGCACTGGTATCAGCGAGGCAAGTCTTTCCACTGAGAGACAGATTCTTGGGATGCTGGACTCCTTGCTGCCTGTAGATTGGCAGTCTGGAGTTCCTGGGCACGCCGACCTCTACTCACTTCGTCTGCTCTCGGATGTTGAGATTATCGTCAATGGTATGTCAGTCGATATAAAACCATTGATTCTTCTGGATGATGGTCACGAGCTTCCACGGACGCAACGTGATGCTCTGCTAAGGAGGCTGGTAGCCCGGGACCTCGTCGTGTCCCGATGGTATTCGGAACGCTTCGAGGCACTGTCTCCTACAGAAATACTGCAGTCTATTGGAATCGAAGGGCGCGACTACGAGCTGTTGGAGCTAGAACGACGGGCGGCTGAGCTGACAGGACGAGGACGCTCCCGATTTGAGAAGCTTGTTATGGAGATCGGCAATCTGCGTGCAGTGAGGAGCCTCGAGCGTTATGAAGGTGGTGACCATAGCTTCACAGGCCTTCTGGAAACTGATGACGACGATTTGCTTGGTTCTTCTGAGTCTGATCTCCTAGGGAAGCTCGAAACGGCCACTCGTAATTTGGCGGGCTCTGAACATCGTTATCAGAGTTGGATTGAAATCGTTGAACAGCAGCGGGGATATTTAGCTGCACGAAGTTGGCGAGAACTCGAGATCCTGATTGAGAGGGATCGGGCGCGGCCTAACCTGGAGCTATTCGATTTGCCGTCGCCTCCCAAAGAGATGGAGCGCTTATCGGGAGCTGATGTTCGTGAGGCAGCCGCACTATTTCTAGCTCGTGAACATAGGATTCCTTACTACTTCGGTCCCCAGAAGCTGGCTCGCCTTGCCTCCCACAATATTGAGCAGTACCTATCTATCAGTGGCGATCTCTTTGAGGAAATGCTCAGCGCGATCATGCTGAACCGAACGCCTCGGTTATCCGCAGTGAGACAACACAACATTATCCGACGGTCTAGCGAGCGGTTGTGGCGTGAGATACCGCGTCGTCTCCCCAATGGGCACGATGTCCAGAAGCTTCTTGCGGCTATTGTAACGATGGCTGTGCAAGAGACACACCGTCCTACTGCCCCATACGCTCCGGGTGTCACGGGTACTGCTTTGAGTATGGCTGATCGGGAGCAGCTACTAGAGCCTGCGGTTCGGGAAAAGATTCGAGGGGCCGACGCACTCTTCCGAGCTTTGGCGTCAGCGATCGCCAATAACATCCTCTCTGCAGAGCTGAATTACTCGGTTAAGGGTGGAAGCTTTATGGTCCTATATCTGAATCGGCTGCTCTGCCCGCGTTTTGGCCTTCCGTTGAATCGCGGGGGATTTCGGGAAAAGAAGCTGCGTGAGATGGCATCTTGGATGACCGAGCCAGAGTTTGAGCCGCTTCCCGATGAACCTGACAAAGAGCTGGAGCTTCCGCTTTGGACGGCCTGAGATGGGAAGACTACATACTCGCCCCTGAAGCTGAAGAAGTGTCAAAAATCTGGTCGGCGGCGTTGGCGCTTAAACGTCGGGTGACGTTCGTGCTCGGGGTAGGATTTGATCCACGTGCCCTTGTTGCATTAAATCGTTACTCACGCAAGTCGGGAATCAGATAGTACGGGTTGTAAGACTGGGTCTTCCATCAGCGGAAGACGATGACCTCACGCGTGAGTTGACCCATGCGAACGATCGCTGTCTGAAAGAGCTCGTAGAGTCCGGGGTAGTCGAGGTAGCACCGATTGCATATCCAGAGGGAGTGGAGTCGCGTGCAGCTGGCCTGAGGATGAGCCGACAGATTCAGAGCAGTGGTGTAATTGGCGCGCAAGATCTGGTTGTCGTAGACGTCTCAGGACTTCCCTCTTCGGTCTATTTCCCAGTTATTGGAGGCCTTCTCAAGGCGTCAGACGATCAAGGGCTGCAACGAGACATACAGGTAGTCGTCTGTGAGAATCCCGAACTTGATCGGATCATTCTCGATGAGGGCGTTGCCTCACCTGGGCCGATCAGCGGCTTCAGGCAACGGTTGGATCCAGATGACGCCTCTGGTGTGACGCGTGTCTGGGTGCCGGTGCTCGGCGAGCACCAGGAACCTTATATCCGCTCGATATTCGATTTCCTGGCTCCCAACGAAGTCTGTCCCGTATTGCCGTTCCCGGCGAGGAACCCGCGTCGGGGTGACGATCTATTGGTAGAGTTGCGAAGCTTAATATTCGACATCATAGAGATTGAGCCGCGAAACTTCATCTACGCAGACGAAAGGAACCCATTTGATCTCTATCGGGGGCTGTGCCGGTTGAGTGATCGTTATACAAAGGCCCTGGGGCCTCTTGGTAATGTCACGGTGGTCACCTCGGTACACGGTTCGAAGGTTCTGTCTGTCGGGGCCTTACTTGCTGCCTATGAGAAGGATCTCACGGTGGTGAGTGCAGGGCCTACTGGCTATCGAATCCAGCCAGGTGTAGAGATTGACAAGGTGACTGCTGGTGGTCACCTCATGTGCCTGTGGCTAGATGGAGAGCCCTACCGTTGATGAATGCGAACCCTCGCTCCATACTCGCAAGTGGATTTGTCGCTCTTGATGTCGTACGTAGTGACCAGGGCGTATGGATGCGTGCTGGTGGGACAGCGGGGAATGTTGCTGCCAATCTCGCCTATTTTGGATGGAAGGCACGTATTGCTGGGTTGATTGGGCGTGACGATGCTGGTCGCATTGCCAGTCATGACTTGTCCGACGCGGGTGTTGATACATCGGCTCTGTATCAACATGACGAGGTTGGTACCCCCCTTGTGCTGCATGAGATTGACGGAAAGTCGCATCGCTTCAAGTTCGGATGCCCGGTCTGCGGGAGGCCTTATCACCGATATCGGCCTCTTGCCACAACGAAGGTGTCTAAGCTCCTAAGCGGTCAGAGGTTGGCAGATGTTTTCTTCTTCGATCGGCCCAGCGCTGCGGCTCTTGCGCTCGCAGAGGCTCATGCTAAGGCTGGTCATCTGGTGGTTTACGAACCTTCGACTGCAGGGAATGCAGTCGCCCATATGCGGGCTGCGGCTTGTGCCGACGTGATCAAATTTAGCGAGGAGCAGGCCGCGAAGTTCGAGAAGTACTTTCCAGAAGACCCACCAAACCATCAACTCCGCATTGTGACTCGTGGGGACAAGGGGGCTCGCTTTAGGCTTGGGCCTGGAGCATGGCGTGAACAACCGGCTCACAGTGTATCGGTGGTGGATGCCGGGGGAGCCGGGGATTGGATGACGGCGGCCCTCTTAGATTCCTTGGGGCTTCATCGTCCATGGCAGGTGGCAGAGGTCGAGGAAGCTGTTCGCTGGGCACAGGGTGTGGCAGCCATGAGTTGCCTTGTACCGGGAGCCCGACTTCTTTCAAGTGTGCTGGAATCGGGGGCGCTCCGTCAGCAGGTTCAGGCATTGCTCAAGGGGGGGCCTCCAAAGGCGTTTAAGCCTACGCTCCGGGGGATTAGGCGTACGTCTAAGCGGTGCGAGAGATGCAGGTTACCCTTTATGACCTTGAGGGAAGACCGCCGGCGCCGTGGTCACCCTATCATGGAGGTCTAACCCCTAAGGTTGAACCAACGGGCTGGCTCTCTTTTCATTGAAGTTAACCAGGAAATACTCCTTCCCTCTCCTAAAGATGCTCTGTTAAAGGATGTAGAGAGTGCAAGCAACATCAATCTCCGAACGCGCTGTTGTATGTGCCCACGGTGCAGGTCGATGGACAAGGGAGCGCAAGCCACAGCAATAATGTTCTCTCTGGCATCGAAGATGGTGCATGCTCGGGGGGCGTGCTATCATGGACAGACATTGGGATAGACGCAGTACCAAGAAGTGGCTGTAGAAACGCACATGTGCAGAACGCGCTGGCATGCATGGGAGGAGCCGTGCGCATCGACGAGACCATTGATGCCATCGAGTTATACTACGCGCAGGGCTGGACCGACGGCCTGCCAGTGGTGCCACCGACGCGGGTCAAGGTGCAGGCCATGGTCGAGCACTCTGGGCGGGCGGCCAGCGAGGTCATTGCGGAGCTGCCGCCGCAAGGGGGCAAGGCGACCGTAGAACGCATTGCCACGAACGCCGTGATGGCCGGGTGTTTGCCGGAATATATGCCAGTGATCCTGACGGCGCTTGAGGCGATGCTGGAGACGCGTTTTAATTTGCGCGGAGTCTTGTGTTCGACCCACGTGTCAACGCCCTTGCTCATCTTGAACGGACCCATCGTGCAAGCGCTGCACGTCAATAGCGGTCATAATGTGTTTGGGCCCGGCTGGCGCGCCAATGCCACGATTGGCCGGGCAGTGCAACTGGCACTGGTGAACATCGGCGGGGCGCAGCCTGGCGTGCTGGACAAGGCAACGTTCGGTCATCCGGGGAAATATACCTATTGTATTGCTGAGAACGAGGCGGCTAGCCCCTGGGAGCCACTGCACGTGGAGCGCGGATTTCAACGCGAAGAGAGTACGGTGACGGTGTACCCAGCCGAAGCGCCGCATAACATCAACAACCATGGCAGTCAGAATGCGCACGACCTCCTCACCGTGGTGGCGGATTGTCTGTCCATCCTTGGCAGCAATCACATGTACCTGGGCGGCGAGTGTTTTCTCGTGTTCTCGCCGGAGCATGCCGCCACGATTGCTGCGTCGGGGTGGCGCAAGCAGGACATACGCGCCTTTCTCTACGAGCACGCCCGCCAGCCAGTACGCTTGTTACAGGTGGGTGGTATGTACGGCACCGAGACGCACCGCAATCTCTGGCCTCGCTGGGTGAACCGTGCTGACCCAGAGGCGCTTGTGCCGCCGGTGCGTCGCGCCGAGGATCTGAGTATCCTGGTCGCTGGTGGGGCTGGGAAACACTCGGTGTTTCTGCCTGGCTGGGGCTCACGCTCCGTGACGCGTAAGATTCCCCTATAAGCCATATGTCGATAAAGGCACGCGAAGATGTGGGAACAATTCCGACGTTTGGGGCTGCTGCTCCCCATTGACGAAGACCTGGCACGACAACGCCGGGCGGCTCCAGCGCTGCCCGCGTTACACGGGGCGGTGGCCGGCTTTCTCGATAACCGTAAGAACAATGCTGATAGACTCCTGGCACGCATTCGCGATATGATGCAGGCGCACTTCGCCTTTGCCGACATCGTGTGGCGCGCCAAGTTTATCTACTCCCGCACGGCAGCCCCGGAGATTCTGGAGGAACTGGCAGAACGCTGCCGGTTCGTCATCACGGCGATTGGTGATTGAGGCTCGTGTGTATCGTGCAGTCTGCACGACGCGGTGGAACTAGAAGCGCGCGGCGTTCCGACGGTGACGCTGTGCACGGAGGCCTTCATGGATTCGGCGGCGGCGCACGCCCGCGCCTACGGACGCCCGGATGCCCGTGTGGTGGCCGTGCAACATCCCCTGGCGGCGCTGGCGCCTGAGGCGGTGATCCAGCGTGCCGATGCCGTGGTGGAACATATTATTACGCAGTTGCTGACGACGCATTGAGACACGAGGAGAACGAACGTGCGACAGCGGCGTTTAGGGCGGACAAATCTGCAGGTCTCGGAAATTGGCTTTGGCGCCTGGGCTATCGGTGGGAACAAGCACGGCCACAGCTATGGCCCTACGGACAACGCCGAATCGTTGCGTGCCATGGCGCAGGCGCTGGACCTGGGCTGCACCTTTTTTGATACGGCTGACCTCTATGGCCACGGGCTCAGCGAAAAGCTGCTGGGACAGGCTCTCCAACAACATCGGCATGCCTGTGTGATTGCTACCAAGGTCGGCGGCGATTTTTATCACGGGCCGTTCCGCAAAAATTTTGACCCAGACTATATCCGTTTTGCGCTCGAAAAAAGTCTAGAGCGCTTACGGACGGACTACATCGACATCTACCAGCTCCACAATCCCCCCTTGATGATGCTCGAACGTGGCGCGCACTACGCTGTGCTGGATGAGTTGAAGCAGGAAGGCAAAATCCGCTACTATGGCGTGTCGGTGCACGACGCCTATGAAGGCACCATGGCCATCGCCACCGACAAACCGGACGTCATCCAGGTGGCCTATAATTTTCTGCGTCAGGACCCCCGTGAGGAACTCTTTCCACTCGCCCAGGAGTATGACATTGGCCTGATTATCCGCGAGCCCCTCGCCAACGGCATGCTGACCGGCAAATACACCGCTACGACCACGTTTGGCGAGGGTGATATGCGCACGGAGTGGCCACCGGAATTCCTCGCCCTGCAGGCCAGGTTGGCGGAAAAAGCGCGCTTTTTGATCACCCCTGAGCGCACCCTGGCCCAGGCGGTGTTACGCTTCGTCCTTGATGCCCCGGCAGTCTCTGTCGTCATTCCTGGTATGAAGACAGTCGCGCAAGCGGTGGAGAATCTCGCCGTCAGTGAGCTAGCCTCGTTGACGGAAGACGAACACACCCGCATTCAGGCCCTGTTGGAAGATGTGTTGGACGAGGATGAGGTGCTGTAGGCGGTTGTGAAACCACGCTACACTACCCGCTGCGGGCTTTTGTGGCTTGGGGAATTGCCCTTTGTCCGTTCGATGGTATAATCACGTACTTTAGCGCCTAATGTGAGGAACAGCGGTGTGCATATAGGGATCATTGGTCTCCCTGTGTCTGGGAAGACCACAGTTTTTCAAGCCTTAACCAGGGCTGACAGCCCTGGGACGCGTACTGGAAGCAAGGGCGATACGCGCATTGTGGCCGTGCCAGACGTCAGGTTAGATACCCTGGCGGCCATGTACCACCCACGCAAGGTGACGCCCGCCACGATCGACTTTGTTGACCCGCTTGTAACCGGGCAGCAAGGAGCGCGTTTCGTGGAGAGTCTCGTTGCGCTCATGCGGGATGCTGATGCCTTGGCGCACGTGGTGCGGGCGTTCCACCATCCTGCGGTGCCGCATCCGCAAGGCAGCGTGGATGCCATACGGGATTTTTACGCGCTCAATAATGAACTCCTCCTGGCTGATCTGGGGGTGGTGGAAAAACGGCTCGAACGCCTCAGCAAAGATATGAAAAAAATCCGCAACCCTGAGCTGGACAGTGAATACGCCCTGCTCCAACGCTGTCAGGAAGCGCTTGAGTCGGAGCGCCCGGTGCGCAGTTTGACTCTCACAGAGGCGGAGCGTAAACGCCTGCGTGGGTTTGGTCTGTTGACTAGTAAAGCGCAACTGGTCGTGCTCAACCTTGATGAGGCGCACATGGATGCCACCGAGCCAGAAGTCACACAGTTTCGGGCACGGGTGCAAGACCCTGGTCTGGAGGTCATGCCGCTGTACGGCAAGATCGAAAGCGAAATCGCGCAACTGCCTCCTGAGGAAGCCCAGAGTTTCTTGCAGGAGATTGGGCTGCCTGAGTCCGGGCTCGATCGCTTCATCCGCAAATCCTATGAGCTGTTGGGTCTCTGTTCGTTCTTTACGGCTGGTGAAAAAGAAGTCCGTGCCTGGACTATCCCGCAAGGCATGTTGGCGCCACAAGCGGCCGGTGTGATTCACTCGGATCTGGAACGGGGCTTTATTCGGGCGGAGGTTATCCACTACAATGACCTGGTCGCCAGTGGCTCACTAGCCAAAGGACGGGAAGTTGGTAAGCTCCGCATTGAGGGCAAGGACTATCGAGTCCAAGACGGCGATGTACTGCTGATTCGTTTTAATGTGTAAGCTCTCGCATGATGTAGCAGTAGTGACCATGCCCATAGAGGAGGTTAATCATGGGAAAAGCCCTGGACGGGGTGCGTATTCTGGACATGACGCATGTACAGTCGGGACCGTCCTGTACGCAGATGCTAGGCTTTCTGGGTGCCGACGTCGTTAAACTCGAACCGCCCGGGCGGGGGGATATTACGCGCGGGCAGCTACGTGATATCCCGAATGTCGATAGCCTGTACTTTACCATGCTCAACTGCAATAAGCGCAGCATTACGCTGAACATGAAATCGGCGCATGGCACGGAGATCTTCACCGAGCTGCTCAAAACCTCCGACGTGCTCGTCGAGAACTTTGGCCCGGGCGTGCTCGATCGTTTGGGGTTTCCCTGGGAGACCATCCAGCAGATCAACCCCCGCGTCGTTTATGCCTCCATTAAAGGCTTTGGCTTGTATGGCCCGAACAGCGATCTGAAAGCCTACGAGTCCATTGCCCAGGCCATGGGCGGGGCGATGAGCACGACGGGGCTGGCAGATGGCCCGCCGCTCTGTACGAGCGCACAGATTGGCGACTCAGGCTCTGGGATCCATATGGTCGCGGCCATCCTGGCGGCGCTCTACCAACGGACGCAGACGGGGCGTGGGCAACGGGTGGAAGTGGCGATGCAAGACAGTGTGCTCAATCTGGTGCGCGTCAAGATGCGTGACCACCAGCGGCTCCAACATGGTCCCCTATCTGAATATCCCAATAAAACCTTTGGCAATGCCGTGCCGCGTTCGGGCAATGCCTCCGGTGGGGGCCATCCGGGGACAGCGTTGCGCTGCAAGCCCGGGGGGCAAAACGATTATGTCTATGTGGTCTTCCAGCCCCAGATCTGGGACCGCCTGTTGCAGGTTATGGGGCGGGATGACCTCATTGGCGATCCGCGCTATAGCACCCCTGCGGCCCGGCTCGAACGCCTCGACGAGGTCTATGCGCTAGTGGAATCCTGGACCATGCAGTATACGAAATTTGAAGTCAACGAGAAGCTCAATGCTATTGATGTGCCATGCGGTCCGATCCTGGATACCTCTGACATTATCGACGATGCGCACCTGCAAGTGCGGGGGATGATCGTCGATGTGCCGCACTCACAGCGGGGTACCTTCAAGACGGTCGGTAGTCCACTCAAGCTGTCGGACTCGCCAGTGGAGATCACACCGTCTCCGTTGCTGAGTGAGCATACGGAAGAGGTCCTGCGCGAGGTGATGGGCTACGACAAGGAGAAGGTGGATCAACTGCGTAAGGAAGGAGTCGTGTAATCACACCTATGAACTCTCAGCTGAGATTACAGGTTCTTTCACTGGCATCAGTGTATGCCTCCGACTTCTAGCCATCTCTTGTCCAGCCCCAGGCCAGCCCGGCTAGCCCTTGTTCTCGCCGGGCAGTGCCCTGTGTGCTTACATCAAAATTTTTTGATGCATGATGCGCAGCACGATGAGACCACGGCTCTGACCATGATGAGCCTCTCTGGAGGGTCACATCTGTGGCCGTATAGTCCCAAGACTCGCCTCTAACCCTCTCCGCTTCCCCAGACCGGTGTGTTGGCGCTGGTTATGCTCGCTAGTTCTCAATAGATTATGGAGGTTGGCGCCAGGCAATTTCTCTCAGGGGCATCAAACGGACAGGCACTGTAACTGTACTGTTCTTCCCACACCACTGTCCGAGCCCCCTAAGGCAGGCGTGGGCTGGCAGCCCGCGCTCCCAGGAAGCCATATCCTAGGATAGCACTTGTGCAAGCGCCATCTCATTCCTCTTCCCTTGTCTATACTGCTCAATTTTGGTATGGTGCACATATGTATAGTATATGTGACAAACATATCATTGTACTTGAAGGAGTACTCTATGTCTCAGAGTCAGCTTCAGTCCCCCAGGCTCCTGGAGCAAATGCGTGCGACGCTTCGTGCTCGGCACTATAGCTTACGCACTGAAGGAACCTATCTGGGCTGGGTCAAACGCTTCATCCTATTTCACGGTAAACGGCATCCGCGCGATCTGAGTGTCCAGGCAGTCCAGCAATTTTTGTCACATCTGGCGGTCGAAGGCCACGTCGCCGCCTCCACCCAGAGCCAGGCTCTCAGCGCCATTCTGTTTTTGTATCAGCAGGTCCTCAAGCAAGACATCGGCTGGCTGCACGACGTGGTGCGCGCCAAGCAACCACAGCGTCTTCCCGTGATCCTAACCCGAGACGAGGTCGCAGCGGTGCTGCGTCATCTCTCAGGCACGCCATGGATCATGGCCACGCTCCTGTATGGTGCAGGGTTGCGCCTGATGGAGTGCCTTCGCCTGCGAGTGAAAGACCTTGATTTTACCTACAATCAAATCGTGGTGCGCGATGGCAAAGGTCAGAAAGATCGTGTCACCATACTGCCGCAGCACGTCAAAGCCGCCTTACAGCAGCATCTGCTGGACGTCCAACACCTCCACACCCAGGATCTCGAAGCCGGCGGTGGAGGTGTGTACCTCCCGTACGCGCTCGAGCGCAAATATCCCAACGCCCATCACGAGTGGGTATGGCAATATATCTTTCCTGCGGCCCGACTGTCGCGCGACCCTCGCACCGGCAGCGTCCGGCGGCATCATACGCACAAGCTGGTCTTGCAGCGGGCTGTGCACGCCGCTGTCCGCAAGGCAAACATCGCCAAGCCAGCCAGTTGCCATACATTGCGGTACGCTTGGACATAATGCTACACCTCATTGATCAGCATTGATTTTCCAGGGCTTGCTGGATGGGGCTGTGCTGATAGCGGACCAGCGTAGCGCCCAACTCTGCTCTCTGTTTCTCCAA
>Ga0209382_10009561_pt1 | contig 12123 bp, 13 predicted proteins | sample SoiMetdeltSBSDD5_FD_187599 | JGI IMG/M metagenome (GOLD analysis project Ga0209382, IMG submission 187599) | Bulk soil microbial communities from a Populus tree surrounding site in Tennessee, USA - Soil MetaG P. deltoides SBSDD5 (SPAdes) (version 2) | ecosystem: Environmental > Terrestrial >... | reverse complement strand
CTGGCACGCCACCATCTTCCCGCCCTACTTCGTGGCCGGCGCGGTGTTCTCCGGCTTCGCCATGGTGGTGACGCTGGCGGTGCCGGCGCGCAAGTTCCTCGGGCTGCGGCACGTCATCACCGACCGGCACCTGGAGAACATGAACAAGGTCATCCTCGCCACCGGGATGATCGTCGCCTACGGCTACCTGATGGAGCACTTCGTGGCCTGGTACAGCGGCAATGAATACGAGCACCACGTCTTCTTCGTGAACCGGGCGAAGGGGCCGTTCTCCGGCGTCTACTGGCTGATGCTGTTCTGCAACGTGGTGATCCCGCAGCTGTTCTGGTTCAAGCGGGCGCGCACCAGCATCCCCTGGATGTGGGTGGCGGCCATCCTGATCAACATCGGGATGTGGTGCGAGCGGTTCATCATCATCGTCACCTCCATCCAGCAGGACTTCCTGCCCTCCAGCTGGGACGCGTACTCGCCCACCTGGGTGGACTGGGGGATGTACATCGGCACGCTGGGCTTCTTCTCCACGCTGTTCCTGCTCTTCCTCAAGCTCGTCCCCGCGGTGGCGGTGTCGGAGATGAAGGAGCTGAACGACGAGCTGCGCGGGCGCGCCCGCCCGGCGGGGGTGACGCACTGATGTCGAGCGCCCCGCGCAAGGCCCGGCGGCTGTTCACGGTGGCGGAGTTCGCCGCCGCGGAGGCGCTGCTGGACGCGGTGCGGAAGGTGCGCGAGCGCGGGCACCAGGACGTGGACACCTACTCGCCGTACCCGCTGCACCACGGGAGCGAGGCGTTGGGGCTGAGGCGCTCGCGCGTGCCGCTGATCGCCCTCGTCGGCGCGCTCTCCGGCGTCTCCCTGGGCTACGGGTTCATGTACTTCATGAACGCGGTGGACTTCCCGATCAACGTCGCGAACCGGCCGCCGCACTCGCCGCCCTCGTTCATCCCCATCACCTTCGAGATGGGGGTGCTGATCTCCTCGCTGTTCATCTTCTTCGGGCTGATGCTGATCGCCCGGCTGCCGCAGCCGTACCACCCGGTGTTCGAGCACGAGGCCTTCCGCTCCGCCTCCACCCACGGCTTCTGGATCAGCGTGGCGGGCCCGCCGGCCTCCACCGACGTGGACGGGGTGGAGGCGCAGCTCAAGGAGCTGGGCGGCATGAACGTGGCCACCGTGCGCGAGGAGCCGGAATGATGCGCGCGCGCCGACTCCCGCCGGCCTTCCTGGCCTTCGCGGCCTTGGCGGTCGCGGGCACCTCCGGGTGCAGCTGCGACTCGGACGTGTTCCAGCGCATGGAGGCGCAGCGGAAGTACCTCCCGTACCAGGAGAGCGACCTGTTCCCGGACGGCCGCGCGATGCGCTCGCCGCCGCCGGGCACCGTGCCGCGGGAGGTGCTCGCGCGCAGCGCCGTCCCCGCCGCCGGGAAGTCGCCCGAGGGCACCGTGATCACCCGCATCCCGCTGCCGGTGACGCCGGAGCTGATGGCGCGGGGGCGGAAGCGGTTCGACATCTACTGCGCCACCTGCCACGGGCTGCTCGGTGACGGGGACAGCATGGTGGCGCGCAACATGTCCATCCGGCCGCCGCCCAGCCTGCACGACTTCGCCGGCCGGCCGGTGGGCTGGTACTTCGACGTCGTCACCGAAGGCTTCGGCCTGATGCCGTCCTACCGGCAGGAGCTCTCCACCGAGGACCGCTGGGCGGTGGTGGCGTACCTGCTGGCGCTCCAGCGGTCGCAGCGCGCCCCGCTCGCGCAGGCGCCGCCGGAGGAGCGCGCGCGGCTCACGGGGGGGACACCGTGACCGCGCCCGGCGCCACCGCCTCGCCCGGTGCGCCCGCCTCGGCGCCGTACCGCGGCTCGCGGGCGGTCACCGTCTCCGCCGTCATCGGGGCGGCCGGGCTGGCGCTCACGCTGGTGGGCTTCCTCACCGACCGCCGCGACGCCGCGCTGTCGTACCTGCTGTCGTTCGCCTACTGGACCGGGCTGGCGGTGGCGGCGCTGCTGTGGATGAGCGTGTTTCACGCCTCGAACGCGCGCTGGATGACGGTGCTGCGCCGGGCGCTGGAGACGATGACCCTGGCGCTGCCGGCGCTGGCGGCGCTGTTCGTCCCGGTGGCGCTCACCCTGGGGGACGTCTACTCCTGGGTACACCCGGATCCGCACCTGTTCACGCCGGAGCAGCTGCACCACCTGGAGCACAAGGCGCCCTACCTCAACGTGCCCATGTTCGTGCTCCGGACCGCCGGCTACTTCGCCGTCTGGATCGCCGCCGCGGAGCTGCTGGCCCGCTGGTCGCGCCGGCAGGACGAGCAGGGGGCGCCGCTGCTGCTGCTCAACATGCGCGCGCTGGGGACCGCCGCCATCCCGCTGGGCGGCCTGGCGATCACCTTCGCCGGCTTCGACTGGCTGATGTCGCTGGACCCGCTGTGGGCCTCCACCATCTTCGGCGCCTACTACTTCGCCGGCAGCTTCCTGGGGGCGATGTGCCTGCTCACCATCGCCGCCACGCTGTCGCGCCGCGACGGGCTGTTCGGGCAGATGGTGACGCTGGATCACTTCCACAACATGGGGAAGCTGATGCTGGCCTTCACCGCCTTCTGGGCCTACCTCGCCTTCTCGCAGTTCATGCTGATCTGGGTGGCCAACCTGCCCGAGGAGAACGTCTGGTACCTCTCCCGGGTGGTGGGCTCGTGGAAGGTGGTCGCGGTCGCGCTCATCGTCGGCCACTTCGTCCTCCCGTTCTTCCTCCTCCTCTCGCGAGACCTGAAGCTGAGGCCGCGGCTGCTCTCCGCGCTCGGCGCCTGGCAGCTGCTGATGCACCTGCTGGACCTGTACTGGATCGTCCACGGCGCCAGCGGGAGCGGCCCCCTGCCGCACTGGACCGTCTTCACCGCGTTCGCCGGCGTGGGCGGCGCGGCCGTCGCGCTGGCGCTGTACCGCGCGCGGGGCCGCCACACCGTGCCGGTGAGGGACCCGTTCCTCGCCGAGTCGCTGAGGTACGTGCAGCCATGAGCGACGCCCCCTCGCCGCCGCCGCCGCTCCCCAACCGCCCGGAGGACGAGCGCCTCCCGTTCGGCGTGGTGGCGATCGCGGCCGTCGCCTCGCTGGTGCTCTTCGCCGGCGCGGTGCTCTGGGCGCGCGCCATCCTCCGGGACGAGACGCGCGCCGCGCTCCCGCGGGGCGAGGCGCCCGCGACGCTGGTGGGCCAGGACGAGATCGGCATCGTGGACCAGCGGATGTTCGAGCTGGAGGGCCGCGCCGAACGCCTCCGCCGCGAGCAGCTCCAGCACCTGGGCTCCTACGGCTGGGTGGACCGCGACGCGGGCGTCATCCACATCCCCATCTCGCGCGCCATGGACGAGGTGGTCTCGGAGCTGGCGCGCGGTGGAGGCGAGGGCGGAGGTGGTGGAGGGAGCGGAGGTGGGCCGCGATGATGTCCGCCGTCACCACCGCCGCGGTGGCGCTCGCGCTGGCGCTGCCCTTCAAGGACCGGCCGGAGATGAAGGCCGGCGCCGCGCCGGACGGCGCGGGCGTGGAGGAGAAGCTGGGTGAGCGCCTGCCGCCGGAGCTGGAATTCACCGACTGGCGCGGGCGGACGGTGCGCTTCGGGGACGTCGCCTCCGGGAAGCCCACCGTGCTGGTGCTGGCGTATTACCGCTGCCCCGCGCTCTGCAACCTGGTGCTCGCGGGGACCGCGCGCGCGCTGCGGAAGACCGGCCTGAAGATGGGCGAGGACTACCGCGCGGTGACGGTGAGCATCGACCCGTCCGAGACGCCGGAGGACGCGGCGGCGCGGCGGCGCGGCTACCTCCAGGCGATGGGGCTGTCCGACCAGGGCGAGGACTGGGCGTTCCTGGTGGGCCAGGAGCCCGGCATCCGCGCGCTGGCGGACGCGGTGGGCTTCCGCTACCGCTACGACGAGGAGCTGAAGGTGTTCGCGCACTCGGCGGTGGCGATGGTGCTCACGCCCGACGGGCGGGTGTCGCGCTACTGGTACGGGCTGGACTACCCGCCGCGCGACCTCCGGCTCTCGCTGGTGGAGGCGTCCGGCGGGCGGGTGGGGACCACGCTGGACCGGGTGCTGCTCACCTGCTTCCAGTACGACCCGGCCGCTCGCCGCTACGGCTGGGTGGTGACCGCCATCGTCAAGGGCGGCTCGCTGATGGTGGCGATCTCGCTGGCGGGGCTGCTGGCGGTGCTCTGGCGGCGCGAGCTGAAGGGAGGGCCGCGGAAGTGAACGAGTTCCTCCGCACCATGCTCTTCCTGCCGGAGCAGGCCTCCTCCTTCGCCGAGCAGGTGGACCAGCTCCATTACTTCGTCATCATCACCACGCTGATCGCCTCCACCGCGGTGGGGATGGGCGCCATCTTCTTCTTCTGGCGCTATAGGCGGCGCGTCCAGGACCAGAAGACGCCGCACGTGGAGCCCACCGTGCTCATCGAGGCGCTCTTCGTGGCGGTGCCGCTGCTGTTCTTCGTGAGCTGGTTCGTGATGGGGTTCAAGGACTTCATCACCCTCTCCACGCCGCCGCGGGAGGCGATGGACGTCTACGTGATGGGCAAGCAGTGGATGTGGAAGTTCGCCTATCCCCAGGGGCCGAACTCCATCAGCACCCTGCGCGTGCCGGCGGACCGGCCGGTGCGGCTGCTGCTCACCTCGCGGGACGTCATCCACTCGTTCTACGTGCCGGCGTTCCGGATCAAACAGGACGCGCTGCCCGGGCGCTACACGCAGACGTGGTTCACCGCCACCAGGCCGGGCCGCTACCCGGTCTTCTGCGCCGAGTACTGCGGCCTCACCCACTCCGGGATGATCGGCGAGGTGGTGGTGCTGCCGGGCCCGGAGTTCGACGCCTGGCTGGCGGACCAGCAGCGCGGACTGGCCGACCGCCAGGACGCGCAGGACGTGCGGGCGGAGCGGGTGGAGCCGGAGGGCAGCATGGTGGAGCAGGGGCGGGTGCTGGCCACCAGCCAGGGCTGCACCCGCTGCCACAGCGTGGACGGGAGCAACCACATCGGCCCCACCTGGCTGGACCTCTACCGGCGGCGGGAGCTGACCACGGAGGGCAAGGCGGTGGAGGCGGACGAGCCGTACCTCACCGAGTCGATGATGGACCCGAAGGCGAAGGTGGTCTCCGGCTTCGACCCGGTGATGCCCAGCTTCCGCGGGCGGCTCAGCCCGCCGGAGGTGGCGGCGCTGGTCGAATACATCAAGTCGCTGCGGAGCGACCGGGTGGTCCTGCCCACGCCGAGGAGGGGGAAGCTATGAGCACCGCTCCCGTCCCCGCGAGCTTCGTCCCCGGGCCGGAGGATCCGGCGCCGGGGCCGCCGCACTACCTCAAGGACGGCACCACCGTCCGCTCGTGGCTGCTGACGGTGGACCACAAGCGGATCGCCATCCTCTACCTGGTGTCGGTGCTGGTGGGGCTGTTCCTGGGCGGGATGTTCGCGATGGCGCTGCGGCTGGAGTTGCTCACGCCCGGCCCCACCATCATGGACGCGCTGACGTACAACAGGATGTTCACGCTCCACGGCGTGACGATGATCTTCCTGTTCATGATCCCGGCGATCCCGGCGGTGTTCGGGAACTTCTTCCTGCCGATCATGCTGGGGGCCAAGGACGTCGCGTTCCCGAAGCTGAACCTGCTCTCCTGGTACGTGTACGTCATCGGCGGGGCGCTGGCGCTGTGGGGGATGGTCCACGGCGGCGCGGACACCGGCTGGACGTTCTACACGCCGTACAGCACCACCACGCCGACCAAGGTGCTGCCCATCCTGCTGGGCGCGTCGATCATCGGCTTCTCGTCCATCCTCACCGGGCTGAACTTCATCGTCAGCATCCACACCCTGCGCGCGCCCGGCCTGACCTGGACGCGGATGCCGCTGTTCCTGTGGTCGCTGTACGGGACCAGCATCATCCAGATCCTGGCCACGCCGGTGCTGACGCTGGTGCTGCTGCTGGTGGCGACGGAGGCCGCGTTCGGCTTCGGGCTGTTCGACCCGGCGCGCGGCGGCGACCCGGTGATGTTCCAGCACCTGTTCTGGTTCTACTCGCACCCGGCGGTCTACATCATGGTGCTGCCGGCGATGGGGGTGATCAGCGAGACCATCTCCACCTTCAGCCGCAAGAACATCTTCGGCTACCGGATGGTGGCGTTCTCGTCGCTGGGGATCGCCTTCGTGGGGTTCTTCACCTGGGGGCACCACCTGTTCGTGTCCGGCCAGTCGACGTTCGACGCGGGCGCCTTCGGCATCCTGTCGATGTTCGTGGGGGTGTTCACCGCGATCAAGGTCTTCAACTGGGTGGCCACGCTCTACAAGGGCGCCATCTCGTTCAAGACGCCGTTCGCGTACATCTGCGGGTTTTTGTATTTCCTGGTGTTCGGCGGGATGACCGGGGTGGCGGTGGCCACGGTGTCGCTGGACGTGCACTGGCACGACACCTACTTCGTGGTGGCGCACTTCCACTTCATCATGGTGGGGGCGGTGATGATGGCCTTCCTCGCCGGGCTCCACTACTGGTTCCCGAAGATGTTCGGGAAGACGTACCACGAGGGGTGGGGGCTGGTGGCGGCGTCGCTGATCGTCCTCGGGTTCAACGCCACCTTCATCCCCCAGTTCCTGCTGGGGAACGCGGGGATGCCGAGGCGGTATTACGCGTATCACGAGTCGTTCCAGGCGCTGAACGTGGCGTCCACGGCGGGCGCCACGCTGCTGCTGTTCGGGTTCGTGATCATCGCCATCTACCTGGTGCTGGCGTTCCGCTTCGGCGGGCCGGCCGGGCCGAACCCGTGGGGGTCGCGCGGGTTCGAGTGGGTGACGGCGTCGCCTCCGATCACCGAGAACTTCGACGGGGAGGTGGAGGTGACCGGGACGCCGTACGACTACCAGGAGGACCAGCCGTCCGTCCGCGTCACGCCGGAGGCGGAGTGAAGAAACATGGAAGCTAGGCTGGCGCACCACTTCCGGGCCATCGAGACGCAGCGGCACGCGGAGCGGCTGGGGATGTGGCTGTTCCTGGCCACCGAGGTGCTGCTCTTCGCCGGGCTGTTCTGCGGCTACACGCTGTACCGGTACCTGTATCCGGAGACGTTCAAGCTGGCGAGCGCGCACCTGGACGTGTTCCTGGGGACGGTGAACACGGTGGTGCTGATCAGCTCCAGCCTCACCGTGGCGCTGGCCCACCACTTCGCGCACCGCGACCGGAGCCGGATGGCCGGGGTGCTGCTGTTCGTGTCGGTGCTGGCAGGGCTGGCGTTCCTGGGCGTGAAGGCGGTGGAGTACACGCACAAGTTCGAGGAGGGACTGCTCCCCGGGCGCTACTTCCACGCCGAGGGACTGACCGCGCCCGGCGCCAGCATGTTCTTCACGGTGTATTTCCTCACCACCGGGCTGCACGCGTTCCACGTGGTGGTCGGGATGGGGGTGCTGGTGTGGATCGGCGTCAGGGCGTGGCGTGGAGAGTTCCACGCCAACCACTCCATGCCGGTGGAGCTGGGCGGGCTGTACTGGCACCTGGTGGACCTGGTGTGGATCTTCCTCTACCCGCTGCTCTATTTGGTCTAGGTCGAGGCGACCCATGGACGCGAACGCCGCCGCCGCCGCTGACGCCAAGCACCACCGGAGCCCGAGCGCGGGCCGTTACGTGGCGGTGTGGGTCGCGTTGCTGGTGCTCACCGCGACCACGTACCTCACAGCGAGGGTGGATCTGGGCGGGAGCTGGAACCTGGTGGTGGCGCTGGTCATCGCGGCGGTGAAGGCGTCGCTGGTGGTGCTGTTCTTCATGCACCTGTGGGACTCGCGGGGGACGAACCGGCTGGTGTTCCTGGTGAGCGTGTTCTTCGTCATCCTGCTCATCGCCGGGGTGGTGGGGGACATGGCCACGCGCTTCCCGCTGGCCCGCCCGCCCGAGGCCACCGGGCTCACCGGCGCCGGCGAGGAGCCGGAGGGGCCGGGACGCGACCCCGCGCACGGCGCGCAGAACCAGCGCGTTCGGTAGCTGGACGGGGGTCGGTGTTCGCGGCGAAGGCCGCCTGGTGGCGGGACAAACCGCCGAGGAGCGCCTGGAGATTTCGGCGTCGCTCTGGGAGCGGGGCCTCCTGAAACGCTCGAGCAGTAGCCGCTCCGCTTTCGCGGCTTTGCGTCAGGGGAGCCTGCTAATCTTCAGCCTGTCATGACCGAACCTTGCCGAACGCTGAGCTTGCCGCTCCTGATGTTGGTTCCGCTGTTGGCGAACGCTGAGGAACCAGGAGAGCCGCCCTGCTGGCCCGAGAACCCGAACCGGCCTCGCGTCGTGCGCTACTTGTGGATCGACCGGGGGCCGATGGACAAGGTGGTGGACATCTACGTGGCCGGCGGGGTGCCCACCATCATCGGCCTCCCGGCCAAGCTGCACTCGCGCGGTACGGGAATCGGGGGCGGTGGCCAGCGACGCTTCGACGTGCTGAAGGGAGGCCGGCAGATCCTGCTCACGCCAACGCAGGATCTGGCGGATGGCGAGCGGTTCCCGATGTGGGTGACGCTTGCGGACGGCATGGTGATCTCGCTGAGCCTCACCCGCGCCCCGGAAGGCCAGCGCACGGATGGTGAGGTCCAGCTCCAGAGGTCGGCGGAGTGGGCGGAGGTAGCGGGTCTCCGCGCACAGCTCGTCTCCATGACCGAGAAGGCGAAGGGATTCGAGCTCAGCCTCCAGCAGGCGCTGAGGGAACGGGAGTCGCAGCAGTACGCGCTGGCCGATCTGATCGTCCGTGGCCATGTCGACTTGACCTCGCTGGCGTGGGCGGCCGGCCGCGAGATTCCTGGTACTGTCGATGGGAGCCGCATGATCTCCCTCAGGACGTACGCGTCGCACCGCGCGAAGGAGATCGCCGCACTTTTGAAGGTGGAGAACCGCAGCCCGCGACCGCTCGATCTGTCTACGGGCCGGGTCTACAGGTTCTCTACCAGCGCAGCCGCCGATGACCGCGTCCCTGTCGCGCTGCGCGCCCAGCCGGCGATAGTCCCACCGGGCGGGACAGGGCATGTCGTCCTGGTCATGGACCGAGAGCAAGCGTTCGGACCGGATAGTGACGAGAAGGTACTGCTCCACTTCCTCTCGACCCATCAGGGCGGATCGCTGGAGCTCTCCGCTGAGTTGGCGCCCAAGGATTTCGCCATTCCGGACACATCAGCCGGCTCCCGGGAGCCGTTCTGATGCTTCGCGCGTGGGCATTCCTGGCGCTCTGCGTGGGGTGCGGTGTCCCGTTGCGGCCGGACGGCAGTCCCGTCGAAGAGAAGTGCCCCGATCGAGCTAGAGAGACCATGGAGTCGTTTGGCTTACGACCGGGCGACCACGAGACCATTTACATCGACGTGAACAGGCAGGAGCGAGGGCCCCTCGTCGTCTACGACGGCCCGATCGAGAGCGTGACGTGGGAGCCAATGAAGAACCTTCCGGGTAACGTTCGGCTTTACGGGCGGATCTGGACGGGCGGGCCGCGGGTGGTGATCCGCTACTACTCGGCGCGACTGCCGGACGGGAAGGTCATCCCATTCTGTGCCATGGCAGCCTACGGGACGGGACTTGGGATCCCGAAGACTCCCGGCCGTCCTGGTTCTGCAGCCGTGGAGTCCTCCCTCGCTTTCGTCTCTGTCATGGACCGGTTCCGCGCTGGACCGGTTCCGCTGTGGGATCTACGGCAACCGTGATGGGGTGGGCGCCGGAGCTTGCCTGCGCCGTGGCGTCCACATCACCCCGGAGCTATGACCCCGGCCATGCGAGCGATGCTCGGAGTCCTCCTGGGAGTGGGGCTGTGTGGCTGCGCCACCGTCCAGCAGACCATGGCGTCGCACCCATGGTACGAGCTGAAGACCCAGCACTTCCGGATCCTCACCGACGCGGACCAGAAGAAGGCCGTGAGGTCGGCGATCGAGTTGGAGCGCTACCGGCGGGCGATGCTCCTGCTCTGGAGCGCGGACGCGAACCCGGAGGAGGTCACCTGGGTGCTGATGGTCCGCGATCTCCCGGAGCTCTTCGAGTACGCCGGCGGCTCGAGGGCTGGCTTCTTCCGTGACTTCGGCGCCCGGACGGTGTTCGTGTTCTCCGCGGACCAGATCTCGGGCGTGGATTCGCGCGACGTGCTGGAGCACGAACTGGCCCACATGGTGACGCACCTGGTGACGCCGAGGCCGCCTCACTGGGTGGCCGAGGGCCTCTCCAAGTACCTGGAGACGACCCGGATCAGCGACGAGGGCGAGGTCGCCTTCGGCAAGCCCAATCGTCTCAGCATGGATTGGCTCACCAACGTGGGGCTGATGGACCTCGACAGGCTGTGGACCTGGAACCCGTCGGACCGTGGCGAGATCGGCCAGTACTACGCCGCGGCCTGGGCGCTGATGCACTACCTCATCACCGAGAGACCCCAGCACTTCGCCGCCATGATGCGCGAGCTGTCCAAAGGCCACGACGGCCGCAGCGCCTGGCGCGCGGCGTTCGGGGACACCCCGCTCTCCGGATACTGGCAGGCCGTGCGCGACTACCTGGCGCGCGGGCGCTGGCAGCTGCTGACGCATCCGCTCCCGGCGGTACCGGAGGCCGTGAACGTGCGACGGATGAGCCCTGGCGAGGCACACGCAGCGCTCGCCTGGCTCGAGGCGGTGGGCGCGAGAGAGAAGCCCATGGCGGCGCGCGCGGCCGCGGTCGCCCGCGAGCTGGACCTCGCCGAAAAGATGGACCCGACCAGCGCCCTGGTGAAGGATACCGCCGTCTGGCGCACGCTGATGAACCACGTGGCCGAGGTCGAGGCGCGCGAGGTCGCCACCAAGAAGGCCCCGGCGGTCTGTCCAGCAGACGTGGCGAACGACCAGCCGCTCTCACCCGGCCCCTGGGTGCCGCGGACCATGACCACCGGGTTTGACGCGGAGATGCTCAGGCAGATCGACCCCGGTCCCCGCAGCGTCTCCTACGTGCAGGAGTTCTACCTGGCGGCGGGAGACGTCCAGATCGCCTCCGGTGCTCCAGGCGGAGTGCCCGCGCTGTTCGTCCTCCGCCGCGCCGGGCCCGCCGGCTGCGTCGTGAACGGGTGGCGCGACGAGACGAGCCAGGCCAGCGCCCTGTGGCTCGCCAGCTGGTGGGAGGCGAAGGACCGCTCCCATCTGCTGCTCCTGTTCGCCTCCAGGAGCCAGCCGTCGGACGATGACAGTCAGCTCCGCTGGATGGCGCTCGCCACCGACGGCAAGCGCGCGTGGTGGGCGGCGCGAGGGGCGGACGGAAGCCCGGTACTGAGTGGGAAGGAGCCTCGCCTGCGGAGGGCCGGCGGGAAGCTAACGCTGGAGCTGGCGGGGCCGGCGGGCGGCACCTCCACCAGCTACCCCCTGGAGATCGCCAGCGAGCTCGGTCCCGCGGGGAAGCGGGCGAAGGAACCGGGCAAGCCCTGAGCAGTGCAGACCACACAAGTGCGGCTATTGCGACTCCTCCTGGTAAGATTGGGGTGGATGGAGCGAGATCCTCTCACCGGCGAGTCGTTCATCCGCATCGTTGGGCGGCGGTCGCGCCCGCCCTTCGGCCGGCCACCGGATGCTGAGACGTGGGCCTCGCTTGCGTGGATGGCCCGGTACGTCACGCGCGCGCCCAAGGGAGTCTTCATCTACCGGAGCCACGAGGAGGCCAACGCGGACCGAGATCGGTGGACGGTCGACGCTGTGGTGGCGAAGGAACGAGGCGACCCCTGAGCGAGCGCCGGCGCTCCGGCCGTGTCAGAACCCCGCGGTGAAGTGCGCCCGGTAGCGCACCAGCGTCTGTGCCATCACCGCGCGCGTGACGGTGCCGGACGGGTGGAAGGTGGCGTGCGGCGTGGGCAGCGGCGTGATGGTGGCCGACAGCAGTCCGAGGTCCAGTGCGAGCTGCACGTAGCCGCGCAGCTCCGGGGGAATCTGCGCGTTGTCAGCCAGCGGTAGCGGCAGCCCGTTGTATCGCACCGTGACGATGGTCCCGGCCAGCGCCCGCGCGTCCTGGTCCAGCCCCAGCGCCCTCACCAGCGCCACCGCGATCTGCAGGCGGGTGCTGGAGGCGCCCGGGTCGAAGATGGGTGCGGCGGCGCCCATCATCCCCGCCGGCTCGAAGGACCAGTCGCGCAGGGATGATGGGCGCCG
>Ga0209382_10009560_pt1 | contig 12124 bp, 9 predicted proteins | sample SoiMetdeltSBSDD5_FD_187599 | JGI IMG/M metagenome (GOLD analysis project Ga0209382, IMG submission 187599) | Bulk soil microbial communities from a Populus tree surrounding site in Tennessee, USA - Soil MetaG P. deltoides SBSDD5 (SPAdes) (version 2) | ecosystem: Environmental > Terrestrial >... | reverse complement strand
GATGCGGCGGTGCCGTTCAGCGGGAAGCGGCTGCTCCACGTCCGAACCCCTTGTCCCTTGGAGTGATCGGATCGGAGCGAGTCTGTGCCTTCCCGATCTGCCAGCGCAACCCGACGCGCTCGGGCGTTAGGGCATCACCAGGTGACGGCGCCCCGCGAGGCCGAGCCCACGAGCTTCGCGTACTTCGCGAGCGCGCCGCTCGCGTACCGCGGTTCCCGCGGCCGCCACGCCGCGCGGCGCCGGTCCAGGTCCTCGTCGTCCACCTGGAGATCGATCCTGCGGTTCTCCGCGTCGATCGCGATCGGATCGCCCTCTTGCACCAGGGCGATCGGGCCGCCGACGAACGCCTCCGGCGAGACGTGGCCCACGCTGTAGCCCTTCGAGGCGCCGCTGAACCGACCGTCGGTGATCAAGCCCACCTCCGCCCCCAGGCCCGCACCCGCAACCGCCGCCGTCACCGCGAGCATCTCCGGCATCCCGGGGGATCCCTTCGGACCCTCGTACCGGATCACGATGACGTCGCCCGCCACGATCGACCCGCTGGTGACCGCCTCGAACGCCTCCTGCTCGGAGTCGAACGGCCGGGCCCGCCCGCGGAACTCGAGCGACGCGGCCCCGGCGATCTTCATCACGGAGCCCTCCGGCGCCAGCGAACCGTAGAGGATGGCGGTGCCGCCCTCCGCGTGGATCGGCTCCGAGAACGGCCGGACGACCGTCCCGTCGGGTGCGGGCGGCCCGACCTCCTCGAGGTTCTCCGCGATCGTCCTGCCCGTCACGGTGATCGCGTCGCCGTTCAACAGGCCGGCGTCGAGCAGCTCCTTCATGACGACCGGCACCCCGCCCACACGATCGAGGTCCTGCATCACGAACCGGCCGGCCGGGCGGACATCGACGAGATGAGGCACCGCCCTGCTGATGCGGTCGAAGTCGTCGAGCTCGAGCGGGACCCCCGCCTCGTGCGCGATCGCGAGCAGGTGCAGCACCGCGTTCGTCGAGCCCGCCAGCGCCATCACGACGGCGATCGCGTTCGTGAACGCGTCCTTGGTCAGGATGTCCCGCGGCCGGAGACCGGACCCGAGCAGCTTGGTCAGCGCGAGGCCCGACTCCCGCGCGAACACCTCGCGGCGGTAGTCGACGGCCGGCGGGCTCGCGCTGCCCGGCAACGACATGCCGAGCGCCTCCCCGGCCGCGGCCATCGTGTTCGCCGTGTACATGCCGGCGCAGGAACCGGTGGTCGGGCACGCCGCGCGCTCGATGCCGAGGAGCTCGGCGTCGTCGATCGAGCCCCTCGCGTGAGCCCCCACCGCCTCGAACACGTCCTGGATCGTGATGTCACGACCGCCGTACGTCCCAGCGAGGATCGTCCCGCCGTACAGGTAGACCGACGGCAGGTTGAGCCGGGCCATCGCCATCAGCATCCCCGGCTCGGACTTGTCGCACCCGGCGATCCCCACGAGACCGTCCAGCCGCTCGGCGTGCATCACGAGCTCGACCGAGTCCGCGATCACGTCGCGGCTGATCAGCGATGCCTTCATCCCCTCGTGCCCCATCGCGATCCCGTCGGAGATAGCGATCGTCGTGAACTCCATCGGGACCGCATCGCCCTGACGCACGCCCTCCTTGGCGAGCGCGGCGAGCTTGCCGAGGTGGTAGTTGCACGGGGTGACCTCGTTCCACGACGAGGCGACGCCGACCTGCGGCTTGCCGAAGTCCTCCTCGGAGAAACCGACGGCGCGGAGCATCGCCCGCGCCGGTGCGCGCTCGGGCCCGTCGGTGACCGTGCGGGAACGTGGACGATCGACCATGGCGCAGACCTCCTGGACGACCCAGACGACCGAATGGGCCGACCGGCCGGGCCGACAGACGTGGAAGGATGGGGCTCGCACGATACCGCAGCCCGTCGCGGGGCCATGGGAGCAGGCCGAGGAGGAACGAGGGACGCGATGCCGAACGCCGATCCACCACGCCCCGCCGAACGCTCGTGGTGGCTGGAGGAGGCGCTCGCGCTGCCTGAGTTCGCCGGTCCGGAGGCGCCGCCGCTCGACCACGACGCGACCGCGGACGTCGTGATCCTCGGCGGTGGGTACACGGGCATGTGGACCGCGTGGTTCCTGAAGGAGCGGCAACCCGATCTCGACGTCGTGCTGCTCGAGTCCGACATCTGTGGGGGCGGCCCGAGCGGCCGCAACGGCGGGTTCTGCGACGGATGGTGGGAGAAGATCCGCGACGTCCGCGACACCTACGGCGACGCCGACGCGTTGGAGCTGTTGATGACCTGCGGGCGCGCGCCCACCGAGATCGGCACCTGGTGCAGGGCGAACGGCGTCGACGCGTGGTTCCGCCACGGCGGCGACCTCGCGGTCGCGACCAACGACCGGCACGAGGGGGCCTGGGACGGCTCGCTGGAGGCCGCTCGCGCGCTGGGCGTCGAGGACGAGTACCAGATCCTGACCGCCGGCGAGGTCCAGCAGCGGTGCGCGTCCCCGCGGTTCGGCAGCGGGGTGCTGATCGCCGACGCCGCGACCGTTCACCCCGCGAGGCTGGCCCGAGGCCTCCGGCGACTGCTGATCGAGAACGGCGTCCGGATCTTCGAACGCACGACGGTCACGCGGCTCGGCATGGGTGCGAGGGTCACGGCAGAGACGCCGAATGGTTCGGTGCGGGCCGCCGACGCCGTGGTCGGCCTCGGCGCGTGGGCGACCTGGTGGAAGGCCTTCAAGCCGCGGCTCACGCTCCGAGGGTCCTACATGGTCGTGACCGCGCCGGCCCCGGACCGGATCCGGGCGCTCGGCTGGACGGGCGGCGAGGCGATCCGGGACCTGCGTTCGTCGATCCACTACGCGCGGACCACGCCCGACGGCCGGATCGCGCTCGGGCTCGGCGGGTTGCAGCCGAACCTCGCGCGCCGGATCGACCACCGGTACGACTACGAGCCGCGCTACGCGCGACGGGTGGCCGACGACCTCGCTCGGATGTTCCCGAGCTTCGAGGACGTCCCGATCGAGTGCGCGTGGGGTGGCCCGATCAACGTGAGCGGGTTCACGATGCCGTTCTTCGGCACGGTCGGTCGCGGCAACGTGCACTACGGCCTCGGGTTCACCGGCAACGGGGTCGGACCGTCCCACCTGGCCGGCAAGATCCTCGCCGCCATGGCCGTGCATGCGGAGGATGGCTTCACGCGGCTCGCGGTCGTGACGCGCAGGCCCAAGCGATTCCCGCCCGAACCGTTCCGCTCGCCGGGGGCCTTCCTCGTCAACGCGGCGATCCGTCGCACGGACGACCGCGAGGACGCGGGACGTCGCGTGGGCGCCCTGACGCGTGCGATCGCTCGGATCCCGCGGAGGCTCGGCTACAACCTCGGACCCCGTTGAGGGATCTCGACGCCCCCCGGCCGGCCCGGCGGAGCTGGTGGCTCGAGGAGGCGCTGGCGCTCCCCGAGTTCGCCGGACCCGACACGCCCCCGCTCCGGGGGGACACCGACGCCGACGTCCTGATCCTCGGCGGCGGGTACACGGGGATGTGGACCGCGTGGTTCCTCACGGAGCGCGAACCGGCGCTGGACGTGGTGCTCCTCGAGCGCGACATCTGCGGCGGTGGGCCGAGCGGCCGCAACGGCGGGTTCGTCAACGGGCTGTACGACGAGGCCGGGCCGCTGCTCGAACGTCACGGCGAAGGCGGGCGGCGGACGATCGAGGCGGCGGCGCGGTCGATCGACGAGGTCGGCACGTGGTGCGAGGACGCCGGGGTCGACGCCTGGTACGAGCCGTCGGGCGACCTGGGCGTGTCGACGAACGCGGCGCACGACGCCTCGGTTCGAGAGACCGTGTCGGAGGCGGAGCGTCTGGGGCTCGCCGACGTGTACCGGCCGTTGTCCGAGGACGAGGTCCGCGAGCGCTTCGACTCGCCGGTCGTTCGCGCGGGCTTCCGGGTCACTCGTGCCGCGACCGTGCACCCGGCTCGGCTCGCGCGGGGGCTCCGGCGAGCGCTCGTCGAGCGCGGCGTCCGGATCTTCGAGGGCTCGCCCGTCGTGCGGTTCGACGCCCGCCGGCCTGCGGCCGAAACACCGTCCGGCGTGGTCCGCGCCGGACGAGCCGTCGTCGCCCTGAACGCGTGGGCGCGGGCGCTGCGGGACTTCCGGCGATCGCTGCTCCTGCGAGGCACCTACATCGTGATGAGCGGCCCCGCCCCCGAGCGCCTCGAGGCGATGCGCTGGACCGGCGGCGAGGGCGTGTACGACCTGCGGACCTCCCTCCACTACCTGCGGCCCACGCGAGACGGACGCATCGCGTTCGGCGGCTCGAGCTACCGCGTCACCGGCAAAGGCGCCGATTCGGCAAGCTACGGGTACGACGAGCGCTCTGCCTCGGCGCTCGTCCGCGACTTCCGCCGGTGGTTCCCGGCGTTCGACGGTGTGCCGCTCGAGACCTCGTGGGGCGGCCCGATCGATGTGGCGGGCCTGCACCTGCCCTTCTTCGGCACGCTTCCCGGCGGGGCCACGCACTACGGGCTCGGGTTCACCGGCAACGGGGTCGGCCCGTGCCATCTCGGCGGGAGGATCCTCTCCGGACTCGCGCTCGGGGTGGAGGACGAGGCCACGACGCTTCCGATCTCGGATGGCGACCGCCGGCGTTTCCCGCCGGAGCCGCTCTTCTCGATCGGTGAACGCGTCGTCGGCCGCGCGATCGTCCGGCGCGACGACCGCCTGGATGCGGGGCGCACGCCGGGGCGGCTGACCGACCTGCTCGCGAGCCTGCCCAGACGCCTGGGGTTCGACCTCGGCCCGTAGGCGGCGACGACCTACGGAACGTGGAAGGGCTCGTACCCCGGCGCGACGGTCGGCCACGGCCGGACGCCTTCGAAGGCCGCGCCGAACTCCAGCACCAGGTCGTCGCGGTAGCGCGGGCCGACGATCTCGAGACCGAACGGGAGACCGTTCGACGACGTCCCGGCCGGCACGCTGAGCGCCGGGGGCCGCTCAGGTTGAACTCGCCGGCGTTGTAGCCCTCCGGGCCGGCCGGGCGATCGGTGCCGGGGAGCCTCCCGTCCGCGAGCCACCCCTCGTACCCATGGGTCGGCAGCACGAGCACGGTGTCGTCGTCCAGGAGGCGGTCGAGGTCATCGGTGTAGACGAACCGACGGTGTCGTGCGGCGAGGTAGTCGTCGAGCGTGAAGGCCAGCGCGCGCTCCATCTCCGAGCGGAAGACCGCGCTGAACTCGGCGAGGTGCGCCTCGACCCACGATCGGCCGAGGAACCGGACCTCCTCGACCGTGACGGTGACGTACCAGTCGTCCCTGGACTCGCCGCCGGTGATGCCGGCCGTGGGGAACAGCGACGACGTGGGGATCTCCTCGACGTCCAGACCCAGGTCGCCTTCGATGGCCCCGATCGCGGCGCGGAACGGCTCGTCCACCTCAGGCGGCAGCGGGCCGAAGTCCCTCGAGCGCGGTGTCGCGAGCACGCGCCTCGGCATCCCGCCGCCGTACTGCCACATGGGCGCCGCAGACGGATCGCCCCGAGCCGGGCCGCGCATCACGTGCAGCAGCAGCTTGGCGTCCTCGACGCTCGGCGCGAGCGGGCCCTGGGTCGAGGCCTCGAGCCACGACGGGATCGGACGCCGTCCGATCAGTCCCGCCGTGGGCTTGAGGCCGGCGAGCCCGCAGAACGCCGCAGGGGTCCGGATCGAACCCCCGCCGTCGGTCCCGGTGGCGAGCGGGACGAGGCCCGCCGCCAGGGCCGCGCCGGAGCCGCCGGACGAGCCGCCGGGCGACCACTCGAGCCCCCACGGGTTGCGCGTCGGTCCGAAGACGTCGTTGTCGGTCCACCCCTGGAACGCGAACTCGGGGATGTTCGTCCTGCCGAGCACGATCGCCCCCGCCGCCACCATCCGCTCCACGGTGATCTCGCTCCGCTCGGCCGGTGGGCGTTCGAGCATCGTCCGCGAGCCGAAGTTCGTCACCCTGCCGGCGACGTCGGTGTTGTCCTTGACGAGCAGCGGCAGCCCGGCGAGCGGACCCTCGGCGCCGCGCCGGTCGAGCGTCCTCGCCTCCGCGAGCGCCTCCTCCGGCCAGACCGCCGTGACGGCCTTCAGCGCCGGGTCGAGGCGTTCGATCCGCGAGATCGACTCCTGCACGAGCTCGGCCGCCGAGAGCCGGCGTTCGCGGACGGCCTGGGCGAGCTGCGTGAGCATCTAGCGGCCGAGGTTCTTGATGCGCCCGACGAACTCGCCGCGCTTGTGGTCGCGCAGGATCACCGAGGCGGCGTTGCGCCCGGGGACGCCCATCACGCCGCCGCCCGGATGGGTGCCCGAGCCGCACAGGTACATGCCGGCGACCGGCGTCCGGTAGTCGCCGTGCCCGGGGATGGGGCGGAAGCTGAACAGTTGGTCCGGCGTGAGCTCACCCTGCATGATGTTCCCGCCGATCAGGCCGAACCGTTCCTCGATGTCCCTCGGCGCGAGCACCTCGAGGTGTTCGACCGCCGACTCGAGGGAGGGCGCGAACTCACTCAGCGCCTTCAGGACCCGGGCCGCGTAGTCGTCCCGGCCGCCCTGGTCCCACGATCCCTCGGCCAGCTCGTACGGACCGTACTGACTGAAACCGAGCATCAGGTGCTTGCCCCTCGGGGCGAGACCCTCGGGTTCGTGCGCGGTAGGGAACACGACCTCGACGTACGGGTGCTCGCTCATCCGTCCGTACTTCGCATCGTCCCACGCCCGCTCGAGGTACTCGATCGACGGCGAGACGGCCACCAGGCCCTTGTGCGGGTCGCCCTCCTGATCCCACGCGGGGAACGCCGGCAGCTCGGAGAGCGCGACGTTGAGCTTGACCGAGCCCGATCGCGTCCGGTAACGCCTCACGTCTCGGACGACGTCGCCCGGCAACCGCTCCTCACCGATCAGCGACAGGTACGTCGTGACCGGGTGCGCGCAGGAGACCACTCGTTGCGCCCGGACCAGCGAACCGTCCGCGAGCGCGACCCCCACCGCCCGGCCGCTCGCGTTGATCGCGACCCGGTCGACCTCGGCGTCGGTTCGGATCTCGGCACCCGCGGCTTCGGCGGCCCGCGCCATCGCCGCCGAGATCCCGCCCATTCCCCCCTTCACCCATCCCCAGGCGCCGGCGTGACCGTCCACCTCGCCGATCCAGTGATGCATCAGGACGTAGGCGGAGCCCGGCGTCATCGGCCCGCACCACGCGCCGATGATCGCCTGCGTCGCCAGCGCGCCCTTCACACGTTCGTCCTCGAACCACTCGTCGAGGAAGTCCGCCGCGCTCATCGTGAACAGCCGCACGGTCTCGTGGAGATCGCGACCGCTCCACTTGCGGAAGCGCCCGGCCGTGGCCGCCCATTTCGGGAGATCGCGAAGGTTCATGTTCGGCGGCACGACGAACAGCAGGTCCTTCAGCAACCGCGCGACACGATCGAAGTAGCGATCGAACGCCTCGTACGCGGCCGCGTCTCGCTCGCTGAACCGAGCGATCGCGGCGGCGTCGCGCTCGACGTCGCCCCACAGCGTGAGCGACGTTCCATCCGGGAACGGCACGAAGTAGTCGGGCGTGATGATCGAGACCTCGTACCCGAACCGCTTCAGGTCGAGCTCGCGCACCACCTGGGGGGGCATCAGGGACACGACGTACGAGGCGCTCGACACCCGGTACCCGGGCCAGGGCTCCTCGGTCGCCGCGGCGCCCCCCACGACGCCGCGTTTCTCCAGGACGAGCACATCCAAGCCGGCCTTCGCCAGGTACGCTGCGCACGCGAGGCCGTTGTGGCCTCCCCCGATGATGACGACGTCTCGTTCGAACACGCCCACGGAAGCGGGAGGGTACCGGTCGAGAGATGTGCCACGCAACGGCGGACCTCGCTGCCCGGCGCTCGGGAACCGCGGCGCGCCCGCGAGCGTCCTGACGGTGTGAACGGCGTGAGGCGGCGATGAACAGCCTCCAACGGCGAGGCCTCGTCAGCGCCTCGGTCGCGGCGGTGGCCACGTTCGCGATCGGTTCGGCGGTCGTGTACGCGGCCGGTGGTCCGACGGACGTCGCCACGCCCCAGCCTTCCGCCATCCCGTCGGCCTCCCCGACGACCCGCCCGTGCACGCCCACCTGGGACGTCGTTCGGAGCGCGAATCCGGGGGAGGCGGCCACCACCCTGCTGGGGGTCACGGCCGTCACGTCGACCGAGGCGTGGGCCGTCGGCGGGCTCGGCCAGCCCGAGATTCCGACGGCGGTGGCGATCCAACGGTGGGACGGCGACCGGTGGGTGGCGGTCGCCGGCCCGAGCCCGGGCACCACCCTGAACGAGCTCCGTGCCGTCGACGCCTCCGAGCCGAACGACGTCTGGGCCGTAGGGCGGACCTCGACCGGGGTCGGCGAGCAACCGCTGGTCCTGCACTACGACGGGACCGTGTGGTCCAACGTCGAGCTACCCCCCGAGATCGACGGCGTGCTGAACGGCGTGGCCGCGATCTCACCCGCGGACGTGTGGGCCGTCGGATCCGTCGGCGACCCGGCCGCATCGTTGGAGCGGGCCCTCGTGCTGCATTGGGACGGGACGGCGTGGACCGACGTCGGGATCGGGCGCGCGACCGGCGGCGGCAAGTCCGCGCTCGTCGACATCGAGGGGGTCTCACCCACCGACCTGTGGGCGGTCGGCTACCAGCACTTCCGGCCGTTGATCCTGCGGTTCGACGGCGAGGCGTGGAGCCGGAGCCCGACCGAGATCCGCGGGACGCTGCACGCGATCGAGGCGTCCGCCACCAGCGATGTGTGGGCCGTGGGAACGCCGATCCAGCGGTTCGACGGCGAGACGTGGGCCGAGACCCCGATCCGCCGCGGCGATGCCGAGCTCGTCGCCGTCGCTGCGATCGGCGGCCTCGACATCTGGGCGGTGGGCTCGCGTCCGTCGAGGGAGCCGGGAACCACTCGTGCGGCCGTGTACCGCTACAGCGATCGTAGGTGGGGGCCGGTCGAGGGACCATCGGTCGGGGGGTCGGACTCGCTCTCGGCGGTCGACGCACTCCCCGACGGGACCCTGCTCGCGGTCGGATCGAGGGACGTCGGCCTCGAACGCAAGACCCTGGCGATCCGCGGCACGACCTGCCCGCCCGCGGCGTGAGCGCACAGGCGCCCCGCCTGCCCGTCCGCTAGGCTCGCCCGCCGATGGACCTGCGCATCGCGCCCGAGGATCTCGAACTCAGGGATCGCGCCCGAAGCTTCACCGAACAGGTGCTGATCCCGCTCGAGCTCGAGTGCGAGGAGCACGACGGGCTCGGCGCCGAGAGCGCCGCGAACGCGAAACGGGCGGTGCTCCACGCGGACTTCAACGCGATCAACCATGCCAAGGAGGACGGCGGCCAAGGCTTGGACCTCTTCCAACAGATCCTGATCGAGGAGCAATGGGGAACGGCCACCGGCGGGCTCTGGGACATCCCGTGGCGGCCGTCGATCCCGCTCGCGAACGCCACCCCGGACCAGAGGGTGCGGTATCTCCTCCCGGCGTGCCGGGGCGAGCGGCGCGACGCGTACGCGATCACCGAGGAGCAGGCAGGTTCGGATCCCTCGATGGTCCGCACCTCGGCTCGGCGCGACGGCGACGCCTGGGTGATCGACGGCACCAAGTGGCACGTCACGTCGGGCGACGTCGCCGACTTCTTTCTCGTGCATGCGCACGTGGACGGCGACCCCGCCAAGGCGACCGTGTTCCTGGTCGACAAGGACCTGCCCGGCGTCCGGCTGGTCCGGACGCCGAAGTACACGCACCGGTTCGTGTTCGAGCATCCGATCTTCGCGTTCGAGGGCGTCCGCGTCGGGCTCGACGCGGTGCTGGGCGACGTGGGCGCCGGCTACGAGCTCACGAAGGACTGGTTCGTCGAGGAGCGGATCATGATCGGCGCACGCACGATGGGCGCGGCCACTCGGGCCCTCGACCTCTCGCTCGCCTTCGCGAAGGAGCGGGTGCAGTTCGGCGAGTCGCTCGTGGCGTTCCAGGCCGTCGAGTTCATGCTGGCTGACATGGCCGCGCAGATCATGGCGGCGAGGTCGATGCTGTACCGCGTCGGGTGGCAGGCGGCGCGCGGCGGCACCGATCGCAAGGAACTGCACGCCCTGGCGTCGGCCGTCAAGCTCGTGTGTTCGGAGACGGCCGGCCGGGTGGCCGACGCCGCCGTCCAGATCCACGGGGGCCGCGGCTACATGCGCGAGCAGCCGGTCGAACGCCTGTGGCGCGAGCTCCGGGTCGATCGCATCTGGGAGGGCACATCCGAGATCCAGCGGATGATCATCGGCAACGAGCTCCGCAAGCGCGGCCACGAGGCCTATACGGGATGGCCCTCCTGACCGATACTGCTGCGTAGCGGCCCGGGCGGCCAGACACAACTTCCCCATCGTGGAAGGAGGAACGTTGGGCACCATCACGGTGGGCGTCGACGTCGGCGGGACCAAGATCCAGTCCGCGGCGGTGCGCGAGAAGAAGGTGGCGGGCGTGCATCGCCTGCTGACGCCGCTCACGGGCGCGAAGGACGTGGCGGCCGCGATCGGCGAGGCGGTCGGGAAGGCCCTCGCGGACGGCGGGGCGCAGCCGACCGACCTCGAGGCGGTCGGCATGGGGGTCCCCGGGGCGATCGACACCGAGGCCGGGACCGTCTCGAGCTCGCCGAACCTCCCCGGGTTCCAGGACGCCCGCCCCGTCGCGCTCGGGGCCATGGTCTCCGAAGCGCTCGGCGGGGTGCCGGTCAGGCTCGACAACGACGTGCGCGTCGCGATCCTCGGCGAGTGGAAGAGGGGCGCCGGACGCCCCTACCGGAATCTGCTCGGCGTGTGGGTTGGGACCGGCGTCGGCGGTGGGCTGGTCCTGGACGGCAGGCTCCACGACGGTCAGGGAGCGGCCGGCGAGATCGGTCACACGATCGTCAAGCCCGGCGGGCGTCTGTGTTCGGACGGGCGCAAGGGCCATCTGGAGGCGTACGCCGGCCGCGGGCAGATGGAGGTCGAAGCGCGGCACCGTGTCAAGCAGGGCCACAAGACCGAGCTCTTCGACATCATGGAGAGGAAGGGTCGGACACGCCTGTCGAGCGGGGTGTGGGCCGCGGCGCTCGAGAAGCACGACAAGATGGCGCGGGAGCTGATCGACGACGCGATGTGGGCGCTCGGCACCGGGCTCGCGTCGGTGCAGAACCTGCTTGCGCTCGAGGCGATCGTGATCGGGGGCGGACTCGGAGATCGCCTGGGCCCGCCCTTCGTCGATCGGATCCGCGACGAGATGCAACCGATGCTGTTCGTCCCCGACCGGCCCCCCGCGATGCTCTCGAGTGAGTTCGGTGACCTGTCCGGAGCGGTGGGCGCGGCGGTGCTCGCGGGCGGGTAGCGCCGAGGACGACCCGCGGAGCGGGGCCGCGATCACGTCCCCGACAAACAGCCGACGACCTCTGCGGGCAACCCGGGGATCTGCAGCCCCGCATCCCCGCTCACGAAGTCGTAGGGCACCCCGGCCCAGCCCCCGGGCAGCCCGGGATACACCCGCGCCTGGGAGTCTGCGCTGTCGAACTGGAAGCCGACCCAATCCGGCGACCGGTAGCCGTTCGTGTCGTAGGGGGCGACCGCGACGAGACCCGCCCCGAACTCTCGGGACTCCACCAGGAACCGTCCCTGGAACGACAGGTCGTGCTTCGCGAATGCCTTGACGTACCAGCGCCGGATGTCAAGGAGGTAGCCCTTGTCCGAGGGAGGCGACTCCGGGCCCTCGAAGAAGCGCAGGTCCACCACCTCGAGTGGACCCTCGACGCCCGTTGCCCGACGGATCACCCGGAGCGGCTCCGCGTAGCGATGCGCGTCGCGGGGCGGCGTCGTCCATCCGTGGACGCAGTCCGCCGCGACCGGCCCTCGCGTGGCGGGCGGCTCGTCCGGGAGCACGGGCGGCGTGGGCGAGACGGCCGGACCGGTCTCCGAGATCGGCGTGACCGGAGGCGTCGTGGACGGCTGCCCGGGCTCGGCGTCGCCGGTGCACGCCGTGAGCGCGAACGCGATGCACACGGATGCGATCGCGCCAGAGACGGCGCCAGAGATCGTGGTGGAGAACCTGTGCTGATACATGGGTCTGAGGGTCGCAGAAGGATATCGTTCGCGGGGT
>Ga0209382_10009559_pt1 | contig 12124 bp, 18 predicted proteins | sample SoiMetdeltSBSDD5_FD_187599 | JGI IMG/M metagenome (GOLD analysis project Ga0209382, IMG submission 187599) | Bulk soil microbial communities from a Populus tree surrounding site in Tennessee, USA - Soil MetaG P. deltoides SBSDD5 (SPAdes) (version 2) | ecosystem: Environmental > Terrestrial >... | reverse complement strand
GATTTGTGATCCGCTGGTGGTCCGTTGGGGGACGGATCAAAATCCCGTATTGTGAGGCCGTCGAATGGCCCAGGATTTGCGCGCGGGCGGCCGTGCATTGACGGTCGGATTTTTCCACGCCCTGCTGCGCAACACCGTCGCGGGCGCGGTCTGCGTCACTGTCTCTCTTGCCTTCAGTCTCTCCTATGCCGCGCTGGTTTTTTCCGGCCCGTTGACACCGTTTCTCGCCTACGGCCTCGCCGCCACTTTCATTTCAACGGCGCTCGGCGGGCTGGTCATGGCATGGCGCAGTTCGCTTCCCTTTGCCCTGGCCGCCCCCGACGCATCGACCAGCGCGGTTGTCGCCGCGCTCGTTGCAGCGCTCGCCGGCCGGCTGGTGGCCGGGGGGGCGACGGATAACCTGCTCGCGGCAACCTTGACAGCGCTGTCGCTGGGCGTCGCGCTGACCGGACTGGTGCTGTGTGGATTGGGAATCGTGCGCGCCGGCCCCCGGTCCGCTTCGTGCCTTACCCGGTGATCGGAGGTTTTCTCGGCGCGGCGGGATGGTTGGTCGTCGTGGGCGCCGTTCAGATCGTGACAGGCTACCGGCCCAGATTGGCAGGGTTGGGGAATTTCCTCGACGCCTTGATCCTCGCGAAGCTCGCAGCCGTTGCCGGCGTCGCTGCAGCGCGGCTTCCCGCCAGGCGGCGTTGCAACGGACCGCTCGCCCTGCCCGCGCTGTGGCTGGCCTGCGCGGCGGCGGTCTATGCCGTCCTGGCACTGTTCGGCGTTTCGCTCTCCCAGGCGCAGGCGGACGGATGGATGTTCCAGACGCCGGCGCCGGCCGCGCTTTCTCCGCCGTGGGATTTGAAATAGTGGCGGCGGTTCCCGTGGCATCTGCTGCCGGCGCTCAGCGGCGATTTGGTCGCCGTGATGTTTGTCGCGACCGTCAATATTCTGCTCAACGTCGCGGGACTTGAGGTCAGTGCGAAACGCGAGGCCAACGTCGATCGCGACCTCGCTGCCGCCGGAATGTTCAATCTGGCGGCGGCCGCTTTCGGAGGCTAGTCTGCGGCTTGCCGCTGTCGCGATCGACGCTGGCGTTCAAGCTGGCGGGAAACAGCCGCGACGCTCTGCGTCGCGGCGAGCTCCGCCGCGATGCTCGGAATTAATCCCGGATTTCTCGCTTATGTGCCGAAATGCGTGCTCAGCGGATTGCTGCTCGTCATCGGGCTCGATTTGCTCTACCGCTGGCTGATCGCCTCAGCCCGCCAGCTATCCCGCATCGAGTATCTCTCGCTCGTGATCATCACCCTGATGATCATCAATTGGGACTTCATTGCCGGCATCCTGGTCGGCATCGTCATCAGCTGCGCGACCTTCGCGCTCAGCGCCAGCCGTGTCAGCGCGGTGAAGTTCAGCTTTGACGGATCGGAATATCGCAGCTCGCTGGACCGCAGCGCGAAAGAACTCGCGCTGCTCACGGAGCCCGGCCGCGAACTGCAGGGGCTCAGCCTGCAAAGCTATCTCTTCTTCGGCTCCGCCGATCAACTTTATCAGCATATCAAGCAACTGCTGGCCGCCCGGCCCGAGTGCCGGCACCTGCTGTTTGACTTCCGCCTGGTCACCGGCATCGATTCCTCCGCAAGCCATAGTTTCGAGCAGATCAAACAGGCCGTAGACAAATGCGGCGCGCGGCTGGTGCTGGTCAATCTGTCGCCCGCCTTGACCGGCGCGTTCCGCGCCATCGGATTCCTCTCCAAGGACATCGTCATCGGGTTCGATCGCGACCATGCGCTGGAATCCTGCGAAGACGCCATCATCGCGGCACATCGCACCGATGCGGGAGGCGTCCGATCGCTGCGCGACTGGCTGGCCGAAGAGCTCGATACCCCGGAATACGCCGACATCCTGGCGCAGCAATGCAGGCGTATCGAATTCGGCCCCGGCGAGATTATCGCTCGGCAGGGGGAGCCGTCCGATTCCATGCATTTCATTCTCGAAGGGCGGATCGGTGTGATCGTCGAAGGCGGAGGGGGAAGACGGATAAGGGTGCGCAGCCTTGGGCAGCACACGACAATCGGCGAGATGGGGCTGATTACGCAAAGGCCGCGCAGCGCCACCATCGAGGCCGAGGTCGCAAGCGTGCTTTATGAGCTGAGCGCCGGTGCCTACGAGCGCATCAAGATCGACAATCCGGCGCTGAGCAGGTCGCTACTTGCTTACATCATCAGGGTGATGGCGGAGCGGCTGAGCTTTGCAAGCCGCGTCATCGGCGTGTTGCAGCGCTAGATCTGCGTTGCGGCCGGCGGCACCCCGGCAGCGCGCGGGCGCGCATGAGATTGTGCCGCCTGTCCAGTTTGCTACCATCCCCGCACCAGCTTTCCACCGGACGGCGTCAGGGACGGCGCCCAATCAAAAGAGCAGATCAGAAGGAGGCCCGCGGATGTTCGCCCGAATCAACCATTTGGCTATCTGCACCACGCAATATGCGATCAACGCCCGGTTTTACCAGGCGCTTTTCGGGATGAAGGCGGCCAATGTTCAGCGCCCCGCGCGGGCGGCGCCTGTCGGAGATGGTCAGATCGGCCTGAACAATATCCCGCTGCGGGACGGGCGGCGCAGCGGCCTCGACCATTTCGGCTTCGAAGTTGAAAGCATTCCGCTCGCCATCGAACGGATGAAGAAATTCGATCCCGATCTGCCCTTGGTGCAGCGTCCCGCCGTTCGTCCCAACGCGGCCTGGAGCGCGGCCGATCACGACATGATCATCTACGATTTGGCGGAACGGGACTCAGGAAAGGCGCAGGATATCTTCGCCGAGAACAAGGGCGGCGAGCTGCCGCCACGCTACATCAATCATATCGCCCTGCGCGCCACCAATCCCGAGCGCAGCGCCGAATTTTACTCCACCGTCTACGAGCTTCCCGTCTCCAATGAGAGCAGCGACGGCAATTACCGCCTCAGCGACGGGAGGGTCACGCTGCTGATCATGCCCTGGAAGATGGAAAACTTCATCGGCCATGATCCGGAGCCGCCGCGGCTGGAACATTTCGGCTTCAAGGTCGAAAGCGTGGACGCCGTCAAGCGGGACATGGAGGAAATCATCGGCTCCAATCCGCTGATGGTGACCAAGCCGCTCGGCTATGGCTCGGAAGGCAAGGCCCGACTGGAGGTGTTCAAGCAGTGCCCGATCGGTCAATTCCATCTGACCGACATCGAAGGAGTCTATGTCGACGTCACCGAACACTGACGTGCGACATCGGCGGCGACAGCGGATTGAAGAGCCATCGGCACTCCGGTGGCTCTTTTCGTAGCTTCGACCAGGCGTTCAGACCACGGCAGGGCTACGCTCTGGCTCCTGCGCTATCTCCTGCGCTTGCGCTCCGGTTGCAGCATGCGGGGAAGCCGGGAGTTGCAGCACGCTTGCGCGCTGACCTTCGCACAGCCTGGTAACCAGCACGATCTGTCCGTTGGGGAATTCCAGCGCATCGTGGTGGATATTGGGCTCTTCCATTCGGACCTGCCGGAAGCGAGCAACCTTCTCCTCGATCCGCCCAAACCGCAGGCTCGGCCAGAGCCGGCCAAAGGCATGGTCGAATTCCACCTCTTTCTCGAGTGCCAGCTCCGTGCCGGGAAGCAGGCAGACTGCAACAGTCGGTTCTCCGATTGCGGCAAAGCCGCGCGTGCAGGAATTGCTGAAGCTGGTCGTAACCAATTCATCTCCGACTTTTGCGGGGCGGGATGCAACATTGTGAAGACTGTAATCGCACATCGAAGGTCTCCTTCTCTGCGAACAGCCAGGACGGTTGTCCTTCTTGCCAAAGCGAACACCGCCACGATGGCAAACCTGTGTCAGTTGCTGCTTTTGTTGGCCGCCAGCTTTGCTCACAAGATAGAAAACAAAGCGGCGTGTGGCGCGCGGTTGCTAAAACTCACGCGCGAGTTTTTTGGGCAGCGGTCTGCCGCCGCTGCAACGCAAGAAGAGGGCCGGCGGTGAACGGAAACGCCTTGTGTTAACCAACGGACTTTAAGGCGGCACGCTTCAGGGAGGTTAGAGGATATGACGTCCCGAAGAGGGAGTTTTCGATGAAATCCGGACGGGGCGCACTCATTCTTCTGGCCGTGGTTCAGCTTTGCGGCAGCGCACACGCCGGGCTGTCGTGGCAGCCGTCGGGTCCCGGCGGAGGGGGCGCTCTCGCGTCGCCTTCCGTCAGTGTCGGCGGTTCGGTGATTATCGGCTCGGACCTTGCCGGAGCCTACCGATCCACCGACGGGGGTGTGTCATGGTCGGCGATCGGCGTCGTCACCGGACTGCTTTCGACCCGCGTCGATGCCGTCGTTCATCACCCTTCGATCGACGGGACGGTTTTCCTCGGCACCGACAATGGCATCTATCGCAGCACGAATTGCGCCACATCGCCGGCCGGCGCCTGCACATTTACGCGCACCCCGCTCCCCCGGCCCTGGTTACTGCCCTGGGCATCGCAAGTTCGGGCACGGCCTCCCGTTCGAATCAGCCAGCCAGTTTGGTCTCCGCTAAAATCATGATCTACCTTGGTCTTGCCTGAGCATTATGTCTGGCTTCGCTGTCCCTATCGCTGCGTTCGTACCCTAGTAGCTGCAGCGCGCGGCCCGGGGTCGTGAACCAGAACTTTCGGGCGAGCGGGTGCGTCCGCAGTGTTTCGAGGTTGGCGTCAACGTTAGGATTAAGAATCGCATTTGCGCGAAATACTACCGCCAGATAAGGGTGCTCGAGCTCTTGGAGGATGTTGTCCACGCCGCGACGGAAACGGTTGGGCGCGAGGCCAAGGTTGAAAGTGCGGTACGCATTTGACTCTGGCGCGACGGGGCGATGGTAAGGAAGTTGTGAGCAAGGACCGGCGGGTTCAAGGATCCCAGTGGTCAACGGGATGTGCCAAGCACCCGCGACCCTGCAAGGGTCGGGACAAAAAACATCATTCACGTCAGCTCGGTAAGGTTCACGCGGAACCCTGGCGTAGTTAGGGCAATAGCCGCTGTGGAGGTTTTCGACGTCGCTCCGCCCACGATAGCCGGGTTCCAGAGTGAGATCGTAACGTGTGCCAACTTCGGTCAGCATGCGCGCCAAACTCGTATTCATAAAGCGGTTGCCGAAACGAAACATGGCGCAGCGCTTCAACAAAACCCGCTCATATGCTGCGAAGCCCATGTGCACGCAATGGGATATCCAGCCATGATCGCGATGCTCGGCGCACCAACCACCCACCGCGTCCACCCAGCGCTGAGCGTGAACATGCAGGCCTACCTCGTCGCCACGGGCCATCAGGGAGCGCCAAGCGGCTTCATAATGTGAGAGCCCCCAGGCGCTGTCCCCGTAGCCCTCAGCGATCTGGGGATCGGCGCGCACAAACCAATTGAAATTGGGGCTGCCGGCCGTGGTCTCAGACAGACGGTTTCGCCACGACTCTAAAGCGCTGAAGCATTTCTCTACACCGTACCAAAACGATTTGTCGTTCCGCGGAGGATCGTGCGCATCCGGCTCAGCATCGATACAAAGTAAAATCGGAACCACGCTCGGGGCGTGAATCTCAATGTCGCCGCGCGAAGCAAATTCCTTGCTGTTCTGAGTAAATGCCATGGTCGCTCCACCGATTGTCTGAAACTACGGGCAGGTATCCGCAGTCCATCTAAAGCTGGTAGAGGCAAACGGCATATAGCTCCGCCACTTCTGTCCTACGTAGCTGCTACATCTGCCAAAATCGGCTTGCCACTTGGGAGCGCTCCGCGCCACGATCTTCGCTGATTGTGCGACATTTTCAATTCGGCGGCCAACTGAGTCACGATACTTGTGATGACAGGGCGCATCGAGAGCATAGGAATTAAACCCGCGCTTTCGTGCCGTGAGACAGAGGTCCATGCCATAGCAGTGAAAACCGGGAAGCGCTGTGTCGAAAAGCAGGCCACGACTGCGACGCATTCCCAACCACAATTCGTCTAGCGATTGGACGGGGTTCGGCAGCTGCCCTCGCCGAAAAGTGCCGCGAGGATCGCTCCAAGCTCCACGCAAGTGACCGTCGAAGCCTGTCCCGACTGCACCTATCACGCCCCATCGAGGATCGCGCTTTTCGATATCTAGCAAGGCACTCGCAATTTGTTCTTCCCACTCGTCGGGGAAGAAGACGTCCTGATGAACAAAGAAAATCAAGTCGCACGACGCGCCATGAAGCGCATCGTTATAAAGCTCCGATATGTTTACGTATGATTCATTTTTGAAGTTATCGACCAGCAAGAACTCGTGCCTTTTTGAGTTCCACACTTGCGAGCTTTGCAAATTGTATCGCAATTCCGCCCAGTCATTGACTGCGACGACGAACGATATCGGCTCGCATGCTATCGAATATGCAAAGCTACGCACGGTTTGCTACCATTTTGCTGCCCAACTGCTTGGGACGGCATCACGGTATGGAGGAGGCGGCGTAACCTCCTCCGGCTCTGCTTCGCCTGGAGGTGGCGTAAGCGCGAATGCATCGACGATGGGTTTCATTGGCCGGTTCTCTAGCGCCGCCTGGAAACGTCCCGCTACCTGCCGGCGCAATTGATCGAATGCCTCAACCACTGGAACTGATCCGTGGCCAGGAACGTATCCCCGCACCCGAGGCAGGGCACCTTGATGTCCCTCATGACTCAGGCCCCTTCTCTTCCATTTGCCTTCTCCTCAGGCTCGCTGTCTTGGACGTTGACAGTATGAAGCGAAACTAGCACCCCGGCCCGACACATCTCCCCGCCAAAACTTCGCCCCGCAACCCAGGCAGGACCTGGAAGTCAGGACCTGAAGCCTCGTCTTCATTCTGAGGCATTCGCGGGGGAACTCGGTTGGTGTAGGTCTATATCGCATAACAAAGTTAAAAAAGCCCTCCGTTTGGAGGGCTGGCGCGTCAGCTGCCGCCACCACGTCCGGCAGTCCTAGTCCCAAAAGGGATAGTTGATGATCGTGACGACCGGCTCTCCAGTCATTTCCACCCTGTATCTAGCCCGCACCGCTTTTGCGATCCTCGGCGGTCGGACATTGTCCGACTTGGGAGGCAGCACGTCAGAGACGGCCGTCTCTGCTTTACGCAGGAAAAGAATAGGATCTCGCAGTCCCGTCTCATTGCAGATTCCCATCATCCCTGAACTGCATAACATCATCGACGTTACACCGTGCGGCGACCTCGCGTTTCTGGTGACAGAATTCGGCCGTCCTTTTAGCAGCGCGGGGTTCGGCAACAAGTTTCGCCAATAGTGTGACCAGGCGGGTTTGAAGAATTGCTCAGCACACGGGCTCCGAAAAGCCGCTGCTGCCCGGCGTGCAGAACTCGGGGAAACCGAGCACGAGATCATGGCGATCACCGGCCACCGCACGTCAAAGGAGGTGATGCGGTACACGCTCGGCGCGCCAGAGGCTATTAGCCGATCGGGCCATGGCGCTCGTTTCCGCCGACCAAAAAGCGAACAAAAATGTCCCACCGGAATCGCTTCAGCCCGGCGGTGCGGACAAAATCGGAGGTTAAGTGATTAGCCTGCCTACTGGAGATCAAAAGGTGGTGCCCAGGGGCGGGCTGCCCTTCACTAGAAACCTCAATAACTTACCGGGCGGTGGGACCGGCGAGCTTCCCAAGGGACCATTAGGCTTTTTGCCTGAATGGTCCCCACCACAAGAGCACCGTTTCAGTAAATCTTGGAAGGCAAGCGCCCAGCGAGAGCTGATCGAGCGTGGATGCAGGACGGGTCGGTTTGACGACTGTCCCCGCCGGTCTGCGCGCGAACAGCTAGGCGTTCCTTGCGCTGCAGATTCCATGAGCCGTCAGGAGTTTTCGGACTCCTTAAAGCCGAACAGGCGCTGCCGGAACTTACCCTCTTAGGAGGCTTCCGACGGCTCGACTGCCCGAGCACGGGCTGAGAGATAGCGAGGACCTACGAACCCCATTTGGTATTGCGTGGGGGAGCGGCTGGCCACCGATAAAAGGCAGTCCTCGGTAAACGGTGCTGGAAAGTGCTCTCTTCATGCCGCTCCTCTCCTCAGGTTCTGGGGAGGGGGAGGAAGCGGAAGGCGGATTATTGTTCAAAGAGGATTCGTACATGGGACGTGACCGGCAGCGTGTCTGTTTGCAAGATGGTTTGAAGCTGGATCTCAACCGACTAGCGCGCAATGGATTTGTGCGCCCGGGCGCAGACATTGGTATCCGTTGCATCCGCTGGACCCATTCTTATTGGGGCGAGATCGCCTCAGGAACGATCACCGCCGATATGCGGGCCGATTCCGCGGGTTGGTTTCGCATCCGCATCGGCAGGCTTGACCAGCACGTGGAGCTTCGGAGCGAACCGCGCCATTTTGGAGGGCGGCAATGGTATTTCGTTTGCCCTCGCAGAGGGCGCTTGGCCTCGGTGCTCTGGAAGCCGCCTGGCGCAAACCTATTCTGCAGCCGGCAAATGTGGGGGCGACAGGTGGCGTATTTGTCACAGTTCAGCGACGCTACATCACGCGCGCATCTCGGGAAGGCTAGGATCAAGACCCGGCTTATTGCGGATGAAGACCACGATGCATGGGACCTGCCGCCTAAACCCAAGTGGATGCGCTGGTCGACTTATAACCGGTATGTTGACCGGTTCGACCGATATGAAGGACAGCTCGACTATGGCTGCGCTGCGCTGGCTGCAAAGCTTGGAAAACGACTTTGATTTCAATGCTGCGTCTTGAGTTAGCCAACAGTTTTCGATTGGCTGCCGTGCTAAGGCCCTGGACCGCATATTTCGGATGGGAATCGATGGCTTTAAGGGCGGATTAAGCGCGGAAAATTACATCAGCATCACCCGCGCCGCGCGCGCGACGGCGACCCGAGACTTGCAGGACCTTGTTGAAAAAGGCGCCCTGACCAAAACTGGCGAACTCCGTCACACCCGCTATTACCTAAACCTCCCTAGCAAGGACGAAAAAGCAGCTTAGGGCGTGAACCCATAATTCAGAGCGGTCGGCGGACGTCCGCTTTGGCGCGCATTCCGGACTCAAGTCGGACATCGCGTGAGGTCGGAAAAGTGCCAAATTCCGACATCCGGCGGCCGGTGGCGCGGACGCGACCCAACCAGGCCGCGCTACGACTTGTGGCCTCTGGCAGTCGGACTAAGATTGTACAGAGCGAATAGTCGCCACGTCGCAGGGGTTTACGCCATGTGGACGCGCGCGCCGAAGCCGACAACGCTTTCAGGCACACGGCGGAGCAGGAACTGCGCGCGGATTTCGGGCCGGACTACACGCCCAACCTCAATGCGGTGAAGAATCTCCTGGCCTCGATGCCCGAAGCTACGTCGGAAAATTTCCTGGCCGGGCGCCCGGCCGACGGCCGGCGCATCGGGGACAGCCCCGGCATCGTCAAATGGCTCGCGACCATCTCGCGCGAGCTTAATCCGGTGGCGACCCTGATGCCGGCGGGGGCGGGCGGCGGCAGGGGCGGATCGGACCGCATCGCCGAGATCGAGAAGCTGATGGGCGACCGGACTTCGGATTACTGGCGCGGCCTGCAGGCCGAGCCGATGCAGCAGGAATACCGCGATCTGGTCGAGGCGCGCGACCGGAGAGGGGCGCTCCTACGTGAGTCCCGTCGATGATCGCACGTGCCTCTTGATGCTGCGAGGCAGGATTGATCCAAGGGCCAATATTTTTATCAATAGCCTAATGGCAATGTCGTTGGTCTCGCCCCTGTTAAGGGAACGAAACGATGCGCTTGCATGGGCCGGCTTCAGGGACGGTGAAGATTGGTCTTCGCGCGATACTGAGCCTTTTGCTGACCCTGTCGGTGACAAATGCCGAGCCGATAAATCCAGGCAGCATCGTCGTCGGCGACGGCGACACGATCAAAGCGCGCGGCGAAAATTATCGTCTTGTCGGGTTTGATGCGCCCGAAATGTGGAACCCTCATCGCCGCGTTTCGATCGCTGAACAAAAACTCGGATGGAAAGCCAAGCAGCGTTTAAAAGAATTGATCGCCTCGGGTCCGGTGGATCTCGAAGAGGTGCCATGCGCATGCACGACAGACGCTAAACGTGACAAGGAAGGCAGGTGTCGAACCACGAACCATCTGTGCGCGATCTTGACCGTCAACGGCAAAGACGTCGCGGAAACGCTGATCACGGAAGGGCTCGCCTACGCATTTGTCTGCACTCCGACGGAATGTCCGAAGCGACTGCCGTGGCCGAAATAAGAAACTCCCAGCACAACGGGTTCACGCTAGTCATTTCCGAACCCGAAATCTGGCTATTTTCCTTGGAGGCCGCCCTGGCTCGCCGGAATGGGATTGCCGCCAAGCTTTTCGACCCGTGTTGCGCCTATTTCCGCATTGTATACTGATAAGTAATCAGTGGCTATAAATCTATTACTATGCATTTTACTTCACTAATTTGCATACGGGGGAAATGAGTGGGTAAGCGCGGCACCGCGTGCAGTATCTGTGAAAGCACCGAGTGTCGATCGAACTAGGGTTGGTGCATGGTTTGTCCGCTAAAGCCCTCGCCAATCGCTTCCAGGTCAGCGCAGACGCGATCGGCCGGCACGCCCGCAACCACCTGACCCCGGCGCAGCGTGCGGCGATCCTGACGGCCGACATAGACCTCGACCAGCTCCGCGTCACCGAGTCCGAGGGGCTGCTACACCACCTTGTGCAGCAACGCGCCCGGCTACTGCAGCGCGTGGAGCTGGCCGCCGAGTTGGGCGACGTCAAGGCGTCCGTGTCCGCCGAGGGCGCCATCCTGGCCAATTTGCAAACAGTCGGCCGGCTGCTCGGGCAACTCGCCACGCACCACACGGTCACACATGCGTCGATCCTGGTCAGCGAAGATTACTTGCGGGTACGCCAAGCGCTCCTGGCCGCTCTCCGACCGCACCCCGCCGCGGCACGCGCGGTCGCTGAGGTGCTGGCCCGGCTCGATGCCGAGGCGGCAAAGGATATCACCGCCGACGCGCAACGGCCGGCGCCCGTCCTGATCGAGGCGACTGCACTGCCACCGCCGCCCAAGCGCAAGGCGCACGCCGCGGGCGGTCGCGTCGACCTGCCGGGCCAAGACGAATTGCCAATCCCGCCGTGCCCACTGCCACCGCCGCCATGTTGACCATCGCCCGCGACATAGCGCTTGCGCTCGACGCCAACGCCTTCGCCGAAGCGATCGGCATAACGCCCGACCCATGGCAGGCCAAGCTACTCGCGGACCCGCCGCGCCGGGGTCTGCTGAATTGCTCGCGCCAATCCGGCAAGAGCACCACCGTTTCTATTCTCGCTCTTCACACCGCGGCGTTCGAACCGAATAGCCTGGTCGTGCTCGTCGCGCCAGCGCAACGGCAAAGCGCCGAGCTGTTGCGCACGATCCGGCAAATGCACAATCAGGTTGACGGGCTTCCTGAGCTGGTCGGCGATAGCGTGCTGCGCGTGGAAATGCGGAACGGCTCGCGCATCATGGCGCTGCCAGGCGATGGAGGCGGCAAGACAATCCGCGGCCTGGCCGGTGTCCGGCTCGCGATCGTCGACGAGGCGGCGCGCGTCGACGATGAGCTATTCGCGGCGGTGCGCCCGATGCTCGCGACTCGGCATGACGGCGCGCTGATCCTACTGAGCACGCCGGCCGGCAAGTCCGGTCAATTCTACACCCTGTGGCACAACGGCGACTCGGCGTGGACTCGCGTGCGCGTGCCAGCGTCAGAATGTCTTAGAATCAGTAAGCAATTTTTAGCCGAGGAATTGAAAGAGCTAGGCGCTGCGCGATTTTCCGAGGAATACGAATTGGCGTTCGTTGACTCGGACGTCGCGGCGTTTCCGACAACGCTCATTGAGTCCTGCTTTAACCGCGGAGCGACTTGGCTATGGTGACAACGTGGGGGCCAGGGCCGAAAGAGATTCCGGTCAAGCCGGTATCCGAATTCATTCTCGGCGTCGACCGGCAACGACCATATGTCCCGTGCCGGCGGGCAGTTGTCCGCTTCGGGTCATTCGCGTCATTCTGGCGATGCGCTGGGAGCTTCCGGTCTACCCCAATGAGCGGACAATTTCAGTGCCAGTCGTCACTTCGCATTCGGGCCAGAAGCGGGCTTGAACCGAAAAGATCTCCCGTTCTCAGCAGTCAGAGACAAGAGTTTCAATTT
>Ga0209382_10009557_pt1 | contig 12125 bp, 8 predicted proteins | sample SoiMetdeltSBSDD5_FD_187599 | JGI IMG/M metagenome (GOLD analysis project Ga0209382, IMG submission 187599) | Bulk soil microbial communities from a Populus tree surrounding site in Tennessee, USA - Soil MetaG P. deltoides SBSDD5 (SPAdes) (version 2) | ecosystem: Environmental > Terrestrial >... | reverse complement strand
CTTGTACCACAGCACATCCCACACTTCAGGCTCGTTCTTGGATTTCTCCAAGACTTCGCGGGTGAGCTTCAATCCTTCCGCCAGCGCTGGCGCGGCAGACGCTGGATCAGTGAACTTGAAACTTGCGATCGCGCGCGCAACCGCGGCATCAATTCCGGCGAGCGCCGCATCAACACCGGCGGGCGCCGAGCGACCGAGCGTTTTGAACAGGCCCGCGTACGTGGTGTCGATGCCATCGAAAATCGAGTTTTCCTTATCGGGGGCCGTCACCCGCGACGCGGTGCGCGTGTAGTACTGGTAAATCGGTCCAGCGCTCGGAACATATCGACCACCGTTCTGCGACCGTTGGAAGCTCAGACCGAAGGCCGCGAGATTCGCGTAGGTATCACCGAGCACCGGGTTGTATTCGCCGCTGTCGATCCGCACCGTCCAGTTCTCGTCCGCCCGCACGCCGCCCATGTAGACCTTCAACGGCGACCACGGTCGCAGTCCTTCCTTGATCTGCTCGGGAAATCGAGTCGGGTCGCCCGCCGCCTCAGAGGCTTGCTGCGACAAAAGACCTGCGGCCGAATGATTGCCGTGCCCATCGCGCGTGTTGCCTTGAAAACGGGAAACGACGATCCACGGCCGTGTCATGCGGATCACACGGACGACGTCGCGGTATGCGTTTTCGAGACCCCACTTCTCGGTGGTTTCGTCGAGGCGTTTGGAGAATCCGTAATCGATCATCGTTGAGAAGTACTGCTCGTCGACGCCGTAATACTTGTCAGCGGTCAGGAGTTCGTCGGTGCGGATTAGCGCGAGGCCATCGAACAGTTGCGGCCCGATCGCGTTGTCGCCGCTCTCCCCGCGAGTGAGGGTGAGCAACATCACGTGGGCGCCATCACCGCGACTCAGCTTTGCGAGGACGCCGCCGTGCTCGTCATCCGGATGCGCGGTCCCGTGCAGCACGCTCGCGGTCGTTTTCAGTTTGTTGATCTTCTGCCACGCGCCCGCGGCACCCGTGTCCTGGGTGATGGGCTGCGATGACAAAGTCGCGAGCGCGGAACAGATGATGATGGCCGTCAGTCTGATATGACGCATACCCGACCTAGCTTAGTTCTTCCCCTTTCGCCTTTTGTGCCTATCTTTTCTCACTGCTCGCGCGGGCCGCAGGCGCTTTCCACACGCGGTCGGCAAAATCCGCATACCGTTCCCAGTCGTACGGTGTCAGATTGTGTCCACCAGTACGAATGTGATATCCACGACGGCCGACGATCAGCGGTGCATCGACGGCAGGCATGTCGGCAGGCCGGATCGGCGCATCACCCCACAATGCGAACACCGGCGACGATGCGGCGAGCGACAGGAACTCACCTCGAGGATCGGCCCACAGATCTTCGTCGGCGCTGGCGACATAAAGCGCTCGAGGCGCCACGAGTGATAGCAGCATGTGTTGATCGACCGGCAGCTGGGCCACGCGGGCGTTGAACGTCTTGTATGTCGTCGTGAACCAATGCGGAAATGACGTGTTGATGCGTTCGATTGTCTCGCCGAAGTTACGGCGGCTGAGCGCCGCGCCGCCTTCGCCTGAGTCGTTCGAGACGACCATCGCGAAGCGCTCGTCCTCTGCACCGGCCCACAGCGCCGCCTTGCCGCCGCGCGAGTGACCGACGACCGCAACGTGCGCCTTGTCGACGCGTGGGTCGGTTTCCAAGTAGTCCATCGCGCGGCTCGCCCCCCAGCCCCACGCCGCAAGCGCGCCCCACGTGTATGGCGTCGATCCGCTCTCGTCGTAGAACTTCATCACTCCATCGCGATATGTCTTCGCTTCGTCTGGCGCCAGCTCGGCATAGTGGAAAGCGCCGATGCCATAGCCGCGCGCGATGACTTGTTCCGCCGGCCAGAATCCGGATTTCTCCTTGCGCGTTGGATCGGTGTTCGATGGCGGCCGGTTGTTGATCAGCAGGAATACTGGCGCAGCGCCCGGCCGCTTATTCGGGAGAAAGAGGGTGAGTTCGAAGCGATGCGTCTTTGCACCCTGACGACTGGTGATCGCTACCCGACGCAGAGTCGACGCGCCATCCATCGCCTTTGGGTTCTCCTCGACAACGGCGAACGCGACCGACTCCGGCTTGCCAGGCGAGCGGCCGTAAACGTTCGTGCGGAACAAGTCGAGGATCTCGGCGCGGCGCGGCGGCCACATCAGCGCGCTCTTGACCGTCGAGTTTTTCTGCGCCAGTGGATCGGGCAACGTGTACGACTCGACACGCGACTCGTCGTAGTTGAAGCCCGGCTGTTGCTTCGCCGCTTGCGCGACTACTTCCGGTCGGGCCTGCCAACCCTTTCCCTGAGCCGCAGTCATACCGCCCACCGCCACGATCAGCGCGGCGATGAGATGCGTTCGTTTCATATCTCCTCCTGGCAGCCTGTCTCGCCGAAGCCTAAAATGGCGAAGGTGGAAATTCTACCGGTAGAATTATGCCGACCCGGGAGCGTCGAATGAAAAAGGTTCTGTTCCTCCTCATTGGCTTAGCGTTGTTCCTCTCAGCGGCACCACGTGCCCAGCAGGCAACGAGTTCGAAGGAGACTCGGCTGGTGCTTCTCATCGCCGTCGATCAATTCCGTTACGACTACCTGACTCGGTTTCGGAGTGAGTTCACCGGCGGATTCAAGAAGCTGCTCACCGACGGAGCGGTGTTCACAAACGCATATCTCGAGCACTACCCAACCGTCACCGCTATCGGCCACTCGACCATGTTGTCGGGCGCGACGCCGTCGGTGAGCGGCATTATCGGCAATGACTGGTTCGATCGCGAGTCTGGCAAGACCGTCGCCAGCATCACTGATGACACGGTGAAGCCGGTGGGCGCACCCAACGCGTCCACCGCCTCACCGCGCCGACTCCTGGTGAGTACGCTGGGCGACGAGATGAGGCTTGCCTCGGGTGCTCCGAAGGGTATGTCGAACGCCCCGCGGGTGATCGGCATCTCCCTGAAAGATCGAGGCGCAATCATGCCCGTCGGCCGGGGTGCCGACGCCGCCTATTGGTTCGATACGAAGACCGGCGCGTTCGTCACCAGCACGTATTACATGAACGATGTGCCGGATTGGGTGCAAGCGTTCAACGATCGGCGTGCGGCAGATTCGCTGGCAGGGCAATCATGGCTGGCGCTGTCGGTCGGCGCGTCGATGATGAAGCAACTGCCGAAGGAAACGGGTACGACGTTGTACGAGGCCGTGTACGGAAGCCCGTTTGGAAATCAGATGCTGCTGGACTTCACGACAACGGCGATTGCCGAAGAGAGACTTGGCCAGCGGGGCGTAACCGATCTCCTGACGGTGAGTTTTTCGTCCAACGATTCCGTCGGTCATACTTACGGACCGGATTCACCGCAGGTGCGGGATATCGCGATCCGAACCGATCGTGCAATCGGCCAGCTGCTCGATCGGATAGACAAAATGGTTGGCCTGCAGCGCACGATCGTGGCGCTCACGGCCGATCATGGCGTGGCGCCTGTTCCGGAATCGCTGACGGAACGCTCATTACCCGGCGGCCGGCTCACGAACAAAGAACTGTTCGGCGCAATCGAACTGGCGCTGACCGCTCGCTTCGGCGAAGGTAAATGGTTGATGGCAACGGCAGGTTCGTCGCCGTATCTCAATTACTCGCTGATCGAGGAAAAGCAGCTCGACCCGGCCGAGGTTCGTCGCGTTGCCGCGGCGGCGGCGATGAAAGTGCCCCACGTCGCACGTGTTTACACGCGCGATCAATTACTTCGCGGTGAAGTGGTCAACGATCTAATCGGGACGCGCGTGCTTCGTGGATTCAATGCGCAACGATCCGGTGACCTGGAAATCATCCTGGAACCTTACTGGATGCGCCAGGCGACGGGCACCACGCACGGGAGCCCGTATAACTACGACGCCCACATTCCGCTCATTATCATGGGACGGCAGGTAAAGATGGGCAGGTATCCCGGTCGAGTCGCACTAAACGATCTCGCACCAACGCTTGCGGCGTTAATCGATGTTGATGCGCCAGCCGGATCGTCAGGCCGAGTCTTGACCGAGGCGCTCGACTTCACTCGGTCATTACCGTCATCTCGGTAATATGACCTCGACTATGGTTCCCTTTCCACGCTCACTCCACGCTCGGATCTCTCCGCCATGAGCGGTGACGATGCTTTTAGCAATTGCCAACCCGAGCCCTGAGCCACGCGACGCTGACCCCTTGTAGAAGCGATCAAAGATTCGAGCAAGTTCCTCCGAAGACATCCCTCCACCGGCGTCACGCACGACGATCGCCACTCCGTGCTCGGTGTCATCGACAAAAACAGTGACCGAAGTTCCGCTTGCGCTGTGCCGCACTGCGTTTGACAGGATATTGGTCAGGACCTCTCGGATTCGCACTGGATCGACGTCAACCATCGCTGTTTCGATTGACGAATTGGCGTCGAGCGACACCGATTTCTTGTCCGCTTCTGCCGTCATACTGCGCACCACGTCGCGCACAAGCTCGACGACGTCTGTCGACTCTCTTTGCAAGGGCAACGCACCGGCGTCGGATAGGGCGAGCGTTCGCAGGTCTTCGATCAGTCGCGACAGGACGCGCGTTTCCTCGAGTAGCTCTGCGAGCTGACGATCGTCACGAGGATAAACCCCGTCGATGAGGCCTTCGAGACGCCCCTGGAGCACGCTCAGGGGCGTGCGCAGCTCGTGCGCGACATCAGCCATGATATTGCGGCGTAGACGATCCGCGTTCTGCAGCCGCTCGGTCATCGTGTTGAATGAATGCGCCAGCGCACGCATCGGCAATGGTCCCCACGACGGGACGCGAACCGTGTAATCCCCTTCAGCCACTCGATCCGCCGCGTCCATCACCGCCTCGAGCGGTGTCGCAAATTTTCGCATCCCGCCGAAAATGAGGATCATTACGGCTACCGCGAAAAACAGGACGACGAGTACGAGGATCGGTGACCTTAGTTGAACACCAAACCTGTGGGCAATCGTCCAGATCGTCACGGACATGCCGGCGACGCTGAACCACAACGCCGCGAAGGCCGTGAACGCGACACGGCGGAAGAAACGGGCGCGTGTGCGGCGAATCGTGACAAACCGGGGACTATTCGAGCGCGACGGCTCTCCCCTCTCCCGCTTGAAGGAATGGCGCATCATTCTTCCGCGAACTTGTAGCCGACTCCATACACGGTCAGGATGTAACGCGGCTTACCGGGATCGCGCTCCAGCTTTCGGCGCAGATTCTTGATGTGGGCGTCGATTACGCGATCGAGTGACTCCAAGGCATCACCGCGCACAGCGTCGAGCAGCTGGCCGCGCGTGAACACCCGTCCTGGCTGCCGCATCATCATCGCCAGCAGTGCAAACTCTGTCGACGTAAGGTCGATCGCCCGCTTACCAACCTTTGCCTGAATTCGCGGCATGTCGAGCGTCACGTCAGCCACGCGAATCACCTCGCTGTGCGCGCTTCCCGCATCCATACGCCGGAACACTGCGCGCACGCGCGCGACGAGTTCCTTGGGGCTGAACGGCTTGGTCAGGTAATCGTCGGCGCCGAGCTCCAGCCCGATCAATTTGTCGCTCTCTTCGACCCGCGCCGTCAGCATGATGATCGGGACGTTGGACCGCTTGCGTAGCGCGCGCGTGACGTCGAGGCCGTCGATCTTCGGCAGGCCAAGATCGAGAACGATGAGGTCTGGCTGTTTCGTGCGCGCGAGTGCCAGCGCATCAGCGCCGTTACCGGCAATCGTGACCTTGAACCCCGCGCGCTCGAGATAATCCCGGCAGATCTCCGCAATTCTCGGCTCATCGTCGACGACCAGAATCTGCTTCATCGCTCAGGTGGTACTTCCGCCGCCGGGACTCGGGGTCCGGGATCCGGTGTCCGGTCGTTCAGCGTGCGCACGCCTGTGCCACTCGTCGAACATCGGTGGCACCCCGTCGTAACGGTAACCCCAGCCGCCGGCCCATCGACCTCGCCACAACATCCCGCGGACGACGAAGAAGAAGAACAGGAACAACAGAATCGGGAAGAACGGGAACCCGAATCCCCATGGGCGCGGCCACACGTATATGTAGGGCGCTCCGGCCGGCGGTGCCGCGATCATCCGGCCAGTCTCGGCCACCCCACGAGCCACGCCTGCATTGTATGCACCGATTGCGATCGCGGCTCCGCCGGCGATGACCAGCGCCGCCATTACCAGTGCGCGAAGAGTTCGTTTGTCCATTCGCCACTTGCTCCTTAGTAGGTCGAACGGCGATGTCACCCGTTCGACACGAGCAGTGTCGCAATCAATGATGAAGGGATTGTGAAGAGGTGGTGAACGGATAAGATCGCCGCCGGCTGTGATGGCTCACAGAAGGCAACTCCGCGCGGCGGATTGATTTGCCGGATGTAGAGTTCCGGCGGCCGGCTCCGACTACATCATGAACGCCCCAGTCGGGGCATATCGAGAGGGACAAGGATATGAAATACATGCTCATGATGAATACCCCCGGAGGCGGGCCATATCAGATTGCAAGCTGGCCGGCAGAGGACATCAAGGCCCACATCGGCTTCATGATCAACTTCTCTAAACAGCTGTCGGCTGCCGGTGAGCTGGTCGGAGCCGAAGGGCTCAGCGGGCCTGACCAGGCGAAGCGAGTGCGCGCTGGCGTGAATGGCGAACCGATCACCGACGGCGTCTTTCCCGAATCGAAGGAGTTCCTCGCGGGTTATTGGATTGTCGATGTTGAGAGTCCCGAGCGGGCGTATGCAATCGCCGCACAGGCGTCCGCCGCGCCTGGACCGGGCGGCAAGCCGCTGAACATGCCGATCGAAGTGCGCCAGGTTATGAGCGGTCCGCCGCCTGACTGGAAACCGTGATCGCTCGGCTCGATGACCACGCTCAGGATCTGCTGCGTGATCTTGCGCCACAGGTTCTGGGCGTGCTGCTCCGTCGATATCGCGACTTCGGCGGATGCGAGGACGCGGTACAAGAAGCGCTCACCGCCGCGGCGATGCAGTGGCCGAATCAGGGGATGCCCGACAATCCGAAAGCCTGGTTGATCACCGTCGCCACGCGTCGCCTGACCGATCAAATCCGCGCCGACACGGCGCGACGACTGCGCGAGCAACTCGTCGTCAGCCTGGTTCCGGCCGACCAGCAGATTGCCCTGGCCGCCGACGCGGCCGGTATCAACGAACGCGACGAGACGCTGGATCTGTACTTCATGTGCTGCCATCCGGCTCTGTCGTCCGCGTCGCAGATCGCCCTGACGCTGCGCGCCGTCGGCGGCCTCACGACTGCTGAGATCGCGCGCGCCTTTCTCGTGCCCGAGGCGACGATGGCACAGCGCCTGACCAGGGCGAAACAGGCGATCAAATCGGCAGGCGCGGCGTTTCCTGAACTCACACCGGCCGATCGTGCCGATCGCCTTCCGGCAGTGCTGAAAGTGATTTACCTGATTTTCAACGAGGGCTACACGACCAGCACCGGCGACACACTCTACCGCGTCGATTTGGCAGCGGAAGCCATACGCGTTGCTCGTTTGCTCTCGCAGTTGATGCCCGACGATCCCGAAGTCGGCGGCTTGCTCGCGCTCATGCTGCTCACCGATGCGCGGCGTGCGGCACGCACTGGTCCACATGGCGAGCTGATCCCGCTGGATGAGCAAGATCGATCGCAATGGGATCGCGCCCGCGTCTCGGAAGGCCAACGTATCCTGCAACACGCGCTCGCGCGCGGCGCCACAGGTCCGTATCAGATTCAGGCGGCGATTGCCGCGCTTCACGATGAAGCGGCAAGCAGTGACGAAACGGATTGGGCACAAATCCGCGGGTTGTATGCGCTGTTGCTTCGGTTCCAGGACAGCCCGATGGCTCGTCTCAGTCACGCGGTCGCGCATGCGATGGTCGAAGGACCGGCTGCCGGTCTGGCGGCGCTCGACCAGCTCGGCGTCGATCCACACTTCGCGGCGAATCATCGCCTCGATGCGGTGCGCGCCCACTTACTCGAGCGCGCGGGCGATCGCGAAGCGGCAATCCGCTGCTATCGTCAGGCAGCGCAACGAACCACCAGCATGCCGGAACGCAACTACTTACTACTACACGCCGCGCGGCTCAGCGACTATGGGTAGCGCGAGGCTTTCCGCGCGCCTGCGCGCTATTTGGGCACCGCTGCAATCGAACCGCCGGACATATGCCATCTCCCATTGCGCTTGTGGAATACCGTGAGTCGCCGCGACCGATTGTCGCCCTTCGGACCCGATTGAGGTTCGACGGTCCATGTCACGGCGTAGTAGATGTACGCAACATCGCCATCGACCTGCACCGATACAGGCTCCAGATCGCGCCACGACACGGTCCGATTCTGCGACAACAACCCGGCCCACAGACCAGTGGACCCCTTGTATGCCACCGGTGCATCCCTGGCGGTGTACCAGAAGACGGCTTGCTCGGTCGCCGGACACACCGCGTCGTAGACTTCGAACCGCTTCTGCTCGATCGACGCCACCCAGGCATCGTTACAGCGTTTGATCTGCTCGATAATCTCCTGTTGCGCGGGCGACCAGCTTTGCGCCGCTTGTAGCAGGACTGCAACGATGACGGGGTTCATTGACGCACCTCCGGCTGACGTCTACTGAGCGTCTGAAGTCGACGGAGCCACTGCTGTCGATCGCGGCACCGTCCGCCGAAGTTCGATGCACGCCTCCATGAGTTCTTCGTCGCCGCATCGCGTCGCGATAGCCGTCGCGCGCTCCAGCAGCCGGTCCGCCGCGTCGCGTTCCACGAGAGCGGTCTTCGCGCGCGCCAGCCGCTGCAACATCCAGCCTTGACCCCGATCGTCGCCAATGGCTGCGCGCTTGGCGAGCGATTGCTCGTAGAACACGGCGGCCTCCGCGTATTCGTCAGCGTCCCAATGAGAGTCGCCGAGGCCAGCCAGCGCGTGCGCTTCGAGGTGCGGCAGGCCGGCGCGCTCGTGGTGCGCGAGTGCCGTGCGCAGCTGCGCGCGCGCCTCAGCCATTCGACCGAGCTTGCTCAAGCTGACGGCCACGCTGTTCATCATCTGCCCTGCCGCCGCCGCATCGCCGAGTGCCTCGAACAGCGTCTTCGCGCGCTCGAAGTGCGCGAGCGCGCGCTCGTAGTACGCGCGGGTCCACTCGATGATCCCGGCGGAGTTGTGCAGCCGCGCGGCACGCGCGTCATCTGCCAGCGCTGTCGCACGAGCAATCGCATCTTCGTAGAACCGCAGGGCCACCGACGAAGGGAGATGACGCCTCGCGACCCGTCCCAGCCCCTCTAGCGCATCGAGCTCTCCCTCGAGATTGCCGGCGTGCCGGGTGCGCTCCAAGGCTCGATCCCACGCAGACTGAGCCTCACCAACGTTTCCAAGCCGCTCGTGCGCCCGTGCAAGATGCGAGCACATCAGCGCCGTGCCGGGCCAGTCGCTCAACTCCTCGTAGACGCGGGATGCTTCTTCGAGTGGCGCGAGCGCTTCCCGCTCCCGGCCAAGGCCGATCAGCGTTTCCGCGTACGACTTGAGTGCGCGTCCCAGTGGCGGCGCCACCTGGCTGGTGCGCGTGACTTCGATCGCACGCTGATAGTGCTCGAGGCACTCGTTGATCATGCCCTTCTTCAAATACACGTTCGCCGCCGCCGTCATGAAGTTACCAACACGCTCGGGATTCCGGTCCGCGGATGCCCACTCGGCATCGTCGCCGAGGTAGGCTAACGCCCCGTCGAGGTCACCGATCCTCGCGAGCAAGCTGCCGTACGAATAAAGCACGGACGCTCTCGCTTCCCACAGGTCGGCGGACGCTTGCGGCGCCCCGCGCGCCGGCTCCGACAACACGAGCGCCTCGTCGAAGCACGTCCGTGCGCGATCGAAGTCTCCAATGACGGCACACACCGTCCCGATGTTATGGAGATCACCGACAATGGCGTTCAGCCGCTGGTGTCGGCGATCGATGGCCAACGCCGCTTCGTTGCACGCGAGCGCATCCTGGTAGCGTCGCTGCGACCAGCGGAGAAAGCTCAGGCCGCGCAACGATGCGCGTTCGCCGAGCGAATCACCGGCGTCACGACGAAGGCGAAGCGACGCTTCGAGAGCTGCCTCCGCCTCGTCGAACTCACTCACGAGTGTGTGCAGTTCTCCCTTGTGCTGATAGGCTTCCGCCAGCGACGTCCCATCGCCGGCCGATTCCAACACGCTGACGAGTTCGTCAACAATCTGCCGTTGTCGCTGGCGCAATCCCATCAGGTCGCAGAGACGTTCCTGCCGGAACAGAACGTCGATCAAGATCGGGCGCTGCTCCTCCTGGCGCACGTGCGCCGCCCACTCGCGAGCGCGATCGACCAGACGCAGCGCATCGACGAACTGGTACAAGCGGCGTGTGCGCTCGCCGGCAGCGAGCGCGTAGTGCACCGCTTTCGGCCAGTTCTCGGCGAGGCTGAAATGCTGTGCCAGCCGATCGAACCAGTCCTGCAGCTGGCCCGCATACAGCTCCTCGAGTGCGACACCGACGCGGCCGTGGAGATCGGCACGCTGATGCTCGAGAAGGCCCGCGTAGGCTGCTTCCTGCACGAGCACGTGGGCGAACGCATACGCGTGGTCGGGAAGAACGGCTGTCTGACGGACGACCCCTGCGGCGGAAAGCACATCCAGCGCCGGCGGCACGCGCTCAGGACCGGCCACCACCCGGACCAGCATTTCGCGAGTGAAATCGCGTCCCACGACCGACGCGGCCCGCAGCACCTGACGGACATCAAGATCCAGGCGATCGAGACGAGTTCTGATGACCGCTTGCACGTTCGCGGGCATATGCAGCGAGTCGATCGACCCTTCGAGCCGTGCGCGGCGGCCTTCCACGCGTACGGTCCCGGACTCGCGCAGGCTTCGAGCCACCTCCTCGAGAAAGAATGGATTGCCTCCCGTGCGCGCGTGGACGCGAGCCGCGAGCGCATCCGGCACCTCGTCGGCCGCGAGTACCGACCGCAGCATCGTCGAACTCAACTCCGGCGACAACGGCCGCAACACGATCGTGTAATAGGGACCGGGCGACGACTCTATGACGTTCGTTGCGCGGGTCGTCACGACCACCAGCAGCCGATGGCCCGAGAGCAGCGTTGCGAGCCGTTTCAAGGTTTCATGTGAGGCCGGATCCACCCAATGCCAGTCTTCAAGCAGCAGGACGCAGGGGCGTTCCTTCGCAGCCGCGACGAACACAGCAACAAGAGCCTCCATCAGCGCTACCCGCGAGCGCTCGTCGCGCTCAACAGTGGCCAGGCGATGCCGCTCCGTCCCGATCGAAAGGAGTCGCAAATAGTACGGAATCATGCAACCGAGATTGCTGTCGATCTCGAGCAGGCGCGCCGCCACTTCTTCTTCGGTCAACGCGCACCCTGGAGAGGGATCGAGCCGCAGCAGCTGACGGAGCATCTGCAGGAACGGCATATATGCCGTCCCCTGCCCGTACGACGAGCACCGGCCGATCAGCGTGCTCGCCAACTCCGGATCGATCGATTGCCGCAACTCGAGCAGCAGTCGGCTCTTGCCAAGGCCCGCTTCACCTGAGATCGTCACGAGCTGTCCGCGGCCGCTCGCCGCTTCGGCGTACGCCTGCGTCAGCGCGGCGAGCTCCGTCTCACGTCCGGCGAACCGGGTCAGGTCCTCACGACCCGCCATCTGATCGAGGCGATCCTCCTCGGCGTGCTCTTCGACAACGGCTAAAGGCGTAAATGGCGCAGGGTCGTCGACGAGCTTCACCGCCGCAACCGGATGAAGCTTGAAGCGGGAGGTGACGGCGCGCTCAGCCTCGGGCGCAAGCAGGATTTCATCCGTGCGTGCGTGCGCACAGAGCTGAGTCGCGCGTCGCACGGGTTGTCCGGCGATGCGGTAGGGAACGATCGAATCGTCCAAACGCTGAATCGCGGATTCCCCGGTATCGATGGCGGCATGAAGCGCAAGGCTCCGAGCCGCGGGGCGCGTCGTTCGCCATGCGCGCACCATCGCTCTCAGCTCGAGCGCAGCCCGCGTCGCGCGAGCGCAGTGATCTTCGACGCTGATCGGCACACCGAACACAAGGACGATCCGTCCCTCGCTGAACTCGTTGATCGTGCCGCCGTGCCGTTCGGCGATCGTCCA
>Ga0209382_10009556_pt1 | contig 12128 bp, 8 predicted proteins | sample SoiMetdeltSBSDD5_FD_187599 | JGI IMG/M metagenome (GOLD analysis project Ga0209382, IMG submission 187599) | Bulk soil microbial communities from a Populus tree surrounding site in Tennessee, USA - Soil MetaG P. deltoides SBSDD5 (SPAdes) (version 2) | ecosystem: Environmental > Terrestrial >... | reverse complement strand
CGAAAACCTAGTCGATCGGTTGCTCGCTTCGCCGCACTACGGCGAGCGCTGGGGCCGCTGGTGGCTGGACGCGGCGCGCTACGCCGACACCAACGGTTTTGAGAAAGATCGCGACCGTTCGATCTGGCCGTATCGCGACTGGGTGATCAACGCTTTCAACGCCGACATGCCTTTCGACCAATTCATGATTGAACAGATCGCGGGCGACCTGCTGCCCGACGCCACGCTCGATCAGCGCATCGCCACGGGCTTTTTGCGTAATTCGATGCTCAACGAAGAGGGCGCGGTTGACCCCGAACAGTTCCGCGTCGAGGGATTGATTGATCGCGTGGACGCCATCGGCAAAGCGTTTCTGGGCATGACCCTCAACTGCGCGCAGTGCCACGCTCACAAATTCGACCCGATCAAACATGACGAGTATTACAGGTTCTACGCCTTTCTGAATCAGGACGAAGAACCCGAAATCGAAGTCCCGACACAGGCCGAAAAGAAGAAGCGCTCCGGCATTCTAGCCGGGGTCGCAAAAATCGAAGACGAACTGCTCGCCAAAAACCCGGACCTGCCGCAGCGCATGGCCGAATGGGAACTGAAAGCGCGCGAGGATCAAGTTGATTGGACTGTGCTGGAGAACGCCGACGTGATCGGGACCAATGGCGTCAAATTCGAGGAACTGTTGGATCGTTCGTTCATCCCTCGAGGCGATAACCCGCCGACGGTGGTTTACTACGTCAAAGCCAAAACGGATCTGAAAAACATTACGGGATTCCTGCTTGAACTGTTGACCGACCACACGCTACCGCGCGGCGGTCCGGGGCGTTCGACGCTGGGAATGGCGCTACTGTCTGAATTCACCGCCGAAGCCGCGCCTGCCGCACAGCCGGACAAATGGGAGAGGCTCGCCATCAGCGGCGCGACGGCGGATTACGCCGCCGACAATTCGATCAAACTGGCGATCGACGGAAACCCAAAAACGTCATGGAGCATTGACGCCGGCCCTGGCTTTCGCAATCAGGATCGCCGCGCGGTCTTCACGCCGCAATCGCCAGTCGCCGGTTACGACGGCGGCATGCTGCTGAAGTTTTCGCTCGAGCAAAAGGAGTTCGGCGGCGGCGCGGCGGAGCGGTTTGAATCGCCGAACATCGGGCGGTTCCGCATCTCGCTCACCACCGCGCCCCGACCCAAAGCCGACCCGCTGCCGCCGAACGTGCGGCGTATCCTTTCTATTCCCGCTGGCCGACGCACGGCGGAGCAGCGGCGTGAGGTCTTCCGCTACTACCGCACGACCGTTCCGGAATTCGCCGAGGCGAACAAGGCCGCGACCGATTTGATGAGGCAATGGCCTTACGCGGCGACGACGCTAGTGGTGACGCCGCGCCCGGCTCCTCGCGAGACGCGCATTTTCAAACGAGGCGATTGGAAGCGGCCGGGCGAAGCCGTCACGCCCGGCACGCCGTCCTTCCTCCATCCCTTCCCGTCCGACGCGCCCCGCAATCGGCTCGGATTGGCCCGGTGGATCGCGGATAAGAACAATCCGTTGACCGCGCGCGTGATCGTCAATCGCGTCTGGCAGCAGTATTTCGGGCAGGGCCTAGTCGCCTCGCCGGAAGATTTCGGCATGCGCTGTGAAACTCCGTCACACCCCGAACTGCTCGACTGGCTGGCGGTCGAGTTCATGAACGGGGCGGAGGGAGAGGGGGAGAGCGGGGGATCGAGAGACAAGGAGACAAGGAGACAAGAAAACAAAGGGAATCCGCAATCCGCAACCCACAATCCGCAATCGAAAGGCTGGAGCCTGAAGAATATTCACCGCCTGATCGTCAACTCGGCCGTCTACCGGCAATCGTCAGACATCAATCCGGAATCGCTGCGAGCCGATCCGACCAACCGGTTGCTGGCGCGCGCGCCGCGTTTGCGCGTCGAGGCCGAGGTCGTCCGCGACATTGCGCTGAGGGCGAGCGGGCTGCTCAGCCTGAAGGTCGGCGGGCCGAGCGTTTATCCGCCGATCCCCGACGGCGCGATGGCCGTCAGCTTCCGCAGCCGCAGCGTCTGGGAAACGAGCAAGGGCGAAGACAAGTACAGGCGCGGGATGTACACGTTCTGGAAACGGAGCGTGCCTTACCCCTCAATGTCCGTCTTCGACGCGCCGAACGCCGACATGTCCTGCACGCGGCGCACGCGCTCCAACTCGCCGCTGCAGGCGCTCACCACGCTGAACGACGCCGCGTTTATGGAGGCCGCGCAATCGCTCGCTCTCCGCGTGTGGAAGGAGGGCGGGGCTGACGAGCGCGCGAAGATGATTTATGGGTTCCGCCTTTGCACGGGACGGCGGCCGGACGAATACGAATTGAACCGTTTGCTGGCGCTGTTGCGGAAACAGCAGGAAAGATTCGCCGGCGACACTGCGGCGGCGGTCTATGTTTCGTCGCCTGATTTGAACAACCTGCCGTCCGGCGTTGACCTGCACAAGCTCGCGCCATGGACGATAGTCGCGCGCGTGCTGTTGAATTTGGACGAAACGATCACGAGGCAATAAATGCGGGATAAGACGCCGTCTTGTCCCACTTGGTCTGCGGGAATGACTCATGAATTACACCGAAGAATCCAAACACGAAATCAAGCGACTGGTCACCCGACGTCACTTCTTCAAAGACTGCGCCTTCGGACTCGGGTCAATCGCGCTGGCGTCATTGTTGAACCGCGACGTGAACGCAAATCCGCAATCATCCACAAGCAATGGCCGCAATCCGCAGCTCAACAATCCGCTCGCGCCGAAGAAGCCGCACTTCGCGCCGAAGGCCAAGCGCGTGATTTACCTGTTTCAAGCCGGCGCGCCGTCGCAACTCGAGATGTTCGATTACAAGCCGGGGCTGGCGAAGTACAACGGCAAACCCTGCCCGCCGGAGTTGCTGAAAGGGCAGACGCTGGCGTTCATCAAACCGGACGCGGCGCTGTTCGCGACCGAATTCAAATTCGCCAAACACGGGCAGTCCGGCGCGGAGATGTCCGAAGCCTTGGTACATCTGCCTAAAGTCGCCGACCAGATCACGATCATCAAATCAATGATTACCGACGCCATCAATCACGCCCCGGCGCAGATTTTCATGCAAACCGGCAGCATGCAGTTCGGGCGACCGAGCTTCGGCTCGTGGGTGACATACGGCCTGGGTTCGGAGGCGCGGGATTTACCGGCGTTCGTGGTCTTGTCCTCCGCCGGCGGCACCAGCGGCGGTTCCAGTTTGTGGGGCAGCGGCTTTCTGCCGTCGGTCTATCAAGGCGTGGCGTTCCGTCGGAGCGGAGACCCGATACTGTCGCTCGCCAACCCGCGCGGCGTCTCGCGCGAAATGCAGCGCGATTCGCTCGACGCGCTCAAGGATTTGAACAAACATCTGTTGGAACACGCCGGCGACGCCGAAATCGCCACGCGCATCAATTCATTCGAGATGGCCTATAGCATGCAGGAGAGCGCGCCGGATTTGATGGACTTGAGCAAGGAAACAAAAGCGACATTGGAACTCTACGGCGCGGAGCCGGGCAAGAACACTTACGCCAACAACTGCCTGCTGGCGCGGCGACTGGTCGAACGCGGCGTGCGCTTCGTTCAGCTTTATCACGAGGCTTGGGATCATCACGGCCAGGTTCACAAAGGCGTCAAGGCGGAGTGCAAAGAGACCGATCAGGCCAACACGGCGTTACTGTTGGATTTGAAACAGCGCGGCTTGCTGGACGACACGATCGTCATTTGGGGCGGGGAATTCGGGCGCACGCCGATGGTGCAGGGCGAACCGGACGGCAGCAACGCGCTGGGACGCGACCATCACAACAAGGCCTTCACGATGTGGCTCGCCGGGGGAGGCTTCAAACCGGGGATCACGATCGGCGAAACCGACGAACTGGGCTTCAATGTGGCGCAAGACCCGGTTCACGTTCACGACCTGCATGCGACGATCCTTCACCTCCTGGGCTTCGATCACACGAAACTGACTTACCGTTTTCAGGGACGCGACTTCCGGTTGACTGACGTCCATGGCGTGGTTGTGGACAAAGCGCTTGCCTGATCGAATTTGAAAGGCGGTTTGGAGAGGGGAGGGGCAAATGAAACGCTCGATCCGACTTACTGTCCTGGTGATATCGCTGGCGCCCGCGGCCTTCATCGCCGCGCTGCCGGATGCCTCGGCCGACGGCGCGGCGACGCAATCCGACGTAAGGCCGATTGACTTCAACCGCGACATACGTCCAATCCTGTCAGACAAATGTTTCGTGTGTCACGGCCCCGACGCGCCCGCCAAGAAGATCAAACTGACTCGATACTTCGCCACAGTCGATTCCGCCAAAGCGCAAGCGTGACTTCGCGATAAGCGGGGTGCATCGCCTCAGCCAATTCAGGCAACGCCTGGGAGAGAGTTGTGCCCCACGACAGCTTGCCTTCTTCGACACACACATAGAACCTGGGACCATTCCAGAACGCAAGAGTAGAAAAGTTCTATCTGAGCGATGTTTTGGCTCTGATCGCCTTAGTCAACGCGATGATCGAATACTGGAAAGAGATCGCTCGAAGAAACCTCGTCAAAGCTCATCCGCAGGCGGAGTTGGGCGAATTTGAGCGGCGCTGGCCCAAGGCGCTCGCAAACATCCTTCTCGCCGAGACCGTACGCGTCGCAAAATCACAGAGCAATGTTCAGCCTGTCCGAGATAGATCGAAGAGCCCGCGGCGCCTTCCTCTCTCGCCTCTCCCTCGGCGCTTAGCTTACTTCGCCTCACAAATCCAACTTCCTTTTTCGTCCGTTACAACGTGTGGAACGCGGGTTTAACGGATAAGACTGAATTTAAGAACGACCGATGATCAGGATCACGCCTAATGGATTCAATGTTGAAGTGTGTGTTGGATTCAAAAGACGAGGCGGAGCGCGGACGCTTGCTGGATGAGATCATCCTGGCGCATTCGGCGCCACTGATCAGAAAAGTCCTTCGTCAAAGGCTGAGTCTATATATCGGCCATTCCGGAACCAATCCAAATAATCCTGACGCCGAAGACCTCTATCACGAAATCATCGCCCGGCTACTTCAACGGCTCAACGATTGGATCGCTCACCCTGATGACCATCCTATCAATAACTATCGAAACCTCGTCATCACAATCACAGTTAATGCCTGTAATGACTACCTGCGTGGGAAATCTCCGGCGCGCGCGCGTCTGAAAAACAGCTTACGTGATCTGCTGCTTCGCCATCGAGATTTCAAGACCTGGAAGGGAGAGAATCGGAAACAACTTTGTGGCTTTAGTTACTGGAACGGCCAATCAATCTCATCCGAAGCGTCAGAACGGCTCCGACAGTTGTTAGAAAATCCGCAGGCGTGCCAATCCGATCTATCCATCAAAGAAAACGTTCAAAGCGTTCCCCTTCCAATTCTTGTAGCAGGAATCTTCAAGTGGGTAGACAGCCCGATTGAGATGGATGCTTTGACGGAACTGCTGGCGCTATTGCTCGATGTTAAGGAGCATCCGGTAGAATCCATCGAGCAGAGTAATGAAAAATTCGGGCGCGAGTTCGAGGATTCCACAATTCGTAATGACCTTCGACTCCAGGGAAAGGAAACGCTGAAAAAGCTTTGGGGTGAAATCAAACAGCTTCCGCACGAACACCGTGACGTGATCTGTCTGAGCTTGGAGGATGAAAACGGATATGATCTGTGGAGCATTTTGTTGACCGCCGAGGCCATCACGCTGCCTCAACTCGCCGCTGACCTGGGACTGTCAATCAAGCAGGTTGTGAATCTCTGGGAGCAGACGCCGATGGACAGCCCCACACTGGCAAGGCATCTTGGGACAACACGATCGCAGGTTAATAAATGGCGTTTCCGAGCGATGCGGCGGCTACGAGAGCGAATGGCCGAACAAAAATAAATCGTTCAGGTTGGAATTATCGGCGACGACTACCGTCTATTATATTGGGACCAAAGATGCCACTGCGCTCCGTTCATTTTGTGAGGCTCTTCATTGCATGATCGAGCACATCCGTAGCCAGAAAATGAGGGCTTTTTGCGCGCGCACGCTGGAGAATGCGGAGATGACCGAGGTCGCCGAACATCTGGCCGCATGCCCCGAATGCCGCCGGCTTTTTCTGGAGGTTTTTCAGGAAATGAATAATCACCAGCCAGTTTCACTCAATTTATCTCCCGAGCTTTTGTTCAGGCATGAGCATCTCGACTTTGATCAACTGGTCTCTTTGGCCGACGACAACATAGATGACGAGGATAGAGAGATCGTCGATATTCATCTTCGCGCGTGCGAACGTTGCCGCGAAGATGTTCGCAGTTTCATGGAGTTCAGGCGACAGATCGAATCGGCGATAAATATCATTCCTGCGCCCGGACAGCCTGTGAAATAGACGGAGAAGCTTTCAGGATGGCTATACCGGCCTAAAGCGCAATTGAGGCCGCTCTATGCGGGGGCGGTAATTGTCGCTTTCGGACTCGCGTTGCTCGCATTTTTCTTACTGCGAGATGGTGGCAAAAAAGATCAAAGAGCGTTGACGACCCCATCTCCTGAAACAATCACTCCTTCTCCACAGCCTTCGGTTACGGCTTCGATCCCGGCGCCTAATTCGAAGCACAATGATGAGACTAACCAGATCTCCGGGGGCAAGCAGTCAGAACAACCCACATCCGCTCACGGAATTGGACCCGCGACTGACAAAGGTATAATCGCTTTATTACGCGATGGCGACAGAGAGATCGTCGTCAGCCGTACAGGCGCTGTGCGCGGTATCGAAGCGATTCCTGACAATCTACGGCAACCAATCAGAGACGCCTTGCTTTCACAGAAACTCAGAAAGCCGGAATTGTTGAATGAGATCGTAAGCAATCAAGGAGTGGCAAGAGGAAACAACGAGAAGAAATCTACCTTTAGACTCTTGCGCCCTGGTAGGAACGTGATCGCCGAGGATCAGCCTGGGTTCGAGTGGCAGGCGGTTGAAGGCGCATCAAACTTCGAAGTTCAGATTGCGGATTCCAGAGGTCGTGAAGTCGCCAAGAGCGGGCAGCTTCCAGCATCGGCCACACAATGGTCCCCGGTGACTCCTCTGAGGCGCGGCGTTATCTATAGCTGGGCGGTCATCGCGATCATCAACGGTCAAACTGTCACATCACCAGCACCTACCGAGCCGGAGATGAAGTTTAAGATTCTGGAGGCCTCGAAGATGCGCCAACTCGAACAATTAAGAGTGCGCGGCTTCTCGCATCTTGCGCTCGGCGTCTTCTATGCGCGTGAAGGAATGCTCGCGGAAGCGGAGCGTGAATTTCAGTTGTTGGTCAAAGACAATCCCGCTTCACAAATCGCCGCCAGTCTGCTTCGCGCCGTGCAGTTATGGCGCTGAGATGTCAAGGCTATCAACATCCTTTTAATATTTTCGATGGTAAGATGGCGCCGTGTGTCTGTCATCTCTCTGGTGGACTACTATCATCCGTTCAATATTGCAGCGCCAATTTCCATGCGGAATTGCTCCTGTAATCACTCATTGTGGGCAGGGTTAGCCAGTTGTTCAGAATTAAGCTTGTCAATAGGAAGAGCGAGCTCAAGCAACATCGCCCCTTTCGCTGTGACTTTACCCATAAACGCGCTCGCCGCTGACAAATATGAGCGGGAGGGGCGTCCGACGAGTGAGCGTCAGTGAAGGGCAATCCATCGGGCCGAAAACCAGCTTCATATCCTGCGCATTCTCCCTCACTCTCTTTTTCCCTCAAGAACAAAGCGGACGGCAGCGGCGCGCAATTGATCGAGTGCCGGTTAGGACCGTCGCGAATCGCGCTGGCGGTTGTCACAGCGAATATCGCGATGGCCGGCGCCATCGTGAGTCAACGCGGGAGATGACATTTATGGCGAACTGCCGCTCTTCTTCAGAACGTCACGAACGTCGTTGCGCCCTCTGTCATCGCTCGATTCTCGATGACGAGAATGCCGCTCGGCATCACCCGAAGCTCAAGTCGGAAGGCGGAATCGAGACCGTTGAGATTCACGCTAATTGCCAAGTTGTTCATCACTCAGTGCGCAACCACGGGCGTGACGTTGACTAAAAAGTCCGGCCGGAGATTGAGTGCCTCGTTTTTAATCGTCGAGATCAACCCAATCACTTTGTCTGGAAGCGCCTGATCGGCCCGCTCGTCCAGAATCAGCGCGAGACTGGAACGAGGGCGCAAGCGAACGTACCGCGGCGTATTGCCGCCCACGACCAATCGATACCAGAGCGTTTCGCCTTGGAGCTTTGATTTCTCGCCGGCAAGTGCCGCCTCGAAGACCTTGCTGGTTCCCCGGTTGAGTTCTACGGTTGTGTAATCCGCGCAAAGGGTAGGAGTCGGCACGCCATCTCCGCGCGAGAGCGCCGGCAGGAATTCGTAGATACCGTCTTCCAGCAATTTGGCGTGTGGAAAAAGAGTTGTTAGGGCATCCGACCAGTCTTCGGCTGGAGCCACTGGGCTACCAAGCTCGGCGGCGCTACGTCCGAACGTGGCGTAAAGGATCCACGCTTTTCGTTCAGTTGATGACGAAACCGCGTAGCCGTACCACGCCCACGGGTCCTTGGCACGCCGGTGCCAATCCAGGTGGCGGACATACCCGGTTTCCATCTCCAACCAATGCCCGTCCAGCGCACGAAAGAACCCGATGCGAGCATAAGGGCCTTGAGGCTTTTCCTTTTGCACGGTTGGAGCGTTTTGGGCGATGACGAACGTAGAAAACACAAAGCCGAGGACCAATCCCGAAGCCATTCCAAGCCATCGATGTTTCATTTTTGTTCTACTCCTATGTCCCATTGTCGTTTTACTTCTACAGCCAAACTGAACGGCTATCCTAATAGGGAAATCCAGGGAGTTTGCGACATATATCCGACGAAATTCGCCAAATTAGTCGAATCCCTCTGGTACAAGCCGGCTACGGTACTCTGCTGGAGTAGTTCCGATATTACTGAAGAGGCGAGGGCCGCAGACATCGGCCGAACTTGGTGCAGCGCTTGGGGTTACCGATGATGCGGCGCGGCAGCAACTGGTTAAAATGGCGGCCGAAGGGCTGGTCGAGGGTATCTCGGAGAGCAGAGGTGTCGGACGGCCAGTACAGGTATGGAAATTGACGGTGGTCGGTAATGGTCGCTTTCCCGATGCGCATGCAGAGCTAACCGAGCCCCTTGTACGGTGATCTTTGAGGGGGCTGTCTGTATCGAAAATTCCATCTTGGCGATGAAGAGCCTATTCTCTGATGATGCGGCGCCGATCTCTTCTTCGAATTGATGACTCGAGCTCGCGTCGATGGCGCGTAGCTCTGCGACAACGCACATCAATCTCAGCCCGCGCCGGCAGTCCTTCCATTGATTTGATCAATATCATCCCGGAGCTAACCGGATCGCCGACATTATGCGGCTCGTCGGTAACGATGATGCAACCCGCCGACTTGAGGGATTGAGATGACCTTGCCCTTCTCCGGCGCTTCGATCTCTCGTGGAGTCGGCGAGTTTCTCTCCAATGCCTCATGCGGGCGAGAGTTGTGATAATAGTCGAAGTAATCTCGCAAGGTTCGGCGCAAGTGATCTTCACCGATGATGACCAGATGATCGAGACACTCTCGGCGAATCGAGCCGATGACGCGTTCGACGTATGGATTTTGGAAAGGCGATCGCGGCGCGGTAGTGACCTCTTCGATCTGCATCCCTGCCACTCGACGGCGAAACTCCTCTCCATAGATCTGATCTCGATCTCTAAGTAGATAGCGCGGCGCTGTATCTTCAGGGAAGGCTTCTACTATTTGCTGAGCTGTCCAGGCAGCAGTCGGGCGCCCCGTCACGTTGAAGTGAATGACTTGACGCCTGTCATGCAGCAAGACGACGAAACAGTATAAGTTGCGGAATGTGATTGTCGGAACGGTGAAGAAATCAACGGCCGCAATCTGCTTTGCATGATTGGAGAGAAATGTCTTCCAAGTTTGCGACGGAGACGTACTGCCCCTGACTCGATACTTCGCCACTGTAGATTCCGCCAAATCGTATCCAAGTAGACGAAGTTCCGCCTGGAGGCGAGGGACGCCCCACAGGGGGTTCTCTCGCGACATTTTCCCGATCAACTCACGAATCTCCTTGTCGATCTTCGGACGGCCCACTGGAGCCTTCGACTTCCATCGCCAATATAACCGAAAGCCTTGTCTGTGCCATTTGATGACGGTCTCCGGTTTGACGATGATCAAGACCTCCCGCCACTTCTTCCAGAGTTGCGAGAGAATCACCCAGAAGAATCGATCCCGCCGATGCAGTTGCGGCCCGTGAATTTTCCGGTTGAGAACGGTCAGTTGCTGACGCAGCGCGAGATTCTCCGCCGCGAGCGCTGTTCGGGACACGATGAGGGTCCGGATGAGCATAAAGAGAGCGGAAATGAGGACCATAACTGTGTAGCAAACCATCAAAAAGAGGATGGGCCGGACGATCAAGCAGAATGGCTGATGCTCTCTCTAACTGCAAGTATGTCAACGCGGAATGAGGTTTTCGGGAGGGACAGGCGCCGAAATGACGCTGGCCACAGGCGCGTTTCGACGTCCTGCGATCGTTCGTTGCATTCAGTATTATCCGATCGCCATCAAACTGCCTGACGTGCGGAAATAGACAACGCCATGAGAAATCGCAGGCGTCGCCAAGCACGGCTCGCCCAGATCATTTTTCGCGAGCACTTCCAATTTCGGCCCGGCTTTGATGACGTAGACGACTCCGTCTTCGGACGAGCAATAGATTTTGCCGTCCGCCGCGACTGGTGAAGCGGAGAAAAGAGCCGATGCGCCCGGTCGTTCTTCGTACACCTTTTCGCCCGTCTTGAAATCGAAGCAGCGGAGAACGCCGTTATGGGTGGCCAGGTAAAGATAGCCCCGATAAACAACGGGCGTGGAGATATAAGAGCCGCCGTTAGGAGCGCTCCAGACAACGGCGTCATTGCTGGTTTTACCTTCCGGCAGCGAAATATCACCTTGCGCCGTCGGACGAATCGCGAGCAACGGCGCTCTGCCGCCGTGCGCATTGGTGATGACGATCAAGCCGTCTGCCACAAAAGGCGAAGGGATCGGATTGTCTCCGCCGCCCCGGAAGCGCCAGAGTTCCTTGCCAGTTTCCAACTCGTAAGAAACCACATAAGGCCATCCATTCGCCACGATCTGCGCGCGCGCGCCGTCATGGTAAATCAATGGCGTCCCCCAGCTTCGCTCGCAATCGCCTTTGCGCGAGACGCGCCATAATTCTTTGCCGTCAACCCGATGAAAGGCTGCAATAAATGGCTTGCTCGGGTCATCGCACAACAACACAATCCGATCCTGGTAAAGCGCCGGAGAACTGGCGTAGCCCCAGCCGATTCCATATTTGCTGATGTTGATGACGCCCAGGTCTTTGCTCCAGCGCAGCTTGCCGTTCAAATCAAAGCAGTAAAGCCCTTCCGAACCAAAGAAGCCAATGAGCCACTCGCCATCCGTGCAGAGCGTCGTGTTTGCGTGTGTCGCTTTTTCGTGCCGCGTGACAGCGGGCTTGCTGGTGCGCAATGCGCGTTCCCAGAGCCGCTTGCCGGATTTCTTGTCAAAACAAACGATCATCCAGCGTTGTTCATCATTGTCTTGCGCCGCCGTGCTGTCGCCATATAGGCCCAGGCGCAGCGGCGCTTTGCCTGACAGTCGAACGGCTGTAGCGACATAAACCCGGTTTTCCCAAATGATCGGGCTGGAATGTCCCAGGCCTGGAACTTCGGCTCGCCACAGCAAACCGTCCGGCTTCCCCGCCGCCGCAGCAACATTCCAATTGGCGCGAGTCGGGAAACCTTCCGCAATGCCTTGCCCGCCCGGGCCGCGAAACTGCGGCCAGTTCTGTTCGGACTTGAACGCCAGCGAAGCGGCTGGCAATGCGAGCAAAGAAGCCGTCAGGAATGAGCGGCGTAATAATGGCATATCAATCCATCCATGTTATTTTGCTTTCGCCAGATTGACCACGATGTCCCAATGGAAGCATACGAACTTGTGCAGCGCCTCTTCTTCAAACAGGAGTCAGCGAATTATCGGAGATCAGGAGGATGTTGCTGTGACTCGACTATTGCCTGGTACACCATAGTTCGGAACTCGGCCATCA
>Ga0209382_10009555_pt1 | contig 12129 bp, 10 predicted proteins | sample SoiMetdeltSBSDD5_FD_187599 | JGI IMG/M metagenome (GOLD analysis project Ga0209382, IMG submission 187599) | Bulk soil microbial communities from a Populus tree surrounding site in Tennessee, USA - Soil MetaG P. deltoides SBSDD5 (SPAdes) (version 2) | ecosystem: Environmental > Terrestrial >... | reverse complement strand
GGCGTGGACGTCTCCGCCCCCATGCTCGAACGGGCCCGCCGACTCAGCGAAGCCGAGGGACTCGGCAACGTCACCTACGTCCAGGCCGACGCCCAGGTCCACCCCTTCCCACCGAGCCACTTCGACCTGAGCATCAGCCGGTTCGGCACCATGTTCTTCGCCGACCCGGTTGCCGCCTTCACCAACATCGGGCGCGCCCTGCGGCCTGGGGCCCGCCTGGTGCTGATGGTCTGGCAACACCAGGATCGCGACGAGTGGTTCACCGCGGTCCGCGACGCCATCTCCGGGATGACGGCCACCGTCCCGGCTGACGCCGGCACGCTGCGACCGTTCTCGCTCGCCGACCCGGTCGTCACGCGGCAGTTGCTCGCCACCGCCGGATTCACCGACGTCGCCTTCACCGACGTCCAGGAGCCCGTCTACTACGGCCCGGACAGCGCCACCGCCTTTGACGCCGTGGTCCGGCTCCAGCATGCCCGAGAGCTGCTCGCCAACCTCGACCCCCCGCTGGTCGGACCAGCGCACCAACGGCTGCGCGCCGTCCTGGCTGCACACCAGACGAACGACGGCGTGCTGTTCGACGCCCGAGCCTGGATCGTCACCGCCCGCCGCGCGTGACGGGCCGTCATCCAGAACCCAGCGGGTCACCGATCGATGAAGGCCGCCGCCACGGTGTCGATGTTGTGGAGGATGCGGTCGAGGGAAACGGGGGCGTGGCGTCGTCCCCGTTCGGCCTCGGGTTCCGGGAGCAGGACGAGGCGGTGGATGCCGAGCTGCTCGTAGTGTTCGACGGCCGCCTGGTCGAGCGCCCCGACCGGTGTGATGGTCAGCTCGAGCTCGCCGAGCTCGGGCGGCCGCTCGTGCTCGCTCGCCGCCTTGCCGAGCGCGTCGACGCATTGGCGGGCGAAGGTCGGGTCGACGTTGAAGCCGTACCACCCGTTGCCCCGCGTGATCGCCCGTCGTAGCGCGCCCGGGCTCTCGCCCCCGATGACGAGCGGCGGGCCAGGGCGCTGCACTGGCCGGGGATGGGCGGCCACGCCAGCGAACGACACGAAGCGACCTCGGTGGTGGGGCTGATCGGATGACCACAGTGCCCGCATCGCGTCGATGTAGTCGTCCATCCGCCCGCCTCGCTCGGACAGGGCGACCCCGACCGCCTCGAACTCCGCGGCCACGTATCCCGCGCCGAGCCCGACGACGAGCCGGCCGCCGGACACGACGTCGAGGCTGGCCAGCTCCTTGGCCAGCACCACCGGATTGCGCAGCGGGAGCACGATGATCCCGCTCGCGAGCGTGATCGACGAGGTGTTGGCGGCCAGGAAGGACAGCGACACGACGGTGTCGAGCAGCGGCAGCGTCGGAGGGAAGGTGAAACCCGACGGCGGCGGGTCGGGCAGGACCAGGTGCTCACCGGTCCATACGGAGTCGAAGCCAGCGGCTTCCGCATGCTGCGCGACCCGGACCGCTGCTTCGTGGTCCGCGCAGGTGCCGTAGTTGATGGCGAACAGACCGAACTTCACCGGCTGAGGGTAACGACCGAACCGCTGCGCTCGGCATGGTCATCGCTGGAGGACCGGATCATGCGGCGACGTCCCGGACCCCAGGGCGTCGTCGTCGGAGGTCGGCCGGGCTCTCCGGACTGCGAGTGCTCGCCAGCCGCACAGCCCGGTGATCGCCAGTGCCCCAGCCAGGACTCGCGTTGTGAAGGCGAGCGCGTGGCCCGAGCCGTGGGGTGCGGCATCGAGGTAGATGCCGACGAAGCCGGCGATCCCGAGCACTATGCCCACCAGGTCCGCGGTGAGGACCAGCCCGCTGACATCACCCGCCTGGTCGGGGCGCACCGCGGCCGTCAGATGGCTGGCCAACGGGCTGAAGCTGCACGCATGGCCGACACCACCGAAGAACAGCAGCGGCGCTGTCAGAGCGACGGGCCAGCTCCCGGTGTCGGCGATCAGGCCCACGCCGAGGAGCGTGGCTCCCAGCACCAGGGGCCCGAGCACCGGTAGCCAGCGGCGCGCTCGGGTGCTGGCGCGGGTCCACGTGACGCTCGCCGTGGCGAACCCGGTGGCGTAGATCGCGAACGTCGCGCCGGCCTGCAACGGCGTGAACCCCAGAGCGTCCTGGAGGTGCAGCGTCAAGGTGACGACGAAGCCGGCGTACGCGGCCATGCCCAAGAGCACGCTCGTCACACCGGCCACGACCCCGGGATTCCGCAGTACGTCGAGATCGAACAGCGGGTCGGCGCCATGGGCTCGCACACGACGCTCCCACGCGACGAACGCCGTCGACGCGACCACGCTCGCGGTGAGGGAGATCCACACCCACCCGGGCCAACCTAGGTCGCGCCCCAGGGTGAGGGGCGCGACGAGGAGCAGCAGCGTCGCCGCGAGCAGGACCACACCAGTCAGGTCGAGCCGACGCCGAACACCCGCGGCCCTGGCGGGCAGGCCGCGCCGAGCGATGAGCAGGAGAAGGCAACCGACCGGAAGGTTGATCAGCAGGGCGAGGCGCCAACTCGCGACCCCGAGATGAACGCCGACGATGAGGCCGCCCAGCACCTGGCCGACCGCGACGCCCACCGCCAGGATCAGCGAGTAGGCGCCGATGGCCCGGCTTCGGCGCTCGCCCTCGAACTGCAGCTGGATGATCGACAGGACCTGCGGTGTCATGACCGCGGCCGCCGCTCCCTGGCAGGTCCGGGAGGCGATGAGAAGCGCAGCGCTCGGGGCCGCGCCGGCCATGAGGGAGGCCGCCGTGAAGCCGGCCAGTCCGAGACGGAACGCCCGCCGGTGCCCGAGGACGTCACCGAGACGTGCTCCCGTCACGACCAAGGCGGCGAAGGCCAGGGTGTACATGGCCAGTACGAGCTGCAGCTCGGCGGGGGAAACCCGGAGATCGCTCGCGAGGCTCGGCGCGGCGACCACCAGGATGGATCCGTCCATCGTGGCCATGGCCTGTCCGATCAGCACGATGAGCAGGACGCGCATCGGTCACACGATGTCGATGCACCCGCCCGATGGCTTGGACATTCGTGCGCGTCCGGCGACACTCCTGAAGGTGCAGAGCATGCGCCAGCTCCTGAGCCGGAACGGCCTCGAGATCGTCGACGTGCACTGCACCGAGAGACGCGGCGACTCGGACACCATCGACCATGCGGTCACCCGCGGCATCGTCTTCGTCCGCCGAGGCTGCTTCGTGCGTCGGAGCGAGGGTCCCGAGGCCCTGCTCGATCCGACCGCGGCCTACAGCACGAACCCGGGCGAGGAGCAGCAGTTCGCGCACCCTCACGCCGACGGCGACGACTGCACGCTGATCGGCCTCGACGAGGATCTCGCCGCCTCGCTGTGGGGCGATGCGACGCTCCCGTCGGCAGCGCTCTCCGTCCCACCCGACCTCGACCTCGGACACCGCCACCTCCTGGCGGGAGCCCGCCGTGGTGAGGACGCGGACCAGCTGGTCGAGCGGGCCATCGCGCTGCTCGTCGCCGCCATCGACCAGATCGACGATCGCCGCTCGATCGCCGGTCGTCCCGCCACCGTCCGCGCCCGCCGAGCCCTGGTGGATGGCGCCCGCGAGGCGCTGGCGGCCGACCACGGCCAGGCGACGCTGCCCGAGCTGGCCCGAGCGCTGAGCACATCGCCCTACCACCTGAGCCGCCTGTTCCACGCCTCGACGGGTACGACCATCTCCCGGCATCGGATGCGGCTCCGGACCCGCGCGGCACTGGAGCGGCTGGCCCAGGGAGAACGGGATCTCGCCCGGGTGGCCGCCGACCTCGGCTTCGCGGACCAGAGCCACCTCTGCCGAGTCATCCGGGGCGAGACCGGCCAGACTCCCTCCGCCCTGCGTCACGCCCTGGCGACCCCATCGACGCTGTAACACGCTGCGTGCCGGCCGCGATCTTCCTGGTAGGTGCATCATCGAGAACGGGGGCTTGGAAGGTCTGGTGACGCGCCGGTGAGGTCCAATCCGACGTCATTTTGGGGGTGTCATGCGTGCGACGCGTCTCGTCGTGACCGCTGCCGTGTCATTCATCCTGGTCCTTCTCCTTTCTGCGCTCGCGGGGGCGGCTCCGATCACACCGGGTGGTTCGACCGAGGTCACTGTGGGCAGTACCGACACACTGTTCTCGCAGAACAAGCAGAACGAACCGGGGCTGGCCGTCAACCCGGTGCAACCCAACATCTTGGCGGCGGGCGCCAACGACAACATCGACCTGGAAGCGTGCAACGCGGGGGATGATCGCACCTGCCCGTTCACTCCCGGCGTTGGCGTGTCGGGCGTCCAGTTCTCCACGGACTCCGGGCGGACCTGGGTCCAACCGACGTACACCGGGTTCTCGGCGCGTGTGACGCCGAGCTGTCTCGGACAGCCGGACCCGGCGCCCGGCCAGCCGCCGGCCACCGACACCGGCTGTGTGCCGGACCCGGCTGGGCCGATCGGCACGCTGCCCAACTACTTCGAGAACGACATCGTCTCCAACGGAGACCCGGAGGTGGTGTTCGGCCCGGTTCCCGACGCGTCCGGTGAGTTCTCGTGGGGTAACGGCCAGCGGTTGTACTACGCGAACATCGCGACGAACTTCCCCGGTCGCCACGGCTTCGCTGGCGATGCTGCCATCGCGGTGTCACGGACCGACGACATCCCGGGGGCGATCGCCGGTGACAACGATGCCTGGATGGACCCGGTCATCGTCACCCGGCAGAACGAGGCGCTGTTCAGTGACAAGGAGCAGCTGTGGGCTGACAACGCTGAGTCGAGCCCGCACTTCGGAAACGTCTATGTCTGCAACGTGGGCTTCCGCGGTACGGCCGGATCGGAGCCGGTGCTGTTCGCCCGATCGACCGACGGTGGCGACACGTGGCGGAGCCGGCAGCTGACCCCCGCGACGAACAATGGCCAGACCGGTGGCCGCCAGGGGTGCGCGGTCCGCACCGACAGCACGGGCGTGGTCTACGTCGTCTGGATCGGTACCGACATCCGTACCCGCCAGGGCGTCTTCTTCCAGGCGCGCTCCTTCGACGGGGGCGCCAACTTCGAGCGCCCGCGGGCGATCGTGCAGCCCGTCGCCGGCATCGGACAGTTCGATCCCGCGCAAGGCCGGTTCACGATCGACGGCATCGCCGGTGCGCGGACCAACACCTTCCCGAGCATCGACATCGCCAACGGGGCGCCGTCCGGCGCCGACGCCTCCGATCAGATCGTGATCACCTGGTCGGACGACCGGGCCGGCACGAACAACGAGCGGGCCTTCGTCGTGAGCTCGACCGACGGCGGTGGCACCTACTCCGCGCCGGTGAATGCCAACGACGGCAGTGACCGGGCGAACTTCCCGGCGATAGCGATCTCGCCCGACGGCACAGACGCGTGGTTGGTCTACAACGCCTGGCTCGACCCGTGGCGGAACGACACCACCTCGCCGCGCCGAGTCCTCGGGGTGGTGCGCCACGCCGAGGTGAACGCGGCCACGGGGGCGATCGGAGCATGGACGACCGTGCACCGCGGGGCCGTCGGCGACGGCCGGGCGTCGAGTGCGAACGGACTGACCTCCGAGTTCCTCGGCGACTACAACTACGCCGTCGCGACCCGCGACTTCGGCTCGGGGGTCTGGAACGACATGCGCAACGGGTCCGTCTGCCCGGCGATGAACACCTACCGGCAGGCGTTCGTCGAAGACGTGCTCGGCGGAGGCACCGAACCCATCGTCGGCGACGAGAAGGAGGATCCCGAGTCGGCCGCCGAGCTACCGGGATCGCATTCGGATGCGCTACGCCCCGGCCCGAACAACCAGTGCCCCCCGACGTTCGGTAACTCGGACATCTTCGGCGGCACCTTCAGCGACGACTCCTAGAGACCCGACAACGCCGTACTCGTACGGCCGGTCCTCTGGCACTCGGCGGTCACCACGTCGAGTGCCAGAGGACCATTCCGGCCCCGCCGACCACGACGCCCCGATCTTCCAGGACCGGGGCGATGGCGCAGTGCGCGTCGCGACCCGATCCGTGTCGACTAGTCAGGTCGCGACGAGGCGCTGCAAGAACACGTGGTAGCTGCGCAGGGTGACGCGCAGGTCCTCGGTGGACGGATCCTCGCTGTCCCGCCACTGCGCCGTGAGCGCGTCACGCTCGCCCGACAGCGTGCGGGTCAGGTCGTCCAGGACGTCGGCCACCAGCGTCTCGGCGTCGGCCATGGCGCGCTGGGGGTCGTCGACGAACTCGGCCTGGATGTCCTTCCAGCGGCTCTCGTGGTCGCCATCGGCCAGCGACGGCCGGCCTACCTCGGCCAGGACCGCCGCCGTCTCCTCCGCCGGCGTCTCGTCCGCGTAGCCCACCGGCTCGTCCACCGACTCGCTGGTGTACCCCGCCGGCTCGTCGACGGGCTCGACCTCGTCCGCCGCTCCGTCGCCGTCGTCGCCTTCGGCGGCGTCGAGCTCGGCGACGTCGGCCTCCGTCGTCTCGTCGTCCACTCGATCCTCGTCGTCGAGATCGACAGTGTCGGGCTCGTCGCCGCCGCCGTAGCCGTCCCGCGCCTCGTCGTCGAGGTCCACGGTGTCGGGCACGTCGTCGCCGACGTCAGCCCCCCGCGCCTCGTCGTCGAGGTCCACGGTCTCGGGCTCGTCGTCGGCGCCGTCAGCCTCCGTCGTCTCGTCGTCGAGGTCCACGGTCTCGGGCTCGTCGCCGCCGCCGTAATCGTCCCGCGCCTCGTCGACCGGCCGTCCCTCGTCGTCGAGGTCGACGGTCGCTGTGTCGACCTCGCCCACAGTCTCGGCCTCGGGGGGCTCCTCGGTGGTGTAGGTGTCGTAGGTGTCCTCGACCGGGAGGGCCTCGTCGTCAGAGTCCCGGTCGTCGGGCTCGCGGCTCAGGTCACGCTCCCGTTGCTCGCCGTCGTAGGTGGTCATAGCGATCTCTCCTCAGTGGACGTCGAGTCGTCGACGTCATGCTCAGCATCACTGTCGGACTCGGACTCGGACTCGGACTCGGACTCGAAATCGGGCTCGGGCTCCGCATCGGGATCGACGTCGGAACCCGGCTCGGGCTCGCCGAGCAGCTCGTCGAACAAGACGTGGTAGTGCTGCATGGCCTCGCGCAGGTCGTCGAGGCTGGCCTCCTGGGCACTCCGCTGCCCGATGGCGTGGGCGGCCCGGTAGGTCTCGGCGAGGTCGGGATGGTCGACCGACACCATGTCGACACCCGCGTCGAAGCCGTCGATCGGATAGCCGCGATCGCGCATGACCTCCTCGACGAGGGCATCGGCATGGGCGACCGCGCCGCGCGGATCGTCGACGAACTCGGCCTGCACGTCGTGCCACCGGTCGCGATAGTCGGCCAGGGCTTCGGGGCTCAGCTCCCGCAGCTCGACCTCGGCGCGCCGCTTCGCTCGGGCACGCAGCTCAGCCTCGGCCGTGCGACGGTTCCCCGTCTCTTCGACGGTGTGCTCGTACTCCGGTCCGAACCGGCGCTTCAGCCGTGCGGACCGCATCTGCATCGCCACCGCGATCACCACGACGATGGCGACGATCACGAGGACAACGATCATCCAGTTCATGAGGGGCTCTCCTCTCGGATGTTCGTCGTCTACCACCCGGCTTTCCGGCCGAGACCAGCCAGCAGCTCTGGTGGTGCTCTGCGTCAGCCGTTCCCACTAACTGACCGTTAGCGCCGGGTCATTACGGTCCTCGTCTGGCGGGATGAAGGGGCTGGAGGGAGACGTTCGTGAGGTGCCGGTTCTGTCGTTCAGAGATGCGAGACGGCTTCATCTACATGCAGGGCGGCATGTTGAGGCCTCAGTGCGACGTTCTCTGGCACCCGGCCGGTGAGCGAGGTGCTCGTTCGGAGTGGGTGCTCGAGCGCGGCGGTTTGCTGCGTCTACGCACCCGGAACGCGAGCTTCTGCGACGGGTGTGGAGCGGTCGTCATCGAGCCGAGAGACGATCCCGACGCGCCGGTGGCTGTCGGTTCGCCGCCCGACGGAGGACGGCCGGCAGACCGCCCGCCAGGCCGGGGGCGCCGCCGCCTCTGGCGGCGCTCGTGACCCTCGCCGCCAGGCTTCAGGAGCCGCACTCTCCACTAAGAACCTCGGACGTCGAGCCGTCGTCCCCAAGCTCGTGGACGTGGATGGACATCCCCTCGAAGTGGCGGTCCTCCAGGACGATCTCCATGCGCCCGTCGCCGTTCAGGTCCGCCAGGGCACTGATCCCGAGGACCCCCAGGTAGAAGCTGCCCCCTGACGACTGGGTCCGCGTATCCCGCACGACCGTGGTCTGGATGATCCCGTTGACGACCCGACGCATGAAGACGACGGAGTAGTCGTCTGACCCGCTCTCGCCGAGATCGCCCCCCGCGGACACACGCTGGGCCACCACGAGGATCTCGTCGCTGCCATCACCGTCCAGATCGCCGGTCACGACTTGGGCGATCTCCGGATCGGGATCGGTGATGCCGAGCTCAGCCAGTACTGCCCTGGCGGCATCGCGGTAGGTCTCGTCTGCCGTCTCGCCGGCTCGAACGGGGCGGGGTCGTGGATCCGCGACACCCGTGATCGCGATGCCCGCAGGCTCCACATCACGGGGGAACTCGACGTGCACGGCGCGACCCTGCGGTTCCCCGGAGGCGACGCATCCCTCACCCCATTCGCCGACATGTGTCGTGATCGGATCGTCGAGACGGACGAGCTGATAGTCCTCGCCCCCGCTCGTCGGCACGTCGAGGCCGGCGGCAGCTCCCACCCACTGGGCGCCGTCCCACCAGCCGATCTGACCCCAGGGAGCGACAGCGATCGCCGGCGACGTCACGGGGGTGGAGGGCGGCGGACTCGTGGTGTCCCGCGGGACCGTGGTTGGGAGAGTCGTCGATGTCGGTGCCGGGACCGTTGTGGTCCGGCCCTCGTCGGGCCCCGTCCGCACGCCGCTGGGCTGATCATGGGTGGCGACGACCAGACCCGCTGCCGCACACACGGCGGCCACGGCTGCCGCGATGGTGAGCGAACGGTATGTGTGTCGACCAGGCCGGCGTCGGACGAGCGACCTGGAGGGGCTGGCCTGGGCGAGCAGCTGATCGAGCGCCTCGTCGGTCTCCGGTCCTGGCAAGCTCTGGCGCTCCGTGAGCTCGGCGAAGTGGGCGCGGAGGCGATCTTCCAGCGACGTGCTCATGCTGACTCCTCGAGAAGCGACTCCAAGCGACGTAGACCGCGGTGCAGGCGACTCTTGACCGTGCCATGGGAGATCCCGAGCGCACCTGCTACCTGTTCGATCGACCAGTCGAGGTGGAAGCGCAACACGACCACCGTTCGATGCTCGACGGACAGGCGAGCGAGGGCGCGGGCCAGAGCAGGGTCGGACACGCCTTCGATGTCGGGCACGGTCGGCGGCGCTGGTGGAGCGTTCACCGACTCGAGTCGGCCCCGCCGCCGGCGGTTGTGACCGAAGTTCACCGCCACCCGGAAGACCCAGCCCGTCGGATTGTCCATCCGCGACACGCTGTCCCACCGTTCGTAGGCACGAGTGAGCGCCTCGTCCACGCACTCGACGGCCAGGTCCTTGTCATCGAGGGCGTAGACGACAGCGCGGAGGACGCTCAGTCTCTCTGATCGGTAGAAGGTCTCGAACGTCACTTGCTGCTCCGTCATCGCCCGCACGGGGAGCTAACACCCTGAGGGCAGCGCAGGTTCCGTGACCCTCGCGCTCGAGGGCGGCAGGCGGCAGCGACGCCGGGGTCGCCGCCGTGACGGTGTCACGACGAGGTCGTAGGGCTAGCGGGGGCGTGGAGCTCGGGGAGGGTGGCGAACAGCCAGCGTGCGACGACTCGGGAGCCCTCCTCGGACAGGTGGACCGGGTCGCTGAACATGTCGATGTCGGTGGTGTCGATCTCGTGGCGTACGAAGGCGTTGAGGTCGGCTAGGCGGGTTCGAGGGTGGGTGGCGACCACTGTCTGGTACGTGGCGTTGCGGCAGTCGACGCGGTGGCCGCTGGTCGGCTCGAGGTAGCCGACGTAGGGGCTGGTGGTGACCACGACGGTGGCGCCGTTCTCGGCGAGCACTTCGACGTCATCGGACAGCGCGGCCTGGAGGTACTCGTCGTAGCTGGGGTCGCAGTCCCAGACCCATTGGCCGTCGAGGCGCTCGCGGTCGAGCCCCCCGGCGTTGGCGAGGTAGTAGACGACGACGTCGGGGTCGAACTGATCGATGATGTCGGCCCACACCCGCCGCCGGGGGCTGGTGCAGGGTGGGCGGTGGGCGACGTGTCCGTCGGGCAGCTTGGCGATGTCGTCGGTGTAGATGACTGCGCACCAGATCTGGGCGGAGAAGCCGACCGCGACGCCGCTGCGCTCGCCCTCCTCGACGACCACCGGCCCGGTGGCCTCGACGCCGCTGTCGCCGACCAGCAGCAGCCTCGGTGTTCCGGGCGGTACCTCGGCCGGGATGTGCAGGAAGGCGTTGTCGGTGCCGGCCAGCTCTCGGCCGTGCGGGGCGGCCTCGGTCGGGGCGGGAGTCCCGGTGGTCGCGATCATCACCGCGCCCAGGGTGACGGCGAGCGCGGTCGCTACGGACACCTTGATCCGGGGGCCGGTCAGCGCTCCCCGACGGATGGGTGCCTCGACCAGCCGGTAGGAGACCACCGCGATCGCGATGGTCAGCGCGACCCGCAGGGCATCGAGGGCGAGCCCGTCCAGGTGGGTGCGGCCAGGGGTGGCGTAGACGATCACCGGCCAGTGCCAGAGGTAGACGCCGTAGCTGATCACGCCCAGCGCCCGCAGCGGTCGCGCCGAGACCGCCCGGGCGACCAGGCCCGGCGGGCGGCCGGTCACCACGAAGACGACGACCGACCCGGCCAGCGCGAAGGCGACCAGGCCACCTCGGTAGTACCAGGCGTCGATGCCGTCGACGACGAACGTCGAGACCGCCATCCAGGCCAGCGCGACCAGCGCCACCAGCTCCAGGGCGGTGGACGGCGCGTCCTGGCGCCGGGGTCGGCCCGCCGTCAGCGCGGCCAGCGCCGCACCGAGCAACGTCGGCCCGATGCGGGTGTCCGTCGCGAAGTACGCCCGGTTGGTGCCCAACGGCGAGTAGGTCGCAGCCAGCAGCAGCAACGAGACGGCCGCACCGGCCAGGGCCACGATCGCGAGCCGGCGCTGCTGGTGGGTGGGCACGACGCCGTCCGCAGGGCGGCGACGCGGCCACGATCCCAAGACCACGATCGCAAGGAGAGGCCACAGCAGGTAGAACTGCTCCTCGATGGCCAGGCTCCAGGTGTGATCCAGCGGGGACGGTTGGGTGAACTGGTCCCAGTAGCCGAGCCGCCCGACCATCTGGTGCCAGTTCGCCACGTAGCCCAGCGTCGCCAGCGCCTCGCCCCGCAGGCCGACCCGGACCGGCTCGGGAGTGAAGCGCAGCAGCAGTACCGCCACCCCAACCAGCATGAGCAGCAGGGCCGGAAGCAGACGCCGGGCTCGCCGTGCCCAGAAGCGACCGACGTCGATCGCCCCGGTGGTGCGGTGCTCGGCGAGCAGCAGCGAGGTGATCAGGTACCCCGACAGGACGAAGAACAGGTCGACGCCCAGGAACCCGCCCCGGAGGTGGCCGAGGTGGAACACGACCACCGCCGTCACAGCGAGACCTCGGAGTCCGTCGAGCGCCGGTTCGTGCGCCAGGCTCACCCGGGCGTGCTCAGCCGCCCGTGGGCCGGCGGGTGACGGCGCCGTCGTCGTCGACATCGTCTGAGACGCCGCCCCCTTCCCCAACTCGCCTCCGTCCCGGAGGACAGTCGATGGTACCGAAGGGTGGCGTGGGACGGGGTGCGGCGTTCCCCGGAATCAGAAGTGCGATCCGGGGAGATCCCCGATGAGGGTGGCCTCGCGATGGGTAAGCATCCAATCAGGCCGAGCGCTCTGTCCGCACCGCGGCCAGCACTCGAGACAAGGACGGGACGATGCAACCAACGACAGCCGACCACACGGTCACCCGACTCCGAGCGTGGCCCGCTATGGCCTCCGGTCCGACGGCCTTGGTGGCTGTCCTCGCGGTCGTGATCATCGCCCTCGCGGCTGCCCTCGCCGCGGTGCTCATCGTCGGCCAGGACGCCGGCGCCGTGCCCTGAGAGCGTCCCCCCTCAGGACGCCGTACGAGCAGGATCAGA
>Ga0209382_10009554_pt1 | contig 12129 bp, 8 predicted proteins | sample SoiMetdeltSBSDD5_FD_187599 | JGI IMG/M metagenome (GOLD analysis project Ga0209382, IMG submission 187599) | Bulk soil microbial communities from a Populus tree surrounding site in Tennessee, USA - Soil MetaG P. deltoides SBSDD5 (SPAdes) (version 2) | ecosystem: Environmental > Terrestrial >... | reverse complement strand
GTCTTGGACGGTATTGAGGGCGTCGGCGACGTCGGCGACTTCGTCGCGGGTGTTGACGCGGACGGGTTCGATGGAGGGCATGGCGACGTCGTCGCCCAGGGGGGTCTCCAGGATGTCCAGCACGGCGTCCGGCAAGCGGTGCTCGGCCATCTCCTTGGCCTGATGGGTCAGAGACCGCAACGGCTTCGTGATCGACCGCGACACCAACCACACCAGCAGGGTGGCCAGCACCAGCGTCATGCCGCCCAGCGCCGCATACCAGCGCTGGCGGGCCAGGGCGGCGGAGTTGAGCGCATCCGCCCGGTTCACCAGCTCGGCGGCGATGCCGTCCTGGAGGGCCTCGAAGGACTGCCTGTCGGGGCGGTTGGCCACCGAGTTCGCCACCTGCATGATGTCCACGGTGCCGGTGGTGATGGCCTGGTCGAGGTGGGCGTTGACGTCGTCGTACAGCTGCGACGGGAACGTGTCGGACACGACGCGGGCGTAGGCGCCGGTGGCGTTGCGCAGCTTCTGCGCGTACTGCTGGAACTCGGACTGCTTGGTGGACACCCACGCCACCTGCTCGGGGGTGTTGATGTTGGCGCCGGTGGCCACGTCTCCCAGCACCTGGGCGATCGAGTCGCCCAGGACCTCGACCTCGCGGGCCACGGCGTCGGCCAGCTCGGTGCCCTGGCGCAGGTCGGGGTCGTCGACGGCCACCGACAGCTCGGTGATGGCGTCGAAGAACGGGCTGATGACCGAGGTGTAGCGGTCGTAGGTGGGGCCGGAGAAGGAGGCGTTGGCGGTGCTGCGGGGCGCGCTGAAAGCGTCGACGTCCCCCCGGATCTGCTGCAGGGTGCCGAGGTTCTGGAGGGCGTCCGAGAAGGTGCGCTCCACGTCGCCGCCCTCGGCCTCGACCTCGTCCCGGAAGGTGTCGATGGCGGCATCGGTGGCTTCGCGGGTCTCGGCGTAGCCCTTGAGCGGCAGCTCGGCCATCTCGCCCCACCCGACGATCTCGACCGCCATCCACGATCGTTCGTTCTGCAGCGTGGTGATGAGGCCGGCGGGCCCGATGGCCGCCTTGGCCAGCGCGGTCTGTTCCCGTACGTCGCGAACCGCCCCCGACGTGCGGGCCACCTCGAAGAACGTGACAACGGCGAGGGCGACCAGCGGCACGGCAAGTGCCGCCGCGAGCTTCATGCGAATAGGTACGCGGCGCAAACGAACGGATCCCCTTGTGACGAAACGAATCCCCAGCGGTTCGCAACGTCATCATGGCACGAAATCACCCGGCGGATGACGCGCCGGGTGAGCGCGCCACTACCAGCACCTTTGGTAGCCGCCGGAACGGCGCGAAGGGAGACCAGGCGAGGGGAGACCGCGGCCGGAGGGCCGTCAGCGCATGTGGGCGCGAGCCTGGGCCTTGGCCACCAGGCTCTCGAGCAGCGTCAGCAGCACCATCTTCACCGAGTCCTTGTTGCGGGCGTCGCAGTCGACGATCGGCGTGTCGTCGGCCACGCCGAGGGCCTCACGGATCTCGGGGATGGGGTAGCGCGGGGCGCCGTCGAACACGTTCACGCCGATCACGAAGGGGATGGCGTTGGCCTCGAAGTAGTCGATGCCGGGGAAGCTGTCGGTGATCCGGCGGGGGTCGACGAGCACCACGGCGCCCAGCGCGCCGAGGCAGATGTCGTCCCACATGAAGCCGAACCGGTCCTGCCCGGGCGTGCCGAACAGGTACATCACCAGGGTGTCGTCGACCGTGATGCGGCCGAAGTCCATGGCGACGGTGGTCGTCGTCTTGCCGGCGATGTGGCGCGTGTCGTCGATGCCGATCGACGAGCTGGTCATCGCCGCCTCGGTGCGCAGCGGTTCGATCTCGGAGATCGCGCCGACGAAGGTCGTCTTGCCAACGCCGAAGCCGCCGGCGATGACGAACTTGACCGATGTGATGCGCGTAGCGGCGCTCTCGGCAGTGGATTGCACGGCGCGGAACCTCGTTGGAGTCGGAGTCGTAGCGGTCGTCCGGGCGATCAGATGGCCCTGACGCGTTCGATCATCTTGGTGAGCATGGAGAGCTCGATCTCGACCGGATCGGTGTGGTGGACATCCAGCAGCCCGGCCGAGATCAGGTCGTCGGCGAGGATCATCACCACGCCGACGACCAGGTTGAGGTGGGCAGCGACCTCAGCGACCGACAGGGCCCGGACGCACCGGTCGAGCACCAGCTGCTGCTCGTCGGGCAGGTAGGGCGGGATGTGCTCGCTGCGGGTCTGCAGCAGGGTCTCAACTCGAAGGTCACGCCTCTGGGCGCGGGTACGACCCCCCGTCATGATGTACGGGCGGACCAGGTCGTGACCTTCGTTCACGCGACGACTCCTGCCTTAAGCTCGGCGACGAGGGCGGGCGAGAGAACCTGGCCCGCCCGTTCGACGAGCAGCGTCGTCTGGTAGCCCACGAGGCCGATGTCGCAGTTGCGGGTGGCCACCACCCCGAGGCAGCTCCCGTCGGAGATCGACGACACGAACAGGAAGCCCTGGCGCATCGCCACGATGATCTGTTCGAGCCCCGCGAAGTCGAAGCAGCGGGACGCCCCGTGGCCCAGGCTGACGAAGCCCGAGATGATGGCGGCGAGCTGCTCCGCCGATGCCCGGTCGAGCGAGCTCGACGCGGCCATGAGCAAGCCGTCCGAGGACACGGCGACGGCGTCGGTCACTCCAGCGGTCTGGTCGACGAAGCTGTTGAGTAGCCAGTTGAAATTGCGGGCCTCGTCGCTCAGGGTCATGAATTCTCCTTCGGGAAGTTCTCGTCGCGCCGAGCCTCGTCGAGGCCGCGTTGCACGCCCTGTGTGAAGCTCGTCAGGAAGCCGTAGACGCTCCTGGCGGCACTGCTCTCGTGTCCGCCACCGGCACCGTCGCGACCGTTCGTGTGGCCATTCCTGTTGCCGTTCCCGTTCCCCAGCGTGCTGCTGTGGCCGACGACGGTGCGGTGATCGTCGCGACGATATCCTCCGTCGCCACGTGATGGCGGTTCTTGCGCACGCCGGACGCTCAGCGGCTGGGTCGACGGCAGCTGGGCGCCTCGCACGCGGCGGGTCAGACCACCGCTCGTCTGGCCTCCGGACCCGGCATCGCCCCCGGGCGGCGGCGGTCCCGGGTGCAGCGCCTGGGGCGGCACCGTCCAGGACCGGCCACCCGGCGGGCGGGACCCGGGCGACTCGATCACCGGGTGCTGGCGCGGGTTGAGGGCCGACCAGAGCGGCGCGGGCGGCGTGGGCTCGGGCGACGGCAGCGGCGCCTGGCGGGCCACCGGCAGCTGGCCCGTGTGGGCGTCGGCGATGCTGGACAGGCTGGCCAGCAGGTCGCCGTCGGGCACCACCGCGGCCGGTGCCTCCGGCTCGCCGGACTTCCGGGCCCGCTTGACCAGGCCGCTGGCCGTGCGGGTGGGTTGGGCCGGCATCTCCGGGCCCCGCGCCACGGGCTGGAGCGGCATGGTGGGCGGCGCCGGAGGCTGCAGGTCCAGGCCTGACCACGGCGAGTTGGCCGCCGCGGCGGCCGGCGCCGCCATGGGCGCGGGCCGATCCATCGGGGCGGGCGTCGGCACGGGCGGTGCCGCGTGCAGGCCTGGCGGCGCCATGCCCACGGCCGGGGTGCCGTGCGGTGGGCTGATCGGGTCGCCCACCGGCTGCTCGGCGGTGAGCAGCGTCTGCGGGATGTCGATGGTGGCGGTGACGCCGTTGCCCGGCGAGTTGTCCAGGTGGACCTGGATGTCGTGGCGGGCCGCCAGGTTGCCGGCCACGTAGTGGCCCAGGTACTTGGACGGGGCGATGGTGAACGACTCGGCCCCGGCCAGGCGCCGGTTGGCCGCGGCCACGTCGGCCGGAGGCATGCCCAGGCCCGAGTCGATGATGGCGAGCGTGTACCCGTCCGGGCGGTTGCGGCCGCGGATGTCGACCGTCTGGTCCGGCGGCGAGAACACCAGGGCGTTCTCGATGAGCTCGGCCAGCAGGTGGGCCAGGTCGGCGGCCGCCGAGCCGAGGATGGTGGCCGGCTCGACGCCGCGCACCGTGACCCGCTGGTAGTCCTCGACCTCACCCAGGGCGGCCCGGATCACGTCGGTGAGCCGCACCGGCGCAGCCCACTGGCGGGGCGGGTCGATGCCGGCCAGCACGAGCAGCGACTCGGCGTTGCGGCGCATGCGGGTGGCCAGGTGGTCGAGCCGGAACAGGTTGGCCAGGGTGTCGGCGTCGGTCTCGTTGGTCTCCAGCTCGGTGATGAAGTCGAGCTGGCGGCCGAGCAGGTTCTGGTTGCGCCGGCCGAGGTTGACGAAGCTGTCGGCGATGTTGCGGCGCAGCACGGCCTGCTCGACCGCGAGGTCGAGGGCCGAGTCCTGCACCGTGTTGAGGGCGTCGGCCACGTCCGACACTTCGTCCCGGGTGTTCACCCGGACGGGATCGACGGTGGGGACCGTCACGTCGTCGCCGAGGGGCGTCTCCAGGATGTCGATGACCGCCTCGGGGAGCCGTCGCTCCGCCATCTCCTTGGCCTGGCGGGTGAGCGAGCGCAGGGGCCGGGTGATCGAGCGGGACACCAGCCACGTCACCAGCAGGGCCACGAGGATGGCCACGAGGGCCAGGCCCATGTACAGCCGCTGGCTGCGGTCGGCCTCGTCGCGCAGCTCGGCGGCCCGTGCCTGGATGCGGTCGTTGACCGCGGTGCGGAAGCCGTTGTAGCCCTCGTCGTCCTCGCGGGACACCGAGGCGGTGAACGCGGCGATGTCGACGGGCTCCTGCCCGGCCTCGGTCAGGCCGGTGTGCGCCAGGTCGACGAATCCGGACGCGGCGACCTCGTTGAGCGCCTTGGAGGCGGGCGCCTCGTAGCGCCCCACCGCCAGCTGGTGGATGGTGGCCAGGTTGGCGTCGTACTGGCCGATCAGCCCGGCGGCGTCGCCGATCTCCTCGGCCGTGTCGAGCCGCCCACCGGGCCCCACCCCCGCCAGCAGGAAGATCCGGATGATGCGGCCGGTGTTCTCGATCTGGCGGGAGGCCAGGTCGGTCAGCTCCACGCCACGGCGCAGGGTCGAGTCGTCGACCGCCAGCGCCACCTGCCCGTTGGCCTCGAACAGGCTGTCGATCAGGGCGATGTAGCCCTTGTAGAACGGCTCGGACGTGGCCGTGTTGTTCTGGCCCCGCTCGCCCGTGTACGAGGTGACGATGTTGCGCAGCTCGGCCAGGTGGGCGTCGATCTCCTCCAGCGCGGGCTCGTAGGTGGTCTTCACGTTGCCGCCGAGCCGGTTGATCTCCTCGCGGAACGCGGCGAGAGACGCGTCGGTGTCGGTGACCGCCTCCTCGAACGACGTGACGGGCAGCTGCAGGGCGTTCTCGAAGCCCAACAGCCACACCGCGCCGTAGTTGCGCTCGTTCTGCAGCACGGTGACGAGGCCGCCGGGACCGATCGAGGTCTCGGCCAGCGACGTCTGCTCCTGGATCTCTTTCGACGCCTGGCTGCTCTGGATCACCTCGAGCATGGACACCAGCAGCAGTGCCGTGATCGGGATGGCCAAGGCGGCGGCCAGCTTGATGCGGATCGGAATGCGTCTGCGCACAGTGCGGTCCTTCGGGGAGATCATGGAACCGGCCCTGACTGGGTCGGGATGAGCGGCGCCGGGTCTGGCACCGCCCCAGGGCCGTTACGCACCGCCAGACGCGTCACGGCACCTACGTCCTCGGGGAGGCTGATGGCCCACCCCAGGGTGTCAGGGTCGTCGGTGAGGAGCACCACGGGGCGCCTCTCCGACGCCACGACCAGCTGGTCGAGCAGCTGGTCGCGGAGGTTGGCGTGCTCGACGAGGGGATCGTCGAGCACGACCGGGGAATCGCCCGTGCCCACCAGGTCGAGCACGGCTTGGAGCACGTCTTCGTCACCGATGTCGTCGGTGGGCACCACCGTGAGGTGGTCGTCCAGCTCGGCCTGGGTCTCGTCGATGTCGCGGCGGGCCCGGTCCAGGTCCTCCGTGGCGGCGGCCAGCGCCACTTCGGCCCGGTCGACCTCGGCCGCCAGGGTCTCGCGCAGCCGGGGCAGCTCGCCCAGGGGGTCGTCGCCCGCGCGGGGGCGCAGGGCCGGCGGCAGTGCCTCGGCGATGCGCCGGAGGCGGCGCACGGCGTCGGACAGGGCGGCCGTGGCCCGCTCGACGCTGGCCTCGGCGGCCACCACCGCGCTCTCGGCCGCGCCGAGGTTGGTGGCGTACTCGTCCTCGGAGCGCTGCAGGGCGTCGGCCACCGCCGCGATCTGGCGTCGGAGCTGCTCGGCGGCGGCTATGCGCTGCAGCCGGCGCTCGTCCTGGGTGGCCCGGTCCGACAGCTCGTCCTCCAGGACCCGCACCCGGTGCAAGGCCCCGCCCACGTCCGCGTGGGCGCCGCTCAGCGCGGCCCGGAGCTGGTCGGCGTACTCGTAGGCCCGCGCCTCGTCCTCGTCCAGCTGGACCAGGTCACGGTCGAGCCGGGACACGTCGCGGCGGCACTCGTCGCGCTCGTTGAGGTCCTGGTCCTGCTCGATGAGCCAGGACACGGCCGCCTCGCGCACCGACACGCCCACCGGCAGGATCTCGTAGCTGGCCAGCACGGTCGCCAGCGCGCGGGTGCGGTTCGGCGGGACCACCGGGTGGGCGTAGAGCAGCTCGGCCACGTTGGAGCCGGGGTCGCAGCCCAACAGGTCGGCCGCCTCGCGGTAGATGCGGTCGCGGCGGGCGCGCAGCGTGGTGACGATGGCGGGCGGCTCGGTGGCGGCCCGCAGCGACGCCAGCGTGTCCTCGGCCACCCGCCGGGCCCGGAGGGCGTCCAACAGGTCGGCCTGGGCGTCGCCCGCGGGGCGGGGGCCGGTGAGGATGACGTCGAGGTAGGTCTCGTAGCCGTGCCGCCGCAGGACCGCGTGCTCGACCTCGCGCGCCTGGTGGAGCCGGACCATGTCGTCCTCGGCCCCGCCGGACTGGTCGACGTCCTCCTCGGCGGTGAGGACGGCCTCGTGCGCGGCCTCGATCTCGTCGCGGGCGTCGGGCACCAGGTGGGAGCGGCGGCTGGCCGACTCGAGGTCGGCGATGGTCTGCTCGATCTGGGCCAGCCGGCGCTCGGCCGAGGCCAGCTCGTCGACGGACGGTGCCGCCGGCAGCGCGTCGGTGATGCGCTCCAGCTCACCGTCGACCTCTATCCACTCCCGGGCCAGCTCGCGGGCCACGAGGTCCGGCTCGCCGGTCTGGCTGTCGGCGTCGAACGCGGCGAGCGCGTTGCGGACCGGCTCGGTGTCGGCCATGGGCGACTCGATGCGCGCCACCAGGTCGGCCCGGGTGTACAGGATGTGATCGCGGGTGGCGGCCCGGTTGGCGGACTCCTGCTCGACCGCCCGCAGGGTCTCGGTGGCCTCGGCATGCGCCTCCTGGACGTCGAGCAGGTGGGCGTTGGCCGCCTCCAGCTCGCGGCGCAACGAGGTCTCGTCGAGCTCGGAGGTCTCGAGCTCGGCCAGCTGCCGGGAGGCGTCGTCGATCATCTGGCTCGCGGCATCGCGCTGCTCGTCGACCAGGGCGAGCTTGCCCTGGGCGGCCTCGATGTCGGCCCGGCGGGCGTCGAGCGCGCGGCGGGCTTCCTCGGCCGCGTTGGTGAGCTCGCCCGCCCGCTCCAGCAGCGAGTCGCAGTCGACCAGGTGAGCGCTCATCCGCCGGGCGCGGGCCGCGGCCTCGTCCCGCCGGTTGGCGGTCACGGCCTGCAGCTCGCGGGCCCGCCGCAGCTTGGCGGCCAGCTCGCCGCGCACCCGCTCGTGCACCTCGACCCGGCGCACCGCCGCCTCGCGGCTGGCCGCGCTCAGATCCGCCGGTCCGAGTGCCACACTGAGCTCGGTGGGCGCGTCATCCTGGGCACGCAGCAGCAGCCGAGCCAGCTGCTCGGTCATGGTCGCGCGATCGCGCGGCTCCGCAGGGAGGACGGTTAGCCTCCCGTGGAGCCCCGGCAACTCGCCCGGGTTGCTGGTGTGCGTCGAGGTGTTCATGGGTATTGGGACACAGCAGCCAGGAGGGGGCTCGAGTCCCCAGTTGGCGGCCGCGCCGTCCGTCCCCGATCCCCAGGATCGGATGGGCACGACGGTTCCGTTACGACAAGCATCGCGCGATCGCGCGCCTCTGTGCGCATTTGTGCCCTTCCAGCTGGTGCTCACGCGCTCGTTGCCAGCCCGAAACATACGGTTCACACCCGGTCTCTACGGTGCGTCGGCGTGGAAACCTTCGTGATCCGCATGTGGTTGCCCGACCGCCCCGGCGCCCTGGGCCAGGTCGCCAGCCGCATCGGCGCGGTCCGCGGCGATGTCGTCGGCATCGACATCCTGGAGCGCGACGGAGGCCAGGCCATCGACGAGCTGGTGGTCGAGCTGCCCGACGGCACCCTGGTGGACCTGCTGGTCAACGAGGTGCGCCAGGTTGACGGGGTGGCGGTGGAGGAGGTGCGGCCGGTGGCGGACGCCCTCCACGATCCCCGGCTCGACGCCCTGGAGGCGGCCGCTCAGCTGGTGGGGGCGGACGACATCGAGGACCTGCTCTCGGCGGTGGTGACCCACGCCCGGCGGGTGGTCGGCGCCACCTGGGTGGCGGTGGTGGACATCGACGAGCGGGGCGACGGCGTGCTCGCCGCGGACGACAACGCCCCCAACGCGGCCTGGCTCGAGGCCTTCCTGGCCGGCAGCCGGGCGGCCGAGGGCGTGAACCAAGGGCGCGGGTCGCAGCGCTCGGACGTCATCTGGACGCCCATGGCGCACTCCGGCCTGGCGCTGGTGATGGGGCGCCAGGGAATGCCGTACCGGTCCCGGGAGCGCCGCCAGGTAGCCGCGCTGGCCCGGGTGGTGGACACAAGGCTGCGCGAGCTGCACCGCGCTCGGTCCCGGGCGCGGCACCCCAGCCGCTGATCGTCGGGTACGGGCGCGCGGGTGTCCCCTCCGCCTTGCGCGCCCGTCCCGATACTCGTGACTAATCCCAGTCGCGAGACCGCTCCACTGCCCGTTGCCAGCGGGCGTGGGCCGCGTCGGCGGCCGAGCGGTCGGCGGCGGGCTCGCAGCGGGTGTCCAGCCGCCAGGACGCGGCCACGTCGTCGGTCGAGGACCAGACGCCTTCGCTCAGCCCGGCCATGTAGGCCGCGCCGAGGGCCGTGGTCTCCTGCACCACCGGCCGGGCCACGGGCACCTGGAGCTGGTCCGCCTGCAGCTGCAGCAGCAGGTCCATGACCGAGGCCCCGCCGTCCACCCTCAGCTCGGCGATCGGGTAGCCGGACGCGGCGGCCATGGCGTCGACCACGTCGCGGGTCTGGAACGCCATGGCCTCGACCACCGCCCGGGCCAGCTGGGCCGCCCCGGTGCCCCGGGTGATGCCCACGATCGTGCCCCGGGCGTGCGGGTCCCACCACGGGCTGCCGAGGCCCACGAACGCGGGGACCAGGAAGACGCCGCCGGTGTCGGGGACCGACGCCGCGAGCGGCCCGATCTCCGCCGCCTCGCGGATGAGGCCGAGCTCGTCGCGCAGCCACTGGACCGCGGCCCCGGTCACGAAGATGGCGCCCTCGAGGGCGTAGGTGGCGCCCGTCCGGCCCTCCATGGTCCAGGCGACGGTGGTGAGCAGGCCCTCGACCGGCGGGGGACAGGTGTCGCCCACGTTCATGAGCACGAAGCTGCCGGTGCCGTAGGTGTTCTTGGTGAGCCCCGGCTCCAGGCAGGCCTGACCGAACAGCGCGGCCTGCTGGTCGCCGAGGATCCCCGACACCGGCACGCCCGCGGGCAACGGAGTCCCCGCGGCGGTGACGCCGAAGCGCCCTCCCGACGGGCGCACCTCGGGCAGGCAGCTCGCGGGCACGCCGAACAGGTCCAGCAGGTCGGGCGCCCAGGCCAGGGCCTCGATGTCGTACAGCAGCGTGCGCGAGGCGTTGGACGGCTCGGTGGCGTGCACCGCGCCGGCGGTCAGGTTCCACAGGAGCCAGCCGTCGATCGTGCCGAACGCGAGGTCGGGACCGGCGGCGACACCGCCCTCCGTGAGCAGCCACTCCAGCTTTGTGGCGGAGAAGTAGGGATCGAGCACCAGTCCCGTGGTCCGGCGCACGGCGTCGAGGTACCCGGCCTCGGCCAGGGCGTCGCAACGGTCGGCCGTGCGCCGGTCCTGCCACACCAGCGCCCGGTGCAGCGGACGGCCGGTGCGGCGATCCCAGACCACCGTCGTCTCCCGCTGGTTGGTGATGCCGACCGCGGCCACCGCCTCGCCGTCGAGCCGTTCCAGCAGGTCGGCGAGCGTGGCGGTGGTGGCCTCCCAGATCTCGTCGGGATCGTGCTCGACGAGGCCCGGAGCGGGGAAGTACTGGGGGAACTCGCGGTAGGCGTAGGCGACCGGCGTGCCGTCGTGGTGCAGCGCGAAGCTGCGGACCCCGGTCGTCCCCGCGTCGATGGCGATCACCACGGACATCGCCGGGCGACGCTAGCCCCGTCACGTCCCCGTAAGAGACGCTGACGATGATCCCCACCCTCGGTAACGTCGCAGTATGCGAGTCGCGATGCTCACCGGCGGCGGCGACTGCCCCGGCCTCAACGCTGTCATGCGCGCGGTCGTCCGCAAGGGCGAACGGATCTACGGCGACCAGCTTGTCGGCATTCGGGACGGGTGGCGGGGAGCCATCGAGGACAACCTCGGCCCCGTGTCGGTCGAATCCTTCCGCGGCACGCTGCCGCGGGGCGGGACCATCCTCGGATCGTCGCGCACGAATCCCTACAAGCAGGAGGGCGGGGTCGACGCGGTCAAGCGCACGCTGTCCGAGCGTGGCATCGACGCCCTCGTGGCCATCGGCGGCGAGGACACCCTCGGCGTGGCGGCCAAGCTCGCGGCCGAGGGCGTCCACGTGGTGGGCGTGCCCAAGACCATCGACAACGACCTGTCGGCCACCGAGCTCACGTTCGGCTTCGACACCGCGGTGCAGGTGTGCGTGGACGCCATCGACCGGCTGCACACCACGGCCGAGTCCCACGACCGGGTGATGGTGGTCGAGGTCATGGGCCGCCACGCCGGCCACATCGCCACCTGGGCCGCCATCGCGGGGGGCGCCACCATGCTGCTGGTCCCCGAGATCCCCTTCGACATCGACGAGGTGTGCGCGGTGATCCAGCGTCGCCACGAGCGGGGACGCTGGGCGTCGATCGTGGTGGTCGCCGAGGGGGCCACGCCGACCGAGGGATCCCTGGCGTTGATGTCGGGCGAGGTCGACGCCTTCGGCCACGTGCGCTTGGGCGGCATCGGCGACGTGCTGGCCAAGGCCATCGAGGAGCGCACCGGCTACGAGACCCGGGCCATCGTGCTGGGCCATGTCCAGCGGGGCGGCACGCCCACGGCCTTCGACCGGGTGCTGGCCACCCGCTTCGGGATCGCGGCCATCGACGCGGTGCACGACAGCGCCTGGGGGACGATGGTGGCGCTGCGGGCGGGCGACATCGTGCGGGTCCCGCTGGACGAGGCCACCGGCGAGCTCAAGCTCATCGACCCCGCGGTGTACGAGGTGGCCTCGGTGTTCTTCGGCTGAGGCCGCTCAGCCGGCGCCCTGGCCCTTGATGGACCCGGAAGCGGTGCCACCGTCGGCGGGGACGGCCACACAGAAGCCGTCCTGGGTGCCGTCGTCCCATTGCTCCTCGCTGGGCACCACCGGCTGAACCTCGATGCCCGCGGCCGCGGCGGCCTCGGCCGCACCCCCGAAGTAGGTGGGCAGGTTGGCCACGCACGCCTGGCCCACCAGGTCGCGCAGGGCGTCGGTGCCCGGGTAGGCGGCCGCCTCGTCGCCCGGGGGCGCCTTGAAGAACAGCTCGCCGTGGTGGGGCTGGTCGCAGTCGACCACGCTGAGATCGGTGGGCTCGCCCGTGAAGCACTCGCCCACTTCCACGCTGGCGATCGTGTCGGGCTCGCTCTGCAGATCCTGGATGACCAGCGTGGCGAGCACGGCCGTGATCACCAGCAGCACGCCCAGGACGAGCATGAGGCGGTGCTTGCGGCGGTCGCGCTTCTGCTTCCTGGCCTTGAGGTCCTCGGTGAGGTACCCGGGCGGGAGGTCACCGGACGTGCCCGGCGCCGGCGGCATCGCGGCCGCCCGGTAGCCGA
>Ga0209382_10009553_pt1 | contig 12129 bp, 10 predicted proteins | sample SoiMetdeltSBSDD5_FD_187599 | JGI IMG/M metagenome (GOLD analysis project Ga0209382, IMG submission 187599) | Bulk soil microbial communities from a Populus tree surrounding site in Tennessee, USA - Soil MetaG P. deltoides SBSDD5 (SPAdes) (version 2) | ecosystem: Environmental > Terrestrial >... | reverse complement strand
AGCCATGATCGTTCCCCTGACGCTGGGCGACTTTCTCGAGCGGGCGGAGATCGTCCACGGAGAGCGCGAGGCCGTCGTCGACGAGCCCAGCCCGCCCGGCGGTGGCCTCGGCCGCTTCCCCTACGCGCGGTTCGCAGCGATGGCGCGCAGCCTGGCCGCCGCCCTCGACGACCTCGGCGTGGCCGCCGACGACCGCGTCGCCATCGTGTCGCCGAACTCGGCGCGGTTTCTGCTGAGCCTGTTCGGCGTCAGCGTGTTCGGGCGCATCCTCGTGCCCGTCAACTTCCGGCTCAATGCCGACGAGGTCCGCTACATCGTCGAACACTCGGGCGCGTCCGTGCTCCTGGTGGATCCCGAGCTCGACCCGGCGCTGCGTGATATCCCCGTGAAGCACCGCATCGTGCTCGGCGCCGCCTCGGATCCGCAGCTCTTTCTCCGCGCCGATGCCCGGCCGAAGCTCCAGGTCACCGACGAGAACGCGACGGTCTCCATCAACTACACGTCGGGCACGACCGCACGTCCGAAGGGCGTGCAGCTCACGCACCGCAATTTCTGGCTCAACGCGGTCACGTTCGGCTGGCACCTGGCGCTGACCGATCGCGATGTCTACCTCCACACGCTGCCGACGTTCCATTGCAACGGCTGGGGCATGCCCTACGCGCTCACGGCCATGGGCTGCCGGCAAGTCATCATCCGGAAGATCGACGGCGAGGAAATCTTGAAGCGCATCGAGGCCGAGGGCGTCACGATCTTCAACTGTGCGCCGGCGGTGATGGCAGCCGTGCTCGACGCGGCCGCCGCCCGCCGACGGCACGGGGCGGCGGTGCCCGGGCGTAGCCGTGTCCGCGTCGTCATCGCCGGCGCACCGCCGCCGTCGAAGACGATCGAGCGGATCGAGACCGAGCTCGGCTGGGAATTCATCCAGATCTACGGGCTGACGGAGACCGCGCCGCTCTTGACGATGAACCGCGCACCCGCCGAGTGGGACGGGCTCGATCCCGCCGAGCGTGCGCGGCGGCTCTCGCGCGCCGGCGTGCCGGCCGTCGGCGTCCGCATGCGTGTCGACGACGAGGGCGAGGTCCTGGCGCGCTCGAACCACGTCTTCCAGGGCTACTGGAACCAGCCCGAGGAGACGGGCAAGGCCATCGTCGACGGCTGGTTCCACACCGGCGACGGCGGCTATCGCGAGGACGCCTACATCGCCATCACCGATCGCAAGAAGGACGTGATCATCACGGGCGGCGAGAACGTCTCGTCCATCGAGGTGGAGGACTGCCTCTTCCAGCATCCGGCGGTGGCCGAGGTCGCCGTGATCGGCGTACCCGACGAGAAGTGGGGCGAGACGATCAAGGCGCTCGTCGTCCTCCGTCCCGGCATGACGGCGACGGAGCGCGATCTCGTCGAGCACTGCCGCGGCCACATGGCCCACTACAAGTGCCCGACGTCCGTCGAGCTCCGGGACGCGCTTGTCCGCACGGCGACCGGCAAGCTCCAGAAGTTCAAGCTACGCGAGCCGTACTGGAGCGGACGGACGCGACGCGTGAATTGAGGATCAGCTCAGGCGCGGCACCCCACCGGCGGCGCGTCAGGAGCCTTCCGCGGGACCAGCGAGCACCCGAACGTCGCCGGCTGCTTCGTGAACTCGTCGAGCGTTCGCTCGAGCCGTGCGAGCGTGCGCTCCCGCCGCGCCAGCCCGATGCCGTAGATGGCGAGGTCGTTGACGAGCCGCGTGTAGAAGCGGTGCTCGGCGTCGCCGTTGTTGCCGACGCACGGCGACGGCTTGACGGCCTGACGCAGGAGGTCGCCGAGCGCGTCGACATACCGGGCGAGCACGGGCTCGTCCCGCAGATCGCGGGGGACTTCCGGAAACCGGGCGAGGAACTCGTCGACGGTCATGCGGCCGCCGCCGTGACCGCTCCGGGCGACGTGGGCGGGAATCTCTATTCGCATCGCGGACCCTCCCGCGTCGAGTATAGCCGCCGGCGCGCCACGAGGCAGCCGCCGTGTTGTTGATGACAAGTGACTTGGCCGCTCCTGTTTGACACGTGATCTGACCGCTCCTGTTTTGACACGTGAGTTGACCGTCCCCTGTTTGACAAGTGAAATGGCCGCTCAGGCCACCGCGCTGGGGGCGAGCGGCTGGCCGGTGGGCGAATAGCGTCCCAGGCAGCGCGCACCCCACCAGATGGCATGGGTGCCGTTAAGGTATCGCCGCAAGGTGACCTGCAGCCCGGCGCAGGTGTGCCGCCCGCGCTGTTTGGCGATTTGCAGCACCACGCCATCCAGGCGCACCGTGTTATCGCGGGCCACGCCGCGAAGTTCTTCGTGACAGAGCACCTCGTCCAGGTTCACGGCACCCAGCGGGACGAAGGCGGACGTGGGATCGGCCGGCGGACGCGCAAACTCCGCATTGAAGGCCGGCAGGAAGTGATCGCGCACGTAGCGGTTGGCGGCCGCCAGCGTGCGGATGCCCTCGGCCCGCAGCTCGTTCACGAGCCGATCCTGCAAGGTACGGTTGACGCGCTCGCTGCGCCCGCGGGCCTGGGGCGAATAGCCGAGGATGTGCTCGATGCCGAGCCGCTGCAGAGCCCGCCCGACCTGCGTGGGCTTCCGCCGATCAGGGCCGGCGCCGGCCGCCGGGGTGTACACGGCCCACTTCGCGCGATCCGTATAGAGGGCCATCGGCAATCCGTAGCTCTCGAGCACGCCGCGCAGGGCCGTCATGATGACCACCACCGACTCGCCGCCCGCGACGAGCTGCGCGTAGAGCAGACGCTTGGTCGCATCGTCGACCACCGCCACCAGCGTGAAGTACGTGTCGGGCACCAAGGCGAGCCACTCATGGCGACTGCCGTCGAGGTGGAGCAGTTCGCCGAAGCAAGGCCGCGGCTCACGCCGCCGGCGATGGCGGCCCCGCGCCCGGCTTTTGGCTAACAGCCCCGCCTGCTGCAGCGCGCGCTTCACAAACGTGTAGCTCAGCGTGACATCGTGCGCGCGCCGCACCAGCTGATAGAAGTGCCGGCCGTTGAACCCCGGGTAGCGCTCGCGGTAGAGCCGTAAGATGCGTTCCACCTCACCCACCGGTGCCCGCTTCGGGGAGGGTTTGAGGCGCCGCCCGTCATAGAGTCCGTCGTAGCCATAGCGCTCGAACCGCAGCCGCAGTCGCCGAATACTCCGCGGACTGCGCCCCAGGATATCCGCGACCTGCAGCCACGTCAGTTCGCCGCTCAAGCCCCGCAAGATCACTTCGTGCACTCGCATGGCTCGCTCCCCGGCCTCGGGCGTGAAGGGCATCGCCACCTCCTCGGTAGCGACGTGTCCCACGTCCGGGCTGACGAGCGGTCATTTCATGTGCTCTTACCGAGCGGCCAAATGATGTGCTCTCTACACGCTTGTCAAGCGCGCGTTGACAACGCGCGACGCAGCGGCTACGGTGCCGGGCGGTGAATCCCGTCCTCCGCGCGCTTGCGTGGCTGCCCCCGGTCGCGGTGACGGTGCTGATGCTGGTGGCCATGGTCGACATGCTGGCCGGTGTCTTCCTGCGCTACGTGATGACCTGGGTCTCGGCGACGTTCAACCTGCCGTCGGTTCGATTTTTCTGGGTCGAAGAGATCGGCGAATATGCGCTCGCGTGGCTGACCTTCATCGGCGCCGCCATCGGGATCAAGCGCGGCACGCATTTCGCCGTGCACATCCTCACCGAGCGGCTGCCGGCGCCGCTCCGACGCGCCATCACGGTCGGGCACCACGTGCTGCTCGTCGCCTTCGGCGGACTCGTCGCCATCTACGGCTGGCAGGTCAGCGAGCTCAACAGCCAGTCGTACTCGCCGGCGCTGGACCTCAATCTGCGCTGGCTCTATCTGTCGTCGGTGGTGGGCGGCATCCTGATCGTGATCTACAGCCTGGCCGCGCTGGCGGAGTCCCTGCGCGGCGACGCGCCGGCCGGCGCCCACGAGACGTAGCCGGTGCTCATCGCCACCGTGGTCGTCACGTTCATCGTGCTGACGATCCTCTCGCTGCCCATCGTGTTCGCGCTCGGCATCGCCGGCTTCGCCGGGCTGCTCGTCGGCGATTTCTCCCTCCAGAAGCTGCCCTCGAGCCTGGTGGCCGGATCGCAGAGCTGGGTGCTGCTGGCCATCCCGACCTTCATCTTCGCCGGCAACCTGATGGAACGGTGCGGGATGTCGTACGCGCTGGTCGACCTCGCGCGCGCGCTCATCGGCTGGGTGCGCGGCGGGCTCGGCATGTCGGTCGTGCTGGCCGAGTATTTCTTCTCCGGCATCTCCGGCTCCACGATCGCCGACGTATCGGCCATCGGGTCGATGCTCACCCCGCCGATGCTGCGCGCCGGCTACAAGCGCGAGCACGCGGTGTCGCTGGTTGCCTCCGCCAGCGCCATGGGGATCCTCGTGCCGCCCGCCATCTTCATGATCGTGCTTGGCCAGGTCACCGACACGTCGGTGGTCGGCATCTTCCTGGGCGGATTCCTGCCGGCCGCGGTCACCGCGCTCTGCCTGATGGTGGTCGTCTTCGGCCAGGCGCATCGGCTGCAGTGGCCGAAGGACCGCCGGCCGACGAAAGCCGAGTTCGGGTCGGCGACGAAGGCGGCGCTGGTGCCACTCGTGGTGCCGGTGGTCATCGTGCTCGGCTTCTACTTCGGCGTCTTCACGGCCACCGAGGCCGGCGCGCTGGTGGCGGCGTACGCCGTGGGCGCCGCCTTCCTCTACTACCGTAACGTCAGCGCGCGCGAGATGGTGGTGCTGATCTACGAGAGCGCCCTCCTCACGGCGGCGGTGGTGTTCCTGCTCGCCGTGGCCAGCGTCTACCAGTTCCTCATGGGCATGCTCGGCGTGCCGATGCTGCTCGGCGAGATCCTGTTGCCGCTGCAGACCACGCCGTGGCTGTTCCTCCTCGCCGTGTCGGTGATCGTCATCTTCTTCGGCATGGTGCTGGAAGGCTTGCCGGCGGCCGTGGTGCTCGTGCCCGTGGTGTTCCCCATCGCCAAGCAGATCGGCATCCATCCGATCCACTTCAACATCGTCCTCACCGCCGCCGTCGGGATCGGCCTCTTCCTGCCGCCGATCGGCGTCGGTCTCCTGATGGCGCTGCGCTTCGGCAACATCTCGGTGGGCGAGCACTTCCGCGCGTACTGGCCATATCTGCTCGCCCTGCTGGTCGGCCTCATGGTCCTGATCATCTGGCCCGAGATCACGCTGTTCCTGCCGCGGCGGGCCGGCCTGGTGCGCTGACGAAGGAGGCCCGGCCGCCTCCTGATATATAAGGACCACGATCTCGGCGCGGGCCAGGACATCGCGCAGGCGTTCGGAGCCGTGCAGCTCGACGACCGCGCACCGGCTCAGCCACGTGACCATCTCCCGCGTGAATGTCAGCGTGACCAGTATGTCGACATCCGCGAACACGCTACACCAGCTCACCGGCGTCTGCGCGCGTGCCGAGACAAAGCGGCGCGAGGTCTGCGGTAGACTACCGTCCACATCGAGTCGACTCGCGAACCCGGAGGTCCCCATGTCTGTGCTCACGCTCGCCCTCGCCGCCGTGCTCGGCGGCCTCGTGGCCGCGGACCCGGCCCACGCTCAGACGACGCTGACGATGTCGTCGTGGGTGTCGCCACAGCATCACCTCACCAGCAACGTTTTGCAGGGCTGGGCGACCGAGGTCGAGAAAGCGACCGCCGGACGCGTGAAGTTCCAGATGCTGCCCAAGCATCCGTCGGCGCCGCCCGGCACCTTCGACGCCGTTCGCGACGGCCTCGTGGATCTTTCGTATGTGACGGCGAGCTATACGCCGGCGCGCCACATCCTGCCGCTGATGCCCGAGCTGCCCGGGGGCGGTGAGACGGCGCTGGCGAACTCGGTTGCGTATTCGCGGATCTACTGGAAGCACTTCCACAAGGTCGGCGAGTACAAGGGCGTGAAGCTGCTCGGCGTCTTCACGCACGGCCCCGGGCAGATGTTCACCAAGAAGTCTGTGAACGGCATCGGCGACGTGCAGGGCCTCAAGATCCGCACCGGCGGCGGCGTGGCGGAGGCGGTGGCCAAGGCGCTCGGCGCCTCCGCCTTCGTCAAGCCCGCCCCCGAGTCGTACGAGCTCCTGAAATCCGGCGTCGCCGACGGCGTATTCTTCCCGATGGAGTCGATCATCTCGTTCAAGCTCGACACCGTGCTCGAGCAGGCCACGCTCTTTCCCGGCGGGATGTACAGCTCGGCCTTCGGCTTCTTCATGAACGAGGACAAGTGGAACAAGCTGCCGAAGCAGGACCAGGCGGCCATCGAGAAGATCGCCGGCGAGCACATCGCGCGGCTGGCCGGCCAGTCGTGGGACGAGGCCGACAGGCGGGGCTTCGAGACGCTCAAGAAGTCTGGTGTGAAGATCGTCAACGCCAGCCCCGAGTTCGTGGCCGAGGTACGCAAGCGGTCGGCGCCGATCGTCGAGGACTGGATCAAGCAGGCGAGCGCCAAGGGCATCGACGCCGCGAAGATCCTCGCGGAGTTTCGTGACGAGCTGAAGAAACTCGCCAAGTGAGCGTTCCCGAGCAGGCGTGGAAGCGGCGCGTCGAGGCGCTCCTCGGCGTCGCCGCCTCCATCATCCTTCTCGGCATGATGGCGCTGACCACCGTCGACGTGGTCGCCCGCTACCTGTTCAACCGGCCGCTGCGCGGCGCCTTCGAGGTCACCGAGCTGCTGCTGCTCGTGCTCATCTTCGCCGGGCTGCCGCTGGTGTCGTTCACCAACGAGCATGCGGTCATGGACTTCATCGACCGCGTGCTCGGGCGCCGGGCACTGCGCGGGCTCGAGGGCGGAGTCGAGCTCGTCAACGCGCTGCTCATGTTCGGTCTCGCCTGGCTCATGTGGGGCAAGGCCGATCGCATCTGGGGCTACCGGGACGCCACCGACGTCCTCCGGATCCTCTACGGCCCGTTCGTCTATTTCATGGCGCTGGCGCTCGCCCTGGCCGGGATCATCCACCTCTACAAGATGGTCGAGCGCCGGTGATCGAGGGCCTGGTCGGGCTGACGCTCATGATGGTGCTCTGCGCCCTCCGCATCCCGATCTCCTTCGCCATGGCCATCGTCGGCTTCATCGGGTACGCCTACATGCGCGACTGGAACTGGACGGTCGCGGCGGCGATGACCCAGACGAAGCTGTACGAGACCGGCCGCAATTACACGCTCTCGGTCGTCCCCCTCTTCATCCTCATGGGCAACTTCGTGACGCGCGCGGGGATGTCGCACGAGCTGTTTCACGCCGCCTACGCCTTCATCGGGCATTTCCGTGGTGGACTGGCCATGGCCACCGTGTGGGCCTCGGCCGCCTTCGGCGGCATCTGCGGCTCCTCGATCGCCACCGCCGCGACCTTCGCGAAGGTCGCCTATCCGTCGATGAAGCGCTTCAACTATTCCGACCGGCTCGCCGCCGGGGTCGTCGCCGGCGGCGGCACCCTGGGCATCATGATCCCGCCCTCGACGATCATGGTGATCTACGGCGTCTTCACCGAGACGAACATCGGCAAGCTGTTCGCCGCCGGCATCCTGCCCGGCATCCTCGGCGCGATCCTCCTGTGCGGCGCCGTCCTCTACATGACGTGGCGCGACCCGACGTCCGGGCCACCCGGCGACCGGTCCTCGTGGCCGACACGGTTGCGCGCGCTGCGCGGCGTATGGACGGTGGCCGCGCTGTTCCTGTTCGTGATGGGCGGGATCTACGGCGGCCTCTTCACGGCCACCGAGGGAGCGGCCATGGGCGCGTTCGGGGCCATGGTTTTCGCTCTCGCGCGGCGGGCTCTCACCTGGCGGACGCTCTACTCCGCGCTGCTGGAGTCAGCGCGGACCACGGCCATGCTCTTCATGATCCTCATCGGCGCGCTGATCTTCTCCGAGTTCATCAACATCACGAGCATGCCGGCCGACCTCAAGAGCTGGGTCACGCGATTCGACCTCGGCCCCACGGTGGTGGTGGCCGCCATCTGCGCCATCTACGTCGTGCTCGGCACCGCCATGGAAGAGCTGTCGATGATCCTGCTGACGATCCCGGTCTTCTTCCCGGTGATCGTGCAGCTCGGCTTCGATCCGGTGTGGTTCGGGATCATCATCGTGTGCGTGGTCGAGATCGGCCTCATCAGCCCGCCCGTGGGCATGAACATGTTCGTGCTCCGCACGCTGCTGCCGCACGTGAGCACCGCCACCGTCTTCAGCGGCGTGATGCCGTTCATGGTCGCCGACATCATCCGCCTGGCCATCCTGATCGCCGTGCCGTGGCTGTCGCTGTGGCTGCCGAGCATGATGCGGTAGCGTCAGGCCATCGGATAGACGGTGAAGCTGATGCTGGCGCCCACGCGGCCGGCCCGCACGACGGTCTCGGCGAGGACGGTGAACACCTGGGCGCGCTCGGCTGCTTCGACGCCCACGTTGAAGTCGCGCTTGGTGGCTCCCTTCCAGACCGCGCGGGCGGTCGGCGGCAGCGACTCGATCAATGACACGAAGGCCCGGATGCCCGCGTCCGGGTCTCTCGGCTGCCGGCTCAGCTCGAAGGTCGCGACGTTGAGACCGCGGCGGCGGAACGCGCTGAGCTGGAATGCGCGCGGCGCGAGCGCCGCGATGAGCGGAGCGAGATCGGCACGCGACGCCACGTCGAGATCGACGTTCGCGAACCGGTAGAGAGGACGGCGGGCGTGCTTATCTGCCATTGCTCCGCGTGGCTTCATTCTGGCACGTCGCCGGAATCCGGCGGAATCGAATCGGCTGGCAGGGATGGCCGCTTGACACTGCCTGAGCCACGAGCCAATACTCGCGCCACTTGCGCACAGTCCGACGCTCACACAAGGAGGCGCGTAATGGCGCACGCACGGCTCACCCGACGACACTTCCTGGCCGGCGCCGTCGGCGCCTCCGCGGCGCTCACGCTCCCCGGGGTCGCCGCGCCGGCCGTCAAGAAGGGCACGAGCCTCCGCTTGTGGATCCTCAAGACCTACGTCGAGCCCACCAACAAGGCGATCGAGGCCGCGGCCCAGCGCTGGGCGCAGAAGCACGGCGCCCAGGTCACCGTCGAGTACTTCACCTTCGAGGATGTGCAGACGAAGTACGTGGCCGCCATCGAGAACAAGAACACGCCCGACGTCGGACAGCTCGAGACGGGAGCGCCCGCGCGCTTCGCCGGCATGGGGCAGCTGCTGGATCTCAGCGGCTTTGCGCGGCAGGTCGAGAGCGAGGTCGGCAAGCCGCCGGCCAACGTGGCCCCTGTGACCGTCATCGGCGGCAAGACGTACGCGCTGCCCTGGTACATCATGCCGGCGTTCTGGTACGTCTGGCGTGACGTCCTCGACAAGGCGAAGGTCAAGCTGCCGGCGACGTTCGACGAGGCCAAGGCGGCGGCGGCCGCGGTGAACCGGCCGAAGGACAACTTCTACGGCCTGGGCCAGAGCTGGAACCGCACGGCCGACGGCTACGGCGTGATGCAGAGCCTCATGTACTCGTACGGCGTCGGCTGGGCGAAGAAGGACGGCAAGTACCAGTCCGTCAAGAACGCCAAGATGCAGAGCGTGATGAAGTGGGCGACCGACATCTACAAGGACGGCATCCAGCCCGCCGACACGCTGTCCTGGACCGGCTCGCAGAACAACGAGAACTTCATCGCCAAGAAGATCGCGCAGACATCGAACGGGCCGTCCATCACGTTCGCGATGGAGAACGCGCTTGCCAAGGCCACCGACGCCAAGGAGCGGAAGGCGCGCGAGGAAGCGCTGGCCAACCACGTCGCCCTGCCGCATCCGGCGGGCCCCGACGGCCGGCGCATGCACGCCATCTGCATGAGCTTCGGCATCTTCAAGACGGCCAAGGACCCCGAGGCGGCCATGAGCCTCATCGCGCACCTGCTGTCACCGGAGGAAACCGTGCGCGTCATGAACGACTCGTACGGGCAATTCACGCCGGTGCTCGACAAGTCGCGCGCGGCCTCCAAGGAGTACTTCAACAAGAACGAGAACTACCGCACGTTCGGCCGCGCCGCCGAGTGGTTCGTGCCGACGGGGTGGCCGGGGCCGGTGACGGCGGCCGCCGCCGAGGTGCAGGCGAGCAACGTGCTGACCGACGCGCCCGCCAAGGTGATCGTCGACAAGTGGTCGATCGACCAGGCCATCGACTGGGAAGACAAGAAGATCAAGGAAATCTACGACACGCTCGGCGCCTAGGCGCCGTCACATGGATCTCCACGTCGCGGCGGGCGGGGCCTGTCGCCGAGAGTGGCCGGGCTGGCGGGGCTACGTCACCCATGGCACCCACACGCACCTCCTTCGGAAGAGCGAGGGTAGCGGGGGGTCCCACTTTCGCCCCGACAGCCCGGCCACTCTCGGCGCCACCCGCCCGGGATCGGGTGCTCGTTTCAGCTCTCGTCCGCGCTAGCGGCGTGCTTTCGCGGCGGCGGCGCCGGCGGCGGCATGATGCCCGCTTGGCGCTGCTGCTGCTGCTTCCGTTGCTGGTTCTCGTCGTCGCGCTGATCGTCTACCCGATCTATCGCGCCGTGTGGCTGTCCTTCACCGACAAGCTCGTCGGGTATCCCGAGCGATTCGTCGGACTGCGGAACTACATCTATCTCGCGAACGACGACGCCTTTCACCGGGTCGTGCGCAACAGCCTCGTGTTCACCGTCGCCTCGGTCGCGCTCAAGATCCTGAGCGGCCTCGCCATGGCGGTGGTGCTGCACGCCACGTGGCGCTGGCGGAACTTCTTTCGCGGGCTGATGCTGCTGCCCTGGATCACCTCCACGGTGATCGTCGCGCTCACCTGGCGCTGGATGTTCGACGCCTTCCCCGGTCGCGGCTTCTTCAACAGCGTGCTGCTCGACGCGGGGCTGCTCGCGCGGCCGCTCGCCTTCATGGCCACGCCGGAGGGAGCCATGGCCGCCGTGGTCATCGCCAACTGGTGGCGCGGCTTTCCGTTCTTCGGCGTGTCCTACCTGGCCGGCATGCAGTCGATCCCCGGCGAGCTCTACGAGGCGGCCTCGGTCGACGGGGCGGGGTCGTGGCGCCGCTTCTGGCACATCACGCTGCCCGGCCTCAAGCACATCATCATCGTCACCACGCTGCTGACGTTCATCTTCACGCTCAACGACTTCAACATCATCTACGTGATGACGCGCGGCGGGCCCGGCACCGCCACCCAGGTCTTCGCGACGTATTCCTACGAGGTCGCGTTCAACCAGCTGCGCTGGGGACGCGGGGTGACCATCTCGATCTACGCGGTGCCGCTCCTCATCGCCGGCATCGCGCTGGTGAGCCGCTATCTCTTGCGCGAGCGCACCGCATGAAGCCCTGGAAGCTCGCGACCGTGGCCGGCCTCGCCGCCTTCGGGCTCGTCGTCGTGGTGCCGTTCTGGTGGATCGCGAACATGTCGTTCAAGACCTACGAGCAGATCCAGTTCGCGCAGTCGATCTACGTGCCGCGGCCATTCACCTGGGAGAATTACACGGGCCTCTGGCTCGAAACACGCTTCCCGCTCTGGTTCCGCAACAGCCTGATCACGGCGGTGGTCGTCACCGGCATCACGACCGTCATCGCCAGCCTGAGCGGCTACGCGGTGGCCCGCCTGCGCTTTCCCGGGCGCGAGCTGGTCGCCACGCTGATCCTCGTTCTCTATCTCGTGCCGCCGGCCCTGCTCTTCATCCCCCTCTACCGGGTGCTGGCCGAGCTCGGCACGACGAACTCGCTGATGGCGCTGTTCCTCTCGTATCCGACCTTCACCGTTCCGTTCTGCACCTGGCTGCTGATCGGCTTCTTCAAGGCGCTGCCGACGGAGCTGGAGGAGGCGGCGCTGGTGGACGGCGCCACCCGGCCGCAGGCGCTGGTGCGCGTGCTGCTGCCGCTGGCGGCGCCGGGCCTCGTCGCCTCCGCCATCTTCGCCTTCACGCTGTCGTGGAACGAGTTTCTCTACGCGCTCATCTTCATCCAGGACGAGACCGCGATCACCGTCCCCGTCGGCCTGAATCTGCTGACCTACGGCGACGTCTTTCACTGGGGGCAGCTCATGGCCGCCTCGGTGATCACGACCGTCCCCGTTGTCGCGCTCTACATGTTCGTCCATCGCTGGATGGTGGAAGGTCTCGCGGCCGGCGCCGTGAA
>Ga0209382_10009552_pt1 | contig 12130 bp, 18 predicted proteins | sample SoiMetdeltSBSDD5_FD_187599 | JGI IMG/M metagenome (GOLD analysis project Ga0209382, IMG submission 187599) | Bulk soil microbial communities from a Populus tree surrounding site in Tennessee, USA - Soil MetaG P. deltoides SBSDD5 (SPAdes) (version 2) | ecosystem: Environmental > Terrestrial >... | reverse complement strand
CGCGCGCCTCCGCGGCTTTTCTGATCTGCGTGCCCAAGCCGGCGAGCGTGCGGCTGTTCGTCGACGGCGAGCCGCACGAGCTCAAAATCAACAGCAACCATCGCGGCTACACGAAGCTCGCGGAGACGATCGAAGCGATGCAGGGAGAGCAGCTGCAGTGCCTGGACGACAAGGGCAACGTGCTGCGCGCCATGCGGCTCGACGAGCGCGCAGCGAGCAAGCGGCCGAGCTCGGACGCCGTGCCCGTGCCGCCGCAGCTCGTCCAGGACCCTCAGGCCGCCATGGTCATGCTGTTCGCGAACCTGCTGCACCGCGCTTACAAGCACTCGACGCAGGTCGCTTTCGCGCGGCTCGGAGAGATCACCGATCGCGTGATCGACCGCATGGGCCAGATCGAGCAACGTCTCGACCGCGAGGAAGCCTACGCGCGCCGGCTCCAGGAAGAGCAAACGGAAGAGACGATCGACCACGCGCACGAGCTCGCAAACCTGACGGCGGCGGCCGCCGCCGGCGGCGGCGGCGACGACGCGCTCATGGGCCAGCTGTTTCAGGCATGGATGAGCGGTCGCGCGCAGCGCGGCGCCGCGCCGGGCGCCGCCGCTCCGAACGGCGCGGCCAAGCCGAACGGCGCGAGCACGAGCAATGGAGCGAAGCCGTGACCGACATCTTCGGTCCGATCGGGCTCCTGCTGCTCTGGCTGTTCGGGAACGGCAAGAGCAGCAGCGCTCCGGTCGCGAAAGCTCCCGGCGCGCAGATACCGCCCGGCGCGCCCGCGCCGTGGCCGCAAGCGCTCCCCGCCGGGCTACCGGTGTTCCCTGGGCCCGGCTGGGAATACGACGAGCCGCCGCCGCAGGCAGTCCAGGACCGCGCGCGACAGCTGCTCGCGCAGCTCTGGGCTCGCGGCAAGGGAGCGAGCAAGACCGAGCAGGTCAACGGTCGCTGGATCACGTTCCGCGCGGAGATTGTCCGCAGTGGAAAGCAGGGCGTCGTGGCGTACCGCCTGCGCATCGCTGGCGCAGCGCCGAAACCCGGAGCGCCGCGACCGCCGGGCACGGCGAGCGCGCCAGCGCCAGCGCCCGCGCCCGCGGCAGCAGTGCCGATCACGGTCAACGTGCCGGCGGCGGCGCCCGCTCCGGGCCAAGTGCCGATCCCGGTGCCGGGCGGTACGATCTACACGAGCCCCGTCGCGTTCCGCACCCTGCGCCGCGGCATGGGGCAGGCGCCCGAGCCGCCGCTCGACGACGTGCGCCTGGTGCAACAGAAGCTGGGCGTCACGCCCGCGAACGGACGATTTGGGCCGCTCACCGAAGCCGCGGTGAGGAAGTATCAGCTGCAGAAGGGACTGAAGCCAGACGGCATCGTGGGGCCTCTGACCTGGACGTCGCTATTTGCGGTGAGGGCGTGAGCCCGTGCGCGGCCGTGACCTCGGCTGGATCCTGATCTTGTTCGCGCTCGGCGCGAGCAAACCCCGCAAGCCGAGCGGCGGCACGCGACCGCGCGAGCGCGTGGAGCCGGAAGAATCAGAGCGGCCGCCCAACTACAACATGAGCCCGGAGGAGCAAGCCGAGCGGCTGCCGATCGACGCGCGCGAGCTCCACGCCGGCAGACAGTACCGGTTCGCGGGCACTGTGGTTTCCGACGTGCCGGTAGATACCGCGCTGCTGCGCCGCAAAATGGAGTTTGTGGGCGCTCGCAACATCCAGATCAGCGAGCGGCGGCCGCACCGGCTCCGCTGGACGATGCGCGCGCCGCTCAGCCTGAAGGTCCAGATCGGTCAGGTGTTCTCGTTCGATCCAGAGCTCCGCATCCGGCTCGAGAGCGTCGACGAAATCGCCTCACCCGAGGTCCAGGTCTAAGTGGCGCAGACGGTTCTTTCCGCCGAGGCGCTGGCGCTCGTGCTGATCAGCGGCGTCGGGGGCCAGCTGCTCGAGCTCTCGACCGTCGCGGACAACCCGCGGCTCGCGCTCGCGCAGAGTCTCGTCGCGAGCGGCAGTCAGACCGGCGTTGCGAGCCTGTCGTTTGCGAGCTCGGCGGACGGCTCGGTCACGTTCAACACGCCGGACCAGCTGCCGCCGGGCAATTTCTTCGACATCTACTTGTTCGCGCCCGGCCCCGGCGGCGGCGGCGGCGCTGCGAACCGAACCACCAACATCGTCACGCCCGGCGGCGGCTCGGGCGGCGGCGGCGCGTTCAAGCGCTGGCAGATGAGCCGCCAGCAACTGATCGCGCTCTTGCCGATCGTGGTCGTGCTTCCCGCCGCCGGAGTCGGCGGCGCGGGCGCGACGAGCAACGGCGCCGTTGCCGCCGGCACGAGCGGCACGGCGCCCGCGGCGGCGTCCGCCTTCCGAGTGACGATCGGAGGCGTGCTCCGCGACCTGTACACGGTGTATGCGGGCGGCTTTGGCTTTCGCGGCGGCAACGCAGGCGGCACCGACACCGGCGGCGGCGGCGGCGGCGGCTGGCACTTCCAGGGCGCCAACGGCGCGGGCGGCGGCGGCAACGGCGGCGGACCGCTCGGCGGCACGAGCGGGGCGTCAGCTCGCGATAGCACCTTCGGTGGCGGCTTCGGGACGGGCGGCACGGCCAACGGCACCGGCGGGAACAGCGTGTGGGGCGGCGGCGGCGGCGCGCCCGGCGGTAGCTCGGGCGCCGTTCCCGGCTTCAACGGCGGCTCCAGCACGTTCGGAGCGGCGGGCGGCGCTGGCGGCGGGTCTGTGACGTTCGGCGGCGCTGCGGCGTCCAATGGCGGCCAGGGCGGCGGCTTCGAGGGCGGGCCGCTCGGCGGCGGAGCTCCGGGCGCCGGCAGCACCACGGCCGACGCGGGCGACGGCGTCGACGGCATCCCGTGCACGCCGGTCCCGTTCGTGCCGGGCGGTGTGCTCGATCTGATGCACGGCGGCGGCGGCGGCGGCGGCGGCGGCGGCTGCGGGCGCGCCGGGGCAGTGACGGCCAACGGCGGCGACGGAGGCGACGGGGGGATCGGCGGCGGCGGCGGCGGCGGCGGCGGCGGCGGTCACAGTACGGGCGGCACGGCCAACGGCGGACGCGGCGGCGACGGCGGACAGGCGCTGTTCGCCATGATCGGAGTCGGCTGACGTGCGCGAGCTCCTGGCCGTGCTTTGCCTGGTGGGCATAGGTGTGGCGATCGGGATCCCGATCGGTTGGTTGGCGGCGCTGCGGCGCGGAAAGGGAAGACATGTCCGAGATCATTTTGATGTGTGACCAGAAGGAGCCGGACGGCAGTGCGTGCGGAGCGCCCGCCGTGGTCGGCTATCGTTGGGATTGGGGGCAGGAGGGCGCCTGCTGCGCGCGCCACGCGCAGCTGCTCGAGCAAACGGCTCGGAACCTCAGCACCGACGCGGCGGCGAAACGCGGAGTGACGACGTTTCCGCTGCAGCAGCCGGCGGAGACGCCGCTCGAGCGCAGCGAACGGACGCAGCTGATCGCGTCGCGTCTCTCCGCCGAGGCCGAGGCCGACGAGCTCCGCAACCGCGGCGCCGAGCTCTATCGCCAGAACGTCGATCTGACCAAGCAGATCACGACCCTCTCGCTCCAGAAGCGCGAAGCCGACGCGGCGCTGCGGCTCGCGGAAAAGAAGCAAAAGCAGCTGGAGGAAAAGCTGAAGGATCGAGAGCTCGAGCTCGGAACCGTGACCGACGAGCTGCAGCGGCTTCAGACGCTGGCGGCGTTCGCGCCCGATACCAAGGCAGAGACCGGCGCAAAAAAGGAAGGCGCCAAAACCAAGGGCTAGCGCCGTGCTCTGGAGACGGACCGCACCGTTCAAGGTCGCGCACCCGCATCCCGCGGGGCACGCGCCGCGCGATCACCATCCGCCCGGCTGGGGCAAGCTCGAGCTGCATCACTACGGCGAGCTCGGCCCCGGCCGCCAGCGCGTCGTGGTGCACTCCACCGCGCGCCGCCGCGACGGCTGGCGCTACTGCGTGGCTGAGCTCGCGAGCTACCCGGGCTGGGCGGCGTGGTTTCTCGCGCCGACCAACGGCACGCGGATCGAGCACGCGCGCTCCGGAGATTCGCTAGGCGATCAACTGGCGCAGGCCTTCAGCTTGCATCAGTGGGGCCCGCACGTCTGATGGGGACCGAGCGTGAGAGCCGCGCGCCAGCGCGAGCGCGCGGCTCCCTGAAGCCTCAGCCGCGCCGCGGGCGCACGGTTCTCGACAGCTCGAGTCTCCCGTCGCGCACTTCGAGCCAGCCTCCGAAGCGAAACCAGATCTCGCGCTGATGGAGCTGGTCGGAATGCCACGAGATCCGATCGAGCTCGCCGTCGGTCAGGTGACGTCCGAGCCGCCGCTCGATCCGGTGGGCCGCGAGTGCGAGATCGAGCCGCCAGTGCCGCCGCTCCCGGAGTCTCGTCAGCACGTGCCGATGGTTGTAATTCACGACTGCCGGCTCCAGCGCGCCGCGAGCTCCAGCAGGACGCCGTGCACGGTCGGCCCTTGCGCGAGCGCGTAGCGCGGATCCGTGGGGCACTCGAGCGTGCCCGCGTACTCGTGCCGTTTGCTGCCCGGGCCGAGCGTGAAGACGGCGCCCTCGGCCACCGCCAGGAGCACGACCGCGAACGGATCGGGCTCAGGCTCTGCTGCGGGGGGCGTCGCTTTGTGGGACGACGGCAGACCGTGATCAGCCGGCAAGAACTGCACGCGCACGAGCTCGGCGGGAGCGATCGGCGCGCGCTCGCGTTCGTACGGCTGCCGGCACCAGACGCAGTGACCGGGGTTGGTGGAGTCTTCCACGTGGGTGCAGTCCTTGGTTTCGTTGGTTTGGTTCATTTGCGTTGTTCCCTTCTTTTGCGCGCTGCCTGGGCGCGTCGTCGCTTCACGAGCTCGGCGGCGACGTCCGCCGCCGGCCGCAGCTTTTTGCCGATGTAGAGCGAGCGCGTTCGACCCCCGGCGCTCCAATAGGCGTACCAGTACGGCCCGTGCCACCGCGCGCAGCGGGGTTTGCCACACTGCACGCGTTCCAGCTGGTACGTCACGCTGGCGCCCAGGATCCGGTCGTGCGCAGGGCAGATGTGCTCGACGTGCCGCTGCTTGCCGGGAGCTCGCTCCGTCTTACGTAATACTCGCTTCACCCCGTCGACTATTACGTAAGACGGGCCGCACCCGGCAAGAGCTCCCGGCAGGGAATCACCCCTAGGGGTGATTCGGACGGGTTAGAGACCACTGAACGCGAGAGCAGGTACGACAGAAACTGTCCACACGTGCGCATTTTCGCAGTGATCGGCGGGCCGATCGGGTATGCGTCCATTCAGTAGATGGATTACTCGGACCTAGAGACGGACCCCGCCAGCGCACACGTAACTACGTGTAGCAGCAGGGGGAAGTAGGAGCGTCCGGGGAGACTTGGTGGCAACCAAGTCCCGTCGAAGTGGGGTGCAACCAAACGCAAACACCGCACGAATCAGCACCGGACGCATGTCCACCCTACGAGGGTTTTGGACGCGGCGCTAGTGTTTCACTTCATGAATGCGGAGCGTGGCGGCGGTACCCCCGGGCGCCCGGAGCCACGCAGGCGAGTGAGGCACAACGCGACGGAGCGCAGCTGCTCGGCGGGCTCCTGGAGCGGCAAACGCAGCGCTCGCGAGCCTGGCAGCTCGAGCAACGCGCGCGCGTCGGCTTCGCGGCGACCGACGAGCTCGCCCGGCTCGGCCACGCCACGCGCGACGTGCTGATCGGTCGCGGCTACCCGGCGCTCTGCGCGCACGCGGCGGGGCAGCTCGCCGCCGTCTCCAGCGCGTTCAACTGGATCGGGCTGCCCCGGGCGGCGCGGCTCTGCTGGCGGGCGCTCCGAACGCTCCAGCGCTACCGCGCGCGGCTCGAGGCGGACGGACTGCTGAAGAGCTTCACCCTGGAGCCCGGCGACAGGCTCGCCGGGATGCGGGCGCCGGTGCGCCGCCCCATGACCGTCCGGGACGTCTCCCGGCTCCAGGAGCTGGGCCAGCGCCGGCTGCGCGGGCTCGCCGTGCCCCCCGCGCGCCCGCCGAGCGCTGCAGAGCCGCCCGCGCCGCCGTCAACCTACGCTGCGGGCATCCCGCGTCGTAGGGTGCCGCTGGAGCCGCCCGCGACCCCGCCGCCGCCGCCCCGTCGCCCCGTGGCCGAGCCGCCCCGCCACCGGCGCCTGACCGCCGAGGAGCTAGACGAGCTCCTGGCGCAGATCCCCGCCGAGCTCGGCGGCGACGAGCCCGGCGACGGCGGCACGGGCCCGCCGCGCGGCACGTAGGCCCGGCGCGATTTTGCGCTCCGCTCGGGTAGGTGCCTTCCCTTGCCCGGGCGGAGCTGCGCCCGCTGATCGCCTCGAGCTGAACGTACGCGCCGAATTGCCCGGCTCGTGCTGCTCGAGCTACGCCGATCGACCCCGCCGAGCTCGCGATCGAGCGCCGCGCGCAGCGTTCAGTGTTTTGTGCAGATGACACTTTGGCGCGGAGATCTTCCGATCCATTCGATCGAGATCTCTTCTGAAGATTTGATCGAGCAGAGGCGCGTGCCTGGAAGCGGAGTGAGCGGAGCTGCCGCCGGTCTCGCTCCGGCGCCTCATGCGCCTGACGGCGCGCGCCTGCGCCGCGCCGTGCTAGCGTCGAGCGCGTGACTGAGCAGGCGCACGCGACGGCCGCCTACATCCGAGTCTCGACCCCGAGCCAGGACCACGCCTATCAGCGCGCAGCGATCGAGCGCGCGGCGGCTGCCCGCGCCGAGCCGATCGATCGCTGGTTCGCCGACGTCGCGAGCGGCAGAAGCCTCGAGCGCAGAGAGCTAAAAAAACTGCGTTCGTGGCTCGCGACCGGCGCCGTCCGGACGGTGTGGGTGTGGCGCGTCGACAGGCTCACCCGGAGCGGGATCGGCGACACGCTGGAGCTCGTGCGCGAGATTCGCGCCGCAGGCGCCGTGCTCCGGAGCGTGGCCGACGGCTACGCCGTCGACGGGAGTCCGCTCGGCGAGCTCGTGCTCGCCGTCATGGCCTGGGCGGCGCAGATGGAGGCGGACAAGATCGCAGAGAACCAACAGGCGGCGCGCCAGCGGATGGAGTCTCAGGGTCGCGCGTGGGGGCGGCCGCGGGTCGTCGACGAGGCGCTGCGCGAGCGCGTGCGCGAGCTCGCCCGCGATCGCGAGCTCGGCGCGCGCGCAATCGCGCGCGCCGCTGGCGTCTCGCAAACCACGGTGCGCAGCATCCTGGGCGGCGGAAACCGGCTTACGCGCTCCCCTTCATGATGCCGTGCTCGGCGCGCTCGCGCGAGCCGCCGCCGCAGTACATCTCGCCCGCTGCCTTCAGCTTGGCAACCAGCGCGCAGATCGAGCTCGTGCAAGCGTCGTCGCCGCACGAGAGCCGGCGGCACGGCTGTCCCATCTCCGCGCCGCAGACGTCGCAGTCGACGGCGAGCCACGCGGCGGACGGGTCGGCGACGGTCGGAACCACGGGATGCGCGCCGTGCGCCTGTTGTGTCATGAGTGCAATTCTACACGCGCAGGGCGCAGCTGAAAATCGCGAGATCTGACCCGCAGGCCGCCGCACAAAAGACGCGGCTCCAGGAACGCGGATCGCGTTCGCAAAACGTGTACTATTTGCGCCGCACGGCGGGTCGCAACCGCCTGCCGCGGTGCCCTGGCTCGGCTACAGGGGGGCAACGCGGTACCCCCGCCCCGTGGCCCGAGTCCGCGGCGCAGTCGGCTCGACGGCAAGGAAACCAACCGTCACGAGGGGGTGCGCCCGGGCGGCGGACGTGCACGCGCGAGCTCAGCAGCATCAGATCGCGATCCTGCCGGTGAAGCGCCAGATCACTCCACCGCGCGGCCCGTAGCCGAGCATGCGACCGCGCACGAATTTCGCGCCCGCCTCCCGCGCCAGAACGATGCGATGGCGACCGTCATTGATGGCGCGCCGCTCGGCGCGCTCGCCCGGAGGGTACACGACGATCGTGATCGGCAGCTCCTCGGTGGGCTTGCCGCCGCCGCTCAGGAACGCGAACGACTCGGCGCGTAGCCCCGACGTCGGGACCTCGAGGCCCGTCGCGCCGAGCTCCGTCCAGTGCAGTTTTTCGCGCGATCGCGACAGCAGCGGGTTCGGGTTCATGGGCTCTGCTGCCGGATGGCCCAGCTGCGCACGTCGACGTTGCACAGACCCACCATGCCCGTGAACGCGATCGAGACCTGGAGCGCCGCCGTGCCGTCCGAGAAGCACGGGATCAGCCCGGGGTTGAGCAAGCTTCCCGACGATATGAGCGACTGAGTCAGCGACGCGCTAAAGGGGGCCAGATCGGACCAGAGGACCGCGGTCGTGATGGAGCCGGCGGTCGGGTTCAGGCGGCGGTTGATGTAGCGCGCGACGAGATACATCCCGGGCGCGTGCCCCGCCGCCAGCACCACTTGATTGGGCGGGTTGACCGAGCCGTCCAGCGCCAGCGTGCTCACGAGCGGCAGCACGCCGCCAGCGCCCTCCGCTTGATCGGAGACCAGCAAGAGCTGCGGACCCTGCGACAGCGTCGGCAGCTCGAGCATTTCGCTCGGGTTGCCGCGCGGGGAGGTCACGATCAGCGTCACGCGCTCGCCCCGCTGAGAGCCACTTTGGCGAGCTGCAGCGCCAGCCGCTCGCACGCGAGCGCGCACGTCTCGCCCTCGCCGATCAGCCGTTGACCCATCACAGTGTAACACTCGCAGATCCAGCCCTGCGGGTCGCGGCAAATGCGCCAGGCGAGGATGGCTTCTCCCTGCTGCCGCGCGCGCTCGCAGCGCTCGACGAACGCGCAGAGCGTCTTTTCTTCCGCGGGATCGAGACAGCCGATCGCGCGCGCGAGTTCGGTGTGTTGTGTCATCGTGCAATGTTGACGTTGGTGGGGAGCGGGATGCCGAGCTCTTGCGCGGCGGCGACGACGCGCAGCGCGGTCGTTTCTCGCACCGGCTTTCCTCGGTAGCACTTGTCGACCGTCTTCGGTTCGACGAGGGCTTTGGTGGCGATCTGTCGCCGCAAATGCGGGCTGAGATGTGTCGTTGTGTCTGCGCTCATGGTGTGCAGTTTGCTTTTTTTCAGCGGCGAGAGCCAATGGATTGGAGCTCTCGCGCGCGCGAGCCGTAGGCTGCTTCAATGGCAGCACGTAGGCGCAGGGCGACCGCGACGACAAGCCGCGGTGTGGTCGTAGTCAACACACCGGCGCCGCTGGCGCGCCGATCGAGCGGCGGGCGACGTCGCAGCAGGGCCGCGCCGCGCAAGCGTCGTCGCGCGAGCTCCGGCGGCGGCCACGGAGGCGGGCTGGAGAAGCAGCTGCAGAACACCGCGCTCGGCGGGCTCGCCTACGGCCTGCTCAAAAAGAACTGGCCCAGCATCCCCCGCTTGCCGGGCATCGGCACGAGCGGCACCGTCGCGCTCGCCGTCTACTTCCTGAAGCCGAAATCCCAGCTGCTACGCGACATGGGGATCGCTGCGGCGGCCATCGCTGGCTACTCCTTCGGAGAGACCGGGACTGTCAGCGGTCACGGCGACGAAGTCCTGAGCGACGACTAGCGAGCGGCCGCGCCGCTCTTGCTGCGCGCCGAGCTCGGCGCGCAGCCACCTACGTTCGCGGCCATGGCCGCGTGAAAAGGAGACAGTGAGGCATGGCAAGGCGAATGGAAGTGGTCGGCTACGATGAAGACGGCGAGCCGATCGTGCAGGGTCAAAATGTACTCGGCGACGTGATGGGAGTCGCCGCCCAGGTCGTGGGCTACGACGACAACGGGTACCCGATCGTGGTGAGCGGGCGGAAGGCGAGGCACCGTGGCCAGCATCAGATCCAAGTGCAAAAGCCCGCGTGGCGGCAGCCCGTGCTCGCGCCCGGCGTCAACGCTCCAGACGAGGGCATGGAGACCTTGCCCATGGGCGAGTTCACCTACGTGCTCGCGGCCCAGACGTTCACTTTCTCGGGGCAGGTCCAGGTGCCGTTCCGCGGAGAGCGCTGGCTGATTTCGGTGGTACGGACGGGCGCGAGCGCCGTCGGTCGCATCATGGCCCAGATCTTCATGGGCAAGGATCTGGCCCAGCTGGACGTCGCGCGCGTCGACCTAGAGGCGCTGGCGGCCGGCGGCAATTTCGGCACGCGCCTCACGCACAAGCCGGTGCAGCCGGGTGTTTTCATCCGCGCGATCACGGGCCTGAGCTCGGCGCTGGCGGGCGCCGACACGATTTTCGTCACGCTGCAGCTGATCGGGCGCGACATCTCGTAAGCGGGCGCGTCTCCCCCATGCGCCTACAGATCGCAATCCCGGAGGCCCACGTTTCCAAGCCAGTGCTCGACGCTGGCTTGGAAGCGGTCACGCGCCTGAACGAACAGATGCTCAAGGCGGGCCACACGCCTACCGATCTGCAGCTCATTCGACAGGGCGCGCGCTGGAAACCCGAGCCGCCGGGACAGGAGCACTTCGACCACGGGGCGACGATCGCAGCGCGCGGCGACGGCGATTGCGACGACTGGGCGCCGCTGCGGGCGGCGCGGCTGCGCGTGACGGGCGAAGACCCCGGCGCGATCGCTGAAGTCCGCAAGAGCGGCCCGCAGCGCTGGCACGCCACCGTCACCCGGAGCGACGGCACGGAAGACGATCCGAGCATCGACGCGGGAATGCCCGTGCCGGGACGAAAGATCGGCATCCGTGGTCCCTGGCAACCGCTCATGCGCCGGCCCAAAGCGAGCGTGGTCGGCGGCGCGTACATCAACACGCCGCAGCTCGCGCTGCGGCCGCTCGCCGACCAAGACGGCATCATCGAGAGCTGGCAGGCGCGAGCCGATCTGCCCTGGCACTGGAGGCCGGACCCCGCCAAGCCGACCCCGAGCGATATCGCCATGGTCACGCTGCACCGCTCGCCGGTGAGCTCCACGGCGATCTGCGGAGCGCTCGAAGGCGCCTTCGAGCTGGGCTTGGCGAACGGCGCCGACCCCGAACAGCTGCGGCGTCTGTCGGCGCTGCGCGACATGTGCGAGGGAATGCCATGGGAGGAAGTGGCGGCGCGCTACGGACCGGAGCACGCGACGGCGGCGGGCTCGGTCGTCGGGAGTTTCTTTGGCAAAGCCTTCCGCTCGCTCAAAAAGGTCGTGAAGCCGCTCGCGAAGGGCGCGCTCTCGTTCATTCCCGGCGGCGGGCTCGCGAGCGCAGCGCTCGACATGGCCAGCCCCGCTCTGAAAAAGAGCGTGGCCAAGCAGCGCCACGCGCCGCCACAGATGCGCGCGAGCTCGGCGCCGGTGGCGCCGGTGCAACAGAGCATGCAACGCGCAGCTCCTGGAGCTCCTGGAGCTCCTGGCGGCGCGCAGTGGTTGCCCTATCCCTATCCGCTCCCCTATCCGGTGCCGGGCTGGGGTGCGGCGGAGACGCCGGGGACAGCCTGGCCCCCGAGGGGCTAGACATGCGTGCCTCCGACGATCCGTGGAAGCTGTGGGGTGGCTCTCAGGAACTGACGGCCCTGTCGCCCGCCGCCGGCCTCCCCGCGGTCGAGTCGAGCAACCAGATCGCCAAAGTCAACTACGGACGGCCCGACACCTGGCACTGGTGGTTTGGAGCCCAGCTGCTCAGCGCTCCCGAGATGCCCGCGGTCGGCAACGTCGCGAGCGTGCGCGTGCGCTTCGACATCACCATCGGCGTCGGTCGCAGCACGTACACCACCGGCAGCCAGGTCATTGGCAGCGTGCAAAACTCCTTCGAGACCCTCGGATGGAGCTGGCAGGGCGGGCCCACACCGGCGCCGGTCGAGGCCACGATCTGGTCGACGGAAGTCTTTGGCCCGGCTCGCATCAATGATCCGACGGTGCTGACCCCGCCGGAAAATCGCGTCCGGCAAATCGTCGCCGAGTCGATCCAGTGCCGGGCTCGCGTGACGTTCACAGCGAGCAACGGCGGGGGGCAACAAGCGAAGGTCCTGGTGACGGCGTTCTTCGCGCCGGTCCATCATGCCCGGCCAGAGTGGTTCCTGGAGCAATTTCCGGGCGGGGAGAACAAGGGCAAATGAGCAGCACGACACTCGCGCGCCTCCGCGGTTTTCTGATCTGCGTGCCCAAGCCGGCGAGCGTGCGGCTGTTCGTCGACGGCGAGCCGCACGAGCTCAAAATCAACAGCAACCATCGCGGCTACACGAAGCTCGCGGAGACGATCGAAGCGATGCA
>Ga0209382_10009550_pt1 | contig 12133 bp, 10 predicted proteins | sample SoiMetdeltSBSDD5_FD_187599 | JGI IMG/M metagenome (GOLD analysis project Ga0209382, IMG submission 187599) | Bulk soil microbial communities from a Populus tree surrounding site in Tennessee, USA - Soil MetaG P. deltoides SBSDD5 (SPAdes) (version 2) | ecosystem: Environmental > Terrestrial >... | reverse complement strand
TGATGATCGATGAATTGATCAAAATGGGCGAGGGCAATCGGCTGGAACGGTTCGACCTCGATTTCGACCTGCCCGAACATTTTCTGCCGGAGTTCCCGCCGGCCATGTTCCTGACCACGCGGCCCGATCTAGGAGATGTCTCGTGTGGCAAGGTAGTCACGCTGGATAATCTCAATGAGTTGTTCAACGGCGTCCTCAACCCGAAACAGCTCGAAGGACTCCGCCTGCTGCTGACCCAGTTTCCTCAACAGCAATTCAACATCACGGAGGATCGCCGGACGGAAAGGCCGAGCCGTGGCGTAACTTGCCTTGATTGCCACGTCAACGGCCACACCAACGGTGGGACGCATCTGGTGGGCGACATCCGCCCGCAGGCTCACCGTCGACGGATAGACACTCCCACCCTGCGCGGAGTCAATATCCAGCGCCTTTTCGGCTCGCAGCGCGCTCTGCGCTCGGTCGAAGACTTCACCGAATTCGAGCAGCGCGGCGCCTACTTCGACGGCGACCCGGTCATCGCTACAAAGAAAGGAGTCAACCCGCTGGAGCGCGGCAGTCAGGTTCATTTCATGGCCGAGATGCAGGAATTGTTCGACTTTCCGCCCGCGCCGAAGCTCAACCTCTACGGCCGCCTCAACCCGTCGAAGGCCAGTCAGGCGGAGTTGAGCGGCGAGGCGCTCTTCTTCGGCAAGGCGAACTGCGCGGTCTGCCACATTCCGCCCTACTATACCGACAACCTGATGCATAACCTGAAGGTGGAGCGATTCTACAAGCCGCAGTTGGTCAACGGAATGCTGGCCACGGCGCAGGGGCCGATCAAGACCTTTCCGCTGCGCGGCATAAAAGAGTCGCCGCCTTACCTGCACGACGGACGGCTGCTGACGCTCGAAGACGTGGTGGAGTTCTTCAGTTTGATTCAGGAGTTGAAGCTGAGCAAGCAGGAGAAGGCCGACCTGGTCGCATTCCTGCGGGCGCTGTAAAAGATTCAATCGTGAATCGATACCAGTTTATGTTTGAACGCGTAGACGACGGCCTGCGTGCGATGCGCCAGATGAAGCTTACTGAGGATGTTGCCGACGTGAGTTTTCACGGTCTCTTCGCTGATGGACAGCGCGTCGGCGATTTCGCGGTTGGTGTATCCCCGCGCGAGTTGGCGCAGGACTTCTATTTCGCGCTCGGTCAATTCACTCTCCTGGCCGCGCACGAAATCGTGAAGCGTATCTCCTGCCAGGGCCGGATCGATCACTGAATGTCCTCTCGCGGCGGCCCGCACCGCCGCGAGCAGCGCTTCAGGCTCGGAGTCCTTTCTAACGTATCCGATGGCGCCGGCGCGCAGCGCCCCGATCAATCTGGCTTCATCGACAGAGGCCGTGAGCGCGACAACATGCGTACGCGGAGAGAGTGACCGGATCCTTTTGGTCGCTTCAATGCCGTCCATCCCCCCGGGCATCAACAGGTCCATGACGACGACCTCAGGTAGCCATTCGTCGAATCTCTTTAACAACTCTTCGCCGTTCGCCGCCACGCCGACGATCGCGATATCGGGAAACGATTCCAGGTAACTGCGCACGCCCCGACTGACGACGCGATGGTCATCGACCAGAACTACACGGATCTGACTCATAGTTTCACGCTCCTTGGCTGGTTCCAAAAACAACTTTTGTAGCGCCACCATGCGGCATAAGCCAGAGACTGAGCCGACATCGGGATGAATAGCAATGGCTGCAACTCATGTGTCCACAAGGACAGTATTACGACCAGAGGCGCCACAATCATAATGGTATTTATCGCTTGCCTCCACATCTGCTCAGCGCTCCGTTGGAAGTCGGTCGGAGAGAGTTTCTCTTTCAGCTCTTTCATGATGCGATGAATTCGCCGCGTCGCGTCCCACAAGCAAGTTCCGAACACTGCGATGATTATAAATAAACTACTGAAGTAGAACCCCGGCCGAGGGTGAGGCGCCTGTATCTGCAATGGAGGCCAAGTCCAGGACAGAAAAAAGGCAACGGTGAAAACCGAAGTTTGATAACGATGTCTGGTTAACTCCAAAGCGGCTTGTAATGGCGCGTTTTTCATTGACCTCAATTTTTCACGCGCCCCCCGGTCCAATATGATCATCGGAATTAGCGACAGAGTTGGTATCCAGAGCAGATCACCCGACAAGTCTCCTCTTCTGTGACTAAATAAAATCCCCATGACAAAATAAATCACGAAATAACAAGCCTGGATGGCATAAAACATTCTCCTGATTTTGTTTACGTCCGGGTAGATTATCGGAACACTCACCACCAGATTCGTCCCCTCGCCGGGCGCGCTCTCGATATGAAGACGCCCTCCTATTTCCGCGGCGCGGACGTTGACGTTGGCCAGCCCCATGCCTGCGCCCGGCCTCGCTGTGTCGAAGCCGCCGCCGTCGTCTTCGATCTTGAGCCAGAGCGTCGGGTTTTCGCTGCCGCGTTGTTGATAGAGCCTGAGGCGGACATTTTTGGCTCTGGCGTGACGGGCTATGTTGCTTAAGGCCTCCTGCGCGATGCGAAAGATGGCTTCCTGGGTACCAGGCAGCAAAGCGTCGTTGTCCGGAAGATCGCCGAATTCGGCGGTGACACAAGCGCCGGACCGGTATTGCAACGCCTCGGCTTGTTTCCGCAGCGCCTCCACCAGGCCGACATTTTCAAGTGGGGCGGGGCGCAATTGCTGCAACATCGCTTCCATTTCAGTCATCGCCTCCCGCGCGCTGTTGCGCACGTCTTCGAGCGCCTGGCGTGTCCCGACGCCGTCGCTGGCCCACCGTTGCTGCGCCGCCGCGGCGCTCACATTGATGCTGAAGATTTGCTGTTTGATCGAATCGTGAAGGTCGCGCGCGAGCCTATTGCGCTCCTGCTGCGCAGCAGCCTCGCTCAATTGCCTGACCCATCGCTTACGAAGTTTTTCGGGATCTTGAGACAGGGCAGTAGGCCGAAAATCGCCGCCGCCGAATTCGACAAAAATCATATACCCGAAACTGAGAGGGAGTTTGGCGATTATAAATATTGCGACCCATCCTGAGATCGGCGCCCATATCGCAATTTTTTGGGTCAGAGCAATTGACAACAGAAATAACCCGCCTATGAAGAATGCGATTCCGACGCTTCGTTGGTCTTCGGGACGATCCAATTTACGCGCCGCCCAGGCGATGAGGCCGGCCATGAAAAGCATAGCCCCGAAAAGCCGGGTGAAAGATAATGCGCTCCAGGCCGTCATGTTTCCTTCCATGAGTGTGGGCCAGCCGCCATCGCCCAGGTAAGGCAAAGTCATCGGCCCCCAAAGGACGAGAAAGATTCCCAGGACGAGCATGAAAACTGCGGTAGAGATCATCAAGCTGCGGTAGACCATCACAATCACCTCCGATTTGATCGCGCGATCATACAAAAATAGCTCGCGTGAATTCATCACCGACGCGAGCCATTTTTGTCTCCCCCGAAAGAGCGACGTTTTTTAATCTATTGCTCGTGACATTGAAAAGTTAACCGAGCGCTCGGACGCCGAATCAGTACCGCGAGCGGTAGCGAGCGCGGCCCCTGGAATAGGCTACTGGCGAGAGCCACGCTCGCTACCGCTCGCGGTACTGATTCGGAGCGGGTTAACTTTTCAATGTCGCGAGCTATAAGGTGTTATCATCCGAAAAATTCGCTCAAAGCCGCAAAACCACCCGTCCCAGCAAACGCCCTTCTTTCATTTCATTAAGTACGTTATCGACCTGATCGAAGGCCCGCGTCTCGATCCTGCATTTGACCTTGCCCTCCGCCGCGAGCTGCAAGACCTCGCGCAATTCTTCGCGCGAACCGACCGCCGAACCGACAATTCGGTATTCGCCCGAAACCATCGCCACGGTCGAGAGCGGAACCGCTTCGGGCGCCATCCCGACGATCGCCAATGTCCCGGCTTTCCTGATCGAACGCAGCGCAGTCTCGTATGCCGCGCGCGAACCCGACGTCACCATCACCAAGTGCGCGCCGCCGCCCGTAGCCTTCTTGATCTCCTTATGGGCCTGGCTAGTCGCGGCGTTGACCACGACGTCGGCGCCGCATTCCCGCGCCAGTTCGAGTTTGTCGTCGGCCACGTCGACGGCGATTACTTCCGCGCCATTCGCCTTCGCAAGTTGGATCGCCAGATGGCCGAGTCCGCCGACGCCGAAGACGGCGACCTTCTGCCCCGCTTGCGCGCCGGATTTTTTCATCGCGCTGTGAACCGTCAGCCCGGCGCAGAGCAACGGCGCGGCTTCTTCAAAACTCAGGTTGTGCGGAAGCCTCGCGACGTGGCTCGCTTTGGCTATTACGAACTCGGCGAAGCCTCCGTCAACCATGCAGCCGGTGACCTTCTGTTTCGAGCAGAGAGTCTCGCGCCCCGCCGAACAGAATTCGCATTCGCCGCAGGTCCAATGTAACCACGGCACGCCGACCCGGTCGCCGACGTCGAATCCGGTAACGCCTTCTCCGACCGAAGCGATTGCCCCCGCGATTTCGTGTCCGAGCGTCAACGGCAATTTAGTTATTGGTTTGAGTAAGTCCCACTCGCCCATCGCCAGATGTAAATCGGAATGACAGACGCCGCAGGCCGCGACCTTTATCAATACTTCGCCAGGGCCGGGCGCCGGCGTCGGGATCTCCTCGATTCGTAAGGGTTCGGCGAATGAATGTAAGACTGCTGCTTTCAAGATTTCTCCTCCGAAAAAGGTAGGGCAAACTGGCAGTTTGCCCTGACTCTTTCAATGCGGTCTTTCGGGAAAACCAGGCAAACTGCCAGTTTGCCCTACCCTTTTTAAAGGCTGATCACGCCTTCGCGCGCCAGCGATTCGATCGTCTCGTCGGTGTAATTCACGCCCTTCAATACCTCCCGCGTGTGCTCGCCCAGGCGCGGCGGCGGCAATCGCATCGCGCCCGGCGTGGCCGAAAGCTTCACTGTGGGCGCGATCTGTTTCAATCGGCCTTCGGTCGGATGCTCGATCTCCGCTATCAGGCCGCGATGTTTGATCTGCGGGTCCTCGATCATCTCGGCGATGTCGTTGACGAGCGCGACGCAGGTGTCGACGTTTTCAAAAGCCGCGAGCCATTCGGCGGCTGTTCGGGTTTTGAAGATTTCGCGGAACGCCGCAATTATCTCTTCCTGCGCGCCGTCATTGAAACATTTCCCGATGAAATCTTCGCGCCCCAACACGCGGCAGGCGTTCTCCCAGAATTTATGCTCCAGCGCGCCCAGGCTAAGATAGCGACCGTCTTTCGTCTCGTAGATTTGATAACAGGCGTAGCGACCCGACAGCCCCTCATTGCCGCGTTGTGGCTGGGCGCCGTTGGCCAGGAAGCTCGCGAACGGGACGTACATCATCGAGAGCGAGCAATCGGTCATCGAAACATCCACAAACTGCCCTTCGCCAGTTCGCGCGCGAGTTTGAAGCGCCAGGAGAACGCCCATCACGGCATGCAGGCTGCCCCCAGCCAGATCGGCCAACTGCACGCCCGACAGCGCAGGAGGCCCGCCCTTCGGCCCGTTCACGCCCAGCAATCCGGCGACGCTCAGGTAGTTCGCGTCGTGACCGGCCTTCAAGCGATAAGGACCGTCCTGCCCGTAGCCGGTGATCGCGCAATAGATCAACCGCGGATTGATCGCTTTCAAAGCCTCGTATCCGGCGCCCAGACGATCCATCACTCCGGGGCGAAAGCCCTCGACAAGCGCGTCGGCCTTCTCGACCAGCTTCAAAAAAATCTCGCGTCCGCGCTCGTGTTTCAGATTGATCGTAACGCTGCGTTTGTTGCGGTTAGTTGCAAGGAAATACGCGCCGGGCTGCTTGATGCCCGCGCGAGAATGCCTCGCCGGATCGCCCACGCCCGGCTCTTCGATCTTGATGACCTCGGCGCCGAAATCGCCGAGCATCATCGTGGCTACTGCGCCGGGAAGTAACCGGGTCAGGTCTAAAACAGTAATACCATCTAGTGGTCGCATAATCGTTTCAGTCATGTTGGAGCGGCTTCTCTTTGCCTACAATCGTTTTCTTCTCATCCTCTCTGCTCGTTACACTGAAGCGCCGGAACGGGCCATATTCGTAGGTGATCCGGCAATCGCGGCCGAGACGGCGCGCGCCGTCCTTCTCCCGCCACGAATCGAGAAAGAGATCGACGACGATTCGCTTCGGGGCGGTAATGTTGTAACTGCTCGGCGCGTATTCGTAAAGTCTGCGAATAGCGACCAGCGACTCTTTCGTGTCATTGAATTCCAGCGTGTCCTCGTTCTCATGCCTAAGCATTCGCGCGCTCTCAGCGTCCAGCCAGTATCGCCCGCGAAAACGCAGAATACCGCTTTTGAAATCTGATGACATCCTCTTTCCAATTAATTCGCGAGGGTTTAATGGCCTGGCGTCCTTCCTCGCGTAGCCGACTATGACGGTTTCACGCCCTTCGATCTCCTCGCGACCGGTAATCTCAAAGTCATAATTGCCTAGCGACTGCTTGTAAAATGCCCCCGCCGGATTAAGAGTCAAGTGAAAGTACCAATAGCGCAGATGGCCTTTCCTGTTCTCTTCGAAAAGAATCTTGCTCTCCTTCTCCCCGGTCTCTGCCCGCGCCAATTTGTTGAAGAACTTCTGAACGTTCTCCTCGCGGTTCGCCACAGGTTTTGCGTTGATCGAGCGCGCGGGCCGGTATTCGTACATCGCCTGGTCGTTGAAGCGCGATTGGTAGACGAAGAAGTCGGAGAGGACGACTTTCTTCTCCGTCACTTCGCCCCGGCGGTTGAAGACTTCCGTTGTCTTGGTCTCTTCGGCGGTCAGGTCTTTGAAAAGCAATCTATACTCTTCGGCCCGTTTGGACGCCCGGTCAAGGAGATCGCTCAATTCCGTTTGAGCGTCATGCCCGCGCGATCGGAGCACGTCGGAATTCGGAATGAAGCCAAATAGAACAACGAACAGGGTCGTCAGGCCGATTTTACTTTGCGGTGTTTTGACCATTGATTAGAATTGGACTCGCAACTCCGTCAACCAATTTTCGAACGGGAGATCCGCCATGCCGTCGATAAACCGTCTGACTCTTTTCTCTGTCGCGTTAAGCCTGATTATTTCGCTTTTCTGCCTTCCACTGGCGCGAACGAGCTTCGCCTCCCGCAATCTTCATCGTGCCCAGCCCGCCGAAGGTCACAGCCCCGCTTACCAAGAAGGGATGGATGCGCATGGAAAAGGCGACTATGAAAAAGCCGCAGAACATTTCAAACGAGCGGCCGCCGACAAGCCAAAGGATATGTGGGCCTTCTACTATTTCGGTCTGTGCCTCCTCAAGTTGAAACGGTTCGATGAGGCAGTGACTGCCTATCAGCGGGCGGCGGCGCTCAGGCCGAAGGCAGCTGCGGTTTACTATCAACTCGGCAAAACCTACCTGGGGATGGGCGATCGGGAAGCCGCAGAGAAAGCGCTTCGCTTGCTTGAGGAACACAACCCCGAACTGGCTCTGTATCTACTCGATCTCCTTCACCCAGACAAGCCGGCTTCGAAGCAACTGCAAGAGGTTACTGTCCCTTCCGCAACGGCTCAAAACGCGGATGACAATAGTCTGCCAATGACCAGAAACCTGAGGCCAACCATCCTATATAGGGAGAAGGCGAAATACACGGAGATCGCGAGGGTCAACCTTGTGGAAGGCACTGTGGTTTTGCAAGCCATTTTTGGCAGCAATGGCGAAATGCAGAACATCCGCGTAATCCGCGGATTGCCCGACGGCTTGACGCGCAAAGCCATCGAAGCTACTCGGAAGATCAAATTTAATCCGGCGACCAAGGATGGCGAGCCGGTCAGCGTGCGGGGCGGTTTGGAATTTTCGTTCAACCTCTATTGAAAACAGAATAGGTACAGTGACGCCTACAAATACGATCCGCCCGTCACCAGCAACACGTGGCCGGTCACATAATCCGAAAGCGGCGAGGCCAGAAACAACACAGGCCCGGCGGCCTCTTCAGGAGTCCCCGCGCGTCCGAGCGGGATGAAGTTCACCGCCGCCTGCCGCATCTGATCGGGGATGCCGAGCTGGATTTCATTCTCGCCTACTTGAACGGGCTGCTGCTTCTCTTTTGCGGCGGTCAACCGCGTCTCGATGAATCCGTAAGCCACGGCGTTGACGTTGATGTTGAAGCGTCCCCACTCCTTGGCCATAGTCTTCGTCAAACCGACGACGCCCATCTTGCCAGCCGAGTAATTGGCCTGACCGGGATTGCCCGCCACGCCCGAGGTCGACGACACGTTGATGATCTTGCGGTGGACTCGTTTTCCTTCGGCGATCTCCCGCTTGGCGACCTCGCGCATGTGCGGGACGGCGGCGCGGATTATCTTGAACGGCGCGGTCAGATGCACGTCGATTATCGCGTCCCACATCTCGTCAGTCATGTTCTGGATGACGGCGTCCCAGGTGTAACCGGCGTTGTTGACGATGATGTCGAGTTTGCCGAACTCGCGCACGGCCGTCTGCGCGATCTTTTCCGGGAAGTCTGGCGCGGTCACGCTGCCCACGCAGGCCGTGGCGACGCCGCCCGAAGCGTTGATCGAATTGACCACGCCTTCGGCCACGTCGCCGTCCAGGTCGTTGACGACGACATGGGCGCCATGTTCGGCGAACAACGTGGCGACGGCGCGGCCAATGCCCCGCCCTGAGCCTGTGACTATTGCGGATTTGCCTTCAAGCAGTTTCATTTTTATTTCGATCCTTTCATCGAATCGGCGCCGCGAGCGGTAGCGAGCGGGCCTCCATCGGCCGGACATTCATTGATGCCCGTTCGCTACCGCTCGCGGCGCTGATTCTATTCTTTTTACATTGGGAACAATTCGTTCAATTCCGCCGCCGTGGGTTGGGAGCCGTACTGGCAAAGCTCGAAAGCCTCGGCGTACCTGATTCGAAGGCCTCGATCGTCGCCATAACGCCGAAGGAGCAGATCGCGGTGATTATTCGCCACGGCGGCGTCTCTGTCGATCAGCCAGTCGCGGATGAAGTTCTTTCTCGCCTCGTCATCTTCCGGAACGCCCGGCAGATAACGCCCCATCCACGAATCTTTGTCGGCGAACTGCGACGGCATCTCCTCGATGCAGGCGCGCTTTTTGTCAATCACGTCGTCAATGCCGACGATGATCGACGGGTCGAACGGACATGGCTTTTTGAAATTGTCGGAGTAGTAAAGGATGATCGGGTTCTTCGTGCATGGCGGCGTGTCAGTCACGAAGAAGGGCGCGGCGACCAGCACGGCGGCGTCTTCCATCAACACGCCGGTGTAGCGGTGATCAGGGTGATAATCGTAAGGCCGAGGGCCGATTACGATGTCGGCCTGCCACTGGCGGATCAACCGGGCGATGGTCCTACGATTTTCAATCGTCGGCAGCAACTCTCCGTCGTGAATGTCCAACACCTGCGTCTCAATGCCGAGCGTCTCGGCGCATCTTTTCACTTCCGCGGCGCGCCTGAGCGCAAGCGGCCCGCCGGCCATCGAGAAATGGCCGACGTCGCCGTTGGTAGTCGCCACGAATTTTACCTTGTGTCCTTGCGCGGCCCACTTCGCGGCCACGCCTGCCGCTTTCAGTTCGCAATCATCGGGGTGAGCGCCAAACGCGATAATTCTCAGTGTCATTTTTAAACCTCGATCAAATCAACGCCAATCGTCTATAACGTAGACGTCGGGACGGTTATACCCTTGATCTTCCGATCGCAACATCGCCACGCCTTGACCGAAAGTCCGAAATCCGCGCGCGAGCATCCGGCGATAGGCCGCGACGCGCGCCGTGTTCACACCGGCGACGAGTTTTTCCAGGCTCCGTGAAGCGGCAAAAGCCTCGCACGCCTCCAGAAGGCGATTGAAATATTGTTCGGCGGCGAGGCCCGGCCGCGACGCGCCGAATTTGACGTAGAGCGCGCCGCTTCCGGCTTCGGAACCCGCGCCACAATGACAGACCGCAAAGCCGGCCAATCGCGAGCCGTCCCAAATCATGACCGTCTCGCCAAGCTTCTGCTCCGCGACCGCGCGAATCTCGCGTTCGACGTTCAACCCTTCATAAATCGCGCCAGTCAATTCGGCGCAAGCTTTCAAGCAGTCGGCCCTTCCCCGCTCCGCCACTTCCGAAAACCCGCTCCATGGCGCCGCCGTGAGGGTTTGATCGACCGGCTTCGTCATAATCGCCGTGAGGAATTGCGGCCAAAAACCGAACTTCTGGTAGAGGTGAACGTGTTTTGCGCTTTGCGCAAAAGTGTAAAGCCCTGTGAGTTTCGTCCCCCACTCGGCAAAGATGTCCATCGTCGGCCCCAACAATCGTCTCGCCACGCCCTTGTCCCAGAAGTCCGGGCGTATAGTCAGCGGGCCGAAGAACCCGACGCTGCCCCAGTTGGTCAGAAAGTTCGAGCCGATCAACTCATTTGCCGACTCAGCGCCCAAAGTCGCCGCCGGGTCGACCAGCCATCGCGTTCGCACATGGGCGGCGTCGCCCGCGAACGCCATCGGATCGGGCAGGCCAATAAATGTGCCAAAGGCCATACGAAAGATGCGGTCCGCATCAGGCAGGTCATTCTCTCTCAATGGACGGATCGTGATTTCTATTGCAGCCATATTGCGATCATTCGGCTCTGTTCAATCTCTTGCTTTCCTTAATCATCGCACGAACTTTCGAGATCGTCTCGGTACTCAATTCCGGCACAGGCTCCACATGTTCACGATCGGCCAGAAAACGATCAATCTCTTCCTCTGAAGCCGCGTCCATACTATCGAGCAGAGCAAGAAATTCCTCTCTTTGCTGCGAGCGCTCTTGTTCGGAGCCGTCATCGCCGAGACAAATTCTGACTGCCTCACGACTTTTAAACCCAGTGCTTTTTGCGCCTGCGCCAGAATCTCTTTGTTTGATGTCACTACCAGCGCGCCCACGTTCATTAGGCAATAAATTAATGGAGGAGGTTTTCTCCCGCGGCAATGGACTCCATCAGTTCTGATAATTCAGCCGGAATCCGCACCGGATTGGTTGCCAATTCCTTTATCAGTGTGTTCTGGAAGGCAATGTGGTTTTTGAGTCCGTAACGTTTGGACAGTTCTTCCAAGAGACGCTTGCCAGGGAAAAAATCCTGCCACGTGTCTGAAGTGAGAGATGTCTTTATGTCGGTTTTGCATTCATCAAGAAGACGCCTGACCGCTTCATCGGTTGAAAGCTCTTTGATCTGTTCTTCAACTGCCTGAACGCTCTTCCGAAGATGCGTTGCGAAGGCCTCTACCTGTTCAGGAAGCCATTCGTTTTCATGATCAAGGACAGCCTGTTTCTCCAACAATTTCCCCAGCCCAAAGTCCTGAGGCCGGAAAAGCAGGTTCATCCTGAAAGAGACCATCTCTCTCAATACTTCCCCCGATATGATCCGACAAGTTTCAACCAGATCCTGGCGTACTTGCTCCGGTGTTTTCTCGACTTGGAAAACTTCACGCAAAACCGTGGCAATCACTGTCTCATCAAGCAAGTAGTTTTCGATCTGATTTCGTTTGAGCACGTACAACCTTCCGGATGTGTGTTTTTTATAGGTGGAGATCATCGAAGGGGTTAGGTAATCCCTGTCCCTGATGAGATAGAAGCGGCAGTAACCGATGGTCGCATCCAGGATGGAGAGGACAGCGGCATTGATGCGCCCGAGATTATCAACGCCTCCTGTAGGGATTAGTTTCACAGCTCCCATATGTTCGGAGAATAGCCAACCAAAGGCCTTTCGATCTGTGCTTGCCATTTCCCCTTCAAGGAAGACCATACTTTTCGCAATGCCGATATATCCGGATACCCCGAAGAGGGAGCGGAGATGTAATGCCGCTGCAGTTTCATCGGTTCCAAGAATCACTTCAGAGCTAGTGTTGTCTCCACGACTGATGTAAATGGTCTTGTCTCTCCCAGCTTCGTCAATGATCTCCGCGTTGTGGGTGGCTAGCCAGATCTGATTTCCCGGCTGCACTTCAAGCATCACGCGGATGAGCTTGCGAGTGAGTTCCGGATGCAGGTGAAGCTCCGGCTCATCAATGGCAATGACGGCGTTGCTGACGCTATGTCTGATGAAGAAACTTAGGAGGAAGAACACCTCCTTCTCTCCAGACGACAGATCCGTGAAAGCAACTAGTTTGT
>Ga0209382_10009549_pt1 | contig 12133 bp, 7 predicted proteins | sample SoiMetdeltSBSDD5_FD_187599 | JGI IMG/M metagenome (GOLD analysis project Ga0209382, IMG submission 187599) | Bulk soil microbial communities from a Populus tree surrounding site in Tennessee, USA - Soil MetaG P. deltoides SBSDD5 (SPAdes) (version 2) | ecosystem: Environmental > Terrestrial >... | reverse complement strand
CCGAGTGGCTTCACCGTGATCCAGGACATGAACTGGGAGAATGGCCTGCTGGGGTCGTGGTTCCCCAAGTTCACGTCGACCGACAAGCCGATCACGATCGTCCCGATCACCGATTCGCCCCTGGGCGAAGGGCAGGCGCTGCAGATCGGGTTCAACGCGGGCCATGTCGGTGGCGGTGGGACCGAGCTGGAATACGACATCCCGTCGGCGTTGCAGCCGCGCGAGATGTTCGTCGGCTACTACGTCCAGGTCAGCTCGAACTGGCAGGGGCACAACTCGGCGATCAACAAGATGGTCTATCTGGACGATGGCGGATCGAGCTTCTCAGCGATGTGGTACGAGATGTTCGGCTCCGGCTCGAGCCCGCTGAGTCTGTACGTGGTGAACCAAAGCGGCGGCAGTCCGGCGGGGATCCACGAGAACGGCGCCGCCGTGAACTTCACCCGCGGCGTGTGGCACAAGGTGGAGATCTACCAGAAGCAAGGGAGCCCGGGGATCATCCGCGTGTGGGTGGACGGGATTCTCGCCATCGATCGGTCGGACGTGTACACCAAGGATGCCGCGATCGGGATGGTGACGATCAGCGGGATTTGGGGCGGCATCGACGACGTGAAGCAGCACTTCGATTACATGCGGTTCGATAACATCCGCATCAGCGGACGGTAGTTCCTTAGGTTCTTGGGTGCAGCTTGGACTGCGCGGGTGCCGCCCGCGCAGTCCGCACCCAGGGCCGGCCGCCCAGCATGGCGACGGTGGTCGCGGCCGCGTAGACGCGCCACACGGCGTAGAACGGCAGGAAGAGGAACGCGCGGACGGCGCGGAGAGGCTCGGGATCGGTTCCGATCGCGGCGATAGTGTAGATCAGGGGACGCAGCAGACCGGCACCGAGCATCGCAACGAGCCACGTCCAGCCAGGTGGCTGGAGCAGCAGGGTCGCGGCCACCGTGAGGCTGACGACGCCGAAATGGAGCACCGGTCCCACGGCGCTCAGCTCAGCCAGGGCGTCGAGCTTCCGCGCCGCGCCCGCCCGCCGCGACCAGATCAGCGGCCACGCGTACTTCCACAAAACAGCCACTTTCCCCGCGGTCCAACGCCGCCGCTGGCTGGCGCTGCTCTTCAGGCTGCTTGCCTCCTGCGCGCGGATGTACGCGCCTGGGACGCTCTCGATCGGGACGCCCCGCGTCGTGAGCAACGCGTACAGCTCCCAGTCCTCGGACAGCGAGTTGACGGTCCAGCCGTGCGTAGCCAGCACCCCCGATCCAATGCACATGCCGGCGCTGAGCGGCACATTGACGCCCGCCCGGGTCTTCAGCACGTAGGCGAGGCCGTGGTTCACCTGGGACAGGACCGCGCCCATTCGCGTCAGCGCGTTTTCGGTGCGATTGCTGACGCCGTTGTAGGGCTGCAGCGCCTTCTCCGCGACGGGCGCGGCGCTCGCCAGTTGCGCCGCGAAGTCACGATCGACGACGGTGTCGGCATCCACGATGACCACGGCGTCGTAGTCGCTTGCTCGCAGCTGCGACAGCGCCCAGGCGATCGCCCGGGGCTTGCCCGGATCCTCGGGCGCGTGCCGTTCCAGGCACTGAACGCCGGCGGCGCGTGCGATGGCGACCGTGCGATCGCGGCAATTGTCGGCGATGACGACGATGTCCGCGCGGTCTGGTGGGTACTGCCCCCATTTGAGCGACGCGAGGCAGGCCGGCAGCAAGAGCTCCTCGTCGTGCGCGGGCACGAGAAACAGGAACCGCGGGACCTGCGGCTCGCGTGGCGGACGCTTGGCGCCCCGGCGCAACAAGAGCCGCAGCAGGCTCATGAGGTCGGACAGCGTCGGCAGCAGCAGCACCGACGCGAGCAGCCCGAGCGCGATGGAGACGAAGGTCATACCGGGCGTGGCGCCTTGGAGACCTTGTCGAGACCGATGCCGAACGCGATGAGCGTGTACAGGAGATCGGCATAGGCCAGCGACAAGAAGAATCCTCCCACCACGAACCCGACCAACGCCGCCATGATGGTCTGCGCCAGCCGAGCCGCATTGGTGCCGGCGTACTCGGGGGGGAGGGCGCGGAACCGTCGCGCGGCTCGGCCCAGCCCCGCGAATGTGTTGGCGAGCAGTCCCACGAGGAGGAGCAAGCCCGGCACGCCGAGTTCGGCCCCGATCTGGACAAACGAATTGTGGGCGGCTCCCCAGCGAACGCCGAGCCCGCGCTCCGCGCGCCGGGCTTGTATCGAGATCGTGCCTTCGGCCACCTGGAAGTTGCGCAGCCCGACGCCGAACAGCGGATGACTCACCATGTACCCCATGCCGCGTTCCCAGATCTGCACGCGGCCTTCTTCCGAAGTCAGGTTGTAGTCGCGTTTCGGGCTGATGATCGTCTGCATCTGCGCCCAGTACTGGTCGCTGGCCGTCCCGAACGTCACCGCGACGATCAGGAGGAGCCCGGCCAACCTCGTGCGCGCCGGGATCGTCGTGAGGCGGAGGAGCACGAACATCACCACCGCCAGAAACGCGAGGAATCCGCCGCGCGACCCCGACCGGATCAACCCCACGGCCAACGCCGCGAGCCCCACGAGCGCGAGCATCCGGATGCCGGTCTTGCGTCGCTCCAGCACGAAGTACAACCCGAATGGCATCGCCGTGACGATCAACGTTGCGAAATCATTCGCGTCGTAATAGTAGAGGCGACTGAGCCGCCAGTTGTCGCCACCGAGCTCAAATCGCGACAGCACGATCGCCGTGTACACCACGGTGACGGCGAAATACACGAGGCCCAGGCGCTCGACGTCACGCGGCGTGCGGACGCTGCCTGCGACGAGCAGACACATCAGGATGGTCTGCGCGAGGTTGGTCCAGGACTGGAAGGCGAGCCCCTGGTTCAGCGCGCCTGGGACGGTCAGAGCACTCCAGACTACCAGGCCCACGACGCAACTCGCGGCGCGCGAGCGGAGCCGGCCGATGTTTCGCATGCCCCGTTGCTGAAGGGCATACAGACCGAGCCCCAACCCCGTCGCGAGCAACGCGGGCTTCAAGTACGCCAGCACCGGGAAGAGCTCGTGCACGCGGCCCACGGCGGTGGCGACGTACAGGGCGACGCACCCAAGCAGCAGGTCCCAGGCGGCGGGCTGTGGAACTCGCGTCGGTTCCTGGACTGCAGCGAAATCGAGAGTGCGCGGCGCTCCCCAGCTCTGCGGCCGCTCAACCATATGCCTGACTCACCTCCATCCGCACAGGCGCGGGCGTCGGAGACGGAGCATCCTGGCGAACCGCCGACAGGAGCGCCGTTGTCACCGCGGTGTCATAGCGGCGCGGCCGCAGAATGGACCAGAAAGCCATGCGTGGCTTCCCCCCGCGCCGGCCGAGCGACATCACGAAGGTGAGTGCGGTGACGGCGCCGGCGAGGAGACTGATCGGCACCCACACCATGCGCCCGCGCCAACCACGCTCCCGGAAGCGGCGCAGCAGGTCCGCGCGGGTGCGGATCGCGGCGTCGAAGAGATTGACGATCGGTGGCGCATCGGGGAAACGATCGGCGCTCCACGCGACGGCGGCGCCCGCCTGCCCGACATCGCACACCGCGAACGGCAGGCCGGGACGGCCGAGACCCAGGTGCCACCGGCCGAACAGCCGGCGCCCCAACAGGCCGGGCATGTCGATGCGGCCCCAGTCGATGAGGGCGCCCGGCCGGATGACGCGGGCTTCGATGTCGCCGCGGGCGTGCGCCGCGCTGACGAGATCCTCCGCGGCACACTTGCCCCACGTGTACGGACCGAGCCGCTCGGCGCGCGTCGCAATGGGCGTCTGTTCCGTCTGCCGTTCCCAGAACCAGCGCGGTGGCCGCAGGACGGAGATCGTGCTCACGTAGACGAGACGCGAGACGCGAGCCGCGGTCATGGCGCGCAACACGTGACGCGTCGCTCCTACCGTGTTCCGCTCGTGCGCCTCGAAGCCGCCGGCGGTCTCGGCCGCGGCGTGCACCACGATCGCGGCGCCGGTGAATGCCTCCGTCGTGATCTCTTCCGACAGGTCGGTGCGGATCCACTCATGCACGTTCGGATCCTCGGGCCGGGCCGAGCGGCCGATGCCGCGGACACGGAAGCCGCGGCCCGCCAGTTCGCGACAGATGGCGCGGCCAAAGAACCCCGCCGCACCCGTCACGACGGCGACGGGACCCGCGGACGGCGTGATGTCCGGCGTCCAGGGATCCGCTGTCTCCGGAGCGACGACGCTGCGCACGGTGGCGGCGAGTTGTTCGTAGATCGCGGTGACGCGCCGCAGGTGATCGACGGTCAACGGCGAGCGGCCGCCGGCGGCTACCGCCGCGTAGAAATCCTCGAGCAGCTCGGCGAGCCCCGGATAGCCGGCGCCGCGGAGCAGGCGGCGGGTGAGGCTCGTGAAGCTCCGCCACGCAAGTTGTGCCGCCTCCACGAACGGGTTGGCGATCTTCTCGATCGGGCTGGTGCCCTCGTTCGCGGCACCGAGCACGATCGCGCGCACGAAATCGGTCGTGAGCGCGCCGTTCGCCCCGGACACCGTGAGCGTCGAGGCGACAGGACGAGCGCGCAGACTGACGCAGAGCCGGCCGGTCACGTCGCCCTTGCGAAGCAGGGCGTGCAGCACCGTGGGCGTCGCGGTCGCGCTGACGACGTCCAGCGCCGCCGGTCCCGCGCCGAACGCTTCGAGTGCCCCGATGAGCGTGTAGAGTGGGTGGGGCACGATGTCGAGGAGCTGGTCGGCGAGCGCTCGCGGCGCCCCATGCTCCGGGTCGAGACGCGGCGGCCGGAACGCAAAAGTGCTGTCGACGAGGGTGATGGGCCGCAGCGCCATCGCCCCCTCCATCAGCCGCGTAAACGCCGGGTCGCGCACGAGCTGGTGCCCGGCGCAGATCAGCAGACCGCGCTCCCGCGCCAGCCTGAACAGCGCCTCCGCTTCCTCCAGCGTCTCGACGAACGGCTTCTCGACGTAGACGTGCGCTCCGGCGAGGAGCGCTTGGCGCGCGGGCTCGAAGTGCATGCCCGCTGGTGTGCAGATGTGCACGAGATCGGGTCGTGCCTCATCGAGCAACGCGGAGAGTGTGGCACAGGCGGGGGCTCCGGCACGACGGGCGAAGGCCTGCGCCACGGCCGGGCGGGCGTCGTACACCCCCACGACGGAGTGAGCAGTCTTGAGGTGATCCAGAGCGGCGAGGTGCAGGCCGGCCATGTTGCCGGCGCCGATGAAGCCGATGCGAAGTGGGCGAGCGTTGCGCATATGCCTTGCGGACCTGCAAGTCTGGAGCCAAGGTCGTAGCAGCACCACCTGTTGCGCCGGCGCCACGCTGCGAGGGCGGCCCGCATGTTGCACGTCAGGAAAAACACATGCGCGTCCTGATCACCGACGGCAACGAGCGCGCGGCGCTCGCCGCGGCGCGGTCCTTGGTTCAGGCGGGAGCTGCGGTGTCGGTGTGCACGCCGGCACGGTTGTCGCTCGCCGGTGTGTCGCGCGGCGTACGCTCGCACCACGTTGGGACCGACCCGCTGCGGGACCCCGCCGGTTACGTGGCGGAGTTGGCCCGCGTCGCCCGGCGCGGCAATCCCACCGTGCTGCTGCCGATGACCGATCCATCGGTCGAAGCGGTGCTTGAGTACCGCGACGAGCTGCCGGCAGCCGTGACCGTTCCGTTTCCCGACCTCGCCGCCTATCGTGCCGCCTCGGACAAGGCGCACGTCATGGCGCTTGCTGAGGCGAGCGGCTTTGCCGTGCCCGAGACCCGCGTCCTCACGACCGCGGCCGACGCGATTCCCGATGCCGCGTTCTTTCCGGCGTTCGTCAAACCGCATCGCTCGGTCGTCACCGTCGGCGGTGCGCGGCGCAAGCTGGGGGTCACGCCCGTCGTCGACCCGTCCGCTTGTCGTACCGCGCTGGCGGAACTCCCGGCGTCGGCGTTTCCGGTCTTGGTGCAGCGGCAGGTCTCGGGAGTAGGGGAGGGGTTCTTTGCGTTGCGGTGGGAGGGGCGGATGGTCGCGATGTTCGCGCATCGTCGCCTGCGGGAGAAGCCGCCATCGGGCGGTGTCAGCGTCTACCGCGAGAGCATTGCGCTCGATGAAAGCCTCGCCGGCCCCGGCATCCGGCTCCTCGAGGCGCTCGACTGGAACGGGGTCGCCATGATCGAGTGCAAACGCGACGCCGCGACGGGGCGCCAGGTGATCATGGAGGTCAACGGCCGCTTCTGGGGCTCGCTCCAGCTGGCGATCGACGCCGGAGTGGATTTCCCGGCGCTCCTCGTGCGTTGCGCCGCCGGAGAGACGGTGCTGGCGCCGCGCGACTACCGCGTCGGGGTCCGCAGCCGCTGGTTCTGGGGCGATGTCGATCAGTTGTACCTGCGCCTCCGCAATGGCGGCTCGCGGCTTCAGGCGCTCCGGGAGTTCCTCCGCGGGGCGAGCAGCGACCGCAGTGAGGTGCTCCGCTGGCGCGATCCCGTGCCGTTTCTCGTCGAGACCTTGCAGTGGTTCGGCATCATTCCGCGTACAGCCGGTGCCAGGTAGAGAAGCAGAGTAACGCCCACAGGATCCCCTCCCGGTTCTGACGTCCCGTGAGATGATCGTTGAGCAGACCCTCGACGGCGGGTGGCTGGAAGTATCCCAGCCGCCGTTGACGCTCGGGGGACAGCTCGTCGGTGAGCATCTCACGCAGCTCCCCCCGCAGCCACGCCGACGTCGGCCCCACGAATCCGCGTTTCGGTGCCCGAAGATGCCCGGGCGGCAGGCGCGGGCGCAGCGCCCGGCGCAGCAGACGCTTGGCGCGCCACCACCGTCCGATCTTCACCCGATCGGGGAGCGGGAAGACCGATTCGACCAGGACGTGGTCGACGAACGGCACCCGTACCTCGAGCGAGTGCGCCATCGACAGGCGGTCACTGAGCGCGAGAATGTCGTCGGGGAGGAACGTCATGTAGTCGAGCGACAATCCCGCGGCGAGTCCGGTGGGCGAGCCTTGCGCGCGGAACACGTTGTCGAAGCGCGCGCGCGCCGCCTGCCCAGAAATCTTGGCGGAGAGGTCCGGCCGATACAACGACGGCCGCTCGGCGTTCGGAAGGCGGCTGATCATGTCGAGGAAGCGGTCCGGGACGGTGCCGTTGCCGGTGCGCAGGAAACGTTTGACGCGATCGACGCCGAGCGTACCGTTCCTCGGCTCGGGGAGGAGCCGGCTCGCCGCGCCGATGGTGCGCCGCACCGCGGCGGGAAGGCGGGCATAGTGGCCGGCGGCCAGGAGTCCGGTGTGCCGGCGGTACCCCGCGAACAGCTCGTCCCCGCCGATGCCCGTCAACGCGACCTTGTAGCGGCTCCCCACAGCTTGTGAGAGCAGCCACGTGGGAATCGCCGAGTCGTCGGCATGTGGCTCATCGAGCGCCCGCACGATCGGCTCGAAGATGTCACGGATGTTCGGTTGAATGTCGACGAGCGTGAGCTCGGCGCCGTACCGCGCCGCCAGGTTGCCGGCGAGGTCCGTCTCGTTCGCCGCCGCGGAACCCGACCCGAAGTAGCGCGCGGTGAAGGCGTGCGGCGCGTTTTCACCCGCCAGCGCCATGCTCGATACCACGGCCGAGGAGTCCAGGCCGCCGCTCAAGAAGGCGGCGACGGGCACATCGCTCACCATGTGCGCGCCGACCGAAGCGTCGAGCCACGCCCGCACGCGCTCTTCGGCGTCGACGGGAGTGGGCTGCGTGAGTTGGGGGCATGGAAGGCGCCAGTAGCGCCGCGTAAGGATGTCGCTCCCGCCGTGGCTCCGGCGCCATTCGAGCGTATGCCCGGGCTCGAGTTTGCGCACGTCCAGGAATGGCGACGCCGGGGCGGGGATGTACCCGAGCTGGAAGTAGGTGTCGAGCGCCTCCCAGTCGAGCTCGCGCGAGGACAGCGCGGCGGCATGCAACGCCTTGAGCTCGGAGGCGAACGCGATGCCCCACGGGCCCGTGACGACGTAGAGCGGCTTGATCCCGAAGCGGTCGCGACCGAGGAGCAGGGTCTCCGCCGATTCGTCCCAGACGGCGAAGGCGAACATGCCGCGCAGCGGCGTGACGCAGTCCGTGCCGGCTTCTTCGTAGAGGTGCAGGACGGTCTCGGTGTCGCCGTGCGTCTTGATGTCGTGCCCCCGCGCCATCAACCCGCGGCGCAGGTCCTGATAGTTGTAGATCTCCCCGTTGAAGACGATCACCTTGGAGCCGTCTTCGTTGAAGATGGGCTGCCGCCCGCCCTCCAGGTCGATGATGCTCAGGCGTCGCATCCCCAGGCCGACGGCGCCGCGCACGTACACACCCTCGTCGTCCGGACCTCGGTGCTTCATGCTGGTGCACATCTGTCGCACCAGCGCTTCCGAAACAGGGCGTCCGCGGTCGCGGTACACGATCCCTGCAATGCCGCACATGTGGCGTGTCTCCAGCGTTCGCGGGTGCCCGCGATCACGAGCAAGAGTGGTGCCCGGCCTTTGTCAGCATGGTTGTTGCCTCCGCGCAACACTCGGGCTGGGCGTGTCTCTTGCACGAGGACATCCCGGGCCCAAATCGGAGGCGGCATCGTCGTGGGAATTGCCTTGTCGGCGGAAGCAATGTCATTGTCGGACGCGCTGGCCCTCGGGCCGGAGGCGTGGGACGGCGTCGTGGCGCGGACGGAGCATGCGTCGCCGTTCATGAGCTGGGCCTGGCACCGCGCGTGGGCCGACGCGGCGCCTGCGGCCGACGTCGACGCGAGCACAGCACTCGTTCTTCAGGCGGCGGACGGGGAGCTCCAGGCGGTCCTTCCAGTTTTGGCGCGGCGCATGACCTTCCGGCGCATGCCGGTGCGCGCCGTGACGTGGGCCGTCGGCGACGCCGGGTGCCCCGATCATCTCGACATTCCTGCGGTGCCCGAGGCGGACCTGGACGCCTTCGTGCCGGCGCTCGAGGCGATGCCCTGGCAGGTCCTGATCCTCACGAACCTGTCGGAGACGTCCCCGAACGCCGATCGCCTCTGTCAGGCGCTCGCGCGCCGCGGCCATGGCGCGCGGCGCGAGCCGCTGTGGGGTTGCCCGCGCATGCGTCTGCCGGCGACCTGGGACGAATACCTCGCGACGCTCAGCGCAACGCGCCGCCAGACCGTGCGGCGCAAAGAGCGCACGCTGTCCCGCCTGCACCGCGTGACCCTCACGGACTATCCCGAGGACCGCTTCGACGAAGGATGGGGTCACCTGGTGCGTCTCCACGAAGCGCGTTGGCTCAGCGCCGGCGCATTTCGCGACCCGATGGCCCTCGCCCTCCAAACGGCGTTTGCACGCGAGATGGCGCGGCAGGGGCATCTCTGGCTCGTCACGTTGGACCTGGACGGCGTTCCGGCGGCCGCGTGGTACGGCTTCGACGCCGGTGACACTGTGTACTTCTATCAGAGCGGACGGCTCCCCAAGTGGGAAGGGGAGAGCGTCGGCCTCGTCCTCATGGGGTGCATGATCCGGCGCGCCATCGAGCGCGGCTACACCTGGTTCGATTTTCTGCGGGGCGAGGACAGCTACAAGACCCACTGGACCGGCACGCAACGGAAGACCGGCGAGATCGTGGTGTTCCGGTCCGGGTGGCGCGGGAACTGGGTGCGCGCGCTCGATTGGGCGGCAGGGGTGGCCCATGGCTAAGCTGCGTGAGACGATCGTCGTCGTCTCTATCGATACCGAAGAAGACAACTGGAACCGCAGCCGCAGCGACGTGGCGGTCGAGAATATCCTCGAGATCCCGCGTCTGGGCGCGTTCCTGGGCCGGTTGGGCGTGCGCCCGACGTATTTCACGACCTATCAGGTGGCGATCGCGCCGCGCGCGGCGCAGGCCCTACGCGACGTCTGCGCGAACGGGACGGCTGAGATCGGTGCGCACCTCCATCCGTGGAACACCCCGCCGATCTCCGAGGCGTTCGTTCCCCGGAACTCGATGACGAAGAACCTGCCGCCCGCGCTGCAGCTGGCCAAGATCCAAGAGTTGACTAGGACGTTGCAGGAGGTGTTCGGGACCGCGCCCACTTCCTTCCGCGCTGGACGCTACGGTCTGGGGCGCGATACCATCGGCGCGCTGATCTGCGCCGGCTACCAAGTCGACAGCAGCGTCAGTCCGTTCATCAACCTCGAAACGATGGATGACGGCCCGGACTTCGTGGGGGCTCCGCTCGACGTCTACCGCCTCGGCTGGGGTGGCGATCCGCGGCGGCCCAATCCCAAAGGCGATTTGGTCGAGATCCCGCTGTCGAACGGCTTCAGCCGCGGCCCGTTTTCGTTCTGGGATCCGGCGCGCCGGCTACTCGAGCGGGCGCCGTTCCGCCGGCTACGCCTGGCGGGGATCGTCGACCGTCTGGGCATCATCAAGCGCCTGAGCCTGTGCCCCGAGCTGGCGTCGGTCGCGGACATGCTCACCTTATCTCGCCGTCTGCTCGAGCACGGTGTGCGACACCTGCACGTGTCCTGGCACAGTCCCACCCTGAAACCGGGCCTCAGTCCGTTCGCCACCACCGCGGCCGATGTCGCGCGGCTGTACGCCTCGCTGGAAGCGTACTTCGACGGGTTGTCGCGCCTCACCAATGTGAGGTTCGCGACGGTGACCGAGGCGGCGGCGCTGTTGGGCGGACGCCACATGGCGAACGTGGCACAGGATGTGCCCCGGGTCCATGCGGGGGTTGTGGAGAGCTAATCACCGGGGGCAGTCGTCCGTGTTCAAGAATATCGGAAGCAACTGGGTCGTGACGTTGGTCACGGTGGCCGCGCTCTACGTGCTGACGCCGTTCACGATCCACAAGCTCGGCGACGAGGCGTACGGGACGTGGATGCTTATCACGGCGATGACCGGGTACGTGAGCCTCCTGGCCCTGGGCGTGCCGATGGCCGCGGTGCGCTCGTTCGCGCAACACGTGGCTGTCGGAGACGAGAAGAAGCTGAGCGAAGCGATCGGCGGATGCATGGCCCTCTACCTCTTGCTCGGCGCCATCGCCCTCGTGGTCGGCACGGGGCTGTATGTCTTCTTCAGCTTCTACAACATCCCGGAGCCCCTGAGCACGGACGCGCATTGGGCGTTCGTACTGATGGTGGTCTTCGTCTCGATTGGATTCGTGGGGTTGCTGCCGGAGGGCGTACTCGCCTCCCACGACGACTTTGTGCCCCGCAACATCGTCCGCCTGTCCGCGCTGCTGTTGCGGGTCGTTCTTACGGTGGTCCTGCTGTCGCTGTCGGCGTCACTCGCGGTTCTGGCGCTCGTGCAGATCGCTTGCCTGATGTTCGATTTCGTACTGTGCTGGGTGTTCATCCGCCGCCGCTACCCGAACATTCGCGTGCGGCTCCGGGACTTCGACTGGGCGATGGCGCGCGGCATCTTCTCCTTCAGTTTGTTCGTGCTCGTGCTGAATGCCGGTGCGCGGCTGTCGTTCGAAACCGACGCGCTCGTCATCGGCGCGTTCAAGGACGTCGGTTCGATTCCGTACTTCACCGTCGCGAACAGCTTTCTCATCTATCTGATGGAATTCATCATCGCGATCGCGGCGGTCGTGATGCCCATCGCCACCAGGCTGAAGACACAGAACAAGACCGCGGAGCTGCGGGGCGTGTTTCTCAAGTGGTCCAAGATCGCCCTCTCCCTGAGCCTCATGGTGGGATTGTTCCTGATCGTGCTGGGACCACGGTTCATCGCGTGGTGGATCGACCCCGCGTTCGAGGCACCGGCGGGCGAGGTGCTGCAGATCCTCATGGTCTCGTACCTCGTGTTCCTGCCCATGCGCGGCGTCGCCTTGCCGATTCTCATGGGTCTCGGAAAACCGGGCTTGCCCACCATCGGCTTCCTGGTGGCGGGGGTGCTCAACCTGGTACTCAGCATCGCGTTCATCGGCCCGTTCGGGCTCGCCGGCGTGGCCCTCGGGACCGCGATCCCGAACGTCCTGTTCGGCGCGCTGGTCGTGGTGCAGGCCTGCCGCGAGCTCGAGACACCGGTGAGTGACTATCTGCGCTACGTGGTGCCGCGGGCGGTCCTCGGCGCGCTCCCGGTTTTGGGCGTGCTGCTGTGGTTCAAGCTGGGTCTCGACGTCCGCGGTATCGGTCCGCTGGTGGCCGCGGGCGTCGCGATGGTGGCCGTCTTCGGCGCGATCTGGGTGTTGTTCGTGTACCGCGACG
>Ga0209382_10009548_pt1 | contig 12134 bp, 11 predicted proteins | sample SoiMetdeltSBSDD5_FD_187599 | JGI IMG/M metagenome (GOLD analysis project Ga0209382, IMG submission 187599) | Bulk soil microbial communities from a Populus tree surrounding site in Tennessee, USA - Soil MetaG P. deltoides SBSDD5 (SPAdes) (version 2) | ecosystem: Environmental > Terrestrial >... | reverse complement strand
GTCGAAGTCGGTGTCCAGCGAGAGCACCAGGGCGCCGTTGGCGATGGGCTGCACCAGCTGGGAGAGCGAGACCTTGTCGCGCGGGAGGAACACCACCGAGGGGATGCCGGCGGCGGCGCAGTAGGCGGCCAGCGCGGCCGAGGTGTCCCCGGTGGAGGCGCAGGCCACCGCGCGGATCCGCTGCCCGCGCGCGCGCATGTGCTTCACCGCCGACACCAGCACCGTCATCCCCAGGTCCTTGAAGCTGCCGGTGGCGGAGACGCCGCACTGCTTGAGCTCCACCGCGTCCAGCCCCAGGTCGTTCGCCAGCCGCGGCAGCGGGAGGAGCGGGTTGTTCCCCTCCGCCAGGGACACCACGTCCGCGTCCGGCAGCTCCGGCAGCACCCACTCCTTCTTCCCCCACACCCCGGACGCCTGGGGCAGCCGCGCCGAGGCGCGCCGCTGGGCGAAGCGCCGCCTCCACTCCTCGGCGGAGGTGCGCTGGAGCGCGTGGACGTCGTGGACGACCTCCAGGAGCCCGCCGCAGGTGGGGCAGCGGTAGACGACCTCCGTCCAGGGCGCGCTGAACTCGCAGCCCTGCGCGCAGCGAAGCTCGGCGTGGAGGGGGGCGCTCATGGTGGTCGAGGTCGAGGCGCTCAGGCCTCGGGGAAGGCCACCACCTCGCCGCAGTTGACGCAGCGCTGGCCCGGGCGCGCCGGGGAGCCGCACTTGCACCGCACCCGGAGGCCGTCGTCGACCGCGGCGGCCTCCGCGGCCGGGGCGGCGGCGCCGTCCGGGCCGAAGCGCGGCAGCCGCATCCCGCACCGGTCGCAGAGCCTCCCCTCCGCCTGTTCGTGCCCGCAGTAGCGGCACTTCACCGCGCCCCAGGGGACCTCGGTGCGCACGCCGTCGTCCGGCGCGCGGCCCAGCTCCAGGTCCGGCAGCGGCGGCCCGTCGGCGTCGCCGCCGGCCGGCTGCCGGGTGAGCTCGATCTCCGGGAAGCTCAGGGGCGGGAGGTCCGGCCCCTGGCGGAGGCGGGTGGACTCCAGCTCCGGGATCGGCTCGGCGCGGACCTCGCCGGCCCCGCCCGCGTGCGGCGTCGGCTCCAGCTCCGCCAGGCGGGGGACGTTCACCGGGCCGGCGGCAGCACGGACGGTGAAGCGCTTGCCGCACTGCTCGCACTCGTCGCCGCCAGCCTGGGTGTGCTCGCAAACCGGGCAGGTGATCATCGCGGGAGGGAAGGCTAGCAGAGGCGCGGGGCGGAGCGGGTCATGGGCACGAAGCGGACGGAGAGCAGCCGCTCCACCGCCCCGCCGTCCGCGGCGCGGCGGACGAGCACCAGCTGCTGCAGCTCGTCCTGCTCGCCCACCGGCGCCAGCAGCCGCCCGCCGACGCGGACCTGCTCCAGCAGGGCCTCCGGGACCCGGGGCGGCGCGGCGGTGAGCACCACCGCGTCGAACGGCCCGGCCTCCTTCCAGCCCGGCGATCCGTCCCCCTGGCGGAGGTGGATCTTCTCCAGGCCCAGCTCCTGGAGGCGCTCGCGCGCCTGCGCCGCCAGCTCGGGGACGATCTCGATGGAGTAGACCTCCGCGCCCAGGCGGACCAGCACCGCGGTCTGGTAGCCGGACCCGGTGCCGATCTCGAGGATGCGCTCGCCCGGCTGCACCGCGAGCGCCTGGCTCATGAACGCCACGATGTACGGCTGGCTGATGGTCTGCCCGTGGCCGATGGGGAGCGGCTGGTCGGCGGTGGCCCGCGTGCGCTCCGACGGCGGCACGAACAGGCGGCGGTCGAGCGAGGCCATCGCCTCCAGCACGCGCCGGTCGGTGATCCCGCGCTGGGACAGCTCTCGCGCCAGGTCCGCGTCGCCCATGCCCGTAGCGTAAGTCGGCGGCGGGCGGCGCGCTCGTTCCCCGGGCGCGGGGCGGCCTCCGGACGGGCGCTGAATTGCGGCGGGCGACCGGCGGGTCAGGCGCGGGGGACTCCGAACGGATGGGCGGCCCGCATCCCCAGGGCCTGCCGGAGCTGTCCCCAGGTCACCTTCGCCATCCCCCGGAGCATGCTGCCCGGGTACGAGCCACCGGCCTGGCGCAGCACGCGGCGGGCCTCGGCGTCGCTCCGCAGGATGGGCGTGAGGGTGCGCGGGTCCTCGAAGTTGTTGCAGAACAGGTTGGCCACGCGCTGGGGGGCGGAGCTCGACACCCCGTCGCTCCCGTGCTGGCACATCATCAGCATCTGCCCGGCGGCGGGCATCGGCTCCAGGAACATGTTGGTCAGCTCCACCGCCTGCCGCCCCTCGGCCTGCCAGAACGCCTCGAACGTCTCCTCCATCCAGGCCGCGCCGAAGGGCCCGTCCGGCCGGGCGCCGACGGCCGACACCAGGTGGCGCGCCATCCGCGTCCCGTTGTTGGCGCCCTGGGCGCCCACCGGATCCATCGCCATCAGCGTGTCCCCCAGGCCCGTCACCACCCGGCCCGAGGGCAGCCGCGCCACCGGCCGGCGCACCGCCGGCGTGACCGCCCCCGTCAGCCACCCGTTCGGGTCCGCCAGGGTCATGGCGTCCACCCACGCCGCGTCCCAGGGCACCACCTCGCGGACCACCTCCCTGGCGGTGGCCAGCGCTTCCTCGCCGGTCCGCACCCCGCCGAAACGGTCGATCCGGCCTCCGGGCCTGCCCTCGAAGACCAGGGCCCAGACCGGCGTCCCGTCCTGGTGGACGAACGGGACCCAGATGGTCTCGCCGTCGGAGAAGATGATGTTGATGCACACCGGGACGAAGGGCAGGTCCCCGTAGGTCATCCCGCGGCCGCGGGCGAGCACCATGCACAGGTTCCGCTGCGGGCGCTCGTAGACGCTGCGCGCCGGGTCCAGCTCGAAGATCCGGCTCAGGTCCGCCCGCCCCGCCGCCACCACCGTGAGGTCGTGCCGCCCGGCGATCTCGTCCAGCGCCGCCACGTCCACCGCGCCCACCACCACCCGGCCGCCGCGCCGCTCCAGCTCCGCCATCCACCGCTCCGACAGCCTGCGCACGTCGATGGCCAGCGAGGGGAGCGCGAACCGGCCCCTGAGGGTGATCAGCTGGTTCCCCGGCTTCGGACAGAGCACCAGCGCCACCCCGTCGGTCCTCGCCGGGTGATCGTCCCAGAACGCCAGCCCCAGCTCCCGGTCGTACGACAGCGCGCGGCCGAACCGGGCCGCCACGCCGGTGGGCCGCGCCTCGGCGACCAGCTGCGCGCCGCTGCGGTCGGAGTACACCGTGACCTCGTGCCCGCCGCGCCGCAGCCCGTGCGCGGCGAGCAGTCCAGCGACTCCAGAGCCGACGATCGCGATCCGGGCCATGCGTGGGGTGCCGCTCCTTTCGGACGTGCGCACCGGGCGTGCGTACCGGGTTTACGGGGATTCGGGGGTGCTCTTCAAAGTACAGCTTGCCCAGCTTTCGCGCTCAACGTACCCACTGTGAAACGCACGCAGGTGCGCCGTGCAGCGAAGCGGAGAGGCGCGGGAGCACCGGGGCACCGGAGCACCGAGCGCCGGGGCACCGAGCGCGGAGCAGCGGCACGTGGCGCTTGTGCTACGCCGCGAGCTTTGGCCGAATCGGACCAGGACGATGCCAGAGACTCCGGACGACCCCGCCGCCGCAGCGACGCTCGCGCGGTTGCAGCGCGCCACCGATGCGCTCGGGGTGGGAGCGGCTGCGGGGGGCGAGCCGTCCACGGCCCTCGCGCCGGGGCTCGCGGCTGAGAGCGCGGCTGCGCCGGAGAAGCGCGGCACCTTCATCCAGCGGACCGTGGCGCTCGGCGGGCTGGGGCTCTCGCTGGCGCTGGGAGCGTTCTCCGACGGCGAGATCTGGATGATCGTCCCCGCCGTGGTCGCGGGCCTCCTCGCCGGGCTGACGTTCTGGGCGTCCACGGGCCCGGGGAAGGTGGATCCCACGCAGGCGCGCGTCGGCATGGGGGCCACCGTCGGCGAGGGCGCGCGGCTGGAGCCGGGCTCGCGGGTCGGCGCCGGCGCCACGCTGGGACGGAACGTCCACCTGGAACCGGGCGCGTCGGTCGGCGTGGGCGCGAGCGTGGGCGCGGGGGCGGTCCTCCGCCGCAACGCGCAGGTGCGGGCCGGCGCCACCATCGCGCCCGAGGTGGTGCTGGAGGCGGGCGCGGTGGTCGCCTCCGGAGCGGACGTGGGCGCCGGAGCCACGGTGGCGGAGGGGGCGCGGGTGGGCACCGGCGCCACCGTGGGGCGCAACGCGTACGTGCCGCCGGGGATGGTGGTCCGCGCGGGCACCAGCTGGAACAACACCGACCGCGGCACCGGGCCCGTCCAGGCGCCGCCGCCGCCCCGCCCGGCGCTGGCCGCCCCGGCGCAGGACCCGCGGGCGTGGCGCATCGACTCCAGCTGCGCGGGGCTGGAGTCGCAGATCCAGCGGGCGCCGCCCCAGGCGCGGGCGTACCTGGGCGCCTCGCTGAGCACCGTCCGGGCGCTCCGGGAGACGTGCCACGGGCTGCTCCGGCGCGAGCAGGCGCTCCGGGCCGAGACCTCCGGCGAGGTGAAGGCCGAGCTGGAGGGAGCCCGCGACGGGCTCCAGAAGCGCCTGGACGCCGCCACCGACGAGCACGTCCGCAAGTCGCTCGCCAGCGCCCTGGCCGCCATCGACGAGCAGCAGCGACAGCGCGCGCTGATGGCGAGGACGGCGGACCGGCTGGACGCCGAGCTGACCCGGCTGCTGTGGACGATGGACGGGATGAGCGCGCAGCTGGCGCGGCTGCGGACCGCGGGCGCGGAGGTGAGCGCGGCGGCGGACGTGGAGGTGTCCCGGGCGGTCAAGAAGCTCCAGGACGAGATCGGCGCCATCGCCGACGCGCTGGAGGAGATCGCCGCCGATCAGCGCGGGGAGATCGTGCCGGTCTCGGACGTGGGTGGCGGCGACGGCGACGGCTCTGCGGGGCTCCCGGTCGGGCAGCGCGAGCGCGGGTGAGGACGCGGCGCGGCGGGTTCACCCGACCCGCGCCAGCGCCAGCCGGCCCTCCCAGCGCTCCTCCAGGGCGCACACCAGGGTGCGGTGCTCGGGGCGCTCCAGGCGCGGGTCGGCGTCCACGATGGCGCGCGCCTCCACCTGGGCGACGCCGATCAGGTCCACGTCGCGCGCCAGGTTGGCCACCGCCAGCTCCGGAATGCCGCTCTGGCGCGTCCCCAGGAACTCGCCCGGCCCGCGCAGCTCCAGGTCCTTCTCCGCGATCACGAAGCCGTCGCTGCTGCGCTCCATGACCTGGAGGCGGTCGGTGGCCTCGCGGCTGCGCGCGTACCCGGCGATGAGGAAGCAGTGGCTCCTGGCGGCGCCGCGGCCCACCCGGCCCCGGAGCTGGTGGAGCTGCGAGAGCCCGAACCGCTCCGCCGCCTCGATCACCATCACCGACGCGTTGGGCACGTCCACCCCCACCTCCACCACGGTGGTGCAGACCAGGATGTCGATGCGCCCGGCGCGGAAGGCGTCCATCACCTCGTCCTTCTCCTGCGCGCTCATCCGCCCGTGGAGCAGGCCGACCTGGTGCTGGGGGAACGCGGCGCGCAGCGCCTCGGCGCCACGGGTGGCGTCCTGGAGGTCGATCTTCTCCGACTCCTCCACCAGCGGGTACACCACGTAGCACTGCCGGCCGTGCTCCAGCTCCGAGAGGATGGCGTCATACGCGCGCGGGCGCTGCTTCTCCCCGAACACCCGGGTCACTACCGGCGTGCGCCCGGGCGGCAGCTCGTCGATCAGCGACTGGTCCAGGTCGCCGTAGGAGGTCATCGCCAGCGTGCGCGGGATGGGCGTGGCGGTCATCACCAGCACGTCCGGGCGCACGCCCTTGCGCATCAGCGCGTGGCGCTGGATGACGCCGAAGCGGTGCTGTTCGTCGATCACCACCAGCCCCAGCCGCTGGAACTCCACGCCCTCCTCGATCAGCGCGTGGGTGCCGACCGCCAGCCGGACCTGGCCGGAGGCCAGCGCGTCGCGCGCCTGCTGGCGCTCCCTGGTGCCGGTGCCGCCCTTGAACAGCCCCACCTCGAAGCCGGCGGGGCCGAGGATGCGCCCGAAGGTGCGGTGGTGCTGCTCGGCGAGGATCTCGGTGGGGGCCATCACCGCCACCTGGTAGCCGTCCTGGAGCGCCAGCATCGCCGCCACCATGGCGACCGCCGTCTTCCCCGAGCCCACGTCGCCCTGGAGGAGCCGGTGCATGGGCTCCGGCCGGCCCATGTCGCGGGAGATCTCCTTGACGACCCGGGCCTGCGCGGCGGTGAGCTGGAACGGGAGCACCGCCCGCGCGCGCTCCAGCCGCTCGTCCGAGACGTCGAAGGCGACGCCGGGCTCCACCTTGACGCCGCGCCGGCGGATCGCCATCCCGAGTTGGAGGAAGAACAGCTCGTCGAAGGCGAGCCGGCGGTGGGCGCGGCTGTGGTGGCGGTCCAGCTCCTCCAGCGCGTCCTCCTCCCGGGGGAAGTGGATCCGGCGCAGCGCCTCCTCCAGGCGGAGCAGGCCTAGCTTCTCGCGGAGGTCGTCCGGGAGCGGCTCGTCGATGGAGGCGGCGTACTGGTCCGCGACGCGGAAGGTGAGCTCGCGGAAGGCGCGCTGTTCGTGACGTTCGAAGCCGGGGTAGATGGGGACCACCCGGCGGAAGTGGATGGTGTCCGCTTCGAGGTCCTCCGCCGGCTCCACCTCCGGGTGCGCCATCTCCCGGCCGCCGAGGCTGGCGCGCACCTCTCCGGAGATGACCATCCGCTTCCCCAGCGGGAAGCGCGCCGCCATCCACTTCCCGGAGTGGAAGTAGGTCACCGCCAGCGACCCGGAGGCGTCCCCGATCACCGCGCGGAAGCAGCGGCGGCCCGAGCGGGCCCGCACCTCACCGGCCATCTTCACCACCCCCACCGCCACCCCGCGCTCGCCGGGGCGGAGCTCCGCGATGGTGTGGATGCGGCGGCGGTCCTCGTAGCAGCGAGGGAGGAGGAAGAGGACGTCCCCCACCTTGCGCAGGCCCTTGCGGTTGAGGATGGAGATGAGGCGGGGGTTGAGGCGGAAGCCGATGTTCTTGAGCGGGGTGGAGAGGGGGCCGGAGCGGGGGGCGATGGAGAGGAGGCGGGCGGCGTCGGAGGCGCCGCCGGGGGATTCGCGGGGGGTGGAGGAGGTGGCGCGGGCGCGGGTCCGGCGGGCAGTGGCTGCGGGAGCAGGAGCAGGAGCGGGAGCAGCAGCCTCCGGCTGGGTGGCGATGGCCGCCAGCTCGTCCGGGAGCGGCACACCAGCCACGTGGAGGGTGACCACCACGCGGCGGAGGGAGGCCTTCCGCTCCTCGCCAGGGGAGTCCACCCGCTCCACCTCGGCGGAGAGGCCGGCCACGTGCTCCGGGGCCACGCCGCCGAGGCGGGCGGCGGTCACCGCGCGCTCGAGGAGGCCGCGGAGGTTCTTCACCTTGCCCAGCTGGGCGAAGTCCCGCTGGCAGGCGTACCGGAGGGGGCCGACCAGGCTGTCGAGGGGGTGGGACACGTGTGTCCCGCCACCATATTCCGCCGCACTGACATGGACTTGGGCTGTGTGTTCAGCCGAAGTCAGTCGGCGGCGTCCTCGAACGTCAGCTCCCGGATCTCGTACTCGCGGGCGCCGCCGGGGCTCTGGACGGTGACCACGTCGCCGATGCTCTTGCCGACGAGGGCGCGGGCGACGGGGGAGGTGACGGAGATCCACCGCTTTTTGAGGTCGGCTTCGGGCTCGCCGACGATGCGGTAGGCGACCTCCTTCTCGGTCTCCTGGTCGACGAGGACGACGGTGGCGCCGAAGACGATCTTGTCGCCCTTGAGCTTGGTGGGGTCGATGACCTCGGCGCGGGCGATGAGGTCATTGAGGTCGATGATGCGTCCCTCGATGTGGGACTGCTTCTCCTTGGCGGCGTGGTACTCGGCGTTCTCGCGGAGGTCGCCGTGAGCGCGAGCGACCTCGATCTCCCTGCTGATCTTCCCGCGCTCCACGGTCTGGAGTTGCTTGAGCTCGTCCTTCAGCTTGCGCAGCCCGGACGGGGTGATGGGGACGCTGTCGGCCATAGGGGCCCCTCCGAGCAAGGAGAGCGGCGGGTACCTTACCCAAACGGCTGGCCGAAGTGGCGGGTCTCGACGGCTTCGCACTACGCTGCGCGCCACGTGCACTCGATGAAGGAGCTGCGGACCCTGGTCCGGAACTACACGGCGCCGGATTTCAAGCGCCAGATAGGGCCATTGGCGCTGGTGCAGCGTCCCCTGGACGAACGGGTCCGGAAGATGGCGGTCCAGCTGGGGGCGCAGGACACGCTGGCCTCGGTGCACCGGCAGGACCCGAAGGCGGTCCAGGAGCTGATGTTCCACTTCGACGACCTGGTGGTGGCCACCCTCCCCGCCCTGGCGGAGCGGGACGAGCTGATGGTGGGGAGGCTGCCGGACTGCGACCTGGTGATCGAGGACCCGTCGGTGTCCAAGCGCCACGCCATCATCCGCTGGGACCGGACCCTGCGGAGGTGCTCGCTCTCTGACCTGGAGTCGAAGAACGGGACCACCGTCAACGGCGCCGGCCTCGCCGGCCCGGAGCTCCAGCTCAAGGACGGGGACGGAGTGAGCTTCGGCAACGTCGCCTTCTGCTTCCTCCTCACGGACACGCTGTACGTGAGGCTGCTGCGCCAGCCGGCGAAGTCGCCGCGCGGGTGAGCGGGAGCCAGGTCATTTTCAGACCTCTGAGTTTGCTTCGCAGCTCGAGCTTCTGAACGACGACCTGCAGTGCATCGACCTCCCCACCGCGACCTAGTTGATCACCACCTTGCAGGTGCAGCTGCCCTCGAAGCAAGGATCGTTGTTCACGTCCACGCAGGAGAGCCCCTCGCAGCAGTCGGCGTTCCTCGCGCACAGCCCATCCAGGCCCGTGCAGACCTTCGGCGCCGTGGTGTCGCTCTGCACGCACGACGTCACGTCGAACAGCATGAACACCAGCGCCTTCTCCTGCGGCGTCATCGGCCCTCCGGCGCAGTCGTGCGGAAAGACGAAGTTCCAGCCCGCGTCCGGGATGAGCGCGGACGCGGTGACGTGGAAGTCGCTGAACACCACCCGCCCGCACTCGATCCCCGCGTCCCCGTCCGGCAGCGGCGGCGGCTGGTACGGCATGTTCCACGTCAGGTGCTGCACCGTCAGCCCCACCCCACCGTTGGCGGGGTTGTACGCCGAGAGCCACCCGGTGGTGCCGCCGTCGACGCCCCCCGACACGTCGTGGCGGCTCTCGTGCACCTCCAGCTCACCGAAGATGGTGGACGCCCCCGCGTCCCACAGCCAGCTCGCGAACGCCGCCCCCTTCGGGAAGGACTGGTTGACCCCGAAGGGGAACGGATCCGGCGGCGCATTCGACAGCCACCGGTCCGGCGTCCAGTTGGCCGTGGAGGGAATGGGCTGCGGCCCGAACGCCATGTACTCATACCCGTAGTGCGTGGTGAAGAGCCGGCCACCGCTGCTCGTGTACCCGGTCAGGTTCCGCTGCCAGGCCTGCTCGACGGCGTCGTCAGTGCGGTCGAACTTCTCGTCGCCGATGCACGGGAGCATCGTCACGTCGTACTTGCTCAGCGTCCCCGCATCGCCAATCAGCTCCGTCACATCCAGGTATCCGGCGTCGTTGGCGCGCCCGTTGTCACGGTAGAAGTGGACGCGTCCGCTCCCCTCCGGATGAGTCATCTCGCTCGTCGAGATCCCCAGCTTCAGCAGCAGGCACTCGAACGGATCCGCGTCACCCGTCGCGATCGCCATCTGCGGGATGTCGCCCTCGTTCTGGTTCCTCGGCAGGTGGAGCAATCCGACATCCGTGATCGCCTGCGTCTGGCACGCCTGCACGTTGAACGGCACCAGCACCTGCCGGCGCCACTTCCCCACCTGGATCACCAGCGGGATGTTCGGACCGATCGGCACGTTATCCAGCGCGAACTTCCCGTCCGGGCCGGTGAGCGCGATCGCCACCGGGTTCCCCGAGACCAGCGATCCGCACCGGTCGCAGGTCACCCCGGTGGGCAACGGCTTCACCGACGTGTTGGGCACGTAGACGATGGCGTTGTACAGCGCCACCTGCCCGCTGGGGTCGTAGACCGACCCGGTCAGCCGCGTCGGGCTCCCCGCCGGGCAGGGCACCTGCCGGCACTGGAGGTTCACGCACGGGCCACCATCCGGAGGACCTCCATCAGGGGGACCGCCGTCCGGTCCTCCGTCCGGCCCACCATCCGGCCCGCCGTCCCGGCTCCCCGCGACGCAGGCACCCGCCGGCCCGCAGATCTGCCCCTGCGGACACTGCTCGTCGGTCGTGCACGGAGTGCCGCACTGACAGGCCGCCCACACCATCGCCACCGAGCACACGAAGATCCCACCGAAGCCGAAGCGCATCGGCTGCCTCCTTCCGTGGATCCTCTCGCTGGCCGGGGGAGAGCCTCCAGGTGACCCCTCAGCTCAATTGTTCGCCAACCCGCCCCACTTTCACAAGCGGCTCACCAGCTCCCGCCCAGCCGCCCCGCCAGCTTGGCGTGGAGCGTGTCCGTCAGCAGGTACCAGAACTGCACCTCGCCGAACGACACGATGTCCCCGTCCCGCAGCCCCGCTTCCTTGCGCACCAGCAGCGACGAGTTGAGGAAGGTCCCGTTGGTGGACCCCAGGTCCTTCACGTAGCACTTGCGCTGCTTGTCGTCCCATCTCAGCTCGGCGTGGCGCTTGGAGACGGACTTGTGGTCGATCACCAGGTCGCAGTCCGGCAGCCGCCCCACGGTGAGCATGTCCGCGTCCCCGACCGGCGGGAGGGTGGAGACCTCCAGCTCGTCGAACTCGAACAGCAGCGAGAGGATCCCCTTGGAGATGTCCTCCGGCTTCGCCATCTGCGTCGCCGCCACGTTGGGCATCACCCCCATCTTCTGGGTGGTGTCCAGCTTCTCCGGCGGGGGCCGCTGGACCAGCGCGAACGGCCCCAGCTGCTTGCGGAACTTCTCCGCGGTCAGCCCGGCAGCCATCCTCCTCATCTCTTTGACGGACAGCACGACCGCCCACGTTACGCGCGCCGGAGATACTCCTGCAATGTGCGCACGGGCAACTCCACCCGCAGGTACGCCTCCAGCCCGCCCACGGCCATCCGCGCCGCCTGCACCGTCGTGTAGTACGGGATCCCGTGCATCAGCGACTCCCTCCGGATGGAGAAGGAGTCCGCGATCTCCTGCGCCTCCTGCAGCGCCCGCCGCCGCCCCGCCTCCATCGAGCGCAGCGCCTTCCGGACGTCCGCGCGCTTCGGCATCGCGCGCGCCATGTACCGCACGCCCCTGACGTTTGCTATGAGCGCCGCCCGTGCGACGCACACGCCAAGGGACGCCGCTCGCCCTCCTGCTGATGGGCGCCATGGCGCTCGCTCAACCGGAGCCCCAGCCCGCTCCCGAGCCCGCTCCTCCTCCGGCCCAACCGGCGGACGGCGGGGCGACCGCCGCGCCGCCCGCGCCACCGCCACCTCCCGCGCCGCCGCCGCCGCCGAAACCGGCGAGCCCGAAGGCGGACGCGGGCGCGCCCCAACCGCCTCGGCCGGACGCCGGGGCCCCGCCGGGAAAGGCCGACGCCGGGTCCGCCGCCACCCTGCCGCTCCCCCAGTCCTCGGCGCCAGCGGCGCTCAACGATCGTGCGCGCGCCTTCTTCACCGCCCTCCTCGCCGGTGAGCCGGGCACGCTGGTGTCGCAGGCGGAGCTGCCCTTCTACCTGGAGGACAAGCGCCTCACCTCGATGGAGCAGCTCAAGGCCGAGTGGCTCAACCAACTCCGGAGCAAGCGCACGGACCTGCTCGTCTTCAAGGGCTTCGAGGTGCTGACCCCGGCGGAGATGGAGCAGCGGTTCGGGAAGCCGCCGGCGCGCCTGGCCGCCTGGCCCATCTCCCAGGGGAGGACGTACCTGGTGGTGGCCAACATCTCGGGCCGCGCCGCGGTCGCGCTCTACCACGAGGTGGGGAGCGACTGGCGGATCGCCGCTTACCACGACTGATCCCGGTTCATCTCGCTTCTCAGTGAAGGAGAGCGCCCGGAGCCCGCGAGGCGCGCGGGACGCGCGAGGCGCCTCCGGCCGCAACACCCTCTCGCACCGCGAGAGCGCGCCCGCGCTTCATTGACAGTTTGGGC
>Ga0209382_10009546_pt1 | contig 12135 bp, 9 predicted proteins | sample SoiMetdeltSBSDD5_FD_187599 | JGI IMG/M metagenome (GOLD analysis project Ga0209382, IMG submission 187599) | Bulk soil microbial communities from a Populus tree surrounding site in Tennessee, USA - Soil MetaG P. deltoides SBSDD5 (SPAdes) (version 2) | ecosystem: Environmental > Terrestrial >... | reverse complement strand
CGGGATAATTGCATTGATGATGCTGTTCGGTCTGGCGGGGGGCGCTGTCAATGCGCAAGATTCGTCGCGCATGAACGGGGCGGCCGCTACGAACATCATTACAGATCGCCTCACGGCCAAAGATTTGCGGCGTTGGGAGGCGATCAAACGCATCGTCTTTGCAGAAGACCTCGAAGGCCAGCCATTGCACCCGACGCTGCGAGGTCTGTGGGACAAACTCGAGCGGAGCGGCCACGTCATCTACATCGAAATGCGCGGCATGGGCCGAGCAATCTCCAACACCGCTGGCGTCTTTCACATTGAACGACTCGACCCAGAAGGCTTGAGGCACGTGGCGATCATCAGGCTCTACCCGGAGACTATTGACCGAGCTTACGTAGGGCCGACCGCCGGCGCGGAGGGGTTCATCCCCTTTCAAGGGCTCAGAAAGGAAGAACGTTACGCTGAGGTGCTCGGGCATGAAATGGCGCATGCGGTCCACATTTTGAGCGACCCTGCGCGCGCGCGCATGGTTAAAGAGGTGGTTCAAGAGACCAATGAGTTGTTCCTCTCGTACGGCAGGCAATACGGATACGCGAACGTCGGACCGGAGATGCAGCGGCGGCTGAACATACGAGACGCGCTCCTGAAGGATTTGGAGGAGCCGGCTGATGCGGCCGAGAGACTGGTTTGGAGAGAGATCCTGTGGAGTCGCGAAGCAAGAAACGGAAAGTAGATATCAATGGCGCTTGCATACACTGACCACAAACCGCTGGGGGATTCTTGTCATCATCCCATAACAGTCGGGCCGTGACGCCACGGACTATGATTGCTGGGGACGAATAATTACGCAACTTCGCCTGGCGCGCTTGAAGCATCGTCAGGCTTTTCAACTCTAGGAGAAAACAAAATGGCAATGCAAACTGATCCTGTTTGTGGAATGCAGGTGGACGACCAGAAGGCTACCGCAAAGTCCCAATTTCAAGGCACGAACTACTACTTCTGCTCGGACGAGTGTAAGCGGAAGTTCGATCAACAGCCGCAGCAATACGCCTCTAAGGCTGGCAGGGCTGGTGGCGGCGGGCAAGGCGGCGGCGGGCAGGCGCATGGTGGCAGTAAACGCTGATGACGACTTTGGGACTTAACTTAAATAACTGAAGAGCCGGAGCGCGGCGCTTCACGACGGTGATCGCACGCTCCGGCTCGTTCTTCATTTTCCATTTTCCATACGTTTGTCATTTGTCATTGACGCTCGCCGCCTGGTTCCGGCAATGACAAATGACGTGCGTAACATGGAAAATGGAAAATGAAGCCGCCTCAAAATCTCTGTCTGACCGCTTAAGCGCGAGATCATTCGTAGCTCAGCGCCTCGACCGCGTCCTGTCCCGCCGCCCGCAGCGCCGGATAGATGGCGCCAATCAAACCGCTCGCCAGACCGCCGAGCGTCGCGCAGAGCGTATAACCGGCCTCGATCTCAATATTCAGCCCCGCCCAAGCGGCGAGCGCCGGGCGCGCAATCAGCGCAATCAGGAGGCCGCCGGCCACGCCAATCGCGCTGACTAGCAGCGACTCTTTGATGAACACCATCGCGATGAATCGTTTTGAAGCGCCGAGCGCTTTCAGAATGCCGATTTGCCGTGTGCGTTCGGTCACCGTCGTATAGGTCGTCAAGAGGATGATCAGGAGGCTGATCGTCATCGCCAGCGCCGCCACCGCTTCGAGGAAGACGTTGAACGCCGCGAAGCCATGCGCAAACAAGACCGGCAGGTCGCGTGTGAAGATGATGCGGGAATCGGGCAGGCGCTCGACGAGGCGGCGCGCGACTTCCTCTTGCTCCTCCGGCTTCTCGCATTTGACCAGGAACATCGAGCACATCCCGGCCGCGCCCAGCGCCTCCTGCATCGTTTGAAGTGGGATCATCATGCGCGCCCCGGTCTCCGGCTCGTAGACGCCGACGACGGTGAACTCGCGGTCCATCCAGCGGATCTTGTCGCCGAGCTTAGTCTTGCGCGCGGCGGCGTATTTGACGTCTACGATCATCACGTCGCCGCAGGGGGGCAGCCCCCGGCCTTCGATGATGCGGACGCCGGTCACGCGCTGGAAGTCTTCGAAATCGACGCCGTCGACCTGGCGCAGGCCTAGCGCGTTTCCGCCGCCGAATTCCACATGTTGCGCGACTGGCGTGACGTCGCGCGCGCCGGGCGTCGCGCGCGCCACTTCGAGAAGCGACACGGGCAGCGAAACCGACGGGGTCGCAAACGAGATTCCGCCTTGACTTTTTCGACTCAACATAATTTCGACGGCTAGATTGGCGTCGCGCTGCCCGCGGTCACGAAGCATCCCGCGAACCAGTCCAACTGTCAGCACTACCAGGATCACGCCAGTAGCCACGCCGGCGACGCTCGCCAGTGTGCGTCCGGGGTGATGCGTGAGATTCGAAGTAACCAGGTCGTTCATACTCCTCCGGTACGGGGAAAGCGGCCGGACGATACTGCCGGCGCGCGAAACGCGAAGAAGGAAATTGATCGATCAATTCATCGTAGAGCTTGAAAAAACTATCCGTCACGACCCGCCACTGGTATTGCCGGGCCGTCCATCGCGCCCGCGCCAGTCTGTCTTTGCGCGTGGCCGGGTCGTTGATGACCGCGCGCGCCGCCGCCGCGAACGATTCGCCGTTCGGTTCGGCCAGCCAGGCGTTCGTCTCATCGGCGTAAGAGAGTACGCCGCCGGCGTTCGGCGCCACGAGCGGCAATCCGGCGGCCATCGCTTCGAGCGGCGCGATGCCGAACGGCTCGCGCGGGTTCGGGTGAATGAAAGCGTCGCAGTCGGCGTAAAGATCGAGCAGCTTTGCGCGGTCGCCGATGTGGCCGAGCAGACGGACGCGGCCGGGCGCGCGGATTTTCGCCTCGTTCTCCAACCAGCCGGCGAGCGGGCCGTCGCCTGCGACAACCAACCTGAAATCGCCCTCCAATCGCCCGATCATCTCGATCAACAACGGGAGGTTCTTTTCCGGAGACAGCCGCCCGGCGTAGAGCAGCAAATTCGTTCGCTCGTCGCCTCCGGTTTCGGCAGTCAGATTTCGCCTGCCCTGTTCGGAACGGCGCGCCGTTGCGAAATCGTCGACATCCACACCCATCGGACGAACGTATATGGGGCGCTCGTGGCGCGCCCGCATCGCGCCGCGCAATTCGGCGGCGGTGTAGCCCGAATTGGCGATGTGATAATCGAAGAAAGGAATGTAGCAGTAGCCCATGTAAAAACGCGACCAGAGCCGGCCGGCGCGACTCCGTCCGAGAAAGGCTTCGACGTTGTCGTCCATCCTCTCGCAACTCATACCGACCAGCGGCGGACGCTTCAAGTCCGAAATCCACCCCCGCCTGAGCAGCCCCGCCAGCCAATGGACCGAATATTTGTCGCTGACTTCGATCAGGTCGGGCCGTTCGTCGTGCAGTATTCGCCACAATTCTCCATGAAAAGGCGGCAGATAAGTGGCCGGCGTCAGCAGGCGATAGCGTCTGTCGAACAAAAAAGCCCGCGGCGCCGCTACGTGATAGATGCGCCCCCACCCCCCGACCTCTTCGACCTTGCTGCGTTCGCCGGGCACCACGAGCCGCGCCGACCGCCCGCGGCGATTCGCCGCTTCGAGCATCGCGCGATAGAAGGCCCTGATCCCGCCGGAAGCGCTGTGATAAGCGTTGGTGATGTGCAGTGTCTTGATCGGCATTGCGATATTAGCCACAGAGCCACAGAGCCACAGAGAGGAAACAATGAAAGATCAGGGAAGGCGCCCCTTTTTTCTTCATCTACTCTGTGTCTGCGGTGTCTCTGTGGCAAATTCTGATTCTCCACAGCGCACGGGGGATAGCCATGATGAAGTCGAAAACGACGCGCGGCATCCGGCGCAGATCGTCAATCAAAGACGCCCTTTCATCTCCGACGATCAAAACGCCTCGGCGCATCACAAACAAATTGAACACGGAGGATAACATCGAAAGCGAGACTGAAGCCGCGATGCTCGCCGCCAGCTTTTTCGTGCCGTTCGCGTAGTGCAAAGTATATTCAATCGTATGATCGACCGCAGGCATAATCAACATCACCGTAATTGCGGCCGCCCATACAGGCCGCGCCCGGCGAAAGGCTTGAATCATCGCCCCGAAAAAACCGGCGACCGTCGCGTAAAACGCCGCTTCGAGACACATTGCGCCAATCGCCGCGCCAATCCCGGCCCCGATATTGATGCAGAAAAACACCGTCCCGCGAACGCAGGCGCTCAATAGCGCAGCCTTCCAGTTCCAGAGCCTCAGGAGCCGCTGCTTCGGATTTAGGAGCAAATCGGCGAGCGCCTCAGGCACTGTCAGGGACGGGGCTTCAGTCTTATCTGATCGCTGCATTGACGTCTGTGATCGCCACGCGATGCGGCGACAGGATCGAATCGGTTGAGACATCGGCCATCCGACGCAGGCAATCTTCATAGGTCTGATAGACTTGCTCGAAGACGCCGTCCCAGGAAAACTCGCGCGCCCTTGCAAGAGCCGCCTCCCGCATCCGATTCAACTTTTCGGGCTGCGACATCAAACCGAGCGTCGCCTCCAGGAACTCGCGCGGCGTGTCGGCCGCCATGCCGCTGGCGCCGTTACCGGCGCCGGTTCGAATGACGGACTTCGGGCCTCCGCGCGAGCTGACTAGACAGGGAACGCCTGACGCCTGAGCCTCCAACACGACGTTGCCGAACGTGTCGGTCTGCGAGGGGAAGACGAACAGGTCGAGGTTTGCGTATGCCCGGGCGAGCGCCTCGCCGCGCAAGACGCCTGTGAATTCGGCGCGCCGCATTCGTCGCTCCAGCCACTCGCGTTCGCTGCCGCAGCCTACTATCAGGAAGCGGAAATCGCCCGCGCCGGCCCCTATCAGGCCTCGCTCCAATTCGACCAGCGAGCGCACGTTCTTTTCCGGCGTCAACCGCCCGACGTATCCGATCAGGAACGCGCCGTCGCTGCGCAGACGTTTGGCCGGAGAGAACAGCGAAGCGTCAACGCCGCGCCGCATCAACTGAGTCGGTTTGCCCGTCTCGCGCGCGAGCAGGTCGCGCAGTTCTTCGTTCGGCGCGAGGAGCGCGCGGCCGAGCTGATAGAACCGCAGCGTCGCGCGGAGGCTTTGACGTTCGGCCAAACTCGCCAGTCGCTCGCGCCAGGCGTCCGGTAGCGGCGCCATCAACTTGTTCAATCGCCGAGCCGCGTATTCATGCACGTTCGTATGCCACGAGATGACCAGCGGCAGTCTCAACTTGTGCGCGACGTAGGCGCCGAGCTGTCCGGCGTCGTTCGGCCCGGTGACGTGCGCCACGTTGGCCTTGAATTCGCGCGCCGCTTCTATCGCCCGCTCCGCATGACGCCAGAAGAACAGGTCGTATCGGAAATCGGCTTCCAACCCGAAACCGACGTTTCCGCGCCTGAGCGAAAGTCTCGTCACGCCGCCTTCGACGACGCGCTCCGTGCGCCCGCCGCCGTGAACGCAGAGCATGGGCAGATTGCGCCGCTCGGCGAAAGCCACAAACTGCCGGCTCGTGTGCGCGACGCCGTTGACCTCGGCGAACGAATCGGGAAAGAACGCGACGCGCGGCTCAATTCTCATAGGTTCCACCCCTGGGAAAATCCCCGGGTACGCGCCGCTCGGGAGCGGCGCGTACCCGGGGGCGATTTTCATCCTTTACAGAGTGTCGCTCACTGCGACATCAACGACTCGCGCGAAAACGCCATGCGCAGAGCAGGTTTGATGCGCTGGCTTCCCACCGCCCGCAACCCCCAAAGCGCAGCGCGCACCCAGGCGGGGCCGCCGCGCTTCCAGTAATCCGAAAGCGGCCGCCCGCCTTTATCTTCGAGGTTGATGAAGACGCGGTTGGTCCAGAGGAACTGGCCTTGCGGATGGCTCGGGTAATGGCGCAGCACGTCGGCGACCACTTCCAATGTGCGCAGGACGAGCGATTCTCGGTATTCGGGCATCAGCAGAACGTCGCTGCGCCCGTCTTCGCGCACTTCGGCGACGAACTCGGCGAAGTTCGCGGCGCGCGTCAGGTTGAGCAAGGTGTTGGAGCGGCAGCCGTGGCGGTCGCCTCCGGACACCACTGAAAGGCCGAAATCTTTCGCCGTCGACATGACCGCTTTGTTCTCGCGCCAGGGTCGGAAGCCGTTGATTTCGAGCGCGTGAATCCGCGCCTTGTGTTCGCCGAGGAAGCTCCCCAGCGCCACGGCGTGCTGTTGCCCGCCGATGAATTCCATGTCCCAGAGCGGGTGGTTCAGGACGACGAGAGTTTCCGGAAACTCGTTGATCCACGCGAGCAGATCGCGCAACCCCATTTGCGGTCGCGGCTGCCCGCCAATTTGGCTGTAGGCGGACATCTCCCGCATCAATTCAGACGCGCGGTCGGGCGGCAGGTTGTGAACGCCGAGATGGAAATAACCCCTGCCGTAAGGGACGGTCCATTCGACCGAGATCGGAATGCGCCCCTGCGAATCCAGCGACTGCAGCCACAATCCGGCCGCGATGTCGTCGTGATCGGTGATCGAGACGATGGCGGGCAGTCCCAGCCGGCTCTCGACCTCCACCGTCTCCATCTCGAAGACCTGCCGCGCGGTCACCGGCGGCGTCCACCAGGCCCGTGCGAAGTTTATTTTTTCGCCGTAACGCTTCATCTCGCTCTCGTAGAATCGCGAGATGACTGGAATGCGCCTGGCGTAATGCGGAATGAATGTCAGCGATTCCTTGGAATGATTGGTGTGGCAATGCATCGAGACGGCCGCGCGAAAGCCTTTCGCAGAGGGGGGCGGATGACCGCGCCGCTCGTAGACGTGCAGCCGCGTCATGTCTGATACCATGGCGTTCCTCCTTTTCGCCGTGTTTGTTTTGGGTGTGAGGCTGAAGACTAATCGAACGGTGTAACGTTCGGGTCAGGTGGAAAATAATTCGCGGTCAAGATTGCGCTAAATCGTCGTTAAGAACGGTGATTGGTTGTTGGTGGTTAATGGCCATAACCAAACACCAACCACTAACCACCAACCACCAGGTTTAGATATTCCGGCTCCATGGCGAACTGGCCGGCTCTCACCTTGCTATGTTTCCTGATCATCAAAACCGAATCGATGATGTGAATGACGCCGTTGCGGCACTCGATGTCAGGCTGCACTATGCGCGCGTTGTTGACCTGAAGTCCGCGCCTGGCGTCGATTAGCAAATCGTCTTTCAACATTGTGCGCAGAGAATCTATTTGCCATAGCTCGCTCGACGTGACCCTGCCCGGCGCGATGTGGTAGCGGATGTTGGCGGCGAATTTCTCGAGATCGCCCGCCAACTCCTCAACGCAATTGCGAGACATTTTTGAAAAGGCCTCTTCGTTCGGCGCAAAGACAGTGATGTAATCATCGCCTTTGAGCAGATCGACCAATCCTACGGCTTCGACGGCGGCGACCCAGGTCGCCAGCGCGCCCAACCCGGCGGCTATCTGATAAACGCTTTTCACTTTGTTTCCCTGCCAGTTTATTGGGGACACATCGATAGAGTACCGCGCAAGCGGCTGCGCGGTTGGCGCCATAATTTCGCGCCTTCGGGGAATTTTGCGACCGGGAGCGGCTGCAGCGCGCCAATATAGGCGCGATGACTTAAATGCGCCTTAAGCCTATTTGAAGATCGAGTAAGGTTTGGGGCATTGGCCCATGGCGACCTGCGCTTAAGCAAGCGGTTAGCCCTATAATGCGCCGCCTGTATATACGCGCAGCTCTGCGCCATTGGTTTCGACTAAAGAGTTTACACTCCTTTGATCTCGGCTTTACACGCCTTTAACTCGCAACTGCTACATTCTGCCCACTGCGCGAACCACTCGAACAGTACGCAACATTGATGCCGCAAATCCTTTAGGGACATCGCGCTTCAATGACGTATTGCGTCTGCCAAAGCCTCGGCCCGATTCGCTTCAATCCGCAATTAGTCAACAGGTGGTAGACAGGGCAAGCGAAACAGGCCGGAGAAAAAAATGATGCTGGGAGATAAAAGGACACGGGAAGGCATATCGCTTAACGTCTCAAGCGACGAAGAAGCTGTTTACGACGACGGTTACCTCCGCGTCGAGCATGGCAAATTCTACGTCGCCTGCGCCGGGAAGCCTCTTTACAACCTGACGCGGAAGGAATTTTTGATTCTTTCGCGGCTGGTTCGCGCGATGGGGCGCCCGGTCACAAAACAGGAGATTTGGGGCTTTGCTTGGGAGGGAGACGCAAAATTCAATCGGGATACTCTTCGCGTGCATGTGGCGGGTTTACGCCGCAAGCTTTCCCCATTCGGGCTGGACATCGTCGCGGTGGTCCACGTCGGCTATCGCTTAATGAGTTTGGCTGGACGCGCTGAGGGAGACGTTCCATGAACATATCAAATTCAACCATCATCAAGGAGCATTTATGACGCAAACAGAACCGAAGCGGGGCGCGTTCGCCAGCCGCTTATTAGGAGCCCTGTTCGCCCTGGCGGCGCTACTCGGGCTATCAGGCTTGGCATTGGCGCAAGTTGATCAAGGCAGCATCACGGGCGTGGTTCGTGATCAATCCAATGCCGTTGTCGCCAGCGCGACCGTCACCGTTAAGAACGAGCGCACGGGCGAAGTCCGCACGGCGACCGTAAATTCGGACGGCAGATTCGCCTTCGTCAATCTCAGGCCTTCTTTGTACACGCTCACGGTCACGGCTCAGAATTTCGCCAAGATCGAATTCACATCCGTTGAATTAGTCGTCGGGCAAGCATTGAACCTGGATGTTGAAATGAAGCCTGCGGGAGCGTCTGAGAGCATAACCATCGTCGGCGGGGAAGAGGCCGCCCTCGACACGTCCTCGGCGCGCATGGGCGCGAACGTCAACCAGCAGGAAGTGCAGGGGCTGCCGCTCAACGGCCGTCAGCTCTCGCAGCTCTACCTGCAGGCGCCCGGCGCGCTCAACAGCGGATCGGGCACCTTCGGCGACATCCGGTTTTCCGGCCGCGCCGTGGAGCAGAACGCGGTCCGTTACGACGGCGTCGAAGGCTCAGCCATCATTGACTCCAGTCCGGGCAACCTGAACGGCGAGATCGCCTCGCCCTTCCGGTTGCAAGCATCGTTGGAGAATGTCCAGGAGTTCCGCGTCGAGTCGAGCAGTTACCCGGCCGAGTACGGCACGGGCACGGGCGGCCAGGTCAGCGTCGTCACAAAATCGGGCGGCAACAGGTATCACGGATCCGTATTTGAGTTCCTCCGCAACGACAAGCTCGATTCTCGCAACTGGTTCGATCGTGACATCAAATCGCCTCTGAGGCTCAATCAATTTGGCGCGAGCCTGGGCGGGCCGGTTGTGAAAGACAAGTTCTTCTTCTTCGGCAGCTACGAAGGCTACCGCGTGCGTTCGGGCATCAATATCGTAGAACAGGTGCCGAAGCTTTCGCAGTGCGCCACCGCCGCAAACCCCGTTATACAGAATCTGTGCGCTAACGCGTTTCTGTCCCCACAAGGGACTCGCATTCTGAATACGACTCCGGGGGCGGCCTTCGACTTCGGCCAGTTGGTGGCCAACAATCCGGTCAACGAAAACTCCGGCTCGTTACGCCTCGATTACAGGGCGAGCGACAAGAACTCATTCTACGTGCGTTACTTCCGCGACCAGGGCGATAACAGTCAGCCGCAAAACGTTTCCGGCGCGCGCGCGAGCTACACATATGTGCCGCAAAACGCCGTCGTCTCCTGGCAGACGACCATCGGCGGCAACAAGATCAACGAGTTCAAGTTGGGTTATAACGGAGCTTACACTCGCGTCAACGGCTTCACGCCGTTGGTCAACGGCGTTGACCTCTCGGCGGTGACGATCAACATCTCCGGTAGCGTCGCAAACTCGGGCATCGCAGGCCAGGGCAATCCGTCGGGTATTTCGATTCCAGGCGGCTTATTCCGCCTCAATTCGGCGACCAACGGGCGCGGCGCGCCTTACACGGCCTATACCCTCGCCCCGATGGACAACCTGAGTGTGCTACTCGGTAACCACTCGCTCAAGTTCGGCGGGGAGGTTCGTTTCGTCCGGCTCTACACGGATCGTCTGGGCGGCACGACCTACTCCTACGCTAACCTCGCCAGCTTCCTGACGAACACCGCCGCCACTGTGCAATATTTAGGTGACGAAAGCTCGCCCAGCCCATTCAATAACGGCGCGACCGGAAACCGCTATGCCAAGCAGGAGTATTACATCGGTTACGCGCAGGACGAGTGGAGGATCAAGCCAAATCTGACCTTCAACTACGGACTGCGTTACGAGTATTACTCTCCGCTTCGCGAAGATAAGGATCTGCAGGTGCTCTTCGATATTGATAAAGGCGTTATCCTGCAGTCGAATTTGGACGCCTTCAAAACCAGGAAGACCAACTTCGCGCCGCGCCTGTCCTTGGCCTGGTCGCCGTATCAAAGCGGCTCCGGCTTTTTCGGCGGCGGTAAAACGGTGATCCGCGCTGGTTTCGGCATCAACTACGGACCAGGACAGACTGAAGACCAGATTCAGCCGATCGAATCAGACCGCGTCAATTCGACGTTGAGCAACGTGACCAACGCGTTCCCGGCTAACATCCCTGCGATCGTCGCCAACTTCAACGCCAATCCCGGCAATCGCTCCTATCAACCACGCGCTTATGACCGCGCCAATTATGAAGTGCCGGAGCGCATCTACTCCTACACGGTTTCGGTCCAGCAGGAACTGCCCTACAAAATGGCGCTGACTCTCGCTTATGTCGGCAGTCAGGGGCGCAATCTTTTCCTGCGCAGCGTGACCAACCAGATCACACAGGTTCGCACCAACGCCAACCCTGCCAACGCCGCGATCATCATCCGTGAATTCTCGCTCGTGACGGAAAACGGCCCCGGGCTGAATCCGACGGTGCTGAATCCATTCGCCGAAGTCGATTACAAAACCAGCGGCGGGCACGACAGTTATAACGCCGCGCAAGTTTCGTTGGCGCGCCGCTTCAACACCGGCGTGACGCTAAACGCGCAATACACCTACGGGACGAGCCGCGGCAATACGGCAGGTTCAAACGAGGCTTTAACGGCGGGCAACATCGCCCGTAAAATTGACGACTTCGACTACGACGATGGCTACAACAACTTTGACGTGCGCCATACCTTCAACCTCAGCGCCATCTATGCGCTGCCTTTCGGCAAGAATCTTTCCGGCCTCAGCAAGACACTGCTCGGAGGTTGGGAGTTGGGCACGATCCTGAACTCGCGCAGCGGTCTGCCCATCCCTGTGCAGATCACCCGGCCGGACATCCTCTACTTAGACCCTGCCTCAGGCAACTACTTCGGCGGGCCGGCGGCGGGTCGCGTAGCGGTCATCAACACGCCAGGCGGCGGTAATTCACGAAACGTGCGCCGTCCCGACCTGATCGCAGGTGTTAATCCATTCCTGGACAAGGATCGTCAGGTCCTCAACCCGGCGGCCTTTGCGATTCCGAAACCAGGCACGTATGGCAACCTTGAGCGCAATCTTCTGCACGGGCCGAGTTTCTTCCAACAAGACCTGATTCTGGCCAAGAAGTTCATCATTACCGAAGGGACCAACCTCGAGTTCCGCTCGGAGTTCTTCAATATCTTCAATGTGACGAACTTTGCAAATCCGCCCGCGCAACTCCCGAACACCTTCGGCACGACCAACTTACAGCCCGGTCAGCCTTTCTCGACTACCGACGCTACCGCCGCATTCGGTTTGAACAACCGCACGGTGGAACGCGTGGTCGGCCTGGGCACGAACCGGCAGATTCAGTTCGCGTTGAGACTCAACTTCTAATCCGGTTCGGAGTAGAGAGTTTCTAAATCAAAAAAGGGCTGGCAAACATAGTTTGCCAGCCCTTTTTTCCGAATCAGTACCGCGAGCAGTAGAGAGCGGGACTCCCTCCAGCAGGCTATTCCGGGAGCCTCGCTCGCTACCGCTCGCGGTACTGATTCGGCGCCACGAAGGCCAGTTTCGTGCGCCCGGAAGCGATTCAGGCGATGAGCGAGATCGGCATTGATATTTCAAACCATCGCTCGAAATCGGTTGAAGAGTTCATTGATCAGCAGTTCGATTATGTGATCACAGTCTGCAATAATGCCAAAGAAAGCTGCCCGGTCTT
>Ga0209382_10009545_pt1 | contig 12136 bp, 7 predicted proteins | sample SoiMetdeltSBSDD5_FD_187599 | JGI IMG/M metagenome (GOLD analysis project Ga0209382, IMG submission 187599) | Bulk soil microbial communities from a Populus tree surrounding site in Tennessee, USA - Soil MetaG P. deltoides SBSDD5 (SPAdes) (version 2) | ecosystem: Environmental > Terrestrial >... | reverse complement strand
GGCCGCCGAGCCGGTGCTGGCGGCCGGCGAGATCCAGGGCAACGTGCTGCCCGGGTTCGCCACCAGCTGCCAGGCGCTGCTGTTCATCGAGCTGCCCGCCGGCGGGGACGCTGGGCGGCGGTGGCTGCGGTCGCTGCCGATCACCACCCTCGCCGACCTGCTCACCGACGTGCTCACCGATGGCCGGCCGGTGGCGGGGCCGGCCTGGGTGAACATCGCGCTGTCCTACCAGGGGCTGGCCAAGGTCACCCCGGACGCCGACCGGCTCACCGACATGCCGTTCAAGCAGGGCCTTGCCCGGCGCAGCGTGCTGCTCGGCGACCCCCGCTCGCCGGACTCAGCCGGCAACTGCCGCAACTGGGTGCTCGGCCGGCCCGGCCGGCCGGGGCTGGACGCGGTGGTGATCGTCGCCGCCGACCGGCCGGACGCGGTGGCGGCCGGCGTGGCCGCCGTCCGGCGCGGCCTGCCGGCGGGGGTCGAGCTCGCGGCCGTGCAGCACGGGCAGGTCCGGCGCGCGCCGCATGCCGGGCACGAGCCGTTCGGGTTCCGCGACGACATCTCCCAGCCTGGGGTGCGCGGCCTGCTGCCCGGCACCGGCGACCCGCTCACCCCGCGGCAGAACCCGGCCGACCCCGACCAGGGGCGCCCCGGGCAGAACCTGGTCTGGCCGGGCGAGTTCGTGTTCGGCTACCCCGGCCAGGACCCCTTCGACCGGCGCCGGCCCGGCCCGGTGGCGCTGGCCGGGCCGTCCTGGGCCCGCAACGGTTCCTACCTCGTCCTGCGCCGGCTGACCCAGGACGTCGACGGCTTCCGCCGGTTCGTGCGGCGCGCGGCCGCGGACCTGGCGCGGCGGCATCCGGGGCTGGCCGGGCTGACCCCGGAGCTGCTGGCCGGCAAGCTGATGGGCCGCTGGCGCAGCGGCGCGCCGGTGACGCTGGCGCCGCACGCCGACCGCCCCGGCCTCGGCGAGGACCCGCTGGCCAACAACGACTTCGCGTTCGCCGCTCCCGGCGCGCCCGGCCCGTGCACCGCGACCTCCGCGGACGGCGGCAACAGCAGCAACGGCGATGACCCTGGCGACCCCCTCGGGCTGCGCTGCCCGCGGGCCGCGCACATCCGGCGGGCCTACCCGCGGGGGGCGGCAACGCCGGGGTTGACCGAGGCGAGCATCGAGACGCACCGGCTGCTGCGGCGCAGCATCGCCTTCCGCGACGCCCGGCGCGAGCGGGGCATCCTGTTCCTCGCCTATCAGACCTCGATCGAGCGGCAGTTCGAGTTCGTCACCAGGGCCTGGCTGAACAACCCCCACCTGCACGACACCGGCGACGGCCACGACCCGGTCGCCGGCCAGAGCTTCGGCGTCGACGGGGACCGCACCAGGGTGTTCACCATCCCGGTCCGCGGGCCGGGCGGCCGGGTCGACCGCGTGTCGCTGACCATCCCCACCGACTGGGTGGTGCCCACCGGCGGCGGGTACTTCTTCGCTCCCTCGGTGAGCATGATCAGGGGTCTGTGAACCGGCAGCGCGCCATAGCGCGGCGAGGAGGACAGGTGCCGACCGACAACGAGGACGTCACCCGCTACATCGAGAACGCGCCATCCCCGCAACAAGAGATCCTGCGTCGGCTGCGCGAGCTGATCGGGACCGGCTTCCCGCAGCTGCAGGAGCGCTTCGGGTGGAGCCGGCCGCTCTACTACGACGCCGGCACGGCGGTCTGTTACCTCATGGCCAACAAGAATGACGTCAACCTCGGGTTCGATTTCGGCTCCCGGCTCGACGACCCGAAGGGCCTGCTCACCGGCACCGGCATCAACAAGCGGCACATCAAGATCAAGGACGTCGCCGAGCTCGACCTCGACTACTACCGGCAGCTGCTCGCCCAGGCCCTCCCCCCGCCATAACGGCCTGCCTCCAAGTACCACCATTGCCCGCTCGCGCTACCTCTAACTACCACCACTACCGGGCCCGAACGGCGTGCCCCCAAGTACCACCACTCCCGCCCCGTGCGGTCTTGAAGTACCACCACTATCAGCCGGCGATGCCCTCGAACGCGAACAGCCGGCGCAGCTGCCCCACCATGGCACGCTGCGGCGCCAGGCTGATCAGCCGCTCGCGCAGCGCGCAGGCCAGCGGGCTGCTCAACGCGCCCATCCTGGCCAGCATCCTGGCCTGAGCGGACGCGGCGGTCGCGCGCTGCCGGCGGCGCTCCTGGTAGCGCCGAAGCGCCGCGTCCAGGCTGGCCGCTGCGCGCAGGCAGTCGCCGAGCACGGCGGCGTCCTCGAAGGCCTGCGAGGTGCCCTGGCCCATGTTCGGCATGCTGGGGTGCGCGGCGTCGCCGACCAGCACGACGCGGCCGCGGCTCCACGACCGCAGCGGCGCGCACTCGTAGATGTCGTTCACCACCAGCTGCTCGTCCGGGGTGGCGGCCAGCAGCTGCGGGATCGGCTCGTGCCAGCCGGCGAACGCGGCCGGCGGCCGGGACGCCCCGCGGCGGTGCACGCCCTCGGCGGCGCTGGTCGAGGCGAACCAGTACACCCGCTCCCCCGGCAGCCGCCACAGGCCGAACTGGCCGGTGGCGCCGAAGGACAGCAGGCCAGGCGTCGGCGGCAGCCGGAACGGGATCGTCGCCCGCCACACCGTGAACCCGCCATAGCGCAGCCGCCGGCTCAGCCCGGCGCTGGCCCGCACCGCCGAGCGGATGCCGTCGGCGCCAACCACCAGGTCGGCCGCCGCCTCGCTGCCGTCGGCGAAGGTCGCCACCGCGCGGCCGGCGCAGGTGCGCGCGCCGACGCAGCGCGCCCCGAAGCGGACAACGCCGGGGCGCAGCAGCCCGTGCAGTGCCGCCTGCAGGTCGGCCCGGTGCACGGCCAGCCCGTTGCCGCCGATCGTGTCCATCAGCGGCCCGGACACCTCGTACAGCACCCGTCCGGAGTTCGACCACATCGCCATCCCGGGCGCGGCCAGCCCGGCGGCGCGCACCGCGGCACCGGCCGCCGGGTCGATGCTGTCCAGGGCCGAGAGCCCGTTCGGCCAGAGGGTCAGCCCGTTGCCCTGCCGGCGCGGGCCGGCACCGCGCTCATGGACCTCGACCGTGCAGCCCGCCCGGTCCAGCGCGATGGCCGTGGCGAGGCCGGCCGGCCCAGCGCCGATCACGATGGCATGCATGGCGGCGGGACACGCCTACGCCAGGATGCTGTTCAGCAGGTCATCGGGCACGGCGCCGAGCTGGTTGAGGAAGTGCAGCTCGTCCATCACGTTCCAGTGCTCGACGATCTTGCCGTCGACGATCCGGACCTGGCCCATCACCTGCACCCGCACCGCCCGTCCGGTGGCCGGGATGCCGGCGAACTCGCCCTGGTGGGTGCAGGTGGCGGTCATCCGGGCGGCCAGCAGGTCGCCGTCGGCCACCACGTTCTCGAGGTGGAAGGTCAGGTCGGGGAAGGCGAACCGGAACATGCCCATGAGCTGGGCCACCTCGTCGCGGGTGTAGCTGCGGATGCGCCCGTAGTGCACCATCTCCGGCGACCACACCTGCAGGACCCGTTCCCAGTCGCCGGCGTTCATTGACTTCACAAAGTCATAGAAGAGTTCTTTGTTCTCCTCAGCTGACATGGCCGTGCCCCTCCGTGACATGCGGAGTTACTGTAGGAAGTAATAGCAACTTTACCACCATCGTGGACGCCGAGGAATGCGCCGGATGGTCGCTTCTGCGGCCCGGCGGCGCCTGATCGCGGGCCGGTGGCGCCGGTGCTCGGGGGCCGATGCCGCTGGCTTGCGGCCGGCCGGCCCGCGCGGCATCGTCGCGGCATGCAACGCCTCGGCGACCGGCTGCTCAGCTGGGCATCCATCCTGGACGACGCCACCAGGGCGCAGGCCGAGCTGGCCGCCTCGCTGCCGTTCGTCCGGCCGCACCTGGCCCTCATGCCGGACGCGCACCTCGGCCGCGGCGCCACCGTCGGCAGCGTGCTCCCGACCGCCGGCGCGGTGATCCCGGCCGCGGTCGGCGTGGACATCGGCTGCGGCATGATCGCGGTTCGCACCCAGCACCGCGGCGCCGAGCTCGCCGGACGCGGCCTGGCCGCGCTGCGCCGGGCCATCGAGCGGGCCGTGCCACTGTCCGCAGGGCGCTACAACCGCACCGTGCCCCCGGGCTCCACCGCACACCGCCGGGTCGGCGAGCTGCGTGAGCTGGCCGCGTCGGCCGGATTCGACCCCGGCGGCTACGCGCCGAACTGGCCGCTGCAGCTCGGCACGCTCGGCGGCGGCAACCACTTCATCGAGGTCTGCGTTGACGAGCAGGACCGGGTCTGGCTGTTCCTGCACTCCGGCAGCCGAGGTATCGGCAACAAGATCGCCACCCGGCACATCGCGGTCGCTCGGGAGCTGTGCGCCCGGCGCCGCGTCAGCCTGCCAGAACGCGACCTCGCCTACGTCACAGAGGGCGAGCCGGAGTTCGACGCCTACCTGCGCGAGCTGCGCTGGGCGCAGCACTTCGCCCTGCTCAACCGCGAGGAGATGATGGACCGGACCGCCGATTGCCTGAGTCGCTTCATGGGCGCGGCGGGAGAGCGCATGGAGACGATCAACTGTTTCGCCGGCGAGACGCAAGTCATCACGCGCATCGGCACACGGCCGATTGAAGCCCTTGCAGGCGGTCGACACGAATTGCTGACAGCCAATGGCGTGTGGATCAAAGCTCCCGTCCACTCCTTCGGACGTCAAGAAGTCCACGAAGTGACATTGAGCCGATCAGGTGCCATCAAAATCATCCGGGCTACAGCTAGTCATCGCTGGCTGCTGCGCTCGCGTCGTGGGCATGAATACGAGACAGCCACTGCCGAACTGCAACGTGGTGACCGCCTTCAGTTCTCATTCACGCGCCGATCAGAGGGGCTCGAAGTAGACCCCAGCGCCGCTGCCCGTGGATTCGTCTATGGAGACGGTCATCGCGTTCGGAACCGCTCCAGCGCGAACTTCTGCGGCGCTAAGGATTTTGCATTGCTCCCCCTGTTCGAAGGGCTGGGTCGACCGCCGCACAGGTACGGGTCGATGACGCGGATCAACGGCCTGCCTGGCGAGTGGAAAGCCGAGCGACCGCCGCTCGATACTCCTCCTAATTTGCTGTACGGGTGGCTCGCGGGGTATTTTGCGGCAGATGGAGACGTCGGAAAGACCGGCCGACCGTCCCTCTCTTCGGCATCCCGGGCCGATCTAGAATACGTACGCCTCGTTTGCCAAGTCATCGGGATCGGCACCTTCGGCATCCGATCTAGAGTGCGCACCGGGTACGGTGGCCGGTTGTCGCCACTGTATCTTGTCGGGCTGATGCGAGCCGATCTCGACCCGGCGTTCTTTCTGATCGACGAACACCGCCGTCGGTTTGTAGCCGGACGCCATGCCGCTGAACGACGTGGCTGGAACGTAGTTTCTGTATGCCCCTTCGGTGTCATGACAGAGGTATATTGCGCTGTCGTGGAGGGCACGCACTCCTTCACCCTAGCGGACAATATCCTTACCCGAAACTGCCACCACAACTACACGGAGCGGGAGCGCCACGACGGCGCTGAGGTCTGGCTCACCCGCAAGGGCGCAATCAACGCCGAACCAGGACGCCCAGGCCTGATCCCCGGCAGCATGGGCACCGCGAGCTACGTCGTGGCCGGCAAGGGCAACCCCCTCGCCCTGAACTCCGCGCCGCACGGCGCCGGCCGCCGCTACTCCCGCTCCGCCGCGCGGCGCACCTTCACCCACGCCCAACTGCGCGCGGCCATGCGCGGCATCGAGTACCGCGACACCGACGCCTTCATCGACGAGATCCCCGACGCCTACAAGCCCATCGCCCAGGTCATGGCCGACGCCGCCGACCTCGTCGAGGTGCGCCACACCCTGCGCCAGCTCGTCAACGTCAAGGGCAACTGACGAGGCACCCCGGAAACGGGTCGGGCAGCCGGCAAGGCGCGCGGTGGGCGTCAGGTGGTGGTGTTTCCGAGCTGCCACAGCGCGCTCACCGGCATCGCCCTGAGCTTCAGCCCGAACGGCAGGGTGGCGTTTCCGGTGTAGAGGACGATTCCGGCCAGGAAATCGTCGCCGAGTTTCCCGGCCAGCCGGCGCAGCCCGCTGAAATCGTCGGTTCTGACCGTCGACGCGGCCTTGACCTCGATGCCGACGACCTGACCTCGGCGATTCTCCAGGATCGCGTCGACCTCCACCTTGTTGTGGTCGCGGTAGTGGTAGAGCTCGGCGAGCTCCTCGGACCAGGTGAGCTGGCGGGCGAGCTCGGCGAGCACGAAGCCCTCCAGCAGCGGTCCGAACGGGGCGCCGGGACGGCGCAGGCCGTGCGCGTCGAGCGCGAGCAGCCGAGCGGCAATTCCGGAGTCGACGAACAGGTGCTTCGCGGCGCCGGTGACCCGTGTGCCGAGATTGCGCGACCAGCCGGGAATGCGTTTGATGAGAAACACCTCCTCGAGCAGCCGCAGGTAGCGCGCCACCGTCGGCCGCGATATCTGCAGCTCCGATTCGAGGCTGCCGGCCGCGACAAGCGTGCCCGATCGCGTGGCCAGCAGGCGGATGAGCATGGTCAGCTGGGCGCCGCGCTCGATCTCGGCCAGTTGCCGCACGTCCCGGTCGATGAGGTGCTGCACGTAGGAGTCGATGAACCGTCCCCGGCGCCGGGGGTCGGTCCTGGCAACCGCCTCCGGAAGCCCGCCGCGGACGAGACGCTCGGCGTAGTCGGCGCGGGTGACGGTCGACTCGTGGCGGATGTCCGGCCCGAGCCGGAATGCCGCGTCGACGAAGCCGTCCGGCGCGCCGTCGATCTCCCCCTGCGAAAAGGGCCACAGCTCGATGGTCTCCATCCGGCCCGGCAGGGTGTCCGGCAGCTCCCGCAGACCGAGTATCCGGGACGATCCGGTGAGCAGGAATCTCCCCGGTCTCGGATCCGCGTCCACCGTGGACTTGATGACCAGCAGCAGTTCGGGCGCCCGCTGGATCTCGTCAATGACCATCAGGCCGTCGAAGGAGACGAAACCCGCCGGGTCTGCCAGGGCCGACTGTCGATGCTGCGGCAGATCCAGGTCTCGCCACTGGGCCACTCGTTGCCCGGCAACGGCCCGTACCAGCGTGCTCTTGCCGGCCTGGCGGGCGCCGTTGACGAGGACAACGCGGGTGTCGGCCAGCGCGTCCGCGACCAGCGACGCAGCACGCCTGGGCACGAGCGCGGCGCGGGACATGGGCACAAGCCTATACGTTCGTTTCGCGACACCATAGCGTACGTTTGGCGAGCAGGTAGCTTTCGTTATGCGAGCCGGAGAACTGCTGTGACCAGGCACTGCAGCGCTCGACGCGGAACAGGCCGGTAGGTCTGCCTACCCGGCCTGCTACACTCCGCGCCAGCTCATCAAGGTCAGTGGGAGCTGACGAGACCACGCACCGACGCCCGGAACGGGCGTAGCGCGGCACGCGCGCCACGACTACAGTCGATAGCGGCCGAGGCCAGTAGGCCGAGGAAGTGAAGCCCGGACCCCTCGTCGGACGGCGAGCGCCCGGGCTTTGCGTTGTCTAGCTTCGGCGTGCGTCCAGTTCCGCCACATGCTCGACCATAGACATGATCCGCCGCAGCCAGTCACCGCCCGCGCCATAACACCACGCGAGCGCGTCAGGCGGCCACAGTAGCGGATCTTCCGACGGCCGAAGATGCTCGTAGACCAGTGGCCCGGTGGTTGCACCGGTCAGATCTGCCAGCGCAGCCCTGAGCGTCCTCCGATCAAGGTGGTCACGGTCTTGCCGAGACTCCAGCACAAGCCGATGGGCAGACATCTTGACCAGGTCAGCTGCCATTGCGACTAGGCACTCGGTACGAGCCACGTTATCCGGACCGCGTCGTAGGTACAGGCGCCCCCGAACAGGCACGCCGGCGAGTGCGGCCAGGATAGTGTGCCGGCGCCCCACCCTTTCGGTCTTGAAGTGCACGCGACGTTGCCCTGGCAAGCATAGTTGCCGCAGCTGAGTGCGGGCTCGGTGAAGATCGGCAGGGGCGAACAGCGCGACCGCTACAATATAGAGCTGCCCACGGCGAGACTCGTCAGCAAAGGCCTGCACCGCGTCCACCTTGACGCGCGGCCGCAACACAGCCTAAGGAGTAGGCAGATCGGTGAACCCCGCTCACCCACAACATTTGCCGTCAACCAGCCTCTACCGACAGAAACCGCGCAAGATCTTCAGCCTGTTGCAGGATCCCACCAAGCCGCTCAAACGCGGCCGCCGCTATCGGACCGGTGGATCGTATCTCAAACGCGGAGAGACAGTCGCAGCGCCCTCGACGGGACTGGAGAAACGGCAGCGGGCCGGGGAGGTGAGGTCCCCGGCCCGCTGAGGTTGCGATGGTGCTACTTGGTGAAGACCGTCTTCGACAGGTAGCCACCCATGTTGAACCGCAGGCTGGTCAGGTAGGCGACCGGCTCGCCGTCCTGGTTGTTGATGTCGTGCAGCGGGAGCATCCGGTAGATCTGGCCGTTGCCGGGGGCGCCTGCCGGCGGGATCGAGCGGACGTCGTCGATCGTCAGCAGGATGGGCTCCTTGTTGACGAGCTTCAGGCCCAGCTTCGGCATGTCGAAGATCGCGCCGACCGACATCCGGCACGCCTTGGCCGCGGTGGCCTCAGTCGCGTAGGGGTCGAACGGCGTGCGGATCATGCCGGTGGACAGGCAGTCCGGGTTCAGCGTGACGGTGACCTCGCCGAGCTCCTCGGAGTGGCCGACCATCTTCATCTCGATGAGGTTGGTGTACACCTCGGCGGTCGCCCAGGTGTCGGAGGTCGGGCTGGAGCGGACCACGCGGACCCAGCCCTCGAACGGCACGGTGTACTCGCCCACGCCCGGCACCGCGAAGGTGTCGACCGAGTTGATGCCGAGGTTGTCGATGCCGGGCTCGGGCAGCGTGAAGACCGTGGCGGTCGCGCCCTCGTAGAGGTTCGGGACGCCGTCGGTCTCGACCGGGCGACCGTAGACCACACTCGGCTTAGTCGGAGCAGACATTGGTGATCCTTTCAGTTCTGCGCAGGCGCAGCCTCAGGGCAGCTGAGTGGTGTAGTCGCAGCAGGTCAGGCCAGGCACGTCGGCAACGCCGTCCTGGTCCATGTCGAGCTCGCCGTCGACGGTCGAGTAGACGTCGCGGGAGTTGAGGTCGATGACGCCGTCGTTGTCCCAGTCGTTCAGCTTGCCCTTGAACGTGCCCAGGATGAACGCGTTGGTCATGCTCCCGATCTCGTCGTTGTGCAGCGTGGAGAGCACGCCGTTGCCCGGGGTCAGGATCTCTTCCAGCGACCGGCCCGCGATGCGGGACAGGTTCACGTGGCCCCAGCCCTGGAACCGGCCGCGCACGTAGCGGATGGCCGCCTCGTTGTGGACCTGGAACTTCGGCTCCAGGTGCCAGGTGCCGTACCTGGCGAAGCCGATGTTGGCCTGGGTCACGCCCTCGCTCGGGTCGTCGGCCCGGCCGGACTTGAAGAACGTCCGCGGGACCAGCGACTCGAAGAAGAAGTTGCCGCGGTCGCGGCGGGTGCGGTCGGTGAAGCCGCGGAACAGGTAGTTGTCGCAGTGCGGCGACCCGTCCTTGTGCAGCCCGGAGATCGTCTTGGCGATCACCAGCTGGCGCTCGCGGGTGGCGACGTTCGGGCAGGCGTGCGCCTGGCCGTAGATGCGGGCCAGACCTTGCGGGGCGAGGGAGATCTTGCCCCAGTGCGTGTTGGACTCGTCCAGCCGCACGTACAGGTCGCAGTGGATCAGCAGGTAGATGGTCTCGTCGAAGGTGCGGCCCGGCGTGAAGGCGCCGGCGCGGCCGTCGAACGAGGGGTCACCGGTCTGCAGCTCGCTGATGAACAGCTTCGACCACTCCGCGATCTCGGGGTCGGAGTCGGTCAGGAACTTCTGCAGGGTGGCGATGGCCTCGGGGCCACCCAGCTTCTCGATCGCCCACAGCGCGTCCCAGCGGGCCTCACGGTTCTTGTCGTGGCGGACGGCCTGCTCGAGCAGCTCGATCGCGTCGGCGTGGTCGCGGTCGGCGTACTCGTACAGCGCCTGCTCGCGCATCGCCGGGTCGGGGTGGTTGAGGGCCTCGTGCCGCAGCTCGTCGTTGCTGCGGTTGTCCAGCCGGATCGCAACCCGGTCCAGCGCGTAGCCGAAGTCGCTCGCCCACGCGGCGGGGTCGCCGGCGACGAAGCGCGGGTCGACGTTGGACAGCGTGGTGCGGTAGGCAAAGTTCAGCGCGTCGCGCTGCTCAGTGCCCAGATCCTCCAGCAGCGCTGGTTCCTGCACCGCGTCGGCCCATGAACCAGGGTCGCGGTCGGCCAGCGAGCCGGGGGACTTGTTGCAAAGGTCGATAGCCATCGCGGCATCCTTCCCGTTCACGTGGATCGGTATCAGTATGTTATGTGACCTGATCCCGGACGGGCTTCTCACAGGTTGTCGTTCACAACTAGCTCATCTAACATATAGTGACATCGGGTCCCGTGGGGCGTTACTGACGTGCGGCGGGCGGACCGCCGGCTGGTGTGAGCGCCCGCCGCACGCCACCGTGAACACCGCACGGAACTACCGTTGTAACCGGGCGTTGACAGGCTGCTCTACTTCGAGGTTGCCGGCCGGCGGCGGCCGCGGCCCACACCGTCGTTGTGGTGTTCCGTAGCGACACCCCGGAGACCCGACCGGCCCAGTCGCCGCCCTGGCAACCCGCGCGAGGGTCGGCCGACCGGGTCGCGGCCGTTTGGACGGCGACAGATCGCGGCCTAGTCGCTACAATTTTCTATTGGAACCCATGGGTGAACGCTCGGGAGGGTCGATGGTGGCCATCACCCCCAGTGACGACCAGGTGCGCGGCCTCGCGCCGGCCACGGCCAGGACCTCTGACAGCTCCCCCACCGTTGGGCGGCCGGGCTGGCCGGCCCTCGCCGCCCGCCTGGCGACCTGGACCGCCGCGGTCACCCGCTACGGTGGCGCCGGCGCGGCCGCGACGGTGGCGCACCGGCTGCGCGGCCGCTCCCCCGGTAACGGGGCCATGAGCCGCCAGCTGACCAGGATGTGCGTCCGCCTCGGCCCCACCTTCGTCAAGGGCGGCCAGCTGCTGAGCACCCGCAAGGACCTGCTGCCCCCGCACTGGTGCGAGGTGCTCGGCCAGCTGCACGACCGGGTCGACCCCATGCCTGCGGCGCACGCCCGCGCGGCGCTGACCGCGGCCTACCCGCCCGGCACGCCGTGGCCCTTCGCCGAGTTCGACTGGACGCCGGCGGCCAGCGGCAGCATCGCCTGCGTGTACCGGGCCCGGCTGCACGACGGCCGGCAGGTGGCGGTCAAGGTGCGGCGCCCGGAGATCCGCGACCGCATGCTCGCCGATTTCGCCCTGCTCGGCATCGGCGCCCGCGCCATGCAGCGGCTGCCGGGCATGCGCAGGGTGCCGGCGAGCCGGATGGTCGACCAGCTCGGCTTCGCCGTGCTGCGCCAGCTCGACCTCGGCGCCGAGGCCGCGGCCCTGCGCTCGCTGCGGTCCAACCTCACCGGGCTGAAGTACTTCCGCATCCCCGAGCCGCTGGACGAGGTGAGTGCCGACGGCGTGCTGGTGATGGAGTTCATCGCCGGCCTCGGCCGGTTCGCGCCCGGCGAGATGAACAACGAGGAACGCCGCGACGTGATCAAGCGGGTGCTGCACGGCACCTACCAGATGCTCTTCCTGGACGGGGTGGTGCACTGCGACATGCACCCCGGCAACCTCTACCTCACCCGCGACGCCGAGGTGGTGCTGCTCGACGCCGGCTTCGTGGTGCCGCTCGAGCCGAGGGTCAAGCGGCTGTTCGCCGAGTTCTTCCTGCAGCTGTCCATGGGGCGCGGGGACGAATGCGCCGAGACCGTGCTGCGCAGCGCCGAGCACGTGCCGCCGAACGCCGACGTCGACGCGTTCCGCAGCGGCATCATCGAGCTGGTCACCTACAGCACCCGCAAGACCGCCGGCGAGTTCCGGCTCGCGCCGTTCGCCACCCGGCTGTTCGACCTGCAGCGCCGCTCGGGCATCGCGGCAGCGCCTGAGTTCGTCTTCCCCCTGGTGTCCCTGCTCGTGCTCGAAGGCATGATCAACGAGTTCGACATCCAC